>Ga0182018_10003617_pt1 | contig 13750 bp, 9 predicted proteins | sample 812P2MmetaG_FD_120490 | JGI IMG/M metagenome (GOLD analysis project Ga0182018, IMG submission 120490) | Permafrost microbial communities from Stordalen Mire, Sweden - 812P2M metaG | ecosystem: Environmental > Terrestrial > Soil > Wetlands > Permafrost | place: Sweden: Stordalen | collected...
CTGCCGTGAGCCACCCAGGTTCCATTGCAGGCGTAAAGGATTGGCTCAATTGCCGCCACCAAACCGCTGGCCGGTACCAAGACATCAATGGCATTGTCGCGCCAGTTGTGGACGTACGGCTCGCGATTTGAAACCACAAACAGGCTGCTTCCACCCAGTCTGTTGCGGACATGGTCGGCTAGCCGCTGGGCTGTCCACTCGGATTCGTTGGCATTACGCAACCTCGCTTCGGTCTCCGCCGCCGCGCGCGCCCGCCGCATACTTTCCGCCAATGGCGCGACCTCGGGGGCGAGGTGCAACATGAAGTCAAGATCATTTGCGCCAGGTCGAACGGCGTGCAGTCCTGTCCTTAGTTCCCGCATCCACTGCGCCACGCGCGCGATCGGCCCGGTAAGGCTCCAGCGCACAATCAGGATCGTGATTGCGCTGATCACCAGCATCTGGATCGCTATGTGGATAAAGACTCTGCTCCAAACGCGGAAGATCTCGTTGCGGATATACGCGGTGTCGTGCACCACGATGATTCTGCCTGCAACCTCCTTGTTCGCGGCGTACAGTGGAACGCTCAATACGTAAACCCGCTTAAACCCCAAGCGGGTAAATCTGCTCTGACTTTGATCGTTCAGGAGTGCATCCCTCAGCGGCTGCGGAGTGCCTGGCAGCACGGCACTGAGCCCAGGAGTCACGACCGGCGCGGAGCCGTCGCGTCCGTAGACTCCGATTCCCAGCAGGTGGTCGCGATTGCTGAACCGGCTTACCATTTGTTCGAGTTCGGGACGATTCCCCGTCTCCAGATACAACTCCGCGGTTCTGGCAAGGCTCTCGCTCAGGATGTCGGCCTTGCGTTGGAGATCGCTTTGCAGGGAGTCCTTCTGGGACTGTACTTCATACCAGGACGAGGCTATCGAGACCAGCGTAACGCCGATAATCAACGCGCCGATCAATCGCAAGCTTAGAATGCGCATCGTCTTGTGTGGACCGACGGACGGAGACCCGACAAGAATTAGATGAACGAATTGACGGCGGGGTTGCCTTCCTGAGGTTTTGCATCGCGCATCACCCGGGAAGAAACCAGAACCTGAAGCTGCCCTTATTCTACTTGACCTCAAGCCCGCTGGGAGGTTCCTTCGGGGATGAGCTGCCGCAACTCCCGGTAACTTTGGGAATCATCGGGTTTGCTTGGTGGGCAGCGAAGGACTCGAACCCCTTCGAGCGTTTATTCCTTGAGTCCGATCGCTCCGGCGAGCTCCCGGCCATCGAGTCGGCCGGGCGCGAAGGCCCCGGTATAAGGGTAGAATCCTGCCTCGGTGACCTTAAGCCCGGCTCGATTCAGTTCCCGGGCCAAGGTTGCCGGGTCCATGAAGTTCATTGTTTTGGGGAATTTCTCCGGATGCAGATCTTCCGGGATGCAGGAACTTACGTCTGCGATGAAGCCCGGCCATTCGTCTCCGGCCGCGATCTGCTTCTCGTAGACAGGGATGAGAGGCTTGAAGATGGTTCGATAGACCGCGTCATTGACGAGGAAGACCCGGCCCCCGGGCTTCAACCATCGGGCGAATTTCGCCAGGCTGGCCCGAATGCGATCCCCGGTGAAGAAGTGGAAGAGCCTGGCGTTGTAAATGCCGTCGAAGGAGGCATCCGGGAAGTCGAGGTGTTCCGGAAATTGTCCCAGGCAACAGACTAGTTTGCCTAAATATTCGGCAGGAGTCCGCGACTGGATGATGGCCAACTGCGTGGCATCGATCTCATTAGCGAAGACCTTTCCCGCACCAGCCTCGAGCGCCTTGATGACGACATGGCCATAACCGGCAGCGATCTCGAGCAGAGTCCCCTTTGATTGTCCGGCAAAATCGAGATAGGCCCGGGTGATCTCGTCCACGTAGAGCCAGATGGCGCCTTGCCGGTCCAACGTTGGAATGAAAGCGTTATTCTCTACCGGCTCCGGCATTCTCGGGATATCGCTTGGCATCGACAGTTCCCTGCGGGGATGAATCCCGGAGATTGATTCCCGGATCAATTTTGCCATGACTTTGTGGCCAGACTCGTCCAGGTGGCTCCACACAAACCAACCCAAGAGAATGATGCGTAAAGCACCAGGGACGAACTATTAAATACTCGCAGGGCCGGGCTCGGGAATGGCCCGAGTATCATTCCTGTCAGCAATTTCTCTGGACAAGGGCCCGCCCGCGTGGAAGCGTACCAAGGCATGAGTGACTCTGGGGCCTGCGACATGGCGGCCAATGTCAAAAGATGGTGCCTCAACGAGGCGGCCCGGGCAAACGCTACATCATGCGGGCCGCCTGGAACGAGCCATCGTATATGTTCAACAATCTTGGCTCGGAACGTAAGCGGGTTCCATGCGACGTTCTTCGGGATGCTGAGCGCTTGGAGTGCCTCCTTTTTAGAGGAGTATGACCCGTACTTCGTGGGCGACGAACCTCCAGGATTGTGACGCCAGGCAATTCTGGCTGAGTGGCAAGCGATTTGGCGTCAATTGGGATTCCGCATGACTGGCCAAACTCTTGGTAAGTTACGGAAAACCCCGTTTTCCAGGCACTACGTACCGCATTCATGAAGCCAAGCGCGTTTGGTACTAATCGGACGGATGAACGGATGGTCTTCGGATGGTCCATCATGCGTCCGCGATACACTGTCTTAGTGGTGGAAGTCCGGAGCTTCGCATGACATCGCTGGAAGCGTCGAGGAAAGAACAAATACCAAACGCCACCACGCAGATTCCAGAGCAATACACAATTGGGGACGGCCTGAAATGGGATGCACCTTGGATCAAAGTTAGCCTTTGGACCGAGCTTCCGTTCTGGCTCATGACGGACAACACAACGATGGCTGTTACATATGAAGGCCACGAATTCCAATCTTCCATTCACGATAACTACTACGAGCTTTTTTTCGGGGAGTGCACCGATTCTCGGATGTCGGTAGGCTATTGCGGACCCCGCAAAGAACGTGAAGACCTGCCCCCAGCGGTTAAAGAAGTGATGGCCGCACGCCCCGACGGGCCATATGTGTGGCGAAAGTGCAAGACCTACCTGAAACTGGAGAGCAGGTGCAACGAGGATGTCTGGAACGCTGCGGGTGAAGCAGAAATACCCCGGGTGAACGAAGCAAAATTATACCTTTCAGAACTCTGCAGAGCTCATATTCCGGTCATCAACGCGGTGGTAGGAGCGTACCGTCTTGCTACCTACGACTACTTCGCTTTTGAGGTCTCCCCCTGGGATGTGCCGCATTGGAGCATCGAAAGAGAGGGGCACTTGAAAACTGCCTCGCTTGTTAGCTATAGAGACTGGGATGGCAAACCGGTCATTTTTAAGTCCATAGACATGTCAGATCGACCGGAGGTATACAAACTCATCGCTGCAAATAACCTTCAAGATCAAATATCGCGTGTTGCGACCTCCGGTGAATTTGAGTTGCTGGACGCACTGAATCTCATGGAGAGGGGAGATTACTCCGGCGCAGTTCGGCGCGTCACGACAGCAATCGAAGTAATCGTAGAGGCTGTCGCTGGAAAAGCCGTGGAGGCGACCAGTGGAAAGCCAGCAGCAGAGAAGTTTCTGAAAGACACCAGAATGCGTTTCGATGAACGGGTCAAGAGTTACCATAAGCTAACCGGCCGCAATGCACCTATGACATTACTCAAGACGCTCAAGGAGACACGTGATCTTAGGCACAAGATCGTACACGGTGGCTATAGGATCGGCCCGGGCGAGCGTGGAAAAGCTCAGAAGGCCGCGGACACCGGTCGGTGGCTTTTCAATTGGTTTGAAAACGACGATGCACTACGCGATATTCGGGAAAAGCGCATCGCTTTCCGCTCTCTCGGCCGAGACCTCACTGCGGGCATATTTAGCCCAAAAATAACTCCCGACGGAGTAGTGCTCTCTCCAATCTAGACGGCACCCGGCTTCGGTGGTTCGTCGCGCGATCAGCTTAACACCTTCCGGAGTTTCCGCAACGGATTCGGGAGAACTGTGCAAAAGCTTCTCACCGATTGCGGATCGAGCAAGGCTCGGACCGTTTCGTTGTCCCGTAAGCCTGGAAAGCACGCTTGTACCAGTGCCTGCAAAGTCGCATTATCGGTAAGTTCCCCCTGGGCCCGGGGCAGTCACGAGCAAATTACCGAAAACCCCGTTTGTCGGGAAGGTGGGGACGACATCGTTACGAACGCCCGCGTTGGGCTAAGTTGGATCTAGCCTCGGCAATCTCACGCACTGCATGGGCTGAAGGCGGAAGATGGCGAGTCGTGTTCAGCAGTACCTTGATGCAGTCGCTCAACTACACCCTTCAGGCGTGAGTTCGCTGGTCAGCGTGATTCTCTTCGGTAGTGCAGCGAGCGGTGGATTTTCGGAGTCATCCGACGTGGATCTCATCATCGTGCTCCCCGACGAAGCGACCCTGGAGGATCGACGCCGCCTTCGCGGGGTGGTAGCAGACCTCGAAATCACGCATGGTCTTCGGTTACCGTCGAACCGTCGCAAGAACCCGCTGGAGATGTTCGCTGAGCATGCCGGGGGTGACGCGCACTCTTGCTTTTTCTGCACCCGAGGCGACCTGATGTCGGGAGACGTAGCGCGGGTCTTCGGCCTGCGGGCAGCCGAGAAACTGTTCGTCGACCGCATCGTTCTTGCTAGCGTGATTGTTTCGGCCAAGACGGTCTGGGGCGAGGAGCTGCTGCCTCTTATACCTTTGCCTCCCCTCCGGCGCCTTGACGTGTTCAAAGCACTTTTCGGGTTGGCCGGCCTCATTCTGTTAAGCGCCGCCGCGTTTCCGGTGCTCTCCGACGCGACAAGGTATGGGATGGGTGCGCTCAAGCACTCGCTGCACAGCTGTTATTTCTGCTATCACCTGAAGACGGTTCCCCTCAACGAAGAAGTTGCGTTCTTCAACTCCCGTCTGGGTCGAAGCAGGACGCTGCTGGAATTGCTGAACCAGCGGCGAACGTACCACCGGTCATTCGCCTTCGTGCTGCGCTGTGTGCCGGTCCTCTTCCGGTTGCACCTACGGACCGCGTGGGATAACCGGTTCCCACGCGCCGTGGCCAGGGGACATAGACCAGGTTAAGGACCTCGTCCACCGCCTCTGCCATCGTCGGAGATGGAACCCTTCTCCCCGCCGTTTCGGATTCTATGGAATCGGTCGCACGATCAGATACGGCAGCCCGCCTGGCGGCTTCTCGGCCAAGCAGCTGATTGTCATGGCCACATTCTCAGTTTGTGAGATATCACCCTTCCGGTGAGCTGCCTGCAAAGTCTCATTTTCGGTAAATTCGCCCGGCCGGTGGGGTCAGGATGGCAAGTTACCGAAAACCCCGTTTTGCAGGATGTTCGACCAGAAGCATGCGAGGAATCCTCAACAGGCGACAGGGGGGAGGAGGATCTCGGCGTTTTCGCCCAAGGAAGCTGTAGCAAGAAAGCGATCTTGTTTTTCGGCGGGCCGAGCTACTTCGGCGTGCATTTCACTTCGATACGCAGCCATCCGGGAAATCCGCCTGGCCCGGGCGCCGGATTCTCGACCACCTCGATGGAATGCATGGGTTCCGGGGCCATCCACTGGCCACTGCCCCACGTGCCGGGGTGAACCGGCTCAGTCTGGCTAGGGATGTCGCGAACTCTGCCGTCGGGGGTATGGTACCGAATGTGCGCTGTCTTGCCCCCCGTGTCGTAGCCTAGAAATACACTAGGCCAACGGTGGGTGTGCATGGGTTCGGATGAGCCAGCCGGGGGCAGGGTGACATAGACGACGCGAATGAACGCGTTCTCAAAAACGACTCGGTGACTAGCTGGAGCTGCCTGAACGGCGTCGTGGCCATCTGGAAATCCAGACTTGTCTTGGCCGTACAAGTAAGGGTATTGGGCGCAAAGCACAAGACCAAACGTAAGAAGAAGTGCACCTACCGAAAGTCCCGCCGTCCGCAGCGACTTTATAGGCGAAGCCATGCCGCATATTGTAGCGCCGGAGAGAAATTCTCAACCAACGCATTCGAATGGCAGTTTCAAAAATGTTCCTCGTTCCGTCGATATGTCCGGTTCGAGACTAATTGTAGCGGCGGCCCTGGTTTCGGCATGACTTGTCTCTTGCCAGCATGATCTTGCTTTACCTATAAAGTCGCATCTTCGTTAAATTCCCGGCGCCCTGCCCGGGCAAGTTACCTGAAACCCCGTTTCACGGGAAATCAATTTCAACCCGTGGAAAGCTATTTGTCCGGGGTGCCAATCCCCCCGGTCGGATTGCTCTGAATCGTCAATGAGTGACTTGGCGATTGGGCATCAGCTGACCGGACTTTCGGAGGCGGAGTATAGTCACGAACTCTTCGTTGTTGTTACCTAAATCACGGTTTTTAGGAAAGTTTGCCCAAGCTCGCCGGAAGTGCTTTACTTCCTGCATGAACGATTTACTTCCTCCATGTTAGCTTCCTCAATTCCCCCTGGAGCGGGATCGAGGCGGTAGGGAAGTTCGTGGTCTACGCGGTACGCCCTGGAAAAGAGTTGCGACGAATTCCGTGGATAGAATTGGGGCCGAAGACAGGAACGATCTCCATGAATCGACAATGACTCCTGAACTCTGGCAGCGCCTGAAACCGCTCTTTCACGCAGCCCTGAAAGAAAACTCGCAGGATCGCGCGGCGTTCATTGAGAGGGAATGCGGCGATGATCAGGAACTGAGGATGCACCTCAAACGACTGATCGAAGCCGAAGAGCAGGTAACTCAAACGATCGATGCACCGCTGGTGAATCTCAATAACCCGGCGGCCCAGCGGCGCCTCGGCATGGTTGGCCCAAGGATCGGCCAAACCATCTCGCACTATCGAATCGTCGAAAAGTTGGGTGGCGGCGGCATGGGTGTTGTCTACAAGGCTGAGGATTCCTCGCTCGGCCGGTTTGTCGCGCTCAAATTTCTCTCCGACGACCTCGCAGAGAACCCGGAGGCTCTGGAACGCCTTCGCAGAGAGGCGCGTGCGGCATCCGCGCTGAATCATCCCCACATCTGCACGATCTACGAGATCGGCGATCAGGATGGTCACACCTTTATTGCCATGGAGTTCATGGAGGGGGCCACGCTGAAGCATCGCATCGCCGTCAAGCCGCTGCCGCTCGATGACGTGGTCGAATGGGGGACCGAGATTGCCGACGCGCTCGGCGCCGCCCATAGCAAAGGCATTGTCCATCGTGACATCAAGCCCGCGAACATCTTTGTGACCGATCGCGGCCACGTTAAGATCCTAGATTTTGGCCTGGCGAAGATAACGCCCGGCGGGGCCACAAATCTGTCGGCGATGGCGACGGCAGACGAATCAGATCGACTCACTCAGCCAGGTGCTCTGATGGGCACTGTCGCCTATATGTCACCCGAACAGGTGCGCTGCGAAGAACTCGATGCTCGCACAGACCTGTTTTCTTTCGGAGTCGTGCTCTATGAGATGGCCACTGGGATCGTGCCGTTTCGGGGTGAGAGCATAGCCCTGGTCACCGAAGCAATCTTGAATCGCACTCCGGTCGCGCCTGTGCGCCTGGATCCCGACATTTCCCCAAAACTCGAAGAGATCATCAATAAGGCGCTTGAGAAAGATCGGAGGCTGCGGTACCAGAACGCCGCCGACATTCGCACGGACCTGCAGCGCCTCAGGCGCGATTCCGTTTCGGCTGGTCCGTCCTCGGCGAAAGCGCAAGCCGAATCGCGGCCAGCCTGGAAGAGCACTCGATTGTGGCTGATCGCTGGCTTAGCGATTCTGCTTCTCGCACTTGCCGCAGGCAGCCGGATATTTTTCCCTCGCAAGGTAAACGCGCTGACAGACAAGGACACCATCGTCCTCGCCGACTTCACGAACACGACCGGCGACCCGGTCTTCGACGGCACGCTGCGGCAGGGCATGATGGTGCAGTTGGAACAGTCGCCGTTCCTGAGCCTGATTTCAGATCAGCAAATCCAGAAGACGCTGGCTCTGATGGCGCAACCTGCGGTTGCGCACCTGACCCCGGAGCTTGGGCGGGAGGTCTGTCAGCGAACAGGAAGCGCAGCGGTCCTTGACGGCTCCATCGCCAGTCTTGGAACCGAATACGTCCTCGGACTGCGAGCGGTGAACTGCCGCACCGGGGAGTCGATTGATGCGGAGCAGGTGCAGGCGACGCGTAAGGAAGATGTGCTGAATGCGCTCAGTCAGGTGGCGAGCAGGTTCAGGACGCGGCTCGGAGAGTCGCTGGCGACTGTGAAGGAGTACGATACGCCGCTGGTTGAGGCTGCGACACCGTCGCTCGAAGCGTTGAAGGCGTACAGCGCAGGATTAAAAGTTCATTTCTCGAGTAATTCTGCGGACCCTCAACCGCTCTACAAGCGCGCTATTGAGATCGACCCAAACTTCGCGATGGCCTATGCCATGCTCGGGCACACCTATGGCGAAATGGGAGAGTCTGACCTGTCGGCAGAGTACCTGCGAAAGGCCTACGCGCTGCGCGACCACGCCAGCGACGCGGAGAAGTTCTTCATCACCGTCTCATACGATATCCGTACAACGGGCAATCTCGAAGACGCACGCCAGACCGGTGAAGCCTGGGCGCAAGCGTATCCTCGTACGGCGCTGGCCCCTGGCCTTCTAGGCGCGGTTGTGTACCCGGTCTTCGGCAGATTCGAAAAGTCACTCGAGTTAAACAAGAAATCGATCGAGCTCGACCCCGATCTTTCCTTCTCGTATTTCAATCTCGCCTCCAACTACATCAGCCTCGACCGTCTTGCTGACGCCGAGAAAGCCCTGCAGCGGGCCACCGAGCGCAAACTTCGCATCTCCGACTCTTCAGGCGTGTTCTACCAGATCGCTTTTCTAAAGTCAGACGAGGCGGAGATGCAACGGGTAGTGGCTCTGGCCCAGGCAAACTCCGACATGGATAGCGGACTCCTCAACCACGAAGCTTTTGCGATGGCCTATTCCGGTCACTTGCAGCGGGCGCAAGTCATGTCGCAGCGTGGGGTGGAGGCCGCGCAACAGTCGGGGCAGCGGGAGAGGGCAGCGGGCTTCGAGGCTGGGGCAGCCCTGCGCGAGGCATTTTTCCAGAATGCGCCTGCGGCCACCCGAAGTGCAGCTGCGGCACTGGAGCTTTCAAAAGACCGCGAGGTGAAGTATGGCGCCGCCTTTGCCCTGGCCCTCACCGGGGATTCTAAGAGGGCGCAAACCCTGACGGACGATCTGGAAAAGAACTTCCCGGAGGACACCTGCGTCAAATTCGAATATGTCCCGGAGCTTCGCGCTCTTCTCGCGATGAATCGCAACGACCCTGCAAAGGCCATCGAACTCCTGCAGATCGCGGCTCCGTATGAGCTGGGCACGCCGCGCAGCAGTTTTCATGCGATTTACGGGGTCCTCTATCCAATTTATGTGCGCGGCGAGGCCTATCTCGCGCTGCACCAGGGTGCCGAGGCCGCCGCCGAGTTCCAGAAGATCCTCGACCACCGCGGGATCGTCATCAGCGACACGGTCGGAGCACTGGCTCGACTGCAGATCGGGAGAGCGTATGCGATGTCGGGTGACCGCGCCAAGGCAAAAACTGCCTATCAGGATTTCCTCTCACTGTGGAAGGGCGCGGACGCTGACATTCCTGTCCTGAAACAGGCCCAAGCAGAGTACATGAAGTTGAACTGACACGAATGGATCGGAATGACCAATGTCATGGGCGTGATGCTCCCGCTATGGAGCGTAAGTTCTCGCAAGCGACCAGTGACGATGGCAGGCCAGTGCCGGGGGGGAGTTGATCCTCAGCTGATGAGAACAGGCCAATGTGCTCATCGAGCGCTTCAGAGGGATTTAAGTCTTTGGCAAGTGGGCGGGAAATCGGCTTCTCTTAAGAGCGCCCGAAAAGTCGCATTATCGGTAAGTTCCCGGAGTGATCGGCTCCCCCCGGGCTTCAACCATCGAGCGATTTCGCCAGGCTGGCCCGAATGCGATCCCCGGTGAAGAAGTGGAAGAGCCTGGCGTTGTAAATGCCGTCGAAGGAGGCATCCGGGAAGTCGAGGTGTTCCGGAAATTGTCCCAGGCAACAGCTTGGAGTGCCTCCTTTTTGGAGGATATGACCCGTACTTCGTGGGCGACGAACCTCCAGGATTGTGACGCCAGGCAATTCTGGCTGAGTGGCAAGCGATTTGGCGTCAATTGGGATTCCGCATAGCTGGCCAAACTCTTGGTAAGTTACCGAAAACCCCGTTTTTACGACCATGGTGACTCACTGGTCGAGACACGAATGAGCCGCCTGGATCGCTCAGAAATGCGGCTGCGATGCCCCCGAGGGCCGTTGCTTAAGTTGTTGCATGGGTGTTGGGCTTTCTGGCGCTCCGGCCAAGACTTTATGCGCCACCTCGAGTGGTCTGGATCCCAAATTTGAGACACTGAGAAACAGGGACAACTGCAGCGAACGGAGGTTCGGATGGCAGCAGCCCGTGTTTTCAAAGTGGAGTTCCGAATTGCGGTAGCGCAACGGATCTTAAATGGCGAGAGTGTGTCTTCGCTGAGCAGTCAGTACAAGATCAAGCGCAGCGTTCTTTATCGCTGGCGAGATTCGTATCGGGAAAAGGGAAAGGCTGGTTTCGGCCAGCCCAGGGGGCCCCGGCCGGGGGCGAAAAGGAACGCCACTGCTAAACCATCGACAACAGCAGACGAAAGAATCGTGGAGTTAGAGCGTCGACTGGGAAGGATGGCGCTGGAAAATGATTTTTTAAGAAGAGCCTTCAAGCGAGTAAAGGAAGCACGCTCGAAGAACAGCGCGCCTGGCGAAGCGCGTTGTACGGAGAAGTGATGCAGCTGGAAGGCAAAACCGGACTCTCTATTCTGGAAGCATGGGATGCCGCGCGTGTTAGCCGCGCAGGTTTCTACCGGCACTTTGATGAGCACCTGCCCCGGCAGGCGGATACGGAACTGCGCCAGCACATCCAGCAAATCTGTCTTGATCACCGCTGCTACGGTTCTCGGCGGGTCATTATTGAACTACAAAATCTGGGCCTGCTCGTCAACCGAAAGCGCGTGATGCGGCTGATGCGCACCGACAACTTGTTGTGCCTGCGTAAGCGGCGCTATGTTTGCACCACCGATTCGCGTCATACTTACGCTATCTACCCCAACCTCACCCGCGATTGGAAGCCGACTGGCATCAACCAGCTATGGGTAGCCGACATCACCTACATCCGGCTGCGGGAATCGTTCCTCTACCTGGCAGTTATTCTGGACGCCTATTCGCGGCGCGTGATCGGCTGGGCACTGGGAAACACGCTTGACGCCGAACTCGCTCTTGCCGCCCTGCGCAGCGCCTTGGCCGATCGGCCGGCGCCTGCATCCCTGATACATCACTCCGATCGCGGCGTCCAGTACTGCGCCCGCGCCTACGTCGACCTACTACAGTCCTACGGCATCCGCATCAGCATGAGTCGGAGCGGCAACCCATACGACAATGCTCTCGCGGAAAGCTTCATGCGCACCCTCAAATGCGAAGAAGTTTATCTGAACACCTATCGCGATCTCGATGATGCGGCACTTCACATTCAGGTGTTTCTCGAACGCATTTACAATTGCGAACGGTGCCACTCCAGTCTTGGCTATCTATCCCCGGCAGCCTACGAGGCTCTTACATACGCCAACTCTGCGGAGGTGCCGGCTTGAGTTTTTTAAGGCATGAGAAGATCTATCAGTTCGATGGGCTCAAGAGGGAGTTGAACGGCTTGTTCAACTCCCTCACAGACCATCGTTCCGATGAGTCTTCAACCGGCTATTCCTTCATGAGTTGCTCTCCAGCAGAGCTCATGTCCGCTTCGCCGGTTATGCAAAGCTTCTCGCTTAACCCTGCTGCTGTAAAGCCCCCAGCAGCCAACCGCAACTGTCCCTATTTTTCGCTGTCTCAACCAAAGGGTCCACTCCAGAGTGTCCCTGTTTCTCCTCCGGCCTGTGCGAGGATGATTAGCCTGAGACTCTGGGTCTGCGGTGGCAGGGGCACAGTAATCGCCACCGGGGTTTCCGACGCTGCCAACCTTGCCGCGTCCTGGGTGTCCGAGAAGACAGTGAGCCGCCGCAATCGAGAAGCTAGTATGTCCCGCTGCTTGGAAAGACTGACGGCAGCAACCGTGATGTCGGCTGAGCTGTGTCCGTCGGCGGTCGGCTGCCAGCGCAGATGAGTTGACTTTAGCAATGCTGAAAGCTCGACTGTTCCGTTATCCGGGTGCCGCGCCACATTCTGGAGAGTTATGCCAAGCGCATCAACGACCGCTCCTGACTGCGCCGCCTCTTCGATTTCGTACATCGGGTCCAGATGATGCGGCGTCGAATCCCCGCTCGTCGTTACTTCGGGCGCAAAGTAACCGGCCTTCGTCATCGCCCGGAGGTTGGGATCTCGCAGGACAACCTTGATCTCGCGGAATTCGCCGTTATTCTCGCGGAGCTGGGGCTGGTAAGTCAGCGTGTAATATTTCGAGCCCAATTCCTGCGCTTCGGCAATTGCGCGATCGATGTCGTTACGTTTACTAAGAAATCGACCACCCGTGCCATTGATGAAGAGACCGAAATTTACGGTCCCCGCGAAGGGATCACCGTTAGTGGCGTTTTGGTTGACCATGCCGTCAAGTTTTGAAAGCTTCGCGTGACTCTCGCTAAGTGTAAGTGGGCCGAGCCTCCCTGGACGGATCAGGAACAAGCTGATGCGAGCATCCACCAGCATGTTGGTCGTAGTGCGCACGAAGAAGCGGATATCTTTGTCCCAAAGGGGGTCCCCCCGGTCTACCGGGATACTGGGTCCGCCGTAGCCCACCCACAAGATGTTTTTCCGTCCTGCCTGTCCCCTGTTTTGCAATGCGATCTGCTGCAGAGCCTGGATCGATTGTGCAGCGCTTTGGTCGAACCAATCCGGGCTCGACTTGTACGGCTCCTCTGGGGGTACGTGGCTAAGCGCGTACAGCAGGTCGTCTCGGTTGTGGGTATAGGGCTGAGCCATATTCAACGCGGTGTTGTTCAGCACCATGAGTTCCATCGGCGATGCCAGTCGCTCAGGCTGCGTAGAGAGATATCGTCGTATCGAATAGCGGGCATAGGCAGAGTCAGCGAAACCGGTATTCAGAAGATCGAGTACCAGGATTGTTGCGAGTCCCTCCGACGCGGTTCTCGTATTCGAGGTTTTTACCGTGTCGGGCGTGGTAGCCGGTGAAGCAGCCGGAGATGTCTCGACACCGGCGGGCGGCGCGTCAAAAGAAAATATGCGCTGTGGCTTCCCGTCCTCTGTAATCGCGAAGTCGGACTTCGTGAGGCCGGTCACAACCGGTTTCCCTTTCCTGTCGACCACGGTCACGTCCAGATAGACGAGATCTGATGCCACCCGTATTGTCGTGGTCGTAGTCACATTCTGCGATGTCAGTGAAAGGGAGAGGCCAGCAGCGGCGCCGGAAATGAGCACGACTCGCGCAACGGACCGGAGAGAAGCCATAAGGTATCCGCCGAAACCTTACCACTCCAGACGATGTTGGGCAAAAAACAGTTTCCTCGTAAGCAAGATGGTGTTCATCCATTGCCCAGGAAGCGGCTCTTCCGAATCGCGAGGAGTTTACTGACATCCTACCCCCGGGTCCAGTTGCGTCATCGAGCACGTACTTCCCGCAAAGTCGGGTTTTCGGTAAGTTCCCCCAACCCATTGCAGCGCAGGGTCAAGTTACTGAGAACCCCGTTTTTCTGGAGGTTTCTTAACGCTAATTGGGCGAGGGCCGCTCGACGTGA
>Ga0182018_10003618_pt1 | contig 13749 bp, 10 predicted proteins | sample 812P2MmetaG_FD_120490 | JGI IMG/M metagenome (GOLD analysis project Ga0182018, IMG submission 120490) | Permafrost microbial communities from Stordalen Mire, Sweden - 812P2M metaG | ecosystem: Environmental > Terrestrial > Soil > Wetlands > Permafrost | place: Sweden: Stordalen | collected...
TCGGGATCGGCGCGCGGGGTCAACGAAGGGGAATTTGTGAAGAACCTCGCGATTATGGGCGGCTTGTTGGTCCTGGCGGCTTTCGGTCCGGGCCCGATAAGCGTGGATAAGGCCTGAAGAAAAAAATCTCACGCAGCCAAATCTAAATTTAAGCGCACGGCGAGTCTAGTAGCTCTCGCCGTGCGCTTCCGTTTTCACTTTTCCCGCGAAGCTGCGATACGCATACACCGTATAACCCGTTGCGAGCACCATCCCGATAAGCCACCAGATAAGTCCAATCCGCAATCCATATACCGGAGCCATCGCGTTGTGAACCGTGAGCCCGAGTGCCGGATCGGTCGAAGCCGGCAGCACGTAGGGATATAGGCTGAACGCGGCGCTCGACAACATCCCAAGCAGGTAAGCGCAGGAGCTGAGGAAAGCGTTGCGTTCCCGGCCGCGCGGCGAGAACAAAACGATTCCCGCAAGCCCCAAAATCGCGAGCGCGGGAAACACCGCGCCCCACGCGTGCCCCGAGAAATGCGTCGCCAAGCTTGGTTGCACGCGATAGCTCGCGAAGGTGATCGCCGCGGTGAGCGCGGCGACCAGCCATACGACGCGGTTTGCCAAGCGCTGCGAGCGCCTAGACACTTCGCCTTCAGTTTTCAGCGCGACCCACAGCGCGCCTTGCAGAGTCAGCGCCGCAAGCGCCGTAACGCCCACCAGAATCGTGTACCAATCCAGAACGCCCGCGTCGGGCCCGGGCCGAAAGTTGGTCCACAGCGCTTCGAAAAATCGCCCATTCGCATCGAGCGGCACTCCGCGCACCACGTTGCCAAGCGCAGCGCCGAAGAAAACCGCCAGCAGCAAACTAGCGAACGCGAAAACCGCGTCCCAGAACGGCGCCCACACCGCGCCGCTTGTGTGATTCCGAAATTCCACCGCAACTCCGCGCAGCGTCAAAAGCCACAGCACGATCATCAGCGGCAAATAAAATCCGCTGAAGCTAGCAGCGTAGAGTGCCGGAAACGCGAAATACAATGTGCCGCCCGCGGCGATCAGCCAGACTTCGTTGCCGTCCCACACCGGGCCAATCGATCCAAGCACCATGCGCCGCTCGGAATCGGTTCGCGCCACGACCAAGTGCACGATGCCCGCGCCCAGGTCGAAGCCGTCGAGGACCACGTACACTGCGAGCATCAGCGCCACCAGGCAGAACCAAAGTGTTTCCATCGCGCGGCTTCTCCTTTCCTCACGCGGTCATCTGCGCGTTTTCATCGTCACCGGGACCGCGTTCGATCTCTCGGTACATCGAATAAAGAAACAGAATCGCCAGCACGGAATACAGTCCAAAAAATCCGAGCAGCGTGAACCACGCGTCGCCCGCCGGCACTTCGAGAGACACGCCCGCCCGCGTGCGCATCAAGCTATAGATCAGCCACGGTTGCCGCGCCGATTCGGCCGTAATCCAACCGGCGGTATTGGCGATGAACGGCAGCGGCAACGCCAGCATCAGAATCCAGAGCATCGCGCGCGAATCGTAAAGTTTCCCGCGGAACAATTGCAAAGCCGCCAGAAGCTGGATCGCGATAAACACCGTGCCCAACCCGACCATGATGTGATAGCTGAAGTAAACCAGCGGAATTTGGTCGGGCCAATCTTGCGCGCTGAAGCTGTCGAGGCCGCGCACCTCGGCGGCCCACGAGCGATACGTCAAAAAACTAAGCGCGCGCGGAATCATCAGCGGATTGTCGAGCGTGCGCTTATTCACATCTGGTTGGCCGAGGATCGCGATCGGCGCGCCTCGCTCGCTGTGAAACAATCCCTCCATCGCCGCAAGAGACGCCGGTTGGTACTGCGCCACCATCCGCCCTTGCCCATCGCCCGTAGGCCAAAGCTGCAGCATCGCGGCGCAAACGCCGACAATCACCGCTGTGCGTAAGAACAGTTTCGCGGACGAGCGCTGACGACCTGAGAGCATATAAAACGCACCAACAGCAGCCATCGTGAAGCAGCCGGTCTGCACCGCGCCCAGCATGGTGTGCGCGTACTGCCAGAGCGCCCAACGATTCAAAAGCAGCGCCCAAAAACTCGCGAGCCCAAACTGGCCATCGGCGCCAATCGTGTAGCCGACGGGATGCTGCATCCACGCGTCGGTTGCCACGATCAAATATCCCGAAAGCCACGATCCCAAAAACATCGCGAGCGCAGCAAACCAGTGTCCGCGCGGCCCAAGCCGTTTTTCGCCGAAAAGAAAAAGCCCAAGAAAACTAGATTCGAGAAAAAAAGAAAACACGCCCTCCATCGCCAGCGTCTGGCCGATCACCGCGCCGGCCGACTTTGAAAATTCCGCCCAGTTCGTTCCGAATTGAAATTCCATCGGAATTCCCGTGACCACGCCCAGCGCGAAACTGATTCCGAAAATCTTGGCCCAAAATCGCGCCGCGCGATCCCAGCGCGCATCGCCCGTGCGCAGCGCCGCCGATTTCATCAGCAGGATCAGCAGCGCCAGGCCCATGGTGAGTTGCGGAAAAATGTAGTGGAACGTAACGGTGAAGGCGAATTGCAGCCGATCGACGGTCAGAGCGTTTTCCAGCACGAGTTGCATCCCCCTTTCGCCGGGACGACGCGCGTTCCGTCACCATGCGCCAAGATCGCTTCCACTGCAAGCATCTGCGTCAGCGCCCGCAACTCCGCAGCCCGCCGGCCGAGGCCGCGGGCAAACTCGTTGTGTGCACGCAATCGGAGGCATAGAATGGCCAAGCCGGAACCTTGGGAAACACCGGCCGAAACAGCAGTAAATTTGCACGGGAAGATCGCGCAGTTAGCTCTGGGTCACACCAACAACTGTTCCCCACCCCCACAGTTGCCACGTGCCTCCGTCGTGAGGCCAGGTATGGGAGGGAATTGTTACGGGAATCATCCTCATTAGGTTGTTGTCCGGCGGCTTCGTTACTAGCTTGTCGGTGCTCGCCGTCGCTGCCCTGGTCGGCATCTATTTACTAGTGCGCACGCGCCCTCTATCGTCGCGTTTAGGCATTCTTGTGTCGTCGGGCGTGTGCCTGATCGCGTTGGTGTGGGCGATCGGCATAATTCACAAACGGCACAGCTTCGCGCGACGCCACGCCACCATCGTCGCGAGCTCCACCGCCGCGCCGCCGAGCGCCACTATGGTCGCTGCTTCCCCGCGCCCACTCGCAGCGGCTCGCCCCGTCTACGGGCACTCCATCGTCAAGGGAGGAATCCACTCGCTTGGCGAGCTGCTCGACGTGATTGCAACCGATCCGCTCGCCGCGCAGCACTACAGAGGATTCGATATCACCCACGCGCGCTTTTTCCGCCTGGACCACAACATCATGGCCTACGTCTCGTATCGCATCGACGGAAAGGGAATCTACTGGACCAGCAAGCCCGTGCTGATCATGGCCGGCGAAGAAGTGATCACCGACGGCACAAATTTCATCCGCGCGCGCTGCGGCAATATGATCGCCTTCGCTTCGCAGCTTCCGGTGGAAACCGCCTCAGTCACGGATACGGACACAATCGTAGAGACGCTTCCGCCATCCCCCGAGGACGTGCTCTCGACCCGCCTCGAGCTAACGCCGAGCACCGTTGGCGGCGAAAATTTGCCTGAGACCGCTCCGATCGGTTTTCCGCCATCCAACTGCTGCACCGGAGGCGGATCTTTTCCGCCAGTCTTCGTGCCGTCGTTGCCGAATTCGCCGGGTTCTCCTGGTAGTCCGCCGGTCATCCCGCCCTCGGTCAACGTAGATGAATTCCCCAGGCACGGAGCGTTCTTTGCGCTATTTGCCGCAATCCTGCTGCTTTTCCTGGTTGAGAGAATTGCGAGCGACCGGCGACGACGATCTGCCATCCGAGAACCGCGAAGACCTTAACGCCGATTTTTTACTGCGAACTCGCGGGAATGTATTTCCCATCCACGAAATGCAGGTGTTGCACACCGCTCATTTTTTCGAGCGCGCCCGTCCCAGAGGACGGCAGATTTGTGCCCGAAGTTTCGATCGTCAAATCGTAGTAATCTGGATTTTCGCCCTTCACGAATTTTAGATTGCTCGTGTAGGCGTAACAGGGCGAATCTGCTTGGGCTCCACAGTAGTCGGAATTGTTCGAGGCCATGATTCCCGCGTAGGCTTGGCTAAAGCCGCCCTTCCACGGAACCAGGAACATCACATGCGAGTCCGCAACTCCCTGGCCGCCGTCGGTGTCGCTCAATTCAATTCCGCTGTGGCTCGGCCCAACCTGAAATAGTTGAGCCTTGGCAGGGTTTCCATATTGCCCGAAAATAATGTCCGGCTTCTCGGACGCTTCAACCTTCCATGCAGCGCCGGATTTCTCAAACACCGCGACGCCCACGAGCGGCGCGCACGCATGGCAATCGAATTCGCCGTCGGCAGGGACGGCAAATGTCGCGAGAAAAACTTCGCTCGTGGTGGAATCGGCCGCCGCGAAGAACGGCTTCACACTCACTTTCTGCCCGGCCTGGAAGTTTGTGTATTCCAGGCCAGTCAGAGGCGCAGTCGAAGTCGAAGTCCCGCCCGCTGTATCGTAATTCCAATACAGCGCGTTCATCGCAAAAGCGAGATCGAAGCCAGCCGGAATGGTGAGCGGCGCAGGCGCAGTTTGCGGCCGGGCAGACTGCGCAGCCAGCGCAAAAATCGCGGCGAGCAAAATAAGCGCGGCCAAACGAAATCGTCTTATCATGCGCGCATCTTAACGCGAATCGCCGCCGCCCGCATCCCGCGCAGCTCTCAGCGCTCCAGGCGCGTGGAATTGTCAGCAGAATCCCGGCGATCTGAACATTGGTGGGCCCGCTAGGATTCGAACCTAGGACCAACGGATTATGAGTCCGCTGCTCTAACCAGCTGAGCTACGGGCCCCCTGGAGAAACATACTACATGCCATAAACTTAGTGAACAAAGTGAACAGCGCTAGCTCCGCGCCGCGCACTCTCGTATCGATTCATTACCCAGGCGCGAAATCTTTCGACAGATCTACCGCGCAATATTTGAAACGACGTAACACTCGTGTGAGTCATACTGACGAACACACAATATGCGCAGCCCCCTACTCACGACACTCTTTGCCGCCATTGCGATCGCCATCTGTTGTTCTCCATCCCATGCTCAACAGCCGTGGCTACAAATCCAAATGCCCACCGCTGCGCAAGTCGCAAGCCGGTGGAACACGCCGCCGCCGGAATATGGACCCGAGCCCTACTACGGTTTCGGCGGCGCGATGGACGAAGCCGTGATTCGCCACGATTTGGATTCTATGAAAGCCATGGGCTACCAAGCCATCACCGTGCAGGCGGGCGGCAGAGACATGAAGGACGCTCCGTATCTTTCTGAGGCATACTTCAAACTTTTCCGCGAATTCGTAGACGAAGCCAAAAAGCGCGATATGCGTATTTGGATCGTGGACGACGCCGGTTATCCCAGCGGATTTGCTGGCGGCAAATTCACCGCGCTCGCGCCGGATCTGCGCATGCAAGCGCTGGTTGTCGCGCACAAGATCGATGTTGCCGGAGGCGACGCGCTGTCGCAGCCGGTCGATCCCGCGACTGTTGGTGTGCTCGCCGTGAATGCTGACGGCACTTCCCAATCCGTGCCTATCGCGAACGGCGCGATCAATTGGACGGCGCCGGCGGGCAAGTGGACCGTACTGATCGTCGAGCACCAGTTCAGCACTTCGCCGACGATGTCCGATACAAATCCCGTGCGCAAAAAAGATTCCTCGCAATCGGTTGAAGACTACCTAAATCCCGCGGCGACCGCGCAGTACATCGCCTTCACCCACGAGCAATATAAACACTACGTCGGCGATGAATTCGGCAAAACGATCATCGGTTTCCGCGGCGATGAGCCCGATTACTCGATCGGCGGCATCCCGTGGACGCCCGCGTTTTTCAATCGCTTTCAACAAATCAAGGGATACGATGTGCAGCCCTACGTCGCGAGCTTTTTCGCGCCGAAACTGACCGACGAACAAAAGCGCGTGAAGGCCGATTACTGGGACGTATTTTCGCTCCTGTTTGCCGCGGGATTTTTCAAGCAGCAAGGCGATTGGTGCGCCGCGAACGGCCTCGCGTATCAAGTGCACTTGAATCACGAAGAACTCGAAATGCAGCTAGTGCATTCTGAAGGCGATTTCTTCCGCGATATGCGTTACGTTCAGGTTCCCGGCATCGATGCAATCTGGCATCAGATCTGGAGTGACACTATCTCGGATTATCCGCGCCTAGCCGCGTCCGCCGCGCATCTTTACGGCAAGCCGCGCGCATTTACGGAAACTTTCGCCGCGTATCACCCGATCCCCAACGTCGAACAAGCGCGCTACATCCTGAACGAAGAAATGGTGCGCGGCGTCAATCAAGTGGAAGTGATGTTTTTTCCCGCCAGCAGCGCGGTTTCGCTGAACGGAAACACGCCGAACACCAGCGCGGGGAAGCCATCCGCATTCATGAATGAACCCGGCTTCCCGGACTTGATGCAGTACACGCGCCGTCTGAGTTATCTGATGTCCATGGGCAGGCCCGCCGCGTCCGTCGCTCTCTACATTCCTTCGAGTTCGATGTGGCTTGGCGAAGCGGCCGCGGATCGCGCTTTCGTTTCAACCGAGCGCCTGCTCTCCGAGCATCAGGTCGATTTCGATATCGTGGACGAAAACGCGCTCGCAATGGAACTCATCCCCGGCAGAGGCACCCTCACAACGCTTAGCGGAAACAGCTATCGCACGATCATTCTTCCCGGCGAAATGTTGCTGTCCCAAGCCGCTCTCGATCGTCTGCGAACTTTCGCCAGCACAGGCGGCCGGGTGCTATTCCTCGATCACACGCCCACCCTGATCGCCGGCCAAACAATTCGCGACGCGCGCGCCGCCACTCCCGCCGATTTTTCCTGGGCCATCGTCGAAACCTCAGCGCAACTTGCGCCCACGCCCACGCCCGGCCAGTTCGCACCGTCTGCGCCGCCAGAGCCGCAGCAAGTTCCTCCAGCCATCGAGCAAGCTCTCGCTCAAGCCGTCGCCGCGCCCGACGTGACGTTGGATTCACCCGACACATCTCTTCGCTACATCCATCGCCAGCTCAAGGACGCCACTGTTTATCTCTTCTTCAACGAAAGCGATCACGCTTTTTCTCGCACCGTCACGTTAATGGGCAAAGGGAAAAAGGCGGAAGCGTGGGATCCGCAGACGGCGTCCGTCCAACCGCGTCCCTCGACGCGAGCCAAGAATTCCCTAAAGATCCAGCTGGCGCTAAAGCCCTACGAAACACAAGTCGTGGTCGTCCGCTAGAATTCCTGGCTGCGCGCAACGGACAGGCCGTAAGCTCGCTTCCTAGCTCGCTTGGCTTCCGCGCCTCCATTCCCAAAAAGCTCCGCGCTGATGTTCTATTCGCAACCCATTTGGAAATGCATCTTGATCGTGACTGAGGCCGGTATAAGCTTGAATCCCCTTCCGAAAACCCGAATCGCGGCCTCACGGTGGCGTCTTTCAGCCTAAGTGGTCGTGTCCGGCGCGAACTACCATTCTCAACTTGGTGTGAAATCATGGTTTGGCTCAACCGAATCGTTCTGGCGCTCCCGTGCGTGGTTCTGAGTCTTGCGGGTTGTAGCGGCGGATTCCCTATCTCGAAGCCGGCATCCCCGTATGTCTCAGTGATCCCTTCGCCCATAACCGTTGCCGCCGGATCCATCACCGCGTTTGTCGCAGTGTTCGAGCCCGTTCCAAAAGGCCCGGGTGCCTTAACCTGGTCAGTCACTCCCGCGAGCGGCGGAACCGTAACCAATGGAGGCGTCTACACAGCGTCCGGAATCACGGGGAACTACGCCGTGGTCGCCACTTGGACGCCGGCGATCCTCTCGCCGGGCGGCATTTTGAGCGGCTCGGCCGCCGTCGAAGTGATCCCGGTTGCCCAGGCGGACGCCGCGCTAAATCCTGATTTCGTGCAAGCCTCGGGCGCGCTCCAGGTGAATGGCGCCGTCCAGAACGGCGTCATCGCCGGTCAACTTCAGCCTTATGTGATCTCAACCGATCCCGCCGGCGACGTGCAGAACACCACTGGTTTCACGCCGCCGGTGGTCTGCCCGGGTTCTGCCACCACATGCTAACGCCGCCGACACACAGGACCGCCGCTCGCGGATGCGCGCGTTATTTGGAATCGATCAGATGAAGAAAGAGTACATGCCCACAGTTTTTCGCGTTCTTGCGCTGGTTCTGATTCTCGGGATCGCGGGCAAGGTTTCCGCCCAGGTCGCCGATCCAGCGCCCGATCCCGTCCTGGCATACGAAGGCCGCTTGGTCGTGTCCGGAACTCCGGTAACCGGAGTGCAGCCCTTCATATTTTCGATTGTCGATTCCACTGGAACCGAATTGTGGAACTCAGGTCCACAAAGTCTCATCGTAACCGGTGGCCTTTACGGAGTTGTGCTCGGAGCGGCGGGGATGCCGGTGATCCCGGCATCGCTCACCCTGCGTGCTGATCTGCACCTACGCGTGAATATCAACGGCGTTCAGCTTGCTCCTGACATTGCGCTGATTCCGGCCTTGCAGGCCAGCACGGCGTGGAGTGTCATCGGTCCGTTTCTCGGTGATGTCAGCGGCACGCAGCAAACTATTTCCGTAAATAAACTGCAAGGCACGCCGATCGATCTTACTGTCGCGCCCTCCGCGGGAGAGGTGCTCACTTTCAACGGAACGAGTTGGATCGCATCCGCGATTTCTGGAGGCGCGGGAACTCAAGGCCCCGTAGGCCCGCAAGGCGTAGCCGGTCCAGCCGGGCCGATGGGATTTCCCGGCCCGCAGGGCGCGCAAGGCCCGGCAGGCGTGGCCGGTCCCGTCGGCGCCGGAGGTGGCAACACCATTCTCAATGGCACAACTGATCCCACGCCCGCAGTCGGCGCCGATGGCGATTTCTACATCAACACCACCACCAGCACGATCTTCGGCCCGAAAGTCTCCGGTGCCTGGCCAGCCGGCGTTTCTCTCATCGGCCCAACAGGACCGCAAGGTCAGCCCGGAGCGGGGGGAGGCGCAGGCGCACAAGGTCCCGCCGGAGCCGCAGGTTCAGCGGGACCTCAAGGACCACAGGGCCCTCAAGGCATACAAGGTTTCACCGGACCCGGCGGTCCGCAAGGCCCCGCCGGAGCTGCTGGAGCAGCCGGAACAAATGGCAGCGGCTTCGATTTTCGCAACGCATTCGATCCCAACGCGACGTATGCCGTCGACGACGTAGTGACCTACAACGGTTCTACCTACGCAGCCATCGCCGCAAGCGCCGGCCCGAACAATCCGACTCCCGACACGAATTCGAGCGCATGGAGCGTGCTGGCGCAGGAAGGCGCGCCAGGCGCGGGCGGTTCGCAAGGTCCCGCCGGGCCCGCAGGCTCATCCGGATCGCAAGGACCGCAAGGTATTCCCGGGGCCGGCGGCGCATCGGGTGCGACAGGTCCAGCTGGCGCCAGTCCTTTCACACTCGATGGTTCTAGCGCCGTATTCACCACCGGATCTGTGGGCCTGGGTGTTGATCCGCCCAGCAGCACGGCCGAGCTGGATGTCACAAGCACCACAAAGGGTTTGCTCGCGCCGCGCATGACCACAGCACAACGCTTGGCGATCACAACTCCCGCGAATGGATTGATTGTTTACGACACGCAACTCGTGTCTCTCGAAGTTTATGATGCAGTGGGAGCTGTGTGGAACCAGCTCGCCGACACATCAACCACCGGCTCAGTAACCAGCGTCAGCGGCACCGCGCCGATCAGCGTTGCCAACGGCACCACAACTCCCACGATCTCCCTCGGCACGATTCCGGTCGCGAATGGCGGCACAGGCGCAACAACGCTTACCGGCTACCTTCTCGGCAGCGGCGCAAGCGCGGTCACAGCTTCCGCCACCATCCCCGGCACCGCGATCGCCGGCAACATCGCCGGCACCGCCGCGAACGTAACCGGCACAGTAGCAATCGCGAATGGCGGCACCGCCGCGACCACCGCAACCGCGGCCCTCACGAATTTGCTTCCGAGCCAAGCCGGAAACAATGGCAAGGTCCTTACGACGAACAGCACCGCCGCATCCTGGGCAGCGGCATCGACCGGCACAGTGACGAGTGTGACCGGAACCTCTCCGATCACCGTGGCCACCGGCACTACTACTCCAGCCATCTCCCTAAGCACCGTACCCGTGGCCAACGGCGGCACCGGCGCGACGACCTTTACCACTGGCTATCTTCTCTTGGGCAACGGCACATCGGCGTTCGGCAGTTCCGGTTTATTCTGGAACGCCAGCAGTAGTCGTCTGGGCGTAGGCACGACCAGTCCCTCCTACCCTCTCGATATCGAGGCGTCGCAGAACGCTTCGATAGGGTCATACGGATACATAGCAGGAGGCGGTGCCGGCACTGGCAATAGTACAAACGCGTACTACGGGCTTTATGTCGCAAGCCGCATATTAACGACGGAAGTCGACGCGACCTCTGATGCCCGCATCAAGAATGTGATTGGTCTCAGTGACATTGCCTCCGACCTTGAGACACTTGAAAAACTGAAAATCACCGACTACCGCTACATCGATGTGGTTGGTCACGGAAACCAGCCGAAGAAGGGCGTAATCGCACAGGAAGTGGAAAAGGTCTATCCGGACGCCGTGCGTACACTAAGCGATTTCATCCCCACCGTGTATGCGATGGCCAGCGAAGTTCTCTACAATGACGCCACACACGAATTGACCGTCACCGTGCCCAAGCCCCACGGCTTCGTCGTAGGCGATATCGTGCGGATCATCACCGACGCGGGCGACTTGGATAAACCGGTAGCGTCAGTCACCGACGACCACACCTTCGTACTGGCGGACGCGGAAAACGCCGCTAGCAAAGTTTTCGTTTTTGGAAAAAAAGTGGATGATTTTCGCGTCGTCGATTACGATCAGCTCTTCAGCATGAACATTGGCGCCACGCAGCAGTTAGCCATCGAGAATCAGAAGTTGATGCAAGAAAACGCCGCGATGAAAGCTGAAAACGAAGCCATCAAGTTGCGTCTCGCCACCTTGGAACTCGCGATCACAAACTTGCAGAAGCAAAAATAAGAAGCCACTCCACGCCGCGACGAGCAATGGCGCGAGTCCGCCTCAATCGCCCGGCGCCGGAACTTGATCAGCCGTCTCGCGCGTCATCATCCCCGAAGCCACAAGCAGTTCACGCGCCGATTCGCGCAGTCCCGGCCAGTGCCGCCAGAACCAAAACGCCCCAATCGCGCACGCAACGCCGCCGATCGCCACCGTGCGCGGCGCGCCAATCCGTTCGGCCGCGGCTCCGGCAGTCAGCGCGCCGAGCGGCGCCATGCCGCCCGTCATCATCGAGTAGACCGCCATCACGCGTCCGCGCAGGCGGTCCGGCGCCATGGCTTGCAGCAAAGTGTTCGTCGCCGCCATGTCCACCATCATGAAGAATCCCGCGGGCACCAGCACGATCAGCGAAACCCACATCCATCGCGAAAATCCGAACACCACGAGCGTCACGCCGAACCACGCCGCGGACAAAAACACCCAGCGCCCCAGTCCTCTCACTTCGCGCCGCGCCGCAAGCGCCAGCGCGCCCAGCAACGCACCCACGCCGGTGGCTCCCATCAGCCAGCCGAGCCCGCGCACGCCGCCGTGCAAAATTCTGTCGGCAAAAATCGGCATCAGCACCGTCACTGGCATGGCCACAAAACTTACCAGACCCACCAGCAGCAGCAGCGCCCACACCGGTCCGGTCTCGCGCACAAATCGAAATCCTTCGATCACATTTTCAATCGCCGAATCGTTTTCTTCGAGCTCCGTCGGTTTTTCGATATGCATCAGATATAGGCCGATGATTACGGCGATGTAACTCGCCGCGTTCGCGAAAAAGCACCAGCCCACTCCGAGCGTGGCCACCAGGATGCCGGCGATCGCCGGGCCCGCCACGCGCGCGCCGTTAAACATTGAAGAATTCAGCGCCACCGCGTTCATCAAATCGTCGCGCGAAACCATCTCCACCAGGAACGCCTGCCGCGCCGGAATGTCGAATGCGTTCACCACGCCCAGGCCCACCGCCAGCACGATGATTTCCCACACCGTCAGCCGGTGCGCCAGCGCGAGGCCGGCCAGTATAAATGCCAGAACCATCGATGAGCTTTGCGTCGCGATCACCACCTTCTGCCGGTTCCATCGATCGGCCACCAAGCCGCCCACCGGCGCCAGCAGAAAAATCGGAATCTGGCTTGAGAACCCCACCACGCCCAGCAGCAGAGATGATCCGGTCAGCCGGTACACCAGCCAGGTTTGCGCGATCGTCTGCATCCAGGTGCCGATCAGCGAAATGAATTGGCCGCCAAAGAACAGTTGGAAATTGCGATGCCGCAGCGCGCGGAAAGTCGCTTTGCTCCAGTGAGGTTGTTTGGCCGGCAGCGATGGGGAATTATCGTTCATCTTCGATCGATGAACTCTATTCTAGCGCAGCCGGCCGCCGCCGTGCCGCACGCGAAGATGCGCGTGACGAAATGCAAACAGGAAGCGCGTTGGTGCGAGGAGGTTTGGGTCGCTCAGGATTGTTGCTGCGCCCGTTTGTTCGCTTCGCGAAAACGAAACCAGATTCCGGGGAGAACACCCAGAAGGAAAACTCCCCAGTAAACTCTCATGTTGAAACCGAAAGCGAAGATGAACGCTCCCACCGCGATGGCCCAATGAAACACTTCTCCGAAAATGCCGTTCAGCCAATGCGCTTTGTTGCCCGCCGACGGAACGCGCGGGAAAATCGAGAACCACAAGCGCGGAACTCGAGCGCAATACGCGCGATAATTTTCTCCCTGTGTCGCGGAAAGCTCCGCTTCTTCCCGCAAAATTAATCGGTGATGAAACAGCAGCATGGCTACGAACAGGAAAACGAAACCCGCGGGACTCGCCGCTAGGCCGATACCCACAGCCATGAACATATTTCCGAGATAGAGCGGGTTGCGCACGTGGCGGAAGGGGCCGTCGGCCAACAGGCGATCCGTCACCACGGTTCGCGATTGCATCACCGCGGTTTGCAAATACGCTGTGCCCCAACTGCGCAGCGCCGCCGATACCACCAATATCACCGCGGCGAAAATGAAAACGGCGTGCGTCCATGTCACGACGCTTCCTTTGGGGAAATGGTGCGCTAGCCTGCGGGCCACGGCCATGCCCGATGGCTCGCGGTCCCGCCAATCGAGTTGGAAGGCCGCCAGAAAAATCGCGATGATGAACCAGCGGCGGTTCCGAAATTCAAACAGCGTGGCCTTCATTCCATCTCCCGGATTTCCGGCAGCGCGTCACGCCAATGAGGCACGCGTACGCGAGCGCCGCGAATGATAATGCGCGTTGCGAGCGGCGGCAAGCCAAGGCCGCGCGGCTACGCGAGCGCGAATTCTTTATGCAATACGCAGGGAAGAGGATCTAGGTTCAATCGGTAAAGACGATGCCGACCGCGGTCTCGTCCGTATTGCGCGCGGGCTCGATGCCCACCACGGTGCCGCGCAAGCGCATCGGCGCGTTGCCGGAATCGGCGCCGCCGGGGCTATCGATCAGCACCTGCAATTCGGATTGCAGTTTGGGGCTGTGCGCCAAATTCACCATCGCGCCGTGTAGGCTTAGGTCGCGAATCACGGTTTCTTCCTCGAAGGCTTTTCCTTCGCCCGTGAAGCCGGTTATGCGCGCGCGGAAGTGCGCTTCGCGACGCAATCCCTCGCCCACGTTCGGGATCACCACGCCGAA
>Ga0182018_10003621_pt1 | contig 13747 bp, 13 predicted proteins | sample 812P2MmetaG_FD_120490 | JGI IMG/M metagenome (GOLD analysis project Ga0182018, IMG submission 120490) | Permafrost microbial communities from Stordalen Mire, Sweden - 812P2M metaG | ecosystem: Environmental > Terrestrial > Soil > Wetlands > Permafrost | place: Sweden: Stordalen | collected...
CGTGGAACTGCTGGAATGGTGACTACCTGGTGGCCATCAACCAGTTGTGGATGTTCGGCTACCTGGTTCCCATGTACCTCACCCTTCCCCGTGACCCGACTCCAGTAAGTGGGCCCGTATGACTCTTGGATCCGTCAAAGCAGAGAACATTGCGTTGGATGCCTGCTACGGCGACAACCACAGTCCGTCATGGCCCGACACGGTCTACTTTCATCTCTTCGCAGCCGACCCGACTGCGGGAGGTGCTGAGATAATTGGCGGCGGATACGAAGCCCTTGTCATCGCCAATGATTCTGTCAACTGGCCCGACGCCATGGGGGGTTTCAAGGTCAACGGTGTGGCCTTCGACTTGGTTGAGTCGACTGGAGCATGGAGCGCACCAGCCAACTTCTGGTGGCTCTCTGACTCACCATCGCAGTTACTCCCACCAGGGTCACCCAGCGTGGCTAATGTGGGAACACCTGGATCAACGAACACTCAATATGTGGTCACCGTCCTCAACTCCGAAGGTGAGTCCACCGCGTCAGGCATTGGGGTCACCACAACCGGCGCAGCCGTTCTTAACGGTTCCAACTACAACACCGTGTCCTGGTCTCCTGTCACAGGAGCAACGGGTTACAACATCTACAAACTGGTCGCCGGAGTTTTCCAGTTTCTGGCTACCACCGCTAGCACGTCATATAACGACATGGGCGCAGCTACAACCTCGCAGGCCCCTCCGTTGTCCAACACCACCATGACCCTGCTCGATGGTGGTCCGTTGGCCAACCCCATCCGTGTGCTCAACGCTCGCGTCATCGTCAGTTTCCCTGCTTCCTCGATTGTGATCGGAGACTAAGAAATGGTTGCAGCTGCAAACATCTATGCGAACGCTTTAGTGAAGGCCTTTGCTGGTGACATCAACCTGACCTCGGACACGCTGAAGATGGCGTTGCTCGGGTCTGGGTACACGCCCAATCTGGTCACTGATGCGGAGTTCTCCACCATCCGCTCCCACGAAATATCAGGGACTGGATACACCCAGGACGGCGTGACGCTGACTGGGGTCTCTCTGACCTTGACAGCAGCGAACTCTTGGACCGTGTCGTGGGCAGCCTTAACGAACTATGCCTATGGGCAGGTCGTGATACCTGACACGCCGAACGGGTTCCTCTATCGCTGTGTGGCGGGTGGTACGTCGGACGGGAGTGCTCCGAGCTTTCCGACCGTCGTGGGAGAGACGGTGGTTGACAACGGAGTGACGTGGGCGTGCATGGGTGATGCCATCTTGGTCTTCACCTCCAACCCAGCGGAGTGGATTAGTGCGACGTTCACGGCGTCCTATGCCGTCATCTATGACGCAGAGAGTGGGACATACACCACTGAGCCCCTCATCCTCTTGGAGACCTTCGCCGCGCCTGCGGCGCCAGATGGGCAGGACTACGAAGTGGTTCCCGACCCAACACTCGGGTGGATGTACTTTAGCCCACCTAGCTGATACCAGCCACGAAAGGCGTCTAGGATGACCACATGGCGAAAACATCAGCAGAGAAGTCCCGTGACTACGCGCAGCGGTATCCTGACAGGCGCGCAGAAAGTAAGCGTGCGTATCGTGAACGCAATCTCATTACCGTGCGCGAGAAAGAGGCTGAGTACGCACGTCGTAAGCGAGCGGAGAAGCGCAAGATCAGGGACCCAATGCTGACGTGTCTGGACTGTAAAGGTCAGCGTCCTCGACCCATAACCCGTGGACCCTTTCCTCTGCGGTGTCCGGAATGTCGGGAGAAGCGCAATCAATCTCTCCGTCATGGACGTCAACATATCTACGACATGAAGCCAGAAAGGCGGCTCCGGGCGCAGAAAAATAGTCCTGAGCAGAAAGCCCGCAACGCTGCGTCTAAACGGCGGTGGTACGCAGAGAACCAGGCTAGAAGACGTCACGAAGCAAGAGAGCTATGCGGTGGTGCCTTCTGTGTCCGCTGTGGGTTCTCTGATGAACGAGCTCTTACTTTTGACCATCCTGATGGCGGGGGCAACAAAGAGCGGATGCGGGGGCTTAGCACTGATGTTGTCGTATCTCGGGTTTTGAGAGGCGACACTGGCTTCCGAGTCCTTTGCTGGAACTGTAATTGGATCACCCATGTCGAGCGAGTAGCCGAGGCATCCCTAGCCTCTCCTTCGTAGGAAGCTAAGTCATTGCCCACTACGCCTGATTCGTCAGGCAATGGATTCATCGGGACGCTTGTCGGCTTTGGTCCGTTGCCGACTCTTGTCGCATCGCCTTGGTCGGGTTTTGACAATGCACTGGACTTTGACCCGGATAACGGTGACGGAGTCAACTGCGGCCCCTGGGACGGTGGTGGTGTTACTGCAATAAGCGGGTTGGGTGTGGCTGCCGCGTTCACTCTTGAGGCCCGGTTTCAACAGACCGACACCACTATCGAGGGGTCTATAGCGGGCTGGGACCAGAGTCACGATCCACAGCTGTTCGCTCGTTACGACGTTGTTGCTAATGGGTTTGCTTTTTTCGGCACAGACAATCTGGGTAACTTCATTGATTTAGAAGGTGGCTCACCTCCAGACCTTTTGCCGCATGTGGTTGCCGTCGACTATGACGGGACGACGCTGCGTTTGTATGTCGATGGCAGCATGGTCGCTTCGCAGTTGATAACTGGGATTGCCTCATACAACTCAGGAGACAACTTCTGGATTGGAAATGACGACGCTGGAGACGCTTTGGCCGGCATTGTCGATGAGGTCCGCTGGTCCAACGTCGCACGGTATGCAAGCGATGCCGGGTACACACCAGCGACTTCACCGTTCACGACCGACGTCAACACGATCGCTCTTTATCACCTAGATGTGACTGGGAACGTATCTACTCAAGGTCTCCCCGCTTTTGGAGCTGGCTACGCGCCAGTCACACCCACTCTGCTCTTGACCCCATGCCCCCCGGCCTTCGGGGCCGGGTACGCCCCCCCCATACCCCCCACCCTGCTTACAACGCATGCCCCACGGGCGTCTGGCGCTGGGTACGCGGTTCCAGCGTCCGCTGCGACCGTGCTCAAAACCCTTTGCCCATCTGCCTTCGGTGCTGGGTACTCCCAGATCCTTCTCAGCATCATCGTTGCCGACCCTGTCGTTCCGACTGGTTCGAACGCCTATCTCCTACGCAATCGCACTGCTCGAGCCACATCTTCGCTCCTAGTCCCTGTTACACCTCCGCCTCCGTCTGGTTCTCCCGGTCCCGGTGATCCCTTCCCTATCTCTGGTACGGGACCCGGAGACGCCATCGCTGCTGGAATCGCCTTAGCACCTCTCGGGATCCCACTGGTTTCCGAGACCTACCCCCTGCCCGTCATCATCGGTGGGCAACCCTACGCCGACGCCAATCGGGACCCATGGACCCCGACAGTGAAGCAAGGCGTTTGGGCCACGCAGTTGCAGTTGGAAATCAACGGCGAGGACATGACCTTCTTCCGGGGTGTGCCGACCGTCATCCAGAACTGGGCATCGCAAGAGCCGTTCGGTGACTCTTCCATGGTCTTCCAACTCCCAGCCGTTACATCCTTCGACCAGTTGGTGCAGCCGGTCGCCATCCCAACTGGGGGCAGTGTCGGTATCGCTGGCACCTTCACTGGGATGGGGTACTGGCAAGTCGCGGCTACCGGACTGGTCACTCCCTACGGAGATGCCAGTTTCTTCGGTGACCCTCTCGGATTATTGAACGCTCCTATCTCAGGCATCGCTTCCTCGCCTCGAGGATACGGCTACGTGCTCTGCGCTGAAGACGGTGGGGTTTTCGCCAACGGGTCCATTCCCTTTGTCGGCTCAATGCCCAGCGAGAATCTGATTCCGCCTGCTCCAATCATCGCCATTGCCTGCACTTCGACCGGGAACGGCTACTGGCTACTTGATGAGCTCGGCCAGGTCTATTCGTTCGGAGACGCGCAGTACTACGGAAACGCCACGCCAGTCGGAGGTTCCACCGCCGTCGGCATCGCCCGCTCTCCGACCGGGAACGGTTACTACATCCTCACCTCCAACGGCGCTGTGTATTCATTCGGTGACGCGCAGTACTACGGCGGTGGTAGTAGTTCCTTCGTTGCCCCCTTCGTTGGCATTTCAACGGCACCTGGGGTCGCTGGTTACGTCCTCACAAATACTTTGGGTGGGGTCTACGCCTTCGGTGCGGCTCTGTTCCAAGGCGGGATGGAAGGAACGCCTCTCAACGCTCCGGTCAACTCCATCTCGTTCATCGCAGCTGGTGGGTACTGGCTGTCGGCTGCTGACGGTGGGGTCTTTGCTTTCGGTGCCGCTCAGTTCTTCGGGTCAGTGCCGGCAGGAGGCACAGCATCATCGAACTCGCTGTCTTGGCTCACCCTCGGTGCGCCTGTCACCCTCAACAAGGTCTCCCCTGATGGGACTATCGAGACGTTGTGGGAGGGTGTCATCGCTGACTGGGAAGACTCCATCGCGTCGGGGTCGGTGGGTCTCAGTGTGCAGTGCGTCGGGTGCCTCTTCCAGCTTGACTGGTACGTGGCCAAGCCGATTCCGAACCTCCCATTCCAGGGCTACTCAGCGGAGACGGGCAACCCAATCTTCGGGTGGGACATCGCCCAAGCCATCCCGACTGCCATCAATTCAGTGTCGTGCCCATCACCGGGTACTGCCATCGGACTCGGTGCCATCCCGACCCCGCGCCTCACGCCATTCAACGGCAACTTCTGCATATTGAACCTTCCTGGTGGAGGAGACGTCACTGGAATCCTCACGGTCACTCAGCCGGCATGGGACAAGATGCTGACCAGTTACATCCAGAACATCTTGTCCCAAGCAGAGAGTTTCGGAGGTTCTCAGTTCACGGTCGGTCTTCAGCGGCCCCGCACTCCGGTTCTCCAAGTGAAGGACCTTGAGACGATTAACTGGACTATCTCGACTGGTGGTCGCGGTATCGCACACGACCTTTCGCTCGACATCACCACTGCGGCGAACGTCATCTACGGCTCAGGTACAGCGCCACCAATCATCTCAACGATTCAAGCGGGGAGCGCAGTGACCACCACTGGCCTCGCGGGGTGTTTCCCGGCGGGTACGTCGGTTCGCGCCGCTGGGATTGAGAAGGCGTATCGCCGCTGGCACTCAGGAGAGATGGTCTATGTAACCACGGCCGCTGGCCATAAGCTCGCCGCTACTCCGAACCACCCGGTACTCACGCCTTCTGGCTGGTGTCCTATTAGCAGCCTCAAGGAAGGGGACCAAGTCTTTCAGGACGCGTCTCGGCGGATAGGTGACCTTCGGGTAGATCACGATGTAATAGACATTCCATCCCCGATTGAGAAGGTCTTCAACTCGCTGTCGTGTGTCGGGACGACTGAGCGGCTTGCCGCCTCGTCCATCGACTTCCACGGCGACATTGCCTATAGCGAGGTCGATGTTGTACGGCCCTACGGCCAGTTGGGGAATGGAGATGACCTTGGTTGTGACGCCGAGGGAGCATGCGATGCCCTGGGCAGTCTCATCGCTGAGGTAGCGCCTGACTATGTCATCGACATCCAGATCAAGCCGTGGCAAGGAGAGGTCTTCAACTTCCAAACGGAATCGGGTGGGTACGTTGCTGAAGGTCTCATCGTACACAACTCCTGGGCTGGCGCGAAGTTCCCCCGTGTTCCTCCTTCGGACCCCGCAATTTTCCCGCTTGGCAGTGGTGAAAGTTTCTCTCCTGGAGACGGTCAAACAGGCTTTCAACCGTTCTCTGATTGGATGCGCCAGAGCGGATGGCCCATGGTGTCCCAGGACACCTATGTAGCCACCAACCCCTCGCTCGGGAACCTCGACTACTACCTGGTGCTGAACTGGCAGGTCCAAGCCGGCCTCGAGCCGACCGGCATGGTGGACGTCGACACCTGGTTCGATGCGTTTGCAGCTGGCACCAACGACACCGCCATCTCCAACGTCTATTACTCACCGCTATGGGAACTCCCTGAGGTAGAGCCCTACATCTACACCCCTTCTGGAGCGTTCGCCGGACTCAATCCCTTCTACAACTCGGCAGTTCCTCGAGTGGAGCGGTACGAGGCCATGGGAAGCCAAGTGTCGAAGGCGCAAGGGATTCTCTCTGCCAACATCGAAGGGCTGAGTATTCAAGTCCCGTCGTGGACCGGGACCATCACTCTTACAGCGGATCCGCAGGAAGGCTCCCGCTTCGAAATACTGGCTGGGCAGAACATCGTGTTGCAGTATTTCCACGGCCGGAGTGTCGTGTTTCACATCTCCAATGTCGCTGTGGACTTCACAACTCTCTCCGTGCAACTGACCGTCAGTGCCCAGGCACTCGACCTCATCACCTTGGCCGCCATCTACGCCCGTGACTCTCAGGCTCATGGGGTGTCTCGTCAGGCGCGCCCCTCCTTGGTAAACCTCAACATCTCATCGAACACCACCACGTTCGACTCTGAGTCCTCCGCCGGCCTGGTGCCCCCCCTCTTCTGTCCCGCCGGACAATGGACGGTCTACAAGATGGGAGCCTCACAGTCTGGTTCGATTGCCGAGACGACACTGACCTCTTCGCCCGCAACCCCCTTCGCCGTCGGGGTCTTTTCGGGGCCGGTCACCGCAGCAGACCTCTTGGCCATCTTCGGTAGTGCAGGACCTCTGGTCGCTGACGTTGATGGCAACAACCCATGGAACGACTTTGCCGTACAGCTCGACAATCGAGGTCTCCTCTATGGAGCGGGAGGGCCTAGCGGTGCGTGCGGGTTCTACCCCTCGGACCCCAATGGAACGCAGACCCTCACAGGGCAGTACGTGGACGGCCAGACCTGGCCCTACTGCTCGGCTCCGGGTTATTCACCGTGGTTGTGGGTGGCGCTGTGGTCGACCGCTGAGAGCTTCATCACTGGTCGGTTCTTGCCCGCCCCGAACTCGGCGACCTGATGGCAGTCAACGCCTATATCTACAACTACTTATCGGGTTTCGTCGTTGTCAACACGGTGTCACACGCCATTGTTGGGACCTTCACTGAGACACTCGATGACGTGTCTTACCTGGTGGGTGCTCCGAACGGTAGGTTTGTCTACGCGACGAACGATAACTTAAGCGTTGCCGCCATCAACACTCAGACTAACAAGGTATCCAGCGTGGGGTTGAGCTCTGCTTCGCTGGCTGTCACTCCCGACAGTAAAAAGCTCTATGTGACTCCTGGTAATACTGATCTGGTTGAAGTTCTCGACGCGAGGACTTTCGACGAGCTTGGTTCGATAGCGGTGGGGCAGTTCTCCATCGGCGTCACCGTCACACCCGATGGCCGATTTGCTTACGCCAGCACCTTCAATCCCTTCATCTTCCCCAACACATCCTCCATTCGTGTTATTGACACCGCAAGTAACTCGATCATCGCTACCATCGCCGGAACTGGTGTGGTCCGTTCTCCTTTTCTACTCGCGACACCAGACAGTCGATTTGTATACGTGCCGAATTTAACTGGCGTCAACACAATCAGTGTCATTGACACGACATCCAATATTGTAGCGACGATTATCAATGATATTTGGAGCGCGTATACGATGGTCATTACCCCCGATGGCAAAACGATTTATGTCTTCGGCACTAACGAAGGAGTGACCGAGCCTCTCCTTTTCGTCATAGACACAGCGTCGAACTCTGTGACCACCACAATCAGTGGTTTCATCAACCCCGGAATCCCCGCCATCACGCCTGACGGAAAAACGATTTGGGTTCCGGGCACCGATGCGGAAACTGCTAACGGTCTCATCTACTTAGTCTCGACGGAGTCCAACACGATTGAGGGAGACATAAGCCTTGGCGCCACTTCCCTTGTTGTGCCAACGGCCGTCGCCATAATCAAAACCAGCGGCGCACCCCCTACCCGTCAGAAGCCCCGGGATGACAACCTCGCCCTGGGCGCGGTTCGCCAGAGGGTGGGCAAAGGTCAGCCCTCGAGTGTGCAGAACTCCTACCGTCAGGGGTTCGCCGGCACCTACAGTTAGATGCCGGTGGTGGCGGGTATTCTCAGAGCCATGACTTCCCACAAGGTGCCAGCCTTCTGATAGCCGCAACCGTCGTCCACGTCACAGAAGGACTTGCAACCTGGCAAGTGATTGTGTACCCGGCCATCACCTTGATATTGACGGCCGCCGCAGTGGTCACGGGACTTCTGCCCTTCTTATCCAAGAGACGTCGGAACACCCAGTTGCAGCTCCTACGCCAATCTGCCGCACAGGACGCTGTCTTGGGTGCCCCCGCCGTCCCTGAGGTCGGAAAGCCAGAGGTCGTTGGTCTCGTCGTGACGGTCCCCAAACTGGTCAAGACCGTGGGAGAGTTCCCGAATGGGGAGTCGATTGCTGGTGCGACCAGCAAGATTCAAATAGAGCAACGGCATGTGGCAGAGGAACTCGCTGAACACCAAAAAGGGCTGAACACCGCACTTGAAACAGTCGCCCAAGAACTGGCTGACCAACGGGAAACAGTTAAAGAGGCACTTGAAGTGGACCACGCCGATCTGAAGGGTCTTTTGGACCAACACGCTGAAACTGACAGGAAAAGCTTCAAGGCCATCCAAGACACATTGGAGACATTGGCCCCGAAAGAATGATGTCCTCAACCATCGTTGCGGAGAGTCCGCCGTCCTGAAAGGCTGTCGTCATGACCGACACCTCATCTCTGCCTCCTAGATTCATGATGGGCCGCAAGCCCATGCGGCCGGAGGGCGAACGCTTCCCAATCCCCTACCTCCATGAACTCGATGCTGAGGTTGGACCCGATGTGGCGGTGACCTACCCAGTCGATGTTTCGCAGGGGATCACCGACTGGCTCATGCTGGGCAACGGGCCGGACCCGACGCTCACCATCGTCACCCCGAACGGTCCAGGTGGTCCGGTGGGGAACTGCTTCTATGCCGGCAAGGACCACGACAAGATGCTGTCGGGCTACCAGCCCACCGCCAACGGCACGGTCGGTCAGTACGACATCTATGAGGCGGATAGTCAGGGTGTCTCACTGGGCCAGGAGCAGGACGAAGGCGTTGTTATGGCTGACGCTTTGTTGTGGTGCCACACCCACAACGAGGCGGGTCTTTTGGTCCCGCCCGGACAGGGCGATGTTGAACTCTTCGCCCCCGTCCACCCCGACACCCTCGGTCAGGTGATGGCGAAGTATCAGCGCGGTGTTCTCATGGGCGTCAACCTCACTGGCTGTGACCAGAGCAGTTTCCCCATCTGGAACGTGACGCCGTCATGCCAACCCAATTCAGCAAACGGTCACGTTGTCCTGGGTGTCGTTCTCAATGGTCCCATCGGTACTCCACAGGGTTCAGGAGTGCCCATCTCATGGGCGCAGAGGGTCACGGCGGATGCCGCATGGATGGACGCCTGCCCTGAAGAATTCTGGATGATTCTCACGTCGCAGGACCGCGAGAAGATGGGTTCGGCTGCTTTCGATTCTCTTGCAGTGACTCTTGCCGCTCTGCCTGGAGCGACCGGGACAGGAGCATGACCGCCACCAACAAGGCACTGCTGCAACTGGCCGCCGTGCTGGCCGTCCTTGCCGCGGCGGGGGTCCTGGCCACGGTGACCACCACGCTCAGTGGCACCGAGGTCTACGGCATCATCACGGTGATTGCCGGAGGGACCGCTGTGGCAGGGGGTCTGGCCCTCAGCGCCACGCCGGCCAACATGCTCCCGCACCTGCTTCTCATCGCAGGAGTACTCGGCCTGACCATCGCACTGGCGGTCGAGAAGGTCTTCACCTCGACAGACGTGGTGGGGGTCTTCGGTTTCATCTTGGGTGGTGGAGCCCTTGGGGCTGGTTCCAACATCGTGGCCACCAAGGTCACCGCCATGCAGCACGCTCAGCAGCTCGCTCTGCCGCCAGCAGTTGACCCTCCACCGCCCGTGCCGAGATTGGGTGATGCCCTATGAGAGAGATGGCTGACTCCGTCACCCCCGGCAACCTGCCGCCTGGGCTACCCCTCTACGCGGGTTACGACGACGGCCACTACATGGACGTCGCCCAGATTCGTGCCTTGGAGCGAGACGCGACAGTCATGGCCGTCACGACCGACCCGGCCGACAACGAAGGCGACTGCCTCGACGTGGAGAACGGGGACGCGAGGCCCGAAGACGCCCCCCCTTGGACCGACCGCCGACGTGTCGCTGGGCACCCAGGACCCCTGAACTACTGCTCCGAGGACACCAGGCAGGCGCTGCTCGCCGCCTATGCCTCCTACCAGAACGGAGCGGTGCCAGTACCCGGTCTGTGGGTTGCGGCCTACCCAGGCAAGGGTCCGGTGCTCCAGGAGCCGACCGACGTTGGTCACCAGTTCGTCGACCACGGCGGGTGGGACCAGTCGGTCATGGTCGACTACCTCCCGGGCATCGACCCTGCTCCACCCCTGCCGCCCCTTCCCGCACCGACTAGCTCACCTCGAGGAGATGACATGCTGCACACTGTCCCAGTTCGCACCGACATCAGCGGCAACGGATGGGTGGAGACCACCATCCCGTGGGCCGACTTCATGGCCGTCGCCCTTGAAGGTTCTGACCCGCAGACGCCGGAGCAGGGTGGCGACGGGGTCTACTGGCCGGGGACGGTCAAGGTCCAGGACCGCAACAACATGGTGCTGGTCACCGTGACGGGGTTCCTCCCCTCTGTTGTGGCCAATGTCTTCGTCTGCGCCACGGCCTGATGCCTCGTTCCCTGATTGGCCTGGCGGTCTTGGTAATCCTGGTCATCGTCATAGTCGTTCTGCTCCATTGAGCGGCTAATCTGCGCAGGTCTGGCCTGGGGTCCAAAGGGATTCCCCCTCTCCACCCCCGGGCTGAGCGAAGAGCGCCCCTGGTCCTCTCTGGTCAAGCGAGTCACCTCCGGGGCGCTTCTTCGCGTCTGTCACACCCCTTGGCTATCCTCAGCATGCTAAGGTTTTCGTGACCAGAGAGGAGTGAGGATGGCTCAGGCCAAACTCTCGGACCGTGACTACGCGGAGTCGAAACACCAATACACCCATCCCCTCCTGAGGCGGCGGGTAGCCAGTGTCACCTCCATCGTGAGTGCCTTCGATTCAGGCGACAAGCTCGGACGTGGTGCCATGGCCGCAGCCAAACTCGAGCGGCAGGGAATCAATTACCGTGAGGAATGGAACGCCAAGCGCGACATCGGCACCCGGGTCCACTCCTACGCCCACCTGTGGGCCGACGGCAAGACCGCTGAGGTCCCCGACGAAGACGGTCCATGGATGGACTCATTCGCGGCCTGGTGCCGGGAGGTCGCCCCTGAGTGGATTCTCACCGAAGCCGCCGGGGTGGGTTCGACCATCTGCCTCGGATGCGCCGGAGAGGGTTGTGGCGTCTGCCTCGGGACCGGCACCCTCGGATTCGGTGGCCGCTTCGATGCTGTGGGGTGGTGGCGGGACTTCTTCTACCTGGGGGACCTGAAGACCGGGAAATCCTACCGGCCTGAACTCACCATCCAGCTCGCTGGGTACGCCAACTTCGATGGACTCATCATCTACGACGAAGACGGCAGGGCTGTGGACCTCGCCCCGATGCCTCATTTGGATAGATGGTGTGGCATCTATATCCACGCCGACAGCTGCGAGATGGTCGAGTGCCCCGACCCCGCCAAAGCCTGCGACGACTGGACGATTGAGCAGATGCAGGCGGAGGCTTTCCAGACCTTCCGCTCCCTCCTCTATGTCAAGGAATGGGCCAAGCAGGTCAACCGAAAGGGTAGGTAGATGAAGACGTCACCAGAACTGGCAGACCTCGCAGCGGCACTGGCGGAGGCTCAGTTCGCCTTCCCAGTGGTGCCGAAGAACAGGACAGCCGAGATTGAGACCAGGACCGGGGGAAAATACGCGTATCTCTACGCTGACTTGGGAGACGTGATTCTGGCCGTCAAGCCGATGTTGCACGCCAACGGATTGTCCGTGGTCCAGGGAATCGGGATTCGTAAGGGCATCGACGTCATCTCCACCCGCCTCCTGCACAAGTCGGGCCAGTGGATGCAGTCGACTATGCGCGTTCCCGGAGTCAAGACGACGGAGGCTCAGTCGGCCACCCCTCAGGCTTTTGGGTCGGGTCTGACCTATGGACGACGGTACGCCTACAGCGCCATCCTCAACATCGTCACCGACACCGACGATGACGGGACGCTTGCCCAACTCGCCTGGGGTGAGGACAGCCCACGGACCAAGAAACGTGCCGCTCCCAAAGCCTCGACCTCGACTAGAGGTAGAGCCGCTCCCCAGGACCCTGCGACAGCAGGGAAGCAGCCGATGGACTCCAAACTCCGCAATAAGCTGATTGGCCATCTGGCGCACCTCACCCCGCCCATCCGTGAAGCCGCTGCGGTACTTGCCAAAATCAACGCCGTCCTGGGACCTGATGGCCCGGTCGATGCGCCCGCAAAGCTAACGGTTGAGCAGGGGGACAAACTCATCAAGACGCTGGGCATCAAATGACCGCCGAAGACGACATGCGCGCACTGTGGGACACCATCCCTGACGCAGGGTGTCTTGGAGCGTGTCAGGCGTCTTGTGGCCCTATTGGAGCCACACCGCTTGAGTACTCCCTCCTGAACCGCCACAGCCTGGTGCCATTCCCCTCCATCAATGAGCAGTTCGACGCGTTCAGGCTCGACCATCAGTCCTACCATTGCCCCCTTCTGGTCGATGGAATATGCACGGCATACCAGGACCGTCCGACAATCTGTCGACTGTGGGGAAGCGAAGAGACGATGCCATGCCCATGGGGGTGTAAACCCAGGCGTCCACTGACCCACGAAGAGGGTAGTGAGATTCTGCAACGCTCTTTGGACATAGGGGGAGAACTCGATGTCCTGGGCTGACGGCCCCATGTTGGGGTTCGACCTTGAGACTGACTCCCCTGTCCCTACTGAAGCCCGCCCGGTGCAGTTCGCTCTCATCGACCTTGACTTCCGTCAGGTGACCAAGGAGCGCACCGGCCTTATCAACCCTGAGCGGCCCATCCCGCCGGAGACAACCGCCATTCACCACATCACCGACGCTGACGTCGAGGAGCGTGGAGGCGACCTTGAGCGGTCCATTGACGGCATCGTGGGCAAACTTTTGGAGGCCAGCCTCGCAGCCATCCCTCTGGTAGGAGCGAACCTCAAGTTCGACCTGACGGTTATAGATACCTGCCACCGCCTCTTCAATGACGGGACCGGACTTGAGGACCTCGGTTGGGAGGGTCTCGTCATCGACGTCTTGGTCATCGACCGCGCCATGGACCGCTACCGCAAAGGCAGCCGCAAACTCTCAGCCTTGTGCACCCACTACGGGGTAACCCAGACCGATGCCCACACCGCAGGCGGTGACGTGCTCGCCGCTGCGGCCGTCGCCTGGGCACTCGCTGACGCCAACCCCGACCTCGCTGACATGGACCTCGAGGAACTCCACGCTTCTCAGGTCACCTGGCACCGCGAGTGGGTGGAGCACTACTCCGAATATCGGGTGGGTAAGGGTGAACCTCCACTTGAGAGTCGAGAGTTCTACTGGCCCCTGATGCTCTCGACCGACTTGCCAACTAACCCTGAACCTGAGGTTGACCCCCAAGACCCCGGCGACCGGCTGGTCACCGCCGGCGAGTGCGCCAACCTGAGCATCCGCCTCCAAGAGGACCACGGCATCACCGAGCGCCAGGACCGCCTTGATGTCGTCTCTGGGCTACTGGGCAGGCCTCTGACCAGCACAAAAGAGATGACCAAGGCTGAGTTCGTCCAGGTCCAA
>Ga0182018_10003622_pt1 | contig 13746 bp, 13 predicted proteins | sample 812P2MmetaG_FD_120490 | JGI IMG/M metagenome (GOLD analysis project Ga0182018, IMG submission 120490) | Permafrost microbial communities from Stordalen Mire, Sweden - 812P2M metaG | ecosystem: Environmental > Terrestrial > Soil > Wetlands > Permafrost | place: Sweden: Stordalen | collected...
ACATCCCTGTCGAAATGGCGCCCTGCAAACAGATCCTTCATGCCAATTAACTTGCTCATCGTCGGCCCATTTCTTCCAGATCATTACTGTAACCCACTCGAACTCGCTATTTGCACCAGAGCCCTTTTGGCATCCGCAAGACCTTCGGGTTCAAGGCAGGCTAGGAGCAGGGCAACGAGGATTCGAAAGCTCACGGCAGGTCTCCACGAGATTGAGGTAGTTTACCAGTAGTAGTCGGAAGGAAAGAGAGCTCCGTCTTTCGGGCGTTGGAGACCGCGAGTACGCTTTTCAATAAGAACCGCAGGAAAACCTCAATTTCAGGTTCTCCGCAGGATTGCTCCTCGAATGTCGGGATGTGACAAGGTTTCCTTGAGTTGGCATTATGCCGCTCGGGTCACCGGGGTCCAGGAATCATGTGTCAGTTGGCGATAACTGGGTCTATGAACACCCCGCCGGCTGCTGCGAGAGAGAGGAGACGACGTACTTGGCGTCGGTCTGCTCAAAGCAAACGCGCAGTTTGCAGAAGCGGTTGAACCATGAATGCGTGCGGGCGACCAACCCGCGCCGCTCTAAATGTACCGGTATGTCTTAGTGTTGTACTTGAAACGCCATCCCAACGCTCATTCCAGCTCAAATTGTTGCGCGCGAGCGTTCCATTTAAAGCATCAAGACTTGTCGTTCTTGATGAATGAGCAAGACAGCAAGGCAGAGACGAGGGGACAGGGATCGAACCGTGAATCGGTCACAAGTCAATGGGAACCATACGCCGGCCAGAGTCGTATTTGACTTCAAGGACACCCGAGATGACAAACGATCTGAGACTTGCACTGCGGCAGTTGAGGAAGTCACCGGGATTCGCAGTGACGGCTATCCTGACACTCGCGTTGGGGATTGGGGCGAATGCAGTGGTGTTTAGCGTGCTGAACGCTGTGGTGCTGCGGCCGGTGAAAGTGCCGAATGCACAGAATCTTTACATGGTGCAGCGTTTCCAGTATCCGTCGCAGTCGTATCCCGACTATGTGGATCTGCGGGACCGGAACCGGACTTTTGAGAGTCTGATGACCTACAACATTTTAGGTCCGGTAGGGGTGAATTCCGACGGGAACCCATCGACTGCATGGCCGTTGCTGGCGAGTAGCAACTACTTTGATGCATTAGGAATTCAGCCCTATCTGGGGCGGTTCTTTCACGCTGGCGATGAGCACGGGATGAACAGCGCTCCCTATTTGGTGCTGAGCTACGCGTACTGGCATGACCATTTTCATGACGATGCCGGTGTAGTGGGACGGGTAGTCGAGATCAACAAGCGCCAGCTCACGATTCTTGGAGTGGCTCCGCCAGCGTTTCGGGGTACGGAGCTGTTCTTTGCGCCGGCAATGTGGATCCCACTTGTAGAGCAGCCCTCCATTCAGGGATACGACGCACTGCAGTATCGCGGCAACCACTCGGAGTTCGTGGTGGGACGATTGAAGCCTGGTGTGACTTCAGCGCAGGCGACAGCAGACCTGAGTACTTTAGCGACATGGCTGGCCAAAACCTATCCGACCGACGACGAGGGCCTGAAGTTCACGCTGGCCCGTCCAGGCTTGGTGGGTGACATGCTGGGCGGACCGGCTCGCGCGTTTATGGTAGGGCTAATGCTGCTGGCAGGGCTTATTTTGCTGGCGGCATGCGCGAACCTCGGAAGCCTTTTTGCGGCGCGGGCAGCAGATCGAGCAAAGGAGACGGCGCTGCGTCTGGCTCTGGGGTCAAGGCGCGGGACCATCGTGCGGCAGATGCTGACCGAGGCCGTCGTGGTTTCCCTTGCAGGCGGCGCGCTAGGGTTGGCGGGGGGCATCGTTGTCCTGCGCTTTGTGAGCTCGTGGCAACCGTTTCCGGATGTTCCCATCAACATTCCGGTGAATCCCGATGCATCCGCATACGTTGTTGCGCTGTTGCTTGCGCTGGCCAGTGGCCTTCTGTTCGGAATGGTGCCCGTACGGCAGGTGATGCGAGCAGATCCGTGGCAAATAATGCGGACAAGTGCGGCAGGCGTAGCAGGGTTGCGGCGATTTACGATACGAGATGTTCTGCTGGCGGTACAGATTGCCATTTGTGCAGTGTTGGTCACTTCCTCGCTGGTTGCCTTGCGAGGCCTCGCGCGATCAATGCACAGCAATTTCGGATTTGATCCAAAGAACGTGATGCTTGTTGAGTGTGAATTGCATATGGCTGGCTACACCGACAATCGTGTTCCGCAGATGCAGGAGCGCATGCTGGAAGCGGCACGTGGGATTCCGGGCGTGATGGCCGCGGGGTATGCGGACCACCTGGCGCTGAGCCTCGGCGGCGGCGATTCATATGTCTACACCGACGGCACCACCGACTTCAGGCCCACAAATACGGCCGCGGACGCCATGAACTACCACATTTCCCCTGACTACCTTGAAGCTGCGGGAACCAGGCTGCTGGCGGGAAGAGATCTGACGCTCCATGACGACAAAAATGCGCCGACGGTGGCTTTGGTCAATCGGCAGTTCGCACAAAGAGTTTTTGGATCGGTGGACAAGGCGATTGGCGGGCATTTCAAGTTCTATGGCGGAATCCGAGCCGAAGTTGTGGGTGTGGTCGAAGACGGGAAATACCGGTCGCTGACCGAGGATCAGCAGCCGGCGATGTTCTTTTCGTTCCTCCAGCAGCAGGGGAGCGGCACCCTGCTGATGGTGCGGTCAAAGCGTGATCCAGGAGAGATATTCAAAGCACTGGAGCGCTCCATGCGCGGGCTTGACGGAGGTCTGCCTTTTGTCGTGAGGCCGTGGAACGAGGAAATGGGCTCAGCGTTGTTCGCGGCACGGGTAGCCACAGTGGCTCTGGGGGTGCTGGGGTTGCTTGGCGCGATGCTGGCTGCGACAGGAATCTTCGGACTGGCCTCCTATACGGTCAGCAAACGGCTGCGCGAGTTGGGCATACGTGTGGCGCTAGGGGCGGGACGAAAGCAAGTGCTGCGAGCGGCACTGGGGCGGACGTTCGTGCTGCTGTCGGCAGGCTCGGCAACGGGACTGGCGCTTGGCATTTTGGCCACCAAAGTGTTGTCATACATCGTGTACCAGGCGGGACCGAAGGATCCGCTGGTACTTTGCGGGGTGGTTTTTACAATGCTTTCGCTAGGGCTCGTGGCTGCGTGGATTCCAGCCCAAAAGGCGCTGGCGATTGACCCGATGGTCTTGCTACGGGAGCAGTGAAGGAGGAAGGTTTGAGACTTTAGGACTCCGACGAACAGCTGTCACAGACCATGTTCGGCGGCTAACAATTCCAACGAACGGTAGGCTCCTGAGCCTCGCTGCTGACTTGTACGTCGCAAATTGTGCATCTTTGACGTTAGTGACATTCCTCCGGGGTCCGTACTCGCGTCCGGATGCAAATCGCCCAGTCTTCCACTGCCGAGGACTCAAGAGAAATCCGCAGGAGATTTGGCCTGAACCCGGCGCACGGAAGTGAAGCTGTCGGAAGCAACACTCAACCTAGGATAAAATACAGAATTCATCATGGAACCCGGAATTGGAATCGAAGATCCTGTTGGCGCTTCCCATTCCCTGTCGTTTGCAATCGCACCTACGGATGAGTGGGGACCAGAACGTTTATGGAATGAGCGTGCGTCTACCCGGAGTATCGTCCTAATTTGTATCCAAGGTCACTTCTGGACAACCCAAGATGTCTTGCGGCAACCGCCTGCACACCTCCTGATGAGTCGATTGCTCGCTCAATCAAACTTCTTTCCAGTTTTGCAAGCATCTCCCGAAGGTCCAACTGTTCTGGAAGTTGCGCCGCGAGTTGTTCTATTGTGACCTCCGTGCCTAACCGCTTCGAGGGCGCGGCACCTGATTGAAGAGGAAAGTCTTCGGGCTGCAGTTCGAGGTCTCGGCCGAGTATCAGAGCGCGTTCTAGCAAGTTTGCAAGCTCCCGGATGTTGCCTGGGAATGCATAGCTACTAAGCTTTTCTACGGCACCCAGGCTCACCTGCTTGCTGGGCACCTTCATCTCTTTCGCGATTCTGGCGCATAGCATTTGGCAAAGATCTTCGATATCCTCTCTTCGTTCGCGCAGAGGCGGGAGCTGAATTGGAACCACGGCCAACCGGTAGAAAAGGTCCTCACGAAACTGCCCACTATGGACACGAGCCTGGAGATCGCGGTGAGTGGCCGCCAGTACTCTGACATCGACTTTGCGCAGGGTTGTCGAGCCAACGCGCTGGATCTCCCCATTTGCAAGAACTCTCAAGAGCTTCGCCTGCGCGGCCGGGGACATTTCTGCAACCTCATCCAGGAAGAGCGTGCCTTCATGAGCCGCTTCGAAAAGCCCGCTCCTTGCCTTGTCTGCTCCTGTAAAGGCACCCCGTTCGTGGCCGAACAACTCACTTTCCAAGAGTGTTTCGGTGACGGCTGCGCAATTGATCGCAATAAACGGACGATTCGTTCTCGGGCTATTGCGATGAATAGCGCGAGCTACCAGTTCTTTTCCTGTCCCAGTTTCACCTGTTATCAGGACAGTTGAATTCGCTCCGGCAACGCGCGAAATCATTTCACGTACGGCACGGATGCCTTCACTCTCTCCGATAATCTCATCAGCGCCTTGAAGCTTTCGTACAGTAGTTCTGAGGACCGCGTTCTCACGAAGAAGGGCCGTGCGCTCACAGGCACGTCGTATCGTCGCTAGCATAACGTCAAGCACATAGGGCTTCGTAAGAAAGTCAAAGGCGCCTTGGCGCATGCTTTCAACAGCCAATTCCACAGTGCCGACGGCGGTCAGAAAGATAACCGACGTTGTCGCGTCACTCTCCTGCACGGCTCGGAGGACATCCAGACCAGACCCGCCCTCCATTTTCTGATCCGTGAGGACGACGTCAAAATCCTCTTTCAAAAGAAGCGCAATAGCTTCCAAAGAGCTTGAGGCCTCTACGGTGATATGGGAATCCTGGCGAAGGTTTGCTTTGACGATTCGTCTCATGCTCTGCTCGTCGTCAACAATCAGTATTTTACCCATCCCTTGTTCCCTTTCAATCTTTGTTCACTGTGGATCTTGATAACTTCATCGAGAACGTCACACATCCATCCCGATTTTGGCTCAAATGCAAATCGCCACCGTGCGCAATTGCGGCGCTTCTGGCGATTGCGAGGCCTAGCCCGGTCCCGGATGGCTTGGTCGTAAAGAATGGCTCGAAGATTTGATTAAGATCTGCCTCGGGAATCGCCGGCCCTGAATCCTCGACGTCAATGCTGAGTATATTGTCCGCCAGCGATGCGTTCAGCGTGACCGTTCCCCCACTCGGCGCAGCGTCTACGGCGTTCAAAACCAAATTCAGGAGTGCACCTTCCATTTGCGGTGCATCAATCTCGACAGGAAGGGCGTCTTCTAACTCTGACACAATCGTAATGCCGCGGCTGGCCGCGTACGCTCTCGTGACCGCAGCAATGTAGCTCAGCTGGTCATTCATGAGAACCGGTGAGAGCCTCAAGGGAGATGGACGCGCATAGGTAAGAAAGTCTGCTGTGAGAGACTCTAGACGTTTTGATTCACGCGCCGCAATCGCGAACATCTCCTCTCGCTCGCTCTCTTCGGTCCCAGGGTAGGTGGCGGTAGCTAAAGAACTCGAGATCATCGCAACAGGGTTGCGAATCTCATGCGCTACTCCGCTGGCGAGCCGCCCAACCGCGGCCAATTTTTCCTCGCTAATCAAACGCTCGCGAGTGGCCTGCAACAAGTCAAGGCTGTTTTTCAGCCTCGACTGATTCGTTTTCAATTGATTGACGAGGAACCATACAAGCAAGCCCATCAACATGTACACCACACAGAGCATTCCTATTTCAAGGTATTCCGTAGGCCGAGCCGGCGGATGCAGCGCATAGAAGTGCCAAATCCAGAACAGGATCATGGTATCGGCCGCCGCAATGGTCACGATGGTGAGAAGCAGTCCAAACATGTACGCGCACTGGAGGATTGGAACCGCCAGAAGCACAAAATATGGATTCTCATCTCGATTCGTAAAGTGGGTCAAAAGTGCGGTGAGCACGAACATGAATGCAATCGAGACGTAGCTTTCTATCCTTGCCTCCCTTTCCGTCAGCCTTTGCCCCCGGCTGCGGAGCCACAGTAATTCGAGAGCCCTAAGCGCAAGCATCAGGCCCAGCAGCCCGATCACAGGAACCGATGGCTCTCCCAGAATTGAAGCAAACAGCGCGTGAATCAAAAGCAGCAACACTCCGACGATGAGAGTAATGATGCAGAACACAGACTTCTGCTTAACCGGGCCATAGATCGGAATTTCTTCTTCGAACTTTGCTGCTTGGGTGGTCATATTCTCCTTGGACAGCTCCGAGTCGGTGCTCCCCGCAATCCGAAAGCAGCAGGTGGCCTGTCAGGCGCTTTCTGACTGCCTATTGAGGCAATCGTTGCATCAGAATACGGGAGTTTTTCAGCCTTCAGAATACGCTCACTCCCTGGCCCAAAGGGAATGAGTGCGGACCGGGCGTCAGGGAACTTAAGCCGCGTATCACCAAGGCCAAAAAGCCGGAACCGAATCTGATCATTCGTGTTCACTGGATTCATGATCGCGCATTCTCTCCATTTGCAGGTCCATGACCAATCCGTAGCCTGCACATAAGCCATTGAACTTTAACAGTTCAGGCAGTTGCGACAGCTCCGGGCGCCGATTAAACGTCCGAAGCCTTTGACGCGTTGTCAAGGAGTTTGGACATCGGCCCCCTGCTCCTATAGTCAAGTCGGCTTATCTATCAGAAACCAATGGAGATTGCAACAGAGGACTTTGGAAGCCCATGTGCTCTTAGGTTGGTGAATTTGCATTGCGCTGAATGCGCCAACTCCCGCCACCGATGAGTTTGTCGGCGATACATCGACGGCAATTGCACCCAGTTCCATCAGGAGAGGACCATGGGAATTGACGAAAATGAGAAGCCGGTTACGAGCAACCGCAAGACTGGCACGCTTCTGTTTGTCGCGGACTTTGTCACTGAAAGCCGCGATGTCCTTGACTTCGCCTGCGAGTTGGCGGAGAGGCAAAACGCCGATCTCCAGCTGTTGCATGTCATTGACCCCGAGCACACCCATTCGAGCCCTGACGCGCAAATGGGGGCTCAATTTAGCCTCGAAATGCTCGCACAGAAAGCGAGGGCTCTGAAAAGAAGCGCAGTGAGTCTTCTATCGTTCGGTTGTCCAGAAAACGTGATTCCGAGGAGAGCCGCGGAGGTAAGTGCATCACTTGTCGTGCTTCCATTGAATGGTTCTGCAGGCGACCGCCTCCAGAAGAGGCTCGCCAGACGATTAAGAGGTAAATGCAATTGTCCGGTTTTGGCCGTTCCCCGCGACGTTTTGCTAAATAGCGGTACAAGCTCCTTCTCAATTCACGGGTTGGTCTCACTGGTTCGACAGGTTTGCGAAGGAGAACTTCAGTCGATGAGAGGTCTGGTGCGAGCTTCCGATAAGGTGCGGTCACAGGCGCCCATGATGACGGCGCCGAAGTCCGCGTACTTCCTGAGAGGGTGAGGAGGTTCGCGGGGAATTTGTCTCACGAAAGGCAGAATCCGTTACGAATTTGTTTGCGGTGTCGTTCGATAGAACAGTACGGCCGGGAGCATCGGCGCAAATGGATAGCCCCCGGCTTCGCAGTTGTCTATTTTTGCCCGGGCCCGTCACTCTCAACTTGAATGTTATTGAAGACCGTTTTAACTCCTGGAACGCTAACCGCTCGAAATCCGGCGAGATTCTTGTCAGCGTCAGTCTCGACAACCCCAGACAGAATCACATTTCCGTCCCGAACGGAAATTCGGATAGGGCTGCCTGGATCGATCGCGTACTTGTTGAGTGAGGGGTCGCCATAGACGGCGCGTGCTACGTACAAGCGAATCCAGTCATCTATCGGCGACAGAGGATCCACTTCAATATCGTCAATTACATCCTGAACGCCTGGAGTATAGCTGGCGGCCGATAGTGCAGACAGCTTGTCACCTGGACTATAGGCACTACCACCAAGCGTGACAACTCCATCGCGCACTTTGACGGTGATCGCATTGAAGGTGGTAGTCCCGTAGCCCACGCGATCATATTTCAGTTTTTCCACCAGATTTGCTTCAAGATCCCTGTCGGATATCTTGGCTCCCACAATCTTAATGTCATTCCGGACCGCTACGACCTTCTTCTCATGGAGCGCCTTCTTGTTGGCGTCCTCTTTATCGGCAAATAACTCTACGCTTCCCTTCAGGTCGATCACGCCATTGGTGACAGAGACACGAACGTTCCTGAACCTGCTCTTATTCAATGCCGACACCAGGTCAGACTGGATCTCCGCATCGTACTGCGTAGCCGAGTCTTGGCCTGTTGAACGCGCGAAGGAGATGGGCAGGTTCGGCAGTACGGGCACCGACGTCAAAACAACCACCGCAACTGCAAGACATATTCCCAACTGAGCTACTTCCATCGCGAACTCTCCTCATTTCCGGGAGGACCGGCAACGTGTACGGGGTGGAATATTACGCGGCGACAAATTAGGGGCACAGGCCGAGCCCCCGGGGACCAATCAGCAACAATCGCAACGAAATGGCGGGAGGAAGAGATGCGCGGCAGATGGAGAGCGACAACGGTCTCAACCGATTGGATGCGGCCTGCTTAGGACAAGATGGACTGCACCATTTGTATTGTTGTGATCGCGAGGCGCTGCACATTCTCCCTCGATCACTGGTCTTGAGTACACGCCAATAAATGCAACCTGCGTACCGTCGCCAGACCGGCTGTAGTGATGCGTGTAAGAGCATCGCGAGTCCGGTCCAATCGCTGTTCAGCCACGCGGACAGTAGTAAGGGAACCCACATGCACGAATTGAAGCGGTGCTTGAGGTCGCGGAATGCGCCGGCTTTGCGCTTTGCATGAGGGTACGAAGGAAGAGCACGATGGATGTCGCCCTCGAGGGGAGGGTAGGAGATCTCGCAAATCGCAAGTGCCAGCTGCGAGCTACTACCGACATTGTTCTCATTCATATGGGCTCTGCTCCATTCAAGAATTGGGACCGGCGGGACCCGCCAATAGATCGGGTCCCGCCTGCTTGGGGAAGCTCGGAACAGGCGACATGTTGTCGACCTGGGGGGCAGAAGCCAACCGCGTCCTGATTCCGAGCAATGCCAGCTGAATGAATGCTCGAATCCAGCTGGCGATGCCCCGATGCGCAACGCACACTCTCCCTACTGAAGCATTTGCGGCTCCATACGTGATTGCGAGCCAAACTGCTGATTCTATGCGGCGATGAACGCTGGTCACTGATTGCATGTCAAAAGATTTGTCCACTTTTGTCGTAATCCTTTGACAAAGGCATCACCGGGCGGACTGCGAACCTCTTCGACAGTCCTGAAATCAGTCATTTAGGGTTTGGCTGCCTGAATGCTCTGCAACAGACATCTGCCCGAACAAGTTTGATTCGGGCCGGGAAGGCAGAGTTGACAGTGGAGGATGTTTGATGGCGCCGAACACGATTGTTCGATGGAGCGACCCAAAGGTAATTCTTGTCGCAACCAACCTGGTTGAAGACCACATGTTCATGCTTCACGCCATTTACCAGGCAATGCTGAGTCGGGCGAAGGTTCTCCTCGTCCACGTCATCCCACCCTTTCACCTAAGGACCGAAGCCGTGCATGGGACGCCTTTCGTCCAACCGAGCCTCGTTGTTCAAAACGTAAGGGCAAAGCTGGATGAGCTGGCGACGGAGTTCCAGTGGGAAGGTATTGAGTGTGAGCCCATCATCCTCAACGGTCTTCCCGAAGAGCAGATTCCGCTCTTTGTGAAGTCGCGAATTGTGGACAGGATCATCGTCGCGTCAAGGAACGCCAATGGCGTGGAGCGCTTGGTAGGGGGCGGTGTCGCTGAGGCACTGATATCAGGTGTTGAGATTCCAGTGTGCACAATCGGTCGCCATGTACGCCCAGATTCGGCATATGCCGCTCCACCTAAGCGCATTGTTTTGGCAACGTCCTTGCAGCCAGAGAGCCCAATGCTGGCGAGTTTTGCAAGTGCCCTAGCCGAACTGCACCATTCGCACCTCACCTTACTGCACGTTCTCGACTCTGCCGGCATGACCGAACAAGACCGAGAGCTAGCTCGATTCCAGGCTCGACAGAAGCTTTCTGGCATGATTCCGAAGGAAGCCAGGCACCGGCTTCAGCCCGACTTGTTAATCCCAGAAGGAGATCCGACAAAAGTCATCCCTGATACCACTGGCTCGATGGCGCAAGATCTCCTCATACTTGGGGGACCGTTTCCTTCCTTGCTCTCGTGGATTCTCGGTACCAGTGTTGTGCATCGTGTGATTCTTGAGTCAAAGTGTCCGGTAATCACGATCAAGTCCCCAATTGGCTCCGCAACTGAGAAGTCCTTTAGGCGTGACGCACGTGACGCAATTGATGCCGGCGCGACACTTGCTCATCCCATAGGATGCACCGAAGAAGCCGTTTCTGGCCAATGAAGAGAAACGAGGCTGTGATGCGCTGCGCTTATCCAGAATGTCGGTGCGGATTATTCGATATGCCGGGCGGGTCAATATGGCTCTTGCAGTTGGAACTGCCAAGCGATCAAACGACCGGGAACGGCGAGGGAGCATTTTCAGCGCCCACGTTGCCACAGAAGTATTTTTGGCTTTGTGCTGCTTGCAGTCGTCGATTCGTTCTCTGGCGTTGGACGCCATCCGGTGTCTTTCTGGCCCAGAGACAACCGAGTGTGCGATACCGCAATGCACGAGAAATGGAGGGTGCATCCAACCCATTCCCTTTCAGCGTCCATGCTTCCGCCCAAGTCGAAGAGGAATTTCTGGATGTGGGATAACCTCATCTCCAAAGGAGCAACCTCGTGCCCGAATCGCGCAAACAGCGCCGTGTCTTTGTCGTTCATGATGAGTTTGTCGTCGCCTCGAGTCTTGCAGCGATGTTGCAACATCAGGGTTTCGATGCTCGATCGTTCACTGATCCGCTCAAGGCTGTGTCGGCTGCGGCCTCAGAAGCCCCGGCGTTGCTCATCTCCAAGTTCGCGATGCCGCTCTGCTCTCAGGGAGCGAATTGGCGAGTCAAGTGCGGGAATACAGCCCAGATTGCAAGGTGCTCCTTTTCACGGCGCAAGGGATGAGCGGAATCTTGGGTGAGTACGACTGCCCCGACCAGCGTTTTCAGATTCTCACGATGCTGCCGCACCTGCCAGGCTTCTCGACGAGAGTGAATGCAGAAAACGAGCTCACATACTGAGCGACCTCAAGTTCGCGTGGCTGCCGACAAAAAACAAATACCAATGGAGTCAACACGCATGAAATCGAATCGAATTACCAGCACTGCGGTATCGTCTTTGCCTTTCAAAATTCCTGCGTTTGCAGCTTGTTTGTCGCTTCAACAAGGTGAAAAGTATGAAAGTGGCCAGGGCGAACTGAACAAGCAGACGCAATTGAAGTCAGCATTTCAATGTAACTCTCGGGTGTCGCAGCGCAAGGCTCGGTTGGCGACAAACCGCAGAGTCACTCATCCAGGACCGCTACGGTTCAAAATTGCGGGTTCCGGTCGCCCAGCTTTTCCCTTGAAACTGCCTCGTGGGTCTTGCAATTTGCCCAACAGGCGGAAAATTGTCGGGAATCTGTTTGCAAAATGGAGAATCCCTGTCAACATCGTCCATCGTTCTGAGATTCTTTTCTACCATAGATGCGTCCGATTGTGACAATGCTCTCTGATGCCACTTTACTCGTACCCCCTGCACCTGCACATTGAAAGGTAGAATCGGTTGAGCGTTCATCTGGTCAATCCCAGCGACAATTCTTTTGGCACTGCTGTCATTACGCCGCGTTGGCTTTTTGTGCTCGCGGCCGCCACGCCTCGCTTCGCGGGAGACCCGATTCTTGTGGATGAATCTCTCGAGCAGATTGTGCCGGAGTCCGTTCAACCGGGAGACATTGTAGGAATCAGCGTGCACACGGGCAACGCGTTGCGTGGCTACGAGGTGGGCAGGATGGCGCGCAGTCGCGGCGCGTGGGTGGTTTATGGGGGCATTCACGCCACGCTGTTTCCCGATGAAGCTCTGGAGCGCGGCCAAGCGCACGCAGTGGTGAAGGGCGACGGAGACATCGCTTGGGGCAAAGTTGTGGCCGATTGCATGGCCGGCCAGCCGCAGAAGGTTTACGAAGGCGGGCGGATTGAAGGCGATCAGTTCCTGGCCGCGCGCTGGGATTTGATGGCGCCGGAGAAATACATGTGGGCCTCGGTGCAAACCATTCGCGGATGCCCGAAGCACTGCTCGTTTTGCAGCGTGTGGCGGACGGATGGGCAGAAGCCGAGACAACGGCGGTTTCAAAGTGTGATCGACGAGATCGTCAACCTGCGGCGGATTGGATTCAAGTTCATCGCGCTGGCCGACGATAACTTCTATCCCGTGACGCTTACGGATCTGCGCCTGGCGCGGGAGCAAAACAACCTGGAAAAACTGGCAGAGCTGACGGCGATTCGCATAGAGCGATTTCAACTGATGGAAGAGTTGGCAAAGCTGCCCAAGGATATGGTGTTCTTTACGCAAATCACCATGGAAGCGGGTGAAGACGGCGAGTATCTCGACGCAATGAAGAAGGCTAATATCAGGGGCGCCCTGGTCGGTGTGGAAGCGGTGACACCTGAGGGACTGAAGGCAGTCTTCAAGGACTGGAACTGCTCGGGTGATGCGCTGGCGAAGCGGCTGCAAACCTTCAAAGCGCACGGCGTGCATGTGCTCGGCTCGTTCATCTTCGGGCTGCCTTCAGATAAGCCGGCGACCTTCGATGCAACGGTGGAGATGGCGATGAAGGCGGGCGTCACGTTTGCCCAATTCGTGATGATGACGCCGTTTCCGGGTACTGTGGATTTTGGGCGCTGGGAGAAGGAGCAGTCGCAGAACCCGACCATGGTTGGCGACGTGCCGATTACGCGATACTGGTTGATTCCGTCTGAAGTGAGGCCGAAGATGTTCACGCCGCATCCTTCGATGAGTTCGGAAGAGATTCGACAGCGCACGCAAAAAGTGTGGGACAAATTCTATAACTGGGGCCCGGTGTGGAAGCGTTCGGCATGCTGCCCGAACATCACTTCACGGATCGCGTTCATCTTTCTTTCCAAACTCTATCGGCAGATGTATGCGGGAACGGGGATTTCGACAGACAGTGCGCGACGCAAAAAATCGAAGGCCTGGGCCAAGTGGATGGCGCGGCAGTGCAAGAAGCTGTTCCAGGCAAAGCCGATGCCGCATCTGGCGGGTCCGGATTGGGAGATTGGTCTGCCCGATATTAGCCGGCCTGCGTTTGCAGGTGGCGATGGGCAGGAGGGCTCTGGTGCAAATGGCCCGGTCGCGTCGGTTACAGTGGCCTTTGGAGAGTTGAGGACCAACGGTGAGCGAACTGAATAGCGTCGAGGAGTTGTTTCGAGGGCTGTCCCTCGCCAAAATTCCGTCCGCCTTTGTTTTCATAGCTTTTCAGTCAACCCGAGTGGGGAAATCTAAGAGGCTTTTAACCGTTAAGGCATCGGGCTACTTTCCAGTTTTTCGGTCGAATGGAGTTTTGGCAAGGCACAGGCTAAACCACGCTTCGCCAAAATACCATCCGGGCGCAAAAGGGGCATGGTTTGGGATGTAGGGAACAGTTTTCTATGAGAGTTGCGGCTGAAGGGGAGGTGCTCGTTGGTTACGGATTGCTGCGAAGGCGCGCGCTGGCTGGCGGCG
>Ga0182018_10003623_pt1 | contig 13745 bp, 12 predicted proteins | sample 812P2MmetaG_FD_120490 | JGI IMG/M metagenome (GOLD analysis project Ga0182018, IMG submission 120490) | Permafrost microbial communities from Stordalen Mire, Sweden - 812P2M metaG | ecosystem: Environmental > Terrestrial > Soil > Wetlands > Permafrost | place: Sweden: Stordalen | collected...
TCAAGCATCCTATGCTCAGCCAAGAAAACATCCCCATGCACCCTCCTTGCGGACGAGGGATCTATATGGGCGATCATATCACCCCGCTAAAAAAAAGCCAGGCGGAGGAGGATGCGGCCAATCACTTCTTCGAGCTGTGCATCAACTGCTCGATGTTGACTAACTCCGTCGGATAATCGCCCGAGTAACACGCATAGCAATATTCATGCTTCTCGCTATCGCCCACCGCCGCGCGCAGCGAAGGCAGCGATAGATAACCCAGCGTGTCCGCCTCCACAAACCGCCGGATGCCTTCCACATTATTATTGGCGGCGATCAGTTCCCGCTTGGTAGGCGTATCCACGCCGTAGAAGCAGGGCGAAATCGTGGGCGGGCACGAAATGCGCAAGTGCACCTCGCGCGCCCCGGCCTGCCGCATCATGCGCACGATCTTGCGGCTGGTCGTGCCGCGCACCAGGGAATCGTCCACCAGCACGATGCGCTTGCCTTCCAGCAGGTAGCGCACGGGGTTGAGCTTCAACTTCACGCCGAAATCGCGAATCGCCTGCGAAGGCTCGATGAACGTGCGGCCCACGTAGTGATTGCGGATCAGTCCATGGCGGAAAGGCAGCCCGGATTCGGCGGAATATCCCAAGGCCGCCGCGACGCCCGAGTCCGGCACCGGCACCACCACATCCGCGTCCGCGGGGTGCTCGCGCGCCAACAAGCGGCCCAGCATCTCCCGCGATTCCTGCACGGGGCGGCCGAAGACGATGGAGTCCGGGCGCGAGAAATACACATGCTCGAAGGCGCACTGCGCCAGCGGGCGTTCCGGCGCGAAGCGCTCGCGAGTGACTCCTTCGGGGCCCACGATGATCATTTCGCCCGGCTCCACTTCGTGCAGATAAACCGCGCCGATGAGATCGAAAGCGCAGGTCTCGGATGCGAAGACGTAGCCGGCATGCCCGTTCAATTCCATTTGCCCCATGGCCAGTGGCCGGAAGCCGTGCGGATCGCGCGCCACGATGATGCGGTCCTCGGCCAGAAACACCAGCGAGAAGGCGCCCTCGATTTGCAGCAAGGCGTCGCGCAAAGCGCCCGCCAGCGTGCGCTCGCGGGAGTGCGCCACCAGATGCAGGATCACCTCGGTGTCGCTATTGGCCTGGAAGATCGAGCCGCGCCGCTCCAGCTCCGTGCGCAATTCGATGGCGTTGGTGATGTTGCCGTTGTGCGCCACCGCCACGCGGCCCTTGTTGCAGGCCACCGAAAACGGCTGCGCGTTCAGCAGCGCCGTATCGCCGGCAGTGGAGTAGCGCGTGTGGCCGATGGCCAGCTTGCCGGGCAACTCCTTCAGCACAGCAGTAGTGAAGATGTCCGCCACGTGGCCCATGGACTTCTGGCAGTGGATATCAGCGCCATCGCTGGTGCAGATGCCCGCGCTTTCCTGGCCGCGATGCTGCAACGCATAGAGGCCCAGGTAGGCCATCTTGGCGGCCTCCGGATGGCCGTAAACGGCAACTACGCCGCATTCTTCATGGAATTTGTCAAACATGTTTATGACCCGTTTATCAGCGGAGTTGCTTTTCGAGCGACTCCTCGTAGATGGCTTTGAGGCTGTCGATAGTAACAGAAATCAGCGTCGCGTTGCGATTGCCGATGGCCAGCCCATGCTCCATGGTGATGCCCGCGCGCGGCGCCGCCACTCCATGGCGCGCGGCAATTTCCACAACCGCATCCGGGCTCGCGGTCGAGATCAGAATGCGCGAGGGGCCTTCGTGGAATAACAAGAACTCCGGGCGCAGGTCCGATGCGAAATCGAGCGCCGCGCCCACGCCTCCCAAGCAGCATTCGGCCGCCGCCACCGCCAGACCGCCATCGCTCAGGTCGTGCGCCGATTCCGCCAGGCCCGCCGCGACAATTTCGCGCATGGCTTCGTGCACCCGCTTCTCATAGTCCATGTCGAGCGCCGGGGGAAGGCCCCAAAGCTCCTTTAGGATCGCCTTCGCATATTGCGTGCCGCCGAAACGGACTTCGTCGCACTCGCCAATGCCGCCCAACAGAACGATTGTCCGGCCCGGTATTTTGAAATCGCGCGTCACCGGCGCGGCGGTCTGCATCAGTCCCACGATGCCGATGACCGGCGTTGGCCAGATGCCTTCGCCCAGCGTTTCGTTATATAGGCTGACGTTCCCGCCTGTGATAGGAGTCTCGAAGAAGCGGCAGGCTGCGGACATGCCGTCGATGGCTTCCACAAGCTGGCCCATGATTTCGGGCCGCTCGGGATTTCCGAAATTCAAGCAATTGGTGGCGGCCACCGGCTGCGCGCCCACGGTTGCGAGGTTGCGGCAGCATTCGGCCACCGCCAGCATAGCGCCTGCGCGCGGCGAGAGGTAGCAATAGCGGCTGTTGCCATCCAGCGACATCGCCACAGACACTCCATTTTCTTTGATGCGCACCACCGCCGCGTCGGCTCCCGGCCCGGCGATGGTGTTGGTGCGGACCATGTAATCGTACTGCTCCCAGATGAAACGCTTGGAGCAAATATCCGCGGATCCCAGCAGTTTTGTAAGGGCTTCTGTTGGATCGACTACGGGCCGAGCGGGCGAGGGGGCGAGCGGGCGAGGGGGCGAGGGGGCGATGGGGCGATCGTACAGCGGGGCTTCGTCCGCTAGCTCCCGGTTAGGGATCTCCGCAACGGTGCGACCGTGTTGCTTCACGCGCAGCAGCCCATCCCCGGTAACGGCGCCGATCGCGACGGCATCCAGGCCCCACTTGCGGAAAACGCGGAAGACCTCGTCTTCCCTGCCCTTCTCGGCCACCAACAGCATGCGCTCCTGCGATTCGGAGAGCATAATCTCGTACGGCGTCATGCCGGTTTCGCGCTGCGGCACGCGGTCCAATTCGATTTCGATGCCGGTGCCGCCGCGGCTGCCCATCTCGCAGGTCGAGCAGGTGAGGCCCGCCGCGCCCATGTCCTGTATGGCGACAATCGCGCCCGTCTGCATGGCTTCGAGGCACGCCTCCAGCAGCAACTTTTCCAGGAACGGATCGCCCACCTGCACATTGGGCCGCTTCTGTTTGGATTCCTCCGTGAACTCGGCCGACGCCATGGATGCGCCGTGGATGCCGTCGCGGCCGGTCTTGGCGCCCACATAAATCACCGGGTTGCCCACGCCCGCGGCGCTCGCGTAAAAGATGTCTTCCTTCTTCGCCACACCCAGCGCAAAAACATTCACCAGCGGATTGCCGTTGTAGCAAGGCTCAAAAATGCACTCGCCGCCTACCGTGGGCACGCCGAAGCAATTGCCGTAATGCGCGATGCCCGCCACCACCCCTGCAAGGATGCGGCGGTTGCGCGGGCCGGCCTGCGGATCGTCCAACGGGCCGAAGCGCAGCGAATCGAGCACCGCGATGGGCCGCGCCCCCATGGTGAAAATATCGCGCAGGATGCCGCCCACCCCGGTGGCCGCGCCCTGAAACGGCTCGATGAAGCTGGGGTGGTTGTGCGATTCGATTTTGAAGGCGATCACGTAGCCGCCACCCACATCGACGATGCCCGCGTTTTCGCCGGGACCCTGCACCACCAGCTTGCCGCGCGTGGGCAGCTTCTTCAGGTGCAGGCGGGAGCTCTTATAGGAGCAGTGCTCGCTCCACATCACGCTGAAGACGCCTAGCTCCGTATAATTCGGCTCGCGGCCCAGAATTTCCACGATCTTGCGGTATTCCGAATCGGTGATCTGGTGCTGGGCGACGACGCCGGGAGTGATGGCGGCGGTGCTCATAGCTGGAGCGCCGCGGCTGGGAGCGCCGCCACAGCCATCACCGCCGCGGTCACCATAGACCGGAAAATAACCAATCCGTCGCTTGATCCCATCAGCGGCTCGGTGGCGCGCTCCGGATGCGGCATCAAGCCCATCACGTTGCGGCGGACGTTCAGGATGCCGGCAATGTCGCGCATGGAGCCGTTGGGGTTATCCACATAGCGGAACGCCACGCGGTCCTCGCCTTCCAGCTCGTCGAGTGTGCGTTCATCGGCCACGTAGCAGCCTTCGCCGTGCGCGATCGGCATGCGCAGGATCTGGCCGGGTTCCGCGGCGGCCGTGAATGGGGAATCCAGCGTCTCTGTGCGCAGCCGCACTTCGCGGCAGATGAATTTCAGATTGCGGTTGCGCATCAGCGCGCCGGGCAGCAGTCCGGCTTCGACCAGAATCTGGAAGCCGTTGCAGATGCCCAGCACCAGGCCACCGTGGGCCGCGAACTTGCGCACGGCCGCCATCACCGGCGAGAACTTGGCGATCGCGCCGCAACGCAGATAGTCGCCATAGGCGAAGCCGCCGGGCAGGATGATCGCATCGATGTCGCCAAGAGTTTCCGAATCGTGCCAGATGAATTCGGCCCGATGGCCCAGGTTGTGGTTCACCGCAAACCAGGCATCGTGATCGCAATTACTGCCAGGGAAGACAATAACGCCAAATTTCATGAGCTTTGAAGCGCCGGGGAGGTTACATACCATCTTACCAGACGCCCGGCCTAGCCGCATGCCGATGTGGTGTACGGTCGTCTCACAGCCAATCCTCCTCCCGCACGCGCGGCTTTGTCCTTGCCAACGGAACGTTCAAGAAGTCCAAAAAGGGCGTCATCGCACGGAAGCGTTTTTCCAATTCGACGAACAGCTTCGGCGTGGTGACGATAGCTGCATCCAACGTCGTGAATAGCAGAAATTGCTTGAAGCGCAGGAGATCGGCCGCCGGATGATCGGCGCAAAAACCCTTGGGCGCGCGCGCAAGCTGCTCGCCCTGCACTGCGCCCAGCAGCCGCTTGATGGCGCTTGAAGCCGCCAGTTGCCGGAACTCCGCGTGCCGTTCGGCGATGTGCGTGCGCACCGCCAGCAGCGTCTCCGGCGGAGGCATGTAGATGCCGCCACCCACGTCCACTCCCTTGTGAGAAATCGCGAAATAGTATCCCGCCGCGCCGTGCTTCTCCACGCCACGCCGCGCGAACGACGCCGCGATCTGCGTCTTGTATGGGGTCTTGTCGGGACTGAAGCGCGTATCGCGATAGATGCGATAGATGGCCTTGTGGGCATCGGTGACGTAGTTGGGCGCGAAATTCATCATGGCCCGGTTCAACTCCGTCACCAACTGCACCATGGGCGCCTTCACCTGTTCGTCATAGACGGTCTTGCGCGGCTGGAACCATGCGCGCGTATTGTGGCGCGCCAGGCCGCGATAAAATGCCACGGCCTCAGGTGGAAAGCCCGGAAACCCGGATAGCATAGCTGCCTCCTATAATTAAATCGATGGACCTCACGCTCGCGCGCCTGTCCGAAATACCCAATTTAACCGTTTCCCGCGACGCGCCGCTTTCCGATTACACGCGATTTGCCATCGGCGGTCCGGCCGATATCTATGCCGAAACCGAGAGCGTGGAATCCTTTATCCAGGCGCTGGCGGTGGCGCGCGCGAGCGGGCGCGACTACATGGTGATGGGCGGGGGCACCAACCTGATCGTATCCGATCTGGGTTTCCGCGGCATCATGCTGCGCTTCGTAGCGCGGCGCATTCTGGCAGCGGGCGACCGCGTGCAATGCGATGCCGGCGCGGTGCTGCAGGATCTGGTGGACTTCTCGATCGACCGCGGGCTGCAGGGGCTCGAAACTCTGGCCGGAATTCCCGGCTCGGTGGGCGCGGCCGTATACGGCAACGCCGGCGCGTATGGCCACTCCATTTCCGAGCGAGTGCGCGCGGTGCGCTTCTTCGATGGCGGGCGCGTGCGCGTGTTCGACAATGGCGAGTGCGAATTCCATTATCGCGAGAGCATCTTCAAACGCCACAAGGACTGGATCGTCTTCTCGACCGAGTTGCACCTGACGCTCGCGGATGCCGGCGCCCTGCGGCAGATGGCGGACGATATCGTGAAAGTGCGCAGCGAGAAGTTTCCGGTCACTATGAAGTGCGCGGGCAGCATCTTCAAGAATTTTCTACTGGCTGAGTTGCCGCCCGCGGTGGCGGCCGCGGTTCCGCAGAACGTGATTCGCGAAGGCAAGGTGCCAGCCGCATACTTCCTGGAGCAGGTGGGCGCCAAGGGCATGTCGCGGGGAGATATTCATGTGGCCGGCTATCACGCCAACCTGATTTACAACGCCGGCGGGGGCACCGCCGCGGACCTCCGCGCGCTGATCGAAGAGTTGAAGGCGCGGGTGTGGCGCCAGTTTGCGGTGGAGCTGGAAGAGGAAGTGCAATACGTGGGGTTCACCGATGCATGTCCGGTGGGGTAGCAGGTTGCGCTTTGGCGGCGCAGGCGGTTTCGCCTGCGTTCTGCTTTGCGCCATCGCCCAGGCGGCCGATCTGCACGAGGCAGTCACATCCGGAAATGTGGAACAGGTGCGCGCACTGCTGGCCGCGGGCGCGGATGTGAACGCGCGCGACACACTGGGCGCTACCGCTCTGCACGACGCGGCCTGGACCGGCAATCGGGACATCGCGGCGCTGCTGATCGCGCACGGGGCCGAGGTGAATGCGCATCATATGGAAGCCGGATCCACGCCGCTCGATTTCGCGGTGATCAAAGACAACCGGGACATCGCCGAACTGCTTCTGGCGCATGGCGCCGCGGTGGATGCCGCGGACCGTTCGGGCGGGACGGCGCTGCACCTGGCGGCCACGCGCGGCTACCAGGACATGGCCGCGCTGCTGGTGGCGCACGGCGCGGACGTCAACACGCGCGACAAATCGGGCGCCGCGCCGCTCGACGAGGCCTGTTGGAAAGGCTATCGCGGGATCGCCGCGCTGCTGCTGGACAAAGGCGCCGGGATCGACGCGCGCAACCCGGAGACGGGCGCCACGCCGCTCAACGAAGCGGCGGCCAAGGGGCACGCCGAGGTGGTCGAGCTGCTGCTCGCGCGCGGCGCGGACGTAAATGCGCGCGACAACTCAGGCGCGTCGCCGGTCGAAAACGCTTCGCGCTACCGGCAAGCCGCGGTGGTGGATCTGCTGATGGCGCACGGCGCGACGCTGGCCAAGAAGGATCAACCCGGCTTTACCCTGTTGGATGAAGCCGTGCTGAAGGGCCAAGCCGATATGGTGGAACTGCTGGCGGGCAAGGGCGCGGACGTCAACGCGCACAATGCGGAAGGCTCGACGGCGCTGGCGGACGCCGCGCTCAAGGGTTACGTGGAAATCGGGCGCATCCTGCTGGATCGCGGCGCGCGGGTCAACGAGAAGAACTTCGCGGGAGCCACGCCGCTACATGACGCCGCGCTGGGCGGGCATTGCGAGATGGCGGCGCTGCTGCTGGACCGTGGCGCGGATATCGACGCACGGGACGACTCGGGCGCGACGCCGCTGTATAACGCGGCTTCCTGGGGCCGGCGCGCGGTAGTCGAATTGCTGCTGGCGCGCGGCGCGGATGCCGGGGTGCGCACCAAGCCGGGCATCACCGCGCTCGACGGGGCCATCGCTAACGGCTTCGAGGATATTGCCGCACTGCTGCGCGCCCGCGCGCAGAGGTAGCGCGGCTTCGCTTGCCCGCCTCACAGCACCAGCAGGAAGCCGTGAAACACATCTCTCGCGTCATAATAATATCCCGTGACATTCCCCGCGTCGTTGATGCTATACGCTATGGTGCCCTGACCGGATCCCGTGCCTGCGCCCGGAACCTCGAACGTGGTCATGGCGCCAGTGGCGGCGCGCACCAAGCTGCGAAGCACGTTGCTCGGATTAACCTACCATCCCGTGATAGCCCTCGCCATGTTGATGTTACTTCCCTGATCGCCCTGGGGGTCTCGTTAGTGAGCCCGGAGCAGCGAACATAGCTATGGCAAAGGATCAAGGCGAAGCCTTGTACAGTAGTACTGAGGAGATAGCCGTGTACCTTCCCGACGAGCAACGCTACGACAAGATGCTCTACCGCCGCTGCGGCTCGAGCGGCCTGCGCCTGCCGGCCATCTCGCTGGGCCTTTGGCACAATTTCGGCGGCGTGGATGCGTTCGAAAACATGCGGGCCATGCTGCGCCGTGCATTCGATCTGGGCATCACGCATTTCGATCTGGCCAACAACTACGGGCCTCCGCCGGGATCGGCCGAGGAGAGTTTCGGCCGGGCTCTGCGCGCGGACCTGGGCGCATGGCGCGATGAGCTGATCATCTCCACCAAGGCGGGCTACCTGATGTGGCCGGGTCCCTACGGCGAGTGGGGTTCGCGCAAATATCTGCTGGCCAGTCTCGACCAAAGTCTGCGGCGGATGGGTCTCGATTATGTCGATATCTTTTATTCGCACCGCCCCGATCCGGATACGCCAGTGGAGGAGACCATGTCCGCGTTGAATAGCGCCGTGCGCGCCGGCAAGGCGCTCTATGCCGGCATCTCCAACTACAACCCCGAACAGACCGCGCGCGCGGCGGGAATCCTGCGGCAGCTCGGCACGCCCTGTCTGATCCATCAGATGAAGTATTCTATGTTCGTGCGCACCGCCGAACAAGGCCTTTTCGAGCGGCTGGCGGCTGAGGGGATCGGAGGCATCGCATTTTCTCCCCTGGCGCAAGGCCTGCTGACAGGCCGCTATGTGGAGGGTATTCCGGACGGCTCGCGCGCCTCGAAGCCCGGCACCTTTCTGAAGAAGACGGACGTCACCGAGGCCAGTCTGGCGCAGGTGCGCGCGCTGCACGAGATCGCCCGGCAGCGCGGCCAGACGCTCGCGCAGATGGCTGTAGCCTGGGTGCTGCGGCATGGCGTAATGTCGAGCGCGCTGGTGGGCGCCAGCCGGCCGGAGCAGATCGAGCAGTGCGTGGGGGCGGTGAACAACCTGGGATTTACAGCGGAGGAGTTGCAACGGATCGACGAGATTTCCGCGGCGGACCGCGCGCTATGTGGCAGATGATCGGTGTACTGGCGGAGCTTGAGCCGATTTTCCAACACCTTGGTGATCACCAGGCTGAACATGCCGCCCTTCAAGCCGTAAGTGAGAAAGCCGATTACACATTGCCAGCAGCATGGACTTAGACCATGATGACCGCGACATGGATCGGATGCAGCTTCAGCTCAAACCTCTGTTTGCCTGAACAAGTAACAGATCTAGTGGTGCAATATTTCCACGCTGAGAGCGTGCCCTACGAGGGTAGAGCTTGATTTTCGGTGCGCTTCGATGTAGTCTTGAATGGAAAGCGGTGGAGTTCGCTTAACGCCGTCGCAAGCGGCCAATGACTCCTACAGTGGTTCAACTGTGGGAGGCATGTCCACCCGTCCCGCCCCGAACCACAAGACAAATTGAGGACCTCCTGTAATGGATCAAATGTGGTTCGTTGCCGCTCTATGGCTGGCCCTGGCGCTGGTTGCGGTTCTCGCGGCCAACTGGCTGCGCATCTCAACCGCGCTTTCCGAGATCGTGGTTGGCACGGTGGCGCAGCTCGTCATCGGCGCGCTGATTGGCCGAAACGCGCTGAGCGCCAAGGCTGAATGGATCACCTTTCTGGCCGGCACCGGCGCCATCGTGCTGACCTTTCTGGCCGGCGCCGAGCTGGACCCCGCCGTGTTCCGCGCCAAGTGGAAGGAATCCACGGTGATCGGCCTGGCGGGCTTCTTCGGACCATTCTGCGGCGCCGCCCTGATGGCGCACTATGTGCTCCATTGGGGATGGCGCCCTAGTTGGCTGGCGGGCGTGGCGCTCTCCACCACCTCCGTCGCGGTGGTCTACGCGGTGATGCTGGAACTCGGGTTCAATCGGACTGCCTACGGCAAGGCCATCCTGGCGGCCTGCTTCATCAATGACCTGGGCACCGTAATCGCGCTCGGCGTGATCTTCTCGCCCTTCACCATCAAGACCCTGATCTTCCTGGGAACTTGCCTGGTGTTCTTTCTGGCTCTACCGTTCGTGACGCAATGGTTCTTTGCGCGCTACGGCGGGCGCGTATCGGAGCTGGAGACCAAGTACCTCCTGTTCCTGCTCTTCGGACTGGGCGGACTGGCCGTCTGGTCCGGCAGCGAGGCGGTGCTCCCCGCTTACCTCATCGGAATGGTTTTGGCCGGAACAGTCGGCAAAGACCACTTCCTGATCCGCCGCCTGCGCACCCTGACCTTCGGCTTGCTGACGCCGTTCTACTTCATCCGCGCCGGCAGCTTCGTTTCGGTGCCCGCGCTGGTGGCCGCTCCGCTCGCCTTCGTTACGCTGTTTTTTGCGAAAATGGTCACGAAGCTCGCCGGTCTGTTGCCCACAGTGCGCGCCTTCGGCTACCGCGGGCACGACGGCATCTACTACTCGTTGATGATGTCCACCGGACTCACTTTCGGCACGATTTCGGCGCTGTTCGGCCTCAATCACGGCATCATCGACCAGAATCAGTACTCTCACCTGGTGGCCACTGTAATCGGTAGCGCGGTGATTCCCACCGCGATTGCGAATGCCCGCTTCATGCCACGCCATTTGCTGCCCGAGCAGCAGCGGGAACTGAAGGAAGCGGCGCACGGCGAGGCGGTGGGGGATTTGGATGCATGACCCGAAAGGAGACTCATACGGTTGGACAAATACATAGTAGTGCTGGCGGGCGCAGGCCTTGGCGGCTTGGCCCGCTATGTGGCGGGAACCTGGATCATGGCGAAGTACGGCGGCCGTTTTCCGCTGGGCACCTTCGTCATCAATATTACGGGCGCATTTCTTATCGGAGTCCTGATGACGCTCCTGACCGAGAGATTTCACCCGCATCCCAACTGGCGCCTGTTCCTGGTAGTGGGGATTCTTGGCGGATACACGACCTTCTCGAGCTTCGAGTACGAAACCTATCAGGCAGTCCGCGATGGCGAGCGCTGGCTAGGCCTGCTGTACGTGGCGGGCAGCGTGATGCTCGGCTATCTGGGCGTATGGCTGGGCACGCTTCTGGCCGGCGGCAAGTAGGACAGGCCTCTTGGCCTGTCTTGCGCGGAGGACGTCATGCTGACTAAAGGTCCCGCCAAGAAAGTCACTATCTTCATCAATGAAGACACGCAGCATCACATGATGGCGCTGCACGACTCCATCATGACTTTCCTGATGCACAAGAGAGTCTCCGGCGCCACGGCCACCCGGGCTTACTCCGGCTTCGGTTCGCACCAACTAATGCACACGCCGAAGATCGAAGTGCTGGCGGAGCACCTGCCGATCCGCATCGAATTCATCGAGACGCCGGAGAAGGTCGAAGAGATCCTGCCCACCCTGTATGAGATGGTGAGCGACGGGTTGATCGAGGTGCAGGACACCATGGTGGTGAAGTTCGCGCACAAATCCGCGCAGCCGGAGCCCAAACTGCCCCACGAACATAAGCAGGGGCCTGCCATGCTGTTGCGCGTTTTCCTGGGCGAAGCCGATAAGTGGCACGGCGAGCCGCTTTACGACGCCATTGTGAACAAGCTGCGCATGATGGACATCGCCGGCGCCACGGTCTATCGGGGCATCCTGGGATACGGCGCCAAGGGTCACGAGCACAAGCGTAGCGTCTTCCACCCTATGCGCGACCTGCCCATCATGCTTTCGGTGATCGACGCGCCCGAAAGGATCGCGGCCGCCGCGGAGGCCATCGAGCAAATGCTGGAGGACGGCCTGATCGTAACGTCTGATGTGGAGATGGTAAGGCTGGTGCGCGGCAAGACCGCGATGGAGGCTCCCGATGCTGCCGGGACAACCCGCTAGGCTCCTGCGAATTCACATTTCGGAATCCGACCGTTACGGCGGGAAGCCGTTGTACGAGGCCATCGTCAACAAGTGCCGGGAGATGAAAATCGCGGGCGCGACGGTCTTTCGCGGCCTGGAAGGCTACGGCGAGACGGCCGAGATGCATAAGTATCACCTCACGCGCCACGATCAGCCCATCCTGATTTCGATTATCGACACTGCTGAAAACCTGGCCAGCCTGGCGCCGGTGGTGGAGGAGATGATGGACACGGGGCTAATCGCGATTTCGGAAGTCCTGGTAGTCCGCGTGCAGAAAAAGGCCGCCAACGCTGAATGAAAAAGGCGGCTGAGTGGAGCGCAATCGACGATCGGCTAATCCCGCTGGCGGGCCGGCGGGGCGAGGTCCAGGAGTTAGTGTGCGCGCTTCAGGCGCGTCAATCCCGCCTGGTTACCGGCCCTCCGGGCATGGGCAAGACCCGGCTCCTGGCGGAAGCAGTGTCCGGGTGCGCGGTACCCTGCTTACTCATCCGCGGTCCGCGTGTGTTACACGATCTTCTGGTCCAGTTAGCGGGGTTGCTAGCCTGCCGTGTGACCGGCGCCGCCAGCATGTCCTTGAAGCCGGTCATCCTCGAATCGCTGAAACACGAGCCGCGGGTCGTCTGTCTCGAAGATGTGGCGGAAGCCGACCCGCGAATGTACCGGTTCTTACAGGCCATCTATCATAGTCCGGATAACTGCCTGATTGTGACCGCCCGCTCGCGCGAATCCTTGGGCTACCTCCAGCGGCTGTTATGGGACCCGCGGGAAGAGATCCGCCTGCAGCCGCTGAAGCGCGCCGAAGCTGCCGGACTGTTTGATGCGGCCGTTGCGGCATACAAGTTGGCCTCACTGGATTTGGACAGCTTCCGGAGGCAAGCGCTGCGGTCCGCGCGGGGCAACCCCGGACAGATTGTGACCATGTGCCGCCTGGCGGCGCGGCCCGAATACCGGCAGGGACGGCACATCAAGTTTCTGCCGCTGCGCATGGACGCGCTGCCGGCCTTTCTAGGCTGAGATGCGCGGACCGTCGATTTCCTTACTGGAGACGGCCGCGGAACTCTGCGACCGTTACCAGATCGCGGACCTGCGGTACTTCTTGGAGAGCTGCCGCGCATTCGCGCGCGCCGAGACACTCAACATCGCGATCTTCGGGCGCTTCAAGGCCGGCAAGAGTAGCTTCCTCAACCATCTCCTGGGCGAAGCATTGCTCCCCGTCGGCGCGATTCCAGTTACTTCCGTCATCACCAGGATTGAGTTCGGCCCACAAGAGAGAGCCGAGGTCCGCTTCCGGGATGGGCGCGCCGCACCTATTTTGCTTAAACAGATCGGGGACTACGTCTCGGAGGCGGCCAATCCCGGTAATGCGAAGCAGGTTGCTTCGGTCCATCTCGAAGTGCCCGCGATGGACCACTACCGCGGCATCTGTTTCGTCGACACGCCGGGGCTCGACAGCGTCTTCGAGCACAACACGGATGCGTCCATGGAGTGGCTCCCCAACACGGGTCTGGCATTGGTCGCGGTAGGGGTCGACCCGCCGCTCTCGCATCACGACATCGAACTGATCCGCGAGTTGAGCCGCTTTACCCCTAACATTTCGGTCCTGCTGACCAAGGTCGATACGCTCGCCGCGGATGAGCGGACCCAGGTCGAAAGCTTCGTTCGCGAGCAACTCGAGCGGCATTGGAATGGCTCGGTGCCGGTGTTTTGTTACTCCATCCGGCCCGGCTTCGAGTATCTCCGCGAGCAACTCGACCGGCGCCTGCTCTCGCGCACACGCAATGGCGCAGGCGATCAGCGCGCAGCGATCCTGCGGCACAAGACCGAGTCGCTGCTGGCCGAGTGCCGCGGCTATCTCAACGTCGCGCTGCTGGCGGCGGAACTAGCCGATTCCGAGCGCGATCAACTGAGCCGGCGGATCGTTGGGGAGAAGGAGTCCCTGGACGATACGCGCGTGACTCTGCGGCTCATTGCGCGGCACGCCGCAGCGGGCGCCCGCGCCGCCTGCGAAGAGATCCTGAGGCGGGATGAAGCCCCGGTGCGCCAGCGGCTTCTCGATGAATTGGGGCGGGAGTTCCCCGCATGGACCCGCA
>Ga0182018_10003624_pt1 | contig 13743 bp, 11 predicted proteins | sample 812P2MmetaG_FD_120490 | JGI IMG/M metagenome (GOLD analysis project Ga0182018, IMG submission 120490) | Permafrost microbial communities from Stordalen Mire, Sweden - 812P2M metaG | ecosystem: Environmental > Terrestrial > Soil > Wetlands > Permafrost | place: Sweden: Stordalen | collected...
ATACGCGCGATTTGGCAACTGGGGTGGAATCGGGCGGCACTTCCAAGGCCTACGAATTTGGCGACACTTTGAACCTGGACATTGGCGAAACGCTGTTCAATGCGGTGCGCCGCAACGGCACCCGCGTGCCCATCGAACTCGACTATCCCGACCTGATGGTGCACCAATGCGAGTATCAGAGCTCCTGCGCCACGGTGCTGATGCTCGATTGCAGCCACAGCATGATTCTTTACGGCGAAGATCGCTTCACCCCAGCCAAGCGCGTGGCGCTCGCGCTGGCGCACCTGATTCGCACCCAGTATCCCGGCGATTCGCTGCACGTGGTTTTGTTCCACGATTCCGCCGAGGAAATTCCGCTGGGCAAGCTCGCGCGCGTGCAGGTGGGACCGTACTACACCAATACCCGGGAGGGATTGCGGCTGGCGCAGCGCATTCTGGCGCGCCAGAAAAAAGATATGCGGCAGATCATTATGATCACCGACGGCAAGCCTTCGGCGCTCACGCTGGAGGATGGACGCATTTACAAGAATGCATTCGGGCTAGATCCACTGGTGGTTTCGCAGACCATGGAAGAGGTGGCCAAGTGCAAGCGCGCTGGAATCCTAATCAATACGTTCATGCTGGCCAGCGACTACAGTCTGGTTAATTTCGTTCAGAAGGTCACCGAACTTTGCCGCGGAAAAGCCTACTTCACCACCCCCTACACGTTAGGCCAATACCTGCTCATGGATTACGTGCAGGGGAAGACGCGGCAGGTACACTAGAGGCAGGAGTTCGCTTCGCTTCGCGGAGGTTTTGAGCGATGTCCCGAATTCATGCCGGAGACGCTGCGCCGGAATTTTCGCTGCCCGACACCCAGGGCAAAAAGCATTCGCTGAAGGACCTGCTGAAAAAAGGGCCGGTGATCGCGGCTTTTTTCAAGATGTCCTGCCCTACTTGCCAGTTCACGTTTCCCTTCTTGCAGCGAATCCACGATGCTTACGGAAGCGCGGGCGGCACATTGGTGGCGATTTCCCAGGAGGATGCGGCCGATACTACGGAGTTCTGCGAGGAATATGGCGTGAAGTTTACCGCGCTGGTGGATGATGAGGGCTATCTAGCGTCCAACCGCTACGGGATTACCAACGTGCCGAGCATTTTTCTGATCTCACCGGATGGAAAGGTGAAGGAACGCGCGGTGGGTTTTGCGCGCAAGGAAATTGAAAGGATGGGCGCCGAATTCGCCCGGGCCAGCCATCGGCCGGTGACGCCGGTTTTCCGCTCTACGGAAATCGTCCCGGATACGAAACCTGGTTGAGGCTCCAAAAACTAGGCTCGGTCGGAGCCTTGGGCAACGAAAAATGGACTGGATCGCCAGTGTACTCGCGTTAGCCAACGGCGGTGCACACAGCCAGCTTGGCTGTGCCACGGCGCTAGCGCAAGTATTTGCCCGAGGCGAGAACCATTCCGAGCGTCAGCGCGGCGATCACCACTTCCCCCAGCGCGCCTACTACGAACGGCCGAATTCCCTGCCTCAGCAAATCTCTAACGTTGGTGCGCAACCCTACACCCGCAAAACTCAGTAGAAAGGCCCACCGTGAAACGTTGGCGAGGCTGGTGATCTGATCTTGGCGGAAAAGTCCCACGGTCGCGAGAATCGAAATCAGCATGAAACCCAAAATGAACTTGGGAAATTTTTGCCAAAGAAAGGCCCAGGGCTTCTCGACGTGTTGCGCCTGCCCTTGGCGGGCCCAATAAAACGCGTAGCCCAGAACCACGAACCCGAGAACCGCACTTCGCGCCGTTTTGGCCAGGATCGCCACTCGGCCCGCCGCGTCGGAATAGATTGCGCCTGCGGCGGTGGCTTCCGCGGTGTTATCAATCCCCAGGCCGGCCCACATCCCGTACATGGTATCGCTCAAGTGGAGGTGATGGCCGACAGCCGGGAAAGCGAAGAGGCTGAGTGCGCCGAGCGACAATATCGCGGCGATCGCAAACGACACGTCTTCATCGTCGGCATCGATCGCGCCTTTTGCTGCGATGATCGCGGATACTCCGCAGATGGACGACCCGATCGCCAGCAGCGAAGTCAGTTTCGGTTTCAGGTTGAAGGAGTAGCCCAACGCAGTCATGAACAGCAGCGACACGGTTAATTCGACGGCCACCAGCGTCAGCGCCACGCCGCCCAACTTCAACAAATCGCCTAGCAGAAATCGCGCGCCCAGCAGCACGATGCCAGTCTTCAGCCAGAATTCGTAAGTTGCCACGCCGGCGCGAAATACCGGAGCTACGCCGAAGATATTCGAAATGGCCAGTCCGAAGAGGATCGCCCATAACACGTACTCGATATTTGGCAAGGTGACGTGATGGACTTTCCCGTATGTGCCGATGGCGTGCTCGACTATTTTCCCGCTGTAGCCGACCGCGGCCAGCAGCAGAAATCCCGGCAGGATTTCCACCACTCGTTTGAAAAATTCAAACGGCCGGGGGCGGGGAGACGCGATAGCTACCGACGATGCCGCCACGAGGTCCCTCCCGCGGACTGCAACGCGCGCGCAGAGGCGACATGCGCGAGGCTGCCTTTCGACCTGCCGGCGAGCGCAGGATATTGTTCTTGGCCCGAAGTGCGCTTTCCTACCATGAGATGTGCTTGATAACGCCGAGGCGAATTAGCAACGCGAGGGCTAGCGCGAATCCCACCGCCCAGGTATCGAGCGATAGCCGCCAGCCTGATTTTTCCTTGATGGCACCGAGCGCTTCAGTATCGGATTTCAATGTTAGGCCCTCCGATCGATTTGGTTCTGGAATGGATCGCCGAGAAATTCGACTGCCGCTTCTCCCGCGGGATCGCTCCACGCGCCGCCCACGGAAATTCTGTCTACTAGACTGCGATTCGCGCGCTCCAGCGATCGGCCGACTAGCAGGATCGCGGGCGCTTCGATGCCTGCGACCCTCGCAAGGCCGGCCAGCGTGGTGCGCGTGGCGTGCTGCGCTGCAGTCGACACGCTGGAAATCACCACGCACGGCGTTGCGAGTGACACTCCCGCACCGAGAAGTTTCTCGCGCACCGTAGCCAAATCCCGGCCAGGCATGTAAATCATCAGGGTGGTGTCCGCACGCCCGGCTTCGAGCCAGGCATCCGCCTGTTGAGAATCCTCGCCCGCGGCGGCGCGATGCCCGCTCAATATCAAAATGCGCGAACTGGTGCGCCGGTCGGTGAGCGAAACTCCGAGCGCAGCCGCCGCCGCGAACCCAGCGGTGATTCCGGGCACTACTTCGTAGGGGACTCCGGCAGCGGCGAGGGCGTCCACTTCCTCGTTCAGGCGTCCGAAGATTAGCGGATCGCCGCTTTTCAGGCGTAGTACGCTCACGCCAGCCTTGGCGAACAAAATCATCACGCGATTGATTTCCACCTGGGTGATGCCTTTGCGCCCACAGCGTTTGCCGACGTTGACTACGATCGCTTGGGGACCTGCCAGCCCGACAATCTCCGCAGAGACCAAATCGTCATGCAGCACGCAATCCGCCGTGCGCAACAGGCGGCTCGCTTTCACCGTCAGGAGCTCGGGATCGCCCGGGCCGGCTCCGACCAAATAGACTCGTCCGAGTTGAGGTTGCGCCAGCGTCATCTCGCCACCGCTGTTTTGCTGGAGCGCGTTTCGTCAGCTACTTGCGAGGCCGCTTCCAACTGCGAATCTTCCGCGCCGCGGGTGGATAACTCATCAGCTTCCCGATAGGCCAGCCGCTGCAAGAGTTGCTTGCGCTCTTCGGACGCTGGATAGCGAGCGAGAATTTCGCGGCGTAGTGCGCCTACGTCTTCCAGCCACCCGCCCAGCCCGGGATCAAGAGCGCGCTCGATCTCGTCGCGCAACCGCTGCGCTACCGCCGGGCTCTCGCCCGCGGTCGAGATCGCCACTTGCAAATCGCCACGGCGCACATTCGCCGAAAAATAGAAATCGCAGTGTGGCGGGTCATCGACGGAGTTGCAAATGACCGAGCGCTGCCGGGATTGCTCGAAGATGCGGGCATTTACGTCCGGATCGGACGTTGCCGCGATGGACATGAACGCGCCGTCCAAATCGCTGGCCCGAAACTCGCGCTGCTCCCAGCGCAGCGCGCCGGATGAGGCCAACGCTCGAACGCGTTCATTTGCCTGCGGCGCTACGACCCGTACTTCGGCTTCCGCTTCGAGCAAGCTCGCGATCTTGGCCTCGGCCACGCTCCCGGCCCCGGCCACCAGGCACTTTCGCCCGGCGAGTTTCACGAATATCGGCAAGAGGTTGGCAGGCATCGCTAGTCCATCGCTCCGGTTGCGACGCGGTCGTGCGCCAGATCGTGTTGCCGATGGGGCGGCAAGTCCCGCAATACCGGATCGAGAATCTCGCCGGCCAACTGAGCGCGCAGTTCGTCATCGGAAAAACGCGCGAAGTAGGAGCGTAGGTTTTCATTGTCGTCGCGCCCGGTCAAATATCGACGAAACAAACGCTCCAGGGCCGCCGGTACGTCGGTAGCCGCGCAACGGTATCCGATGGGACGCGCGATGTACTGAAATTGCCCTACCGCGCCGCCGACGCAGAAATAATAGGCGTCGACCCAGTCGCGGCCTTGCTTGATCTTTTTGCCTTCCAGGCCGATGTCCGCAATCCAATGCTGTCCGCAACTATTCGGGCATCCGGTGACGTGCAGCTTCATCTGCTGATCGAACTGTGGCAGGCGCTCCTCGAGTTCCTCGACCAGCCATCGCGTGTAGCTTTTCGTTTCGGTAATCGCCAGCTTGCAAAATTCCGTTCCGCTGCAGGCGATCGCGCCACGCCAGAAGGTGGGGGCAGCCACCGGCAGCCCGGCCAGATCCAGTCCCTTGACTACCGCCGCCGTTTCGGCCTTGGGCACGTTCACGATCAGCAGGTTTTGCATGTTGGTCGTGCGCAGTTCGCCGTTGCCGTGGCGTTCGGCTAAATCGGCAGCGGCGCGCATCTGATCGGCCGAAATTCTGCCGCGCAGCACGCCCGCTCCCACCGTGAAAGCTCCCGCCTGCTTTTGCGGAAATACGCCGACGTGATCGCGGTAGACGTCCTTCGGCAGAATTTCGGGGACCCCGGGATCGAGCTGATATCCGAGCCGGTGATTCACGTCACGGAGGAATCGCTCGGCCGTCCAACCCTGCTGGGTGAAGAGGTGCTTCAATCGAGCGCGATCGCGGCTCTGTCGCAGCGATTCCTGATCGCGGAATATTTCGGCAATCGTTCGCACCACGCGCACCGCTTGCTCATAGCGAACGAACGCGTCCAGGCGCACCGCCAGATGGGGATCGGCGGAAAGACCCCCGCCTACGCGCACTGAAAAGCCCACTTCCCTCACGCCGTCCCGGAAGCGTTCCACCGCCGTGAGGCCTACATCGTTGATTTCCGGATACGAGCACCACGCCGGGCATCCGGTGACTGAAATCTTGAATTTCCGCGGCAGATTGTAGAATTCGGAATTTCCCGAGAGCTCCTTTGCAATTGCCAGCGCCACCGGGGACGCGTCCAGAAGCTCATCGTGCGCCAGGCCTGCCAGCGGGCAGCCGGTCACATTACGGGTCACGTCGCCGCACGCGCTCCTCGGCGACAGCCCCACCGCCGCCAGCGCGTCAATCGTTTCGGGAATGGCTTCGATCGAGAGCCAGTGCAGCTGAATGTTCTGGCGGACGGTGAGGTCGGCGATGGATCGCCCGTGCCGCTCGGAGATAGCGGCGATGGCGCGTAGTTGGTTCGAGCGCAGCAGTCCGCTTGGCAGGGCGATGCGCATCATGAAATAGTCGTTGGCCTTGCCCTCGCCGTTCTTGCCGCCCATTACTCCGGCGCCGTCGCCTTGCGAATAAATCCCCCACCAGCGGAAATAGGCTCCCATCCATTCCGGCGGAATCGATTGCCGCCCGGCGCGTGCGAAGGCGCGAATATCTTCCAGGCGATCCCAGGGGTTCGCCGCGCGCTTGAGGCGCTCGACGCGCTGGGCCTTGGTTTCCTTCGGCGGCACAATAGCGGCCGCAGCCGGCGCGCCTGGCTCTGCTGCAATTCCCGTATTCACGATGTCTCCCCAACAAAAAAGCCCGCCTGCCAGCGAAAGCTGCTGGAGAGCGGGCTGCTTGAAATCCGATTAGAGAATTAGCTAGATCGGATTGCACCCCCACGCCCGCAGCGGTCCATGACAACAACAGAGACACCGACAGGCGTTGGTGCAATTCATCATGCGGAAATCTTAGCGGATGCCACAAAGCGCGTCAAGATAAAGTACGGGGAAATTGCGTAACACCATTACTTCGAGCGCCCGGCCTGGGGCCGCGGGGCCGGTCGCTCTAGACCCCCCACCCTTCCCACCCCCTGGGAAGAGCCGGGCACCCGGTAAAGATAAACCGTAGAACCGTGGAACCTACGGAGCAAACCAACTCCCGGATCCGATCCCGGAAGTTAGGCGATTGGTTTTGCGTTATCATCGTTGCGTTTTGAAATGCGCGGCGCTTCGGAGATCGGGGACCCATGAAAAAGTTTCGCAGTCAGGAATGGTTCGGGCGGCAGGATCGCGACGGCTTCATCTACCGCAGCTGGATGAAAAATCAGGGCTGGCCGCACGACATGTTCAACGGCCGCCCGGTAATCGGCATCTGCAACACCTGGTCCGAATTCACCCCGTGCAACGCGCACTTTCGCGAGATCGCCGAATGGGTGAAGCGTGGCGTATGGGAAGCCGGCGGCTTTCCACTCGAATTTCCAGTGATGTCGCTGGGCGAAGTGCTGCTGCGCCCTACTGCGATGCTATTTCGCAATCTCGCCAGCATGGACGTGGAGGAATCCATCCGCGGCAATCCCATGGACGGCGTGGTGCTGCTGATGGGCTGCGATAAGACTACTCCGTCGTTGCTGATGGGCGCGGCTTCATGCAACTTGCCGACGATCGGCCTATCCGGCGGGCCCATGCTCACCGGAAAATTTCAGGGCCACGATCTGGGCTCGGGAACCGGCGTCTGGCAGATGTCGGAAAAAGTACGCGCCGGGGAGATGAAGTTCGAGGAAATGTCGGAAGCGGAAAGCTGCATGCACCGCTCCAAGGGCCACTGTATGACCATGGGCACGGCGTCCACGATGGCCTGCATGGTGGAGGCGCTGGGCATGTCCTTGCCTGGCAACGCCGCGATCCCCGCGGTCGACGCTCGCCGCCATACTCTGGCGCAAATGACGGGGCGCCGCATCGTTCAGATGGTTCACGACGATCTGAAAATTTCGCAAATCCTCACCCGCTCCGCTTTCGAAAACGCCATCCGGGCCAACGCCGCGATCGGCGGTTCCACCAACGCGGTGATTCATTTGATGGCCATCGCCGGACGCGTTGGGGTGCCGCTGGCGCTGGAAGATTTCGACCGCCTGGGATCTAACTTGCCGTGCATGGTCAACCTGCAGCCTTCCGGGAAATACTTGATGGAGGATTTTTTCTACGCCGGCGGCCTGCCTGCGGTTCTTCGCGAACTTTCCGAGAACGGCGCACTGCTGGGCGATGCGCTGACCGTCAACGGGCTCTCGATCGGCGAAAACGTGGCCCAAGCGCCGTGCTGGAATCGCGATGTGATTCACAGCTTCGCCGAACCCTTCAAGCCACACGCCGGAATTGCGGTGCTGCGGGGCAACCTGGCGCCGGACGGTGCGGTGATCAAACTATCCGCCGCCACTCCCAGTCTGTTGCAGCACACCGGCCGCGCAGTGGTTTTCGAATCGATCGAAGATTTCTACGCCCGCATTGACGATGAGAATCTGGACATCGATGAAAACTGCGTGATGGTGTTGAAAAACTGCGGACCGCGCGGCTATCCCGGAATGGCCGAAGTGGGCAACATGCCCCTGCCGCCGAAACTTTTACGCAAGGGCGTGACGGACATGATCCGTATCTCCGACGCGCGCATGAGCGGCACCGCGTACGGAACCGTGGTGCTGCACAGTTGCCCGGAAGCCGCAGCGGGCGGCCCTCTTGCGCTGATTCGTTCGGGCGATACGGTCACTCTTGACGCGGCCAAGCGAGTGCTGCGCCTCGAAGTGGACGACGCGACCCTCGCGGCTCGGCGCGCGCAATGGACCCCGCCAGCGCTGCCCGACCGCGGCTACGTCCGCCTGTACGTCAAACATGTGCAGCAAGCCAATCAGGGCGCGGATATGGATTTTCTCACCGGCAGTAGCGGCGCTCCCGTAGGCCGCGACAACCACTAAGCCCCACCCGCGTCGCGTTGGGCGGGCGTTCCGCTACCACCGCCTCCACCGCCATGCCCGGAGAGATATTTGATGTTGCGTTGGCGAATCGCAATCGTAGTCAGCGCGGCGATCGCGCTGAGTTATCTGGATCGCCAGACTCTTCCGGTCGCCATCCAGGCCATCGGCAAAGATATTCCGCTGACCAATTCGCAATTTTCCAACCTGCAATCGGCGTTCCTGCTTGCTTACGCGTTCATGTATGCCGGCGGCGGAAAAATAGCCGACGCTCTCGGTACCCGCCGCGGATTCACCTTGATCATGGTTTTTTGGTCGGTGGCCTGCGCCAGCCACGGCTTGGCAATCACTTTTGCGATGCTCGCGGTGAGCCGGTTCTTGCTGGGGATGGGCGAGGGCGGAGGGTTTCCCGCGGCCACCCGCGTGGTGGCCGAGTGGTTCCCCTCGAACGAACGCGCAACCGCGATGGGCATCATCAACGGCGGCACCGCCGCCGGAGCGATCGCCGCGCCTCCACTGATCGCGCTCATCCTGATCTACAGCAATTGGCGCTGGATTTTCTTTATAACTGGCACGCTTGGATTGCTCTGGACGGTGTGGTGGCGCCGTGCGTACTTCGCTCCCGGCGATCACCCCGCATTGACCGGCGCGGAGCGCGCAAAAATCGCATCCACAGCGCTACCCCTGGAAGCGGTAAAACCCCCTCACTTGCCCTGGCTGCTGTTACTGCGCATTCGGGAAACCTGGGGTTTAGTCTTCGCAAAATTCCTCAGCGACGGCGCCTGGTACTTCTATCTCTTCTGGCTACCGAAGTATCTGTACGACGCTCGCGGCTTTGACATCAAAGCGGTGGGCGCGATCGCCTGGATTCCGCACCTCGCAGCAGGTATCGGCTGCTTGCTCGGAGGATGGTTCTCGAGTTACCTGCTGCGCCGCCGATTCTCGCTCAACGTCGCGCGCAAAGTGGCCCTCGCGCTAAGCGCCGCGGTGATGCCGACGATCTTGCTGGTTCCGCACGCCCCGGTATCCTGGGCCATCGCAATTTTCAGCTTGGCGTATTTCGGGCAGCAATCCTGGTCCACCCTGGTGATGGTGTTGCCCACCGATCTTTTTCCGACCAGCGTGGTGGGCGCGGTCGCCGGACTGGTGGGCTTCGGCGGCGCGATGGGCGGAATTGCTTTCGGCGAATTGGTTGGATACTTGTTGGACCACGGCTACGGCTACGGTTTGGTATTCAAACTAGCGGGCACCTTCCACGTGATTGCGCTGCTGGTGATACTTTTTGCCGTTCCGCGTGTGCGGCCTCTGGACATCGAGCGCAGACTCGGCTATCAAGGAGCATCATGAAAATTAAAGGAATTCGGACCCGAGCGGTGCGCTGGCGCGGAAAAACAGTTCCTCTTCCTCCGCACTTCTGCACCAATCCAATGGACGTGCTGGAGCTGCCCGAGGCGACCATGTCGACTTTCACCTTCCACGGCTGGCTGGTGGTGGAAATCTTCACCGACAACGGACTCGTGGGGGTGGGCAACGCCGCGCTCGCTCCGCCGATCACCAAGCAAGTGATCGATCTCTGTTTGAAACCGCTGCTGATCGGCGCCGATCCCTGGGACATCGAACTTCTGTGGCAGCACATGTATCGCCGGACCATGGCGTTCGGCCGCAAAGGAATTGGCATGGCGGCGATCAGCGCGGTGGACATCGCGCTGTGGGACATCCTGGGGAAATCCGCGAAGCAGCCCGTCTATCGCCTGCTGGGGGGCCGAACCAAGCCGCGAATCCCGGTCTACGCGAGTCGCCTGTACAGTGTGGAATTAGGCGAGTTGGCGGCGGAGGCCAAGCGCTATAAGAATGAAGGCTACCAAGCGATGAAATTGCGGTTCGGCTGGGGACCCGCCGACGGAGCAGTAGGCATGCAGCGTAACGTCGATCTGGTGCGCACTGTGCGCGAAACGGTGGGCGACGGAGTCGACGTGATGGCCGACGCGTACATGGGCTGGACCCTCGATTACGCCAAGCGCATGCTCCCGCTGCTGGAGCCCTTCCACTTGCGCTGGCTGGAAGAGCCGGTAATTCCGGACGACATCCACGGCTACGCGGAATTGAAATCCTACGCGCGAATACCAATCGCGGGCGGCGAACATGAATTCACGCTTTACGGCTTCCGCGATTTGCTGGCCGCGCGCGCCGTAGATTACATCCAGTTCGATACCAATCGCGTGGGAGGAATCACGCAAGCCCGCAAAATCGCGGCGCTAGCCGAATCGCATTCGGTGCCAGTGATCCCGCATGCCGGGCAGATGCACAACTATCACGTGGTGATGGCCAGCTTGAATTCTCCAATGGCCGAGTATTTCCCGATCGTTGACGTGGAAGTGGGCAACGAGCTTTTCTGGTACATCTTTGAAGGCGAGCCCAAAGCAAAGGACGGCTACATCGACTTGGACGAGAATCTGCCCGGCCTGGGGCTAACCATAAACGAAAAGGCCCTGGAAAAATTCGAAGTGATCGAATGAGCGTTTTGGCTTTGCTTCGGCTCTACGGTTCTACGTCCTTATCTTTTCCGAGTGTCCCACTCTTCGCGGATTTTGGGAAGGGTGGGCGTTTTGGCCTTCCCGCAGCCTTCAGCCTGGAAGGATCCAGGTTTTGACTTTATCTTTTTGTGGGAAACAGACCTTCCAAACCTCGCAACCATCCCATTGGAGTAACACAAATGACCAAGCCGCGCGTAGCAGTTTTAGGACTGGGAATAATGGGCCAGGGAATGGCTGGCCGCCTGCTCTCCGCGGGCTTTCCGCTAGCGGTCTATAACCGCAAGCCGGAAAAGGCCGAACATCTACAGAGCGCGGGCGCATTTGTCGCGCGAACGCCGCGCGAAGCCGCCGCGCGGGCCGAAGTAGTCATCAGCATGGTCGCTGACGACGTCGCCTCGCGCGCGGTGTGGCTCGGCCCAGACGGCGCGCTGGCGGGTGCCGCGCCCGGTACCGTGTTGGTCGAGTCCAGCACACTTACCACGGGATGGGTCCACGAGCTGGCCGCAGCGGCATGTCAGCACGAATGCGAATTCCTCGACGCGCCGGTAACCGGCACCAAGCCCCACGCCGCGGCGGGCGAACTGCTCTTTCTAGTTGGCGGGGCCGCGTCGACACTGGCGGCAGTGAAGCCGGTGCTTTCAGTCATGAGCCGCGACATCATCCACCTGGGGCCCACCGGTGCTGGGGCCATGCTAAAGCTGATCAATAATTTTATGTGCGGGGTGCAAGCCGCGTCGCTAGCCGAGGCTATGTCACTCCTCGAAGTCAGCGGGCTCGATCGCGAGAAGGCGCTGGCGGTGCTCACCAACGGCGCGCCCGGCAGTCCGCTGGTGAAGATCCTTTCAGCCCGCGCAACCGCCGGCGACTTCACTCCCAATTTCATGCTGTCTGCCATGGCGAAAGACATAAACTACGCGCTGGAAGAAGGAGAGCGCCGCGGAATCACGCTGGAGACCGGCATCTCCGCCCGAAAGGTCTTTCAGCAGGCCATCGCCGCGGGCTACGCCGACAAAGACTTCTCCGCGGTAATTGAGTCGCGGCGTAAACGGTGACGCGCTGTCGCGCTACCGCTCCCGGTACTGGCGGTTAGGATGCGCGCGATATTTCACGCGAATTTTGCCAAATTCGGCCCAGCAGGTACAATGCGTAAGTACTTGCGCACGTTGCAGACACCCTATTCCGGGGTAGTGCAATTGGTAGCACGCCAGCCTTTGGAGCTGGTTATCCTGGTTCGAGTCCAGGCCCCGGAGCCACTTCCACCAGCGCTCCCGCGTGCGCATACCCACGGATGTAGCTCCGGCCGTGTTATATACTCCGCGTTCCGATGGCTGCTGACCGAGGGAGCCGCGCCTTGCATCGCCGGGAATTTTACGCATCAATCCTAAGGCTTTCCGTCGCAGCGCTCGTTGCGCCCCGTCTGTTTGCCGGCCCACGCGCGGGTGCCACGGCATCTGAAGTCGCGGAACTCTACAAGAATGCGATCGTGATCGATTCTCTCTGTGGACCGTTTCTCGACGACGGAGCGATGCCCACTCCGGAGCAAGTAGCCGTGATCCGGCAGTCGGGGATCACCGCGGTTAATTGCACGATCTCCCAGCGAAATCTTGATGACACTATCAAGGCTCTCGCTGCGCTTGACGCGATGGTCGAGAAATATCCTGACGCATTCGCGATGGTTCGTCAGTACTCGGACATCCAGCGCGCCAAGCGCGACAACAGGCTCGGCATCCTTCCGGGTTTTCAGGACACCGAGATCATGGAAGACAACCCCGAGCACATCGGCATGTTACGCAACCTCGGGGTGCGCATCATGCAAATCACTTACAACAATCGCAATTCCTTTGGCGACGGCTGCCTCGAGCCTGGCAACGCCGGGTTAAGCAAAGCTGGTATCGCGGCAGTCAAGAAGATGAACGAAGCGGGAGTGGCGGTCGACCTCAGTCACAGCGGCTATCGCACCACCAGCGAAGCGATCGCTGCGTCGTCCAAGCCGGTGCTGATCTCCCATGCGGGATGCGCCACTGTTTATGCGCATCCGCGCAATAAGCCCGACGAAATTCTCAAATCCTTGGCCGACCGCGGCGGCTACTTCGGTGTGTTTCTCATGCCCTACCTGGTTGCCTCTCCGACCGTACCTACCCGGCAGCACGTGCTCGGCCATTTGGTTCACGCGATCAACATATGCGGCGCCGACCACGTAGGAATCGGTTCTGACGGCTCGATTGAGAAAATCGATCTTACTCCGGCGGTAAAAGCGGATTTCGACGCCGATATCGCACGCCGCAAGAAACTGGGTATCGGCGCGCCCGGCGAGGATCGTTATCCCTACGTACCGGATTTGAATGGGCCGAGTCACATGCAAATTATCGCAGACGAGTTGGCCCGGAGTGGCCAGCCATCGTCAACGATCGAAAAAGTGCTGGGTGCGAATTTCCAGCGGGTGTTGGGCGAAATTTGGGGAACCGCTTAGCGCGGGAGGAACAACTTCGATGCAAAGCGAGAGGACTTTCGCGCGGAATATGACCTACGTAGCGCTCGTGAGCCTGCTGAGCATTTTCACGTGCTACGGCGTCACCTGCTGGTCGCAAACACCCAAGGAAACTCCAAGCGCCGTGCCGTCGCTTCCGGCGGACGTTCCCCGCACCGCCGATCGCTACGCCGTAATGATGATGGGAAATCTCGCGGGACAGCAGGCGGTATGGACCGCGCCGGACGGCGGCCTCCACATTTTTTTTCAATTCAACGATCGCGGCCGCGGACCCAAGACCACCAGCATTCTCAAGCTGGATGCTAAGGGTTTGCCCATAGCCGAAACCGTGGAAGGCAACGATTATCTAAAATCGACGGTTCGCGAAACGTATGTGCTGGAGTCAGGTAGCGCCCGTTGGAAGAGCGCTCTCGAAGAAGGCGACAAAAAACTGTCCGCGCCGGCGGTGTATGTCTCGGTGAATGGCGCACCTGCGGAGTTAGGAATTCTCGCACAGGCGTCGCTCCAGAAGGGC
>Ga0182018_10003625_pt1 | contig 13743 bp, 12 predicted proteins | sample 812P2MmetaG_FD_120490 | JGI IMG/M metagenome (GOLD analysis project Ga0182018, IMG submission 120490) | Permafrost microbial communities from Stordalen Mire, Sweden - 812P2M metaG | ecosystem: Environmental > Terrestrial > Soil > Wetlands > Permafrost | place: Sweden: Stordalen | collected...
TGAAAACTCTATAAATGTCGCATAAGCGAAAAGTACTGCAGGGGTCAGCTTCCAACATTGTGCGAGTGCTGCTCTCGATGCTGGTCTCGCTGGTGCTGCCGCCCTTTCTCGTGCATCGGATGGTACCGGCTGAGTACAGTGCATGGGTCCTGATCCTACAATTGAGCGCGTATGTCGCTTTGCTGGATTTTGGGTTGCAGACGGCGATTGGAAAATTCGTGGCGGAGTATGATGCGAGCGGTAATCGCGAGGCCAGCCATGGCATCGTAAGCACATCGTTTACGATTCTCGCGGTCTCCGCAATGGTTGCTTGTGCGGCGATTGTGGTGATGAGTTGGAGCGTGCCTAAGCTCTTTCATCAGATGCCAACGGCGCTTGTGCCTGAAGTGCGTATTGCGCTCCTGGCGGTCGGCTTGTCCACTGCTGTGACACTGCCGTTCGGCACATTTGTTTCCACCTTCACTGGTTTGCAACAATATGTTTTTCCTACGATCGTAGCAACGGTCAACCGCGTCGCATCCGCAGCTGCGCTGATTGGTCTTCTGCTCATGCATGGCAGCCTGGTGCAATTGGCCCTGGTGATGGCAGGGTTTAATATCGCAGCGGCGGCAACCCAGTTCCTCGGCTGGCGAAGGTTTGTGAAGGCGCGGGTCGGTTTTTCGTTCCTGTTGTTCGACCGGCGATCCGCGGTGCGCCTGGCAAAATACGGAGGTGCGCTCTCTGTCTGGACTCTGGCCATGTTCTTTATCAGCGGTCTGGATATCGTTATCGTTGGACATTACGACTACAGGAACACTGGATTTTATGCCATTGCGAGCAGCGTCACTAATTTCATGCTGTTAGTAGTCGGCAGTATTTTTGGTCCCATCCTTCCTGCGGTATCCTCTCTCCAAGCCGGCTCCACGCCAAGCCAGATTGGCGGGCTCACTATCAGGCTGACTCGCTATTGCACTCTGCTGCTTTGTCTGCTCGGATCGCCGATTCTGTTTGGAGCTTACCCGCTGCTCTCACTCTGGGTCGGGCACAATTACGCAATCCGGAGCGCCCTGTATCTTGAGATTCTGGTGCTCGGCAATATTATCCGGCAGCTTACGTATCCGTATGCCCTGATTGTAGCGGCCACCGGAAGACAGCATCTGGCTACGATTGCTGCAATCGCCGAAGCGGTGGTCAATGTTGTTGTGAGTGTCGTACTGGTCAAGAGAATAGGAGCAGCCGGCGTCGCCGTTGGAACTTTAATAGGAGCCTTCGTCAGCCTCGGCATGCATCTTGCAGTAAGTATGCATTTCACACAGCCGACAATCCTTATCCAACGGTCGCGCTTCGTATTACAGGCGCTGCTCCGTCCACTCTTGAGCCTCACGCCCTCACTACTCCTCTATCCGTTTTGGAGAAGATTCAACATGCTCCCGGCAAATCCTGCGTGGTTGGTGACGTGGGTCATCCTTACGTCGGCCATCGCCTGGCGGATCGCTTTGACGCCAGAGGAGCGCCAAGGCGTCATAGGCGCCCTCTCCCGACTGGTATACTGGCGGCTGGAGCAAACATAACTGTTCCTGCCTTTGTCCCGCAGTTTTCTGGTTCCCATGTCAGATATGCCCTCTGCGAACTCGGGATGTCGGATCTTAGCGGTCGCCGTCCTATACAAACAATCGCCAACCGAGAGCCGCGCCCTTTCTTCTTTCATCAGGATTCTGAAAGATAATCCTCAAATGGCCATCCACTTCTCGCTGGTCGTCTATGACAACTCCCCTCAGCGCCATGAGGTATTGGCAGACCTTCCAGTTCATTATGTGCATGATCCGGCGAACGGCGGTCTGGCCGCGGCTTACAACTATGCCCTCGCGCGCGCCGAGCAAGCCGGCAACGAGTGGCTGCTGCTGCTCGATCAAGATACAACGCTCACCCGCGAGTTTTTCTCCGAGTTGATCGCATGCACGAATACATTGCAGACGCAGGACAATGTAGCGGCAATCGTGCCAAAACTAATGGCGCAAGGAAGGCTTAAATCGCCGGCGGAAGATTTCATCGATTACATTCGGCACCAATTCACAGGCTCCGCTCACACATTAGGTCAAGACGTTGCCGGCGTGCAGCATGGCCGGATCAGTGCCTACAATTCCGGATCCACCATGAGCGTCTCTTTGCTCCGATCGATCGGGGGTTTTCCAACGGAGTTCTGGCTGGATTACCTGGACCATGCCGTTTTCCATGCTCTCTGCGCATCCGGCCGCCGCGTGTTTGTGCTTCACGCCGTGCTTAGACATGATCTCGGGTGGGACGAGCTGAATACCCTTCCGATATGGCGTTTTCGGAACGTGCTCAAGGCACAGACGCTCTTCGTCAAACGCGCTGGAAACCTCAGGGACCGGCTACTCTACCGGTTGTGGCTCCTACGATCTATCAGGCGCCTTCGGGCCGATTGCGACGACAAGCGCATTTGGAGAGAAACGGCGCTGCAGGCCCTGCTCTTCAGCGCGCCAAGTTCCTCGTCCCCGGTGCGGCCGCCGGCACTCACCACGCTGAACCCTTATTGACCCGGTATTTCCACGATCCGGTACACTGCGAAGGGATTGTGAAATGCTGACACGAGGACTTGCAAAAGCGAAGCACCTCCTGCGAACCGAAGGGCCTTGGTCTGTTATCAGAGTGATCTGGAGCAGTATCTGGCTTCGATTGCGTCTAAAGGCGATGGCTCACAAAAAGAGCGTGAAGTTGGACGGATGCAGTTTCAGCCTGCAGAGCATCCCTGATTCGTTTACGAAGCTCTTCCTTTTGACCAACCGGTACGAATTGCCTGAACGTCGCGCGGTGACGCAACATCTACGGCGGGATCTACCAGTCATTGAGTTGGGTGGCGCTTTGGGAGTGGTCGCTTGCATCACTAACAAACTACTAAAAGATCCCACGGCTCACGTTGTCGTGGAGGCAAATCCGCTTGCCATTCCGCTCCTGAAGTTGAACAAGGAGTCCAACCACTGCGGATTTAATATAGTGAACCGCGCAATTGCTTATGACGTCGAAACCGTCACCTTTCGTCCGGCCGTAGATTTGGCCGCAAATTCCATCGAGACTTACGGCACGCAATCATACGGTACTGCACCGCCCGTTACTGTTGAAGCTGTTCAGCTCGGCAGGCTTATAACGGAGTATGGCTTTAGCAGATTTTCTCTGGTGTGTGACATCGAGGGAAAAGAGTACGACTTGGTCTGCCACGAAATCGAAGCTCTCAAAAGGGCCGACGCAATCATAATGGAAACTCACGCCCGTATCATCGGAGAGGAAAAAACAAAGCTCATGATGAATAAGCTTACAGATCTCGGTTTCAAAATCGTCGAAGAAGATGGCTATGTTACCACTCTGCGACAATCGGCCGAGATGAGCCCTGGTGACTGATAAGGTTTCACGAAGTGGGAATGCTCTAGAATCGAGTGCATCGATCGGCTAGTTTCCGAAGCGAGGATCTTTTGAGGACAAAAGGCGCAAACCTGCAAAACAGCAAGTACTTAGTTGATCGGCAACGCGAAACTTTACCTGGGCCTCTCATTGGCATCGCTTTAGTTTTCTTGTTTTCTTATCTCATTCTGTTTCTTGGGATGTCTCGGCACCCCATTGTCTATGATGAAGGACTCATACTGACGGCAGCGATGCGTGTTGCGGCAGGACAGATCCCTCATCGGGATTTTTATACCAACTACGGCCCTGCACAATTCTACCTTCTCGCGGGACTGTTCAAATTATTTGGAGAATCCCTTCTCGTTGAGCGGCTCTTTGATCTTTTCCTCAAAGCGCTCGTAGTAACATCCGTTTACGCCATCGCGTCATGCTATTCCCGCAGGTCAATCGCCGTTTGCACATCCATCATCACTGTCCTGTGGCTCTTCGGTCTGAATGGGTCTGGCTCTACGATCATACCGGTGTCGCTACTAAATCTAATCGGCTCGGCCCTGATTCTCCCTGTCTTTCTACGCAGCGTCTCAATCAGGCGCATGTTTGTCGCGGGAGCAGTTGCGGGGGTGGCGACGTTGTTTCGGTATGACACCGGCGTGGCGCTCCTTGGAATCCACGCTTGCGTCGTTACAATCGCCATCTACCTTAAAGGCGGATCAAACAAACTCCGCACCTCTGCGTCTACATTCTGGCCCTACCTACTTGGATTTGCAGTTCTGACTTTACCGCCCGCGCTCTACTATCTGTCTGTTGCACCTCTGCATTCCTTCGTCCACGACATCATTCTCTATCCAGCCAGGTATTATGGTCGCGGCCGCGATCTACCATTCCCGGGGATCTACCTGAAAGGACTTGAAAACCTCGAAATTTATCTGCCCATCGTGGTGATCGGCGTTTCGCTTTATGTCGCGCTGGCTCGCCATTTAGGAGCCCGCGGCAAGGGCGAATCCAGCTCGCAAGGCATATCCGAGGAGCAAGATTGGCACGGGTTCCTGATCACCTTTGGCCTTGTTGCCTTGATCATGTACTGCAAAGGCTTCGTACGGGTAAGCCTCGCCGAAATGTATCTTTCCATCGTTCCGTCGTTTCTGTTGATTGCCGTGCTCTTCCAACACCGGTTGACTTTCCCCCGTCTTGTCCGAACATCTATCATGTGTTTCGTGTGGCTCACTGTCTTAGCAACTACATGGGCTACGCTCCACGTAGTAAAATTGCTGTACGTGCATCATCTATCCGTAGCGGAAAGGATGTTGTCGGTCTCCAGAGGAACCTCACCGGAGAGCCAGACGACCTGGTGCAAAATCGAAAATCCTCTCACCACGGGCTTTTGCTTCTTACCTGAGGACGATCGCATCCAAACAATTGAGTTTATCGATAGTCATACCAGGCCGGATCAGGAGCTTTATGTCGGATCGACGAAGCATGACAGAATATTTGTAAACGACAACCTTACCTATTTCGCGACCCAGCGGCTGCCGGCAACCAAGTGGTCCCACTTCGATCCCGGCTTGCAGAATAATTACGACATCCAGACGCAAATGGTCCACGAGCTTGATGTAAATGCTCCACCATACATCGTGCTGGATTCAGAGTATGATTTGGTGCGCGAACCGAATGACAGCTCCAAAAGCACCGGAGTAACGCTCCTGGACGAATACCTTCACAACAGATATCAACACATTGAGACCTTCGGGGAAATGTCTGTCTGGCAACGGATACATTGATGGCAGGCGGAAAGAGTCGTGCCAGCGATACCTTCTGTCCCGCAGCGGAACTACTTCAGCCAAACGCGCTGCGTAGCTTCGAGGTAAGCCGTGCCCCACTTTTCGCAGGGCTCCAGATGACATCCCTCGCCCCACTCGTTCCATGCATTGATAAAAACCCATCGCAGATCCTCGCTGTCCGGAGTGGAACGCTTAACCGCATCGGCCAGCCATCTCTCATACAACTCCGGAGTGGAACCGCGAATAATCCCCGCCCTTCTTGCCCGGCGCGCAGTATTGTCCCACATGGGCAATACGCACTCGAAATGACGATAGAGCGGCTGCGGAGCATCTCTCCAAATTCGATAGATCCGCTCATAGGACGTGACACGATCGTTGTGAATGGGAGACTTTAGCGTCCGCCAGGCACGGACGACCGTCGGAGCTGTGGCGTTCCCCCTTGGTTCAAAGCGCATTGCCGCGTCAAAGCCCACCAAGTCCGGGTTCGTTCCCTCCACAAGATAGGTACTTTGCACGTTCACCAGAAATAAGTCGCCCAAACCAGCCTTGATCGCTTCGTTCCTCCATATTTCCGCGGTCTTCCGGGGCTCGGGAAGGAGCTCGACCCGGTAGACAAGAACAAGCGGTTTTCCCTCGATCCGTATGTAGCGGCGGTCTTCAAACATTGGAATTAAATGGCGAATATGGATGAGGTCATCCTCAAAAGAGAAGTTCTGCTCGAGCAAAGTCACAGTGGATCGGCCAACCCAGGTCTTTTTCCATGTCTCATTCGCCCAGCAAATGCAAAAAGGGAAATCCGGCTTGCCTGACGCTAGAACTTCATCGAGCGGCCGCTCCAATATCCGCTTGCCCGAAAACCAATAGTGGTAGTAGCAGAATCCGTATATGCCGTGTTGTTTCCCGAGCTCTGCCTGCGCATCGCGAGTCTCCGGCAACCGTAGATCGTAAAAGCCGAGATCGGCAGGCAGATGCGGTTGGTAGTGGCCTCGAAAGCGCGGCCGGGCCTTGACGACATTTGTCCATTCTGTGAAGCCTTTACCCCACCACGCATCGTTGTATGGAGTTGGATAGAACTGCGGAAGGTAGAAAGCAATGAATCTGGGATTTGCATTCAATTTTTGAGGTAACGCCTGTTCGACCATTTCGCTCCGTCTGCCGATAGATTACCGCAGCTTCTTCCCGGGCAGCGGCAAGGAACACCCGCCCCGAGCGGACATGGGCGCGCCACGGTGACAAATATAAGCGTTTGTTAACTTGAATTTCCTGCCTATCACTCCTAATCTGTGGCCCATGCGCAACGGCGTCGGATCGTGTTTTCAGTTGCCCGGGTGGATCAACCGTCTCCCTCTGCCACCACGAAGTCAACCGGGAGGTGGGCCCTGCGGCTTGCTGCTGCTTCTTGGCCTGATCGCAGGATCGCATTCCCTCGCCGCGACCAAGCCGCACACCGTTTTCGTCGGCTCCGGGAAAAATGTTCCTTATTCCGTCACCGGCGATCCGGCCGGCGCTTTGCCTGAGGAAAAGCAATTGCGCGTTCGTCCCCTTCTGGTCGATGGCAAGGTCAGAGAATGGACTAACGGGGAATCACACGCTATCACAGATCGCAGCTTCGTTGTCCGCCGCGCCCTGCGTCTCAATGACTCGCTTCCTGGTGACAAGAGCGAACATTGGATCTGGCAACGTGGACCCTGGCTGCTGATCGACCGCGTGAAAGGCAGCGTCACCGCCTTGCACCTGCCGGATTATGACCCGGCTGTCTCAAACGTGATCTGGTTCCGGGATTATGCCGCCTACTGCGGCCTGACCGCGAGCGGCAAGCAATTGTATGCCGTGGTCGCCCAGGTCGCGGCCCGCAAGCCGGTGCTGGCAAAAAAGCTCTCGGCCTGGTCGCCCGGAGAGAGTCAACCGCCGGCGTGCGCAACCGTAGAGTGGCAACGGGAGCCGCTGCGCGTCACCTTCCAACCGTCGGGGGCGACTGCGGTCAGCTACAACCTGGTTGGGCTTTCCGCCGTGTTGGTCGAGGATGGCGACGGCAATGGCAATGAGGATGCCGCTCCGGGACCAAGCAACAATTAGCCATGGGCAGGTCTCAGCTGCGACGGTCAATTTTCGCATAACGATATAATTCGGCGATGCAATCGACACTGAAACGCTTGGTACCCCCTCCGGTGCGACGAGCTCTACGCAATTCTCAAGGCGTCATTCTCGACCTGATCGATGTTGCCCGCGGCATCGAACTTCCCCCGCATCGACTACGGGGGGGCTACGGCGACATGAAGGCCATCGGAGAAGAGTATCTTCGCTATTTCATCCGGTATGGGAAGCTGCAGCCGGACCACAAGGTGCTTGACGTTGGGTCTGGTATTGGAAGAATGGCCTTACCGCTTACCCATTATTTGTCGGCCCAGGGCGAATACTACGGCTTCGACCCCGGCGCCGACGGTGTCAATTGGTGTGTCCGGCACATCACCCCTCGTTTTCCCAATTTCCACTTTGAAGTCGCTGACTTGCATAACGAGTTCTTCAACCCGCTCGGCAAGTACAGTCCGGAGAATTTTCGCTTTCCTTACGACGATAATTCCTTCGATTTCATCTTCCTTACGTCCGTTTTTACTCATCTCCTCCCCGATGCCATGAGGAATTACTTCTCCGAAATCGGTCGCGTTCTTCGAAAAGACGGGCGAAGCTTCATCACCTATTTCTTCATCAACCCCGAATCGGTCGCGCTGACGAGCGAGGGCAAAAGTAGCCTCAGCTTCCTTCATAAACTGAATGGTTGCTGGACCGCCTCTGCGAATAATCCAGAGGCGGCGATAGCATTTGACGAAACCGGGATCAGGAGCCTCTACCAGGCGGGACCGATTCGGATTGCGGAACTGAATTACGGCCGATGGTGCGGTCGACAGAGTGAATACGGGGGGTATCAGGACGTCATCATCGGGCTTAAAGGATAGCAGCGCTCTTGAGCAAACTCCGATCGGCTGCGCGGTAACGGAGAATGGTCTAGCATCTAAGTATGCTGGAAACCCTACCAACTCTCGATGATCTTCTCGAAGAAGCCAGAGTCGCCCACGGCCACCTCTGCGCCGGGCAAGTCCTGGGCGTTCGTTTGGCAATGCTCGGATGCAGCCGCCTGGGGATCGAGCAGCCGCGTGGCCGGGATCGCAAACGCCTGGTCACCTTCGTCGAAATCGACCGTTGCGCCACCGATGCCATTGGCGTCGTCACCGGTTGCCGGCTGGGCAAGCGGGCGCTCAAGTTTCGCGATTGGGGCAAGATGGCAGCAACGTTCGTGGACCTCGAAACCCATCGCGCCATCCGCATCGCCGCGCGGGAAACCTCCAAGGACCTGGCTCGCCAGTTGCACCCGGAGATAGAGAACAAGAACCTGCAGCAGATGGCCGCGTACCGCGAGATGAGTGACCACGAACTTTTCGACGAGCAGTGGGTGCAGGTAACGCTCGATGCCAAGGAATTTCCCGGATACAAGGGCGAGCGCGTCGCCTGCGATCAATGCGGAGAAGGCATCAACTACGACCGGTTCCTGGTGCGCGATGGGCAAACGCTCTGCCTCTCTTGCGCCGCGCCGGAAGAACGGTACTATCAACCGCAATCCACAGCGTGAATGCCCCTGAACTCTGCCCCTGCTCAACCTTGTTTTGCGGAAGCCTCGACCGCCTGGGCGGCGCGCAAGACGGTCGCCTCATCGAAATGCTTCCCCAGGATCTGTGCGCCGATGGGCAGACCCTGTGACGACTCCCCGCAGGGCACCGATATCCCGCAAATTCCGGCAAGACTGGCGGTTACTGTATAGATGTCAGCCAGGTACATGGAGAGCGGGTCGTCGGTCTTCTCGCCCAGCTTGAATGCCGGAGTCGGCGCAGTCGGCGTTATCAAAACATCCACCTGCTGAAAAGCGGTGAGAAAGTCCCGGGTGAGCAGCGTTCGCACTTGCTGTGCTTTTTTATAGTAGGCGTCATAATAGCCGGCGCTCAGGGCATAGGTTCCCAGCAGGATGCGGCGCTTCACTTCGGCCCCAAAACCGATGTCGCGCGACTGGCGATACATCGCCGCCAAGGTGTTGGCATCTTTGGCGCGAAACCCGTAGCGCACTCCATCAAACCTGGCCAGGTTGGCACTGGCCTCGGCCGTTGCCACCAGGTAGTAGGTTGGAATCGCATACCGGGTATGCGGCAGCGATACCGGTCGAATGGCGCATCCTGCCTGGCGTAGCCGTTCAATCGCGGATTCCACGGCGGCGCGCACATCGGCATCGAGGCCTTCACCGAAGTATTCAGCCGGAACACCGACGCGCAAGCCCTTCACCGGCTGATCGAGAGCGTGAGCATAGTCCGGTACCGGTACACTCGCGGAGGTGGCATCCAGCGGATCGTGGCCCGCGATGACGCCCAGCATGATGGCTGCGTCCCGCACGGTACGGGTGAGGGGGCCGACGCGATCCAAAGAGGAAGCAAACGCGATCAGACCATAGCGCGACACGCGTCCGTAGGTCGGGAGCAGGCCAACTACCCCACAGAAGGATGCGGGCTGGCGAATGGATCCGCCTGTGTCGGTGCCGAGAGCGGCGACCGCCATACCCGCGGCAACCGCTGCAGCCGATCCACCACTTGAGCCGCCAGGCACCCGGTCAAGCGCCACGGGGTTGTGCACCGGGCCGTAACCAGAGTTCTCCGTCGAAGACCCCATGGCGAACTCGTCGCAGTTCAGCTTTCCCACCAGAACCGCACCCGCCGCCTCCAGGCGCTGTACAACGGTGGCGTCGTATGGGGGGCGATACCCTTCGAGGATGCGCGATCCTGCCGTGGCGGGTGAACCCTGCATCACCAGCACGTCTTTTACGCCGATAGGAACACCTGCCAGCGGGGGCAGCGGACTGCCCTGTGCCGCCAGTCGATCGATGGTCCCGGCGGCGCGAAACGCCCGCTCGCGGCTCACCGCCAGATAAGCATTGATTTCCGGATTTTGCGCTTCAATCTCCTGGAAACAAAGTTCCGCCAACTCTGTTGCGCTGGGCTCTGCACGGCGCACTGCCGCTTGAACCGCGGAGATACAGGTCTGCTTCAAATTCATGCTTCCATTATCATTCCTGACGATGCATCCGTCGTATGAGTTTTGCTTCGCAGAAGACTGCCGGGATCTTCCGGTAGCACAATCTTAATGGCGATGCGAAACGCAGCTCGGTCAAAACCAGGACCATGCACGTCAAAGGAGTGACCAACGTGAACAAACCATCGCGAAGAACGTTTCTCAAGGGAAGTGCAGCCGTTGCAGGAGCGCAAGTGCTTACCCGCAGGCTGCCGGCCGAACCATCTGCGCCGGATGCCGTGGCCACGAAGCTACAGCAATTCGATTATGCCGACATCCGTCTGCTCGAAGGTCCCATGCTGGAGCAGTTCAAACAAAATCATGCCCTCTTCCTGGCTCTTAGTGACGACGCGCTCCTCAAGCCCTTCCGGCAGCGTGCCGGTTTGCCGGCGCCTGGAGAAGACATGGGCGGATGGTACAGCTGGTCCAAGGATTTCGACCCGCCGCGCAATATGACCGGATATATTCCGGGCCACACTTTTGGGCAGTATTTATCGGGGCTCGCGCGCGCGTACGCGGCAACGGGCGATCTTCCAACCCGGGAGAAAATCCACCGGCTGGTGGAGGGCTTTGGGGAAACGGTCACTGCAAAGTTCTACGACGGCTATCCGCTCCCTGCCTATACGTTCGATAAAACAAACTGCGGCCTCATTGATGCGCATCAGTTCGCCGGCGATACCGCGGCATTGAATGTCCTCGATCACGCGACCGATGCGGTGCTGCCGCACCTTCCCGCAAAGGCTCTCTCAAGGCAGGAAATGGAAGCACTTCCGCACCCGAACATCGCCTATACATGGGACGAGACGTACACTCTTCCAGAAAACTTCTTCCTCGCGTACAAGAGAAGCGGAAACCCACGCTACCGCCAACTGGCAGAACGCTTCCTGCAAGACGACAGCTACTTCGACCCGCTGTCGGAAGGAAAGAATGTGCTGCCCGGCCTGCATGCCTATAGCCACGTCAACGCGCTCTCTTCGGCATCCCAAGCCTACCTAGTGCTGAACAGCGAAAAACATCTCCGCGCGGCACGCAACGGGTTCGAGTTTGTGCGCACCACACAAAGTTTTGCCACCGGCGGATGGGGACCGGACGAGACCTTCCGTGCTCCAGGAAGCGGCGATCTTGGGGCCAGCCTGACCAAGACCCATGCCAGCTTTGAAACCCCGTGCGGCGCCTACGGGCACTTCAAGATTGCCCGCTACCTCATGCGCATCACCGGCGATAGCCGCTACGGCGACAGCATGGAAAGAGTTCTCTACAACACCATCCTGGGAGCCAAACCGCTGCGCCCCGACGGAGTCAGCTTCTACTACGCGGACTATAACAATGATGGTTCGAAGGTTTACTACGAGCAGAAGTGGCCGTGCTGCTCCGGCACGTTTCCGCAAATCACCGCCGATTACGGAATAAGTTCCTACTTCCGGTCCACAGACGGTGTTTATGTCAACCTGTTCGTCCCGTCCCGCGTGCAGTGGCTCCAGGGAACGACGCGTTGTTCCCTGGAGCAGAGCACCCAGTATCCGTATTCGCCGGAGATCACGTTCCGCCTGCAGACGGAACGCCCGGAGACATTTGGGCTTTATCTTCGGGTTCCCGCTTGGGCGGGGAGCAAGACTTCTATCGCCATCAACAGCAAGAGGGTGACCTTGCCCCTTAAGGCCGGTTCCTTTGCAGTGCTCCATCGGCAGTGGAAAGATGGAGACCGCATTGAATATACCGTTGATATGCCTTATGGCCTGGAATCGATTGATCCGCAGCATCCCAACACGGTCGCCCTGCTGCGGGGCCCGCTAACATTGTTTGCGATCGATTCGCCGGATGGCAAATTCACGCGGTCCGACCTCATGGGTGCGGAGCAGCATGGAAGCAACTACACCGTGCGCCAGAAACAACATCCGGTTTTCTTCCGCACGTACGCAGAGATCCAAGACGAGAAGTATCGTCTGTACCAGGAACTGGCCGTCTGACTGAGGGCCCATCCCCGATCGGTACGGAGGCTTAACGCTCAATCACTTTGGGTACTTTGAAGAAGACCCCGTCCGTATCCGGAGCGCAAGAAAGGACTTCTTCCCGACTCAAGGACGGAGCGATTTCGTCCGGGCGCAAGTGCAGAGCTGCGGCATCCGGCTGCCTGCCCTCCGTCAACTGGTCGGCGACCTGTGCCATGGGCAGCACGGAGCTTGTGTCCAACTCATTGAGCTGGGCAAAGTAGTCGAGAACGGAGTTCAGATCACGCAACATGCTCGCCTTCTCGCCACTCGTCAATTCGAGGTTTGCAAGTTCGGCAACGCGCGCTACGTCCTGCTCGGAAACGGCCATATTTTGAGGATTTAAGCAGATTTAGAAAAATCCACTGCCCAGGGGTTGGCGCGACTGGAGCAGCAGCAAAATGCCGTCTGATAAAGAAGAGCGAAGTCACTCGCAAGAGTGGCCTCACGCATGTAATCCCAATCTATTTTTGCCTTCAGAGGCTTGATCATTCGGCAGTAATAGGCCTCAAGGTCATCATCGGGAATGTCTTGCAACATCTCTTCTTCACAGCGAAAGGCGAGCGTCGCGGCTCCCGTAAGGCCGGGCCGAAATGGCATATGCATCACCTCCAGATGAGGGAGCTTAGGCCGCGGTCCAACAAGGCTCATCTCGCCACGCAGCACATTGACGAGTTGGGGAAGTTCATCCAGTTTGTACTTGCGCAGGAATCCCCCGAATCTCGTCACCCGCGGATCTCCCCGCTTGGTCAGAGAGGGGCCGTCTTCCTGGGCAGCTATCGCCATGGTCCTGAACTTGAACACCGTAAAGAGGGCTCCGTTCAGTCCAACCCGCTTCTGTCGGAAGATCACTGGTCCCGGGGACCTATAGCGGACTAAGACGGCAGCGAGCAGTAGCAAAGGCCAGAAGAGCAAAAGCGCGACCGCGGCAACGACGAAGTCGATGCCGCGCTTGGCCGCCGATACGCTCCACGCGCTCGGTTCAGCATAGTAAGCCGTGGGGTCTTGCGGTATGGCACAAAACGGCGGAAAGAGGGCCGTCGAATCGCTGACCTCAGAAACAACATCGTTCCAAAGCAGGGCCGCACTGGGCTGCGGGGGAGCATAGCTTGTGTCCATGCGCTTTTTAAAGACCTGTTCTAAGATTTTAGAGCTGTTGCTGAAGCCTTGTTCAGGGTCTTGTTGATCAAGTTTTGCAAATCCAGGCTTAACGGCCCGCTGCTGTTCTTCTTTTTACAGACACTAGCTTGATCGGCCAAGGCGGTAGCTACCTTAGCCAACTACAGACAACCGCGTTGAAGTCACCGCTTTAAGAGCATCTTCGCGGCAAAGGCGAAGACCCAACCGCAGCCATATAAGGGATGAACCCGGGCCTGAAAAGGATGTTGCTCAGTAGCAGAAGCTTTCCCGATTCAACCCTTTAACCAAAATACCAGCATTTCCGATCTCATGGAACCCACCCCTCATATCAGCCA
>Ga0182018_10003627_pt1 | contig 13740 bp, 15 predicted proteins | sample 812P2MmetaG_FD_120490 | JGI IMG/M metagenome (GOLD analysis project Ga0182018, IMG submission 120490) | Permafrost microbial communities from Stordalen Mire, Sweden - 812P2M metaG | ecosystem: Environmental > Terrestrial > Soil > Wetlands > Permafrost | place: Sweden: Stordalen | collected...
CGTTCAGGCCGGGACGAGAAAACGGCGCTCCAGCCGAACCAGAAAACGAGGATCGAACGGGGCCGTGGCCGGACAACTCATGCGCTTCAAACGGCGGACATCTTTACGCGTCACCGACACGGACGATCAACGCCGATGGGCTGATCGTGGCGCCGGGCTTCATCGACGGCCATACGCATATGGACGCGCAGGTGAACTGGGACCGGCAGGGAACGTGCTCGTGCTGGCATGGCGTCACGACGGTGATCATGGGCAATTGCGGGTTCGCTCTGGCGCCGTGTCCGCCGGATCAACGCGAGTGGTTCGCACGCTGTCTGACGGCGGTGGAGGATATTCCGACGGAGGCGATCCTCGCCGGCATCGATTGGTCGTGGGAAACGTTCCCAGAGTATCTTTCCACTGTCGAGCGGTTGCCGAAAGCGCTGAACTACGGTGCGTATATCGGGCATTCCGCGTTGCGCATGTACGTGATGGGCAAGCGGGCGCTGTCGGAACCGGCGACCGAGGACGATGTGGCCCGGATGGTGGCCGCGGTGAAGGAAGCGGTGCGCGCGGGGGCGATGGGATTTTCCAGCTCCCGGGCGGGGACGCATGTGACGCCGGACGATACGCCGGTGGCCAGCCGGATCGCGGAATGGAGTGAGATCGACGCCCTCGTCGGCGCAATGGCGGACCTGGACGCTGGGATTTTTCAAATTGGTCCCGATGTGTCGAGCGGGCCTCGGCAGCGGGAGTTTCTGGAACGGTTGCGGCGGGTGGCGCTGGAGTCCGGGCGGCCGGTGATGTTTGGTACGATCGCGACGCGGCAGGGCGAGGCGCCGAATTCGTACCGGTACCAGTTGGATTATCTGGATCGGTGCGTGGCGGCCGGTGCTCGGATGTTCGGGCAGACGACGACGAAGTCGATCAACGCGATCTTCGCGCTGAAATCGTATTTGCCGTTCGATGTGTTGCCGGCGTGGAAGGAACTGCGGGCGCTTCCCGTTGCGGAGCAGAAACGGAGGATGGCGGATCCGGCGGTGCGCGCCCAGCTGGTGGCGGATGAGGCGCGGATGAAGCCGCGGGACAATGTGTTTCAGGGCGGCGGGGCGGCGACGACGGATCCTCGGAAGCCGGATTATTCGAACCTGTTCGCGATGAAGGATGTGGGGTGGGAGGATCCAACCGTTGCTTCGTTGGCGGAGGAACGGGGGACGCATCCGGTGGAGGTGATGCTCGATCTGATGCTGGCGAATGAGGATCAGGTGTTCGTGCAGCCTCTGGTGAACGAGGGCCGGGATGATGTGCTGGATATGCTGCGGCATCCGTGGACGCTGACGACATTTTCGGATTCCGGCGCGCATGTGTGCCAGGAGATGGGATCGTCGTTGCAGACACATATGCTCAGTTATTGGGTGCGGGCGAAGGGTGCGTTCACGTTGGAACAGGCGGTGCGGAAGATGACGTTCGATAACGCGGCGGCGTGGGAACTGAATGATCGAGGGTTGGTGAGGACGGGGTTCGCGGCGGACCTGGTGTTGTTCGATGAGGCGACGGTGCGGCCCGGGATGCCTGTGGTGGAGGCGGATTTGCCTGGCGGCGCACGGCGGCTGGTGCAGAAGGCGGAGGGGATTAAGGCGACGATCGTCAATGGGACGGTGGCGTTTGAGGATGGGGTCGGGACGGGGGAGTTTGGTGGGAGGTTGTTGAAGGGGAGAGGGGCGGGTTAGAGGGATGCCGCATCAAACGCTTTAAGTCAGAATTAATTGGTGTCCGTTTCATAAGATGCGAACGTATTTGCCGTGTGCGGTTGCGCGGTAAGTAATTTTTTATTTGACGATTGCGGATTGCAACGGATGTGGTAGTATAGTTGATTGTGACCATCCGGAGTGATCAAAAATGAACGCCAAACGCGTCGGCTCTGTAGAGCGTAAACGCGGAAGAAAAACGAAAGGTGCGCGAAACGCATCAAAAACTGGAATTGCCGAACCGTCAGCGAGTGAAGCTGGAGTTCAGCGTCGTAGAGCAACGCGACCGTTTCCTGCAACTTCCTTTCAAGAGGCGCCTGAGTTCGCAAAGGAGCTTTTTCAGATCGGTTCCGGCCAGCCAGTCAGGCGGCTCACTCTGTTCGACCACCTTGGGAAGGCTCCCGACAGTGGACCCAGCCGAATGCTCATCACAAATTCCAATAGGTATGGGCTAACCAGAGGCAGCTACGTCGCAGAACATCTTGAATTGACAGAAGATGGTTTAAAAGCGGTTGATGATACGGTCCCGCAAAGAGAGCAGAAGCGAGCTTGGGCCAATCTCGCGATTCTGAGCATTGATCTCTTCCGATCGCTTTACGATAGCTTTGTTAACAATCGGTTGCCGGCTCGCGCAGTGTTGATCGACGCTCTAAGAGCGAATGGCGTAACATCTGATGCCGCGGAAGAAGGGGTTGATACCTTCATAGTCAATCTTCGATTCGTAGGATTACTACAAACGTTATCCGGGGCGGAGCGCATTGTAACGCTGGATCATTTGCTTGACGGGCTCCCGGCGTCGACCGTCGTCTCAGTCGCCCCGGCCGCTTCTACTGGGGATCAGAGAGGTCTTGTAACCCAAGAGCGTGCGGAATTTGAGACAACGTGCTTCTACGTAACTCCGATCGGCGATGACGACTCTGAGGAGCGCCGCCACTCTGACCTATTTCTCAGCAACATCGTAGAACCAGCACTGCAATCCTTCGGTTTGAAAGTTGTTCGCGCAGATGGCATCGACAAGCCCGGCATGATTACTCGTCAGGTATCGAGTAATTGTTACGGTCCCGTTTGGTTATCGCAGACCTTTCATTCCATAACCCGAATGTCTTTTATGAGTTAGCGATCCGGCATGCGGCGCGATTGCCAATCGTTCAGCTGATCCGCGTAGGTGACAGACTGCCCTTCGACGTTCACCGAATGCGAACGATCGTGGTTGACAACCGGGACATATATTCGCTCGTTCCAAAGATCGAAACGTACCGTTCAGAACTTGGAAATCAGGTGCGCCGCGCACTAGCTGCCGAAGCTGAGACCGACACGCCGATTTTTATCTATTTTCCCACGTTCCGCGTAAATTTTTGAGATCAGAATACGACGATGCTGCGGCGAAGGTCGGGATTTAGAGCATATCGCGAATGCTTTGTGGTCACGCTGCCCGCGTCCTCCTGGTGTGGCCAATCTCGGTTCGGTTGGTTGGTCGTTTCCCCCGCGTGATGGTTCGTGCTGGGTGTGGGCTTCCGGAAGGTTTTCACCACGGAGAACGCGGAGAACCACGGAGGGCCACGGAGAATGGTTAACGAGTCAAACGATGAACCGCCGGAGACCGTCCTTGAGGCGGAGCGCATTGAAATTCATCAGGAGGCCGATGCGGATATGACTCATCCGGAGATAGGTCAGAATTTGGGCTTCATGCGCCGGAACGAACGAGGTAACAGCTTTGATTTCAAGAATGACGGCGTTTTCCACCACCATGTCAGCGCGGAAACCGAACGGAAATGTGGTTCCTTTGTAAACGACCGGCACGATGACCTGATTTTGAAATTCGATGCCAGCCTGGCGCAGCTCCAGGCCCAGAAATCCCGCGTAAACAGATTCGAGAAGTCCGGGTCCCGTCTCGCGATGCACCTCGATCGCGAGGCCGATGATGCGTTCGGTCAGGTCATGATGCGCCAGCATGTTCTTCTCCGTGGGACTCCGTGGTTCTCAGTGTTCTCCGTGGTAAGTCTTACGAAAGTGTGAACGAGCATGGGCCGCGGTGGCCAGACACGTCCGAGTGGATCGACTCCGGACGCTAAATTATTCACTCCTTACAAATTAACGAATTGATCAAATTGACGAATTCATTGTAATGTTTTAATGGATTATCTCCATCAATGAGCAGACTTCCTTTGTCGAGTAGACTGTTTGCTGAATCAATGGCCATAACGAGGAATCGAGTGTTCTACCTCAAACTTCTTGTCTGATTTCTTACGGTTGCAATTAGAACTCCTCCCCAGAATATGCGTGAGGGTTGATTGTCCTTCTGCTCATTCTTGTTCTGTCGTGTCCGATTGGATTGCGGGACGATGAAGTCAGCAACCTCCCATACCCTTGAATAACCAGGATTGGAACAGCCATAACGGCCAAAACACGCCGATATATAATGATTGCCAAATTGTGTATTTGCCGAGCGCGAAATATATGAATGCGGTTATGGTGAGCACAGAAACGCCCCATACACCGCCGATTGATACTTCTTTGCCCACCGCAGGACTCCATCCGTTGCGCCGGTCGAATGTACGCTTGCGCTGAATGAGTTGCAACCATACTTCAGTAAAACACTTCCGTCTAAACGCAGTGCCGCGTGGTGCCGAGTTAGTTACATGCCTGGCGCGTCAATGTCCAGCTCAACCCAACCGAACAACCAGATCTCGTGGCTTCCTCTCATCGTCATTTTACGTTCCTGAAGTCACGCCGCCCGCGCTCTCCTGGCCTGTTCCAAATCGAACGCCATTTGCAAGCCCAGCCAGAATTCCGCTGTCGTGCCAAACCGATCCGCCAGCAGCAGCGCGGTCTCCGCCGTGATCGCGCGCCGGGCCGCGATGATCTCGGTCAACCTGTTCGCCGGGATGCCTAGCTCCGCCGCGAGAGCGCGGCCGGACAGACCCAGAGGAACCATGAATTCCTCACGCAAAATCTCGCCCGGTGTCACAGGCGGCAGCTTCTCCCCCGTTGAGTCCTTCGAAAAATCCATACCCGGCAAATCTTCACGCCGAATGATCTCGTTCATCGTGTCAAACTCCTAATGATAGTCGACGATTTCCACGTCATAGACATCGCCGTCCCGCCAGACGAAGCACACACGCCATTGGTCGTTGACCCGTATGCTGTATTGCCCCGAGCGTCCCCCCGAAAGTGCTTCCAGTCGATTTCCCGGCGGTGATCGCAGGTCGTCCAACCGCCGAGCAAAATCCAACGCGGTGAGTTTCCGCCTCGCCACCCTGGCAATCCGCGAGGCAAAGCCCTTTGGCACTTCGCCGGCGAACACGATCGCAGCCGCCTTCCCGCGGAAGGTCCTGATCATCGACGATACGTATCGCGTATCGCTCGCGATGGCAATCAGACATTGTTTGCCACGTACGGATTGAATCCGTATAATGGCCGCCAGAGGTCTCCCCCATGCCCCGAAACCACACCGACAGCGGCCGCGTCGAACTCCGCCTCCAGCCCGAGGACAAAGCCGTGCTCGCCCGCGCCGCCGCGCTGGAACGGCTCGACCTGACCAGCTTCATCCTGCGCGCCGCCCTGCCCAGAGCGAAAGCCACCATCGCGGAAGCCGAGCACCTGAAACTCTCGGAACGAGACTCCCTGCGCGTCCTCGACCTTCTGGAAAACCCGCCGGACCCGCCCGAGCGGCTGAAACGCGCCATGAAAGCCGGCTTCACGCTTGAATGACAAAGCTGGCCTGGGAGGAAGCCTCACTCGGCCGCCACCACGACCGGGCAGCGTTCGACTGCGGCGATGACGATCTCAACATCTACCTGAAGCGCTACGCCCGCCAGAACCACGAGAGCGGCGGCGCCAAATGCTTCGTCGCCGTCCCTCGCGACACCCCCACCCGCATCCTGGGCGTTTACACACTCAGCCCAGCCTCGATCGAGTTCAGCCGCGCACCCTCAATCGTGACGCGCGGGCTGGGCCGATACGATGTGCCCGTGTATCGGCTTGGCCGCCTCGCGGTTGGACTTGACACGCACGGCCGGGGCCTGGGAGGCGCACTGTTGCGGCAGGCGTTGGAGCGCTGTCTCGCCGTCGCGCAACAGGCGGGCGGCGTGGCCCTGCTGATCGACGCCAAAGGCGACCAGGCGGCGGACTGGTACGAAAGCCACGGGGCGGTCCGCCTGCTGGACGCCTCGCTATCGCTGTTGCTGCCGTTTTCCGTTGCGCTCAAAGCGTTACCAGAGAAGGCCCCATGACGATCACGAATACCACCGCTTCGCCCGAGCGCCTGAAGCGGGCCGTCCTCGCTGCTAATGTCGTAACAACACGCCCAAAATAGCGATAGTTGCCGCCGCATTGATCCCGACCGCCCAGATCAGCACGTCAAATCGCCCGCGTAAGTATGCGATGTCCGCGTGGATCTGGCCCATGCCGTTGCGCAATTCGCCATACTGAACCTGGGCATCACCCAACTCTTCAGCGGCGCTCTGCGCCTGCTCGTCGGGAACGCCGGCCGCCTTCAACGCCGCATAGGTCTTGGCCAACATGACCGTCATCAAGGCGAACTCCAACTCAGCGACTGCAACATAGGCGACCGGAGCCATAACCGCCACAGTTTCCCTCGCTGACTACAATCGCATGCGAGATTGTCGCCTGGCAGCCAGGCAGGACCGGCCAGACTTTTGACTCCCCATCCATGACGACGCAAACCATCCGGCGACAGTCCGCATCCAGGTCCCGGCCCAATCACCCCGGAGTTCCCGCCCCAATGCCCCAGGCCCTCCCCGCCCGCGCCCACCTCATTACCGGCGGCTTCCCGCCCGGTTCCGCCGCCGGCCACGACCACGACCACGCCCGCCTCCGGCTGCTGCAACTCCTGGCCGAGCGCGACATCCCCGCCTCGGTCGCCAACGATTTCTCGGATGTCGAGAAATGGCTCCCAGTCAGCCGCCTGCTGATCACTTACGTCGCCGGCCCCTATCCCGATGCCGCGCAATGCGACGCCATCCGGCACTGGCTCACGTCCGGAGGCCACTGGTTGGGCCTGCACGGCACCAGCGGCGGCCGCGCCGTGCGCGTGGAAGGCGCGCGAGGCCGCCGCACCGTGAAAGCCGACCACCACGCGCTTCTGGGCAGCTACTTCCTGACCCATCCCCCGCTGTGCGAGTTTCGCGTTGATGTGACCAACGCGGATCATCCGATCACGCAAGGCCTCGGCGCGTCGTTCTCCGTCGAGGACGAACCCTACTTCATCGAGTTGCAGGATCCCGCCTCGACGCAGATCCTTCTGACCGCGGAGTACGGTCCAGGGGCGGTGTCGCCCAGTATCGGGACGCTTTATGCGACGGATACGTCGCTGCTGGCGGACGGCAAAACCCGAGTGCTCGGCTACACCAAACCGGTGGGCGACGGTGGCGTGACGTATTTCGCGCTTGGCCATTGCCACAGCCCGGCGTCTCGGGCCGGCCGCGCGGCCGATCCCTCGGACACGACGCCGGCCACGTTTCGGGGGCCATGGGAAACCGGCGCGTTCACCACCTTGCTGGGTAATGCGATCGACTGGGGTGTTAAGGCCTGATCGTGCCGCGATTGATGCTCGGGTCGAGCCCGAGCATGACGACGGGGGCAAATCCCGCTACAGCTCCCCCCATGGACCGCGATCTCCTCGGCTATGGCGCCAACCCGCCGAACCCCAACTGGCCCAACCCTAAGGGAACGGGTGCGGCGCGCCTCGCCGTCAACTTCGTGCTCAATTTCGAGGAAGGCTCGGAACCGTCGATCGGCGACGGTGATCCCGCGTCCGAGTGGGGTCTGACCGAGTACGGCACCTCCAATCCCGGCGTCAAAGGCCGCGACCTCGCCGCCGAGGGGATGTTCCAGTATGGCTCCCGCGTCGGCTTCTGGCGGGTCATGCGGCTGTTCGCGGAACGCTCCATGCCGATGACCATCTTCGGCTGCGCCCTGGCGCTGGAGCGGAACCCTCCCGCCGCCGCCGCCATCGCCGCCGCCGGGCATGACATTTGCTGCCACGGCTGGCGCTGGGAAAAGCATTTCGAACTCGATGAACAAACCGAACGGGACCGCATCGCCCGCGCGGTCGCCTCCATCCAGCAGACGATGGGGGAGCGGCCGTTGGGCTGGTACTGCCGCTCCGGGCCGGGGGTGAATACACGGCGGCTGATCGTGGAGGAAGGCGGTTTTCTTTACGACTCCGACTCATACGACGACGAATTGCCGTACTGGACCCGCGTCGAGGGCAAACCGCATCTGGTCGTCCCCTACACCATGTCCACCAACGACTCGAAATTCGGCCGCGGCACGTTCGGCACCGGCGACGACTTCTTTCATTACTGCCGCGACGCGTTCGACTTCCTGTACCGGGAGGGCGCGACCCAGCCGAAAATGCTCTCCATCGGCCTGCACATGCGGATCATTGGCCACCCCGCGCGAGCCGCGGGACTGGAAAAGTTGCTCGACCACATCCACCGCCACACCGACGTCTGGGTCACCCGCCGGCTCGACATCGCCCGTCACTGGGCCGCCAACTTTCCGGCTCCCCAGGGACCGTGAACCGGCTGACATGGGCCAGGCGCCTCGCCGCGGCGTGGTTGCGGGACCGGCGGCAATTTCGCGGTGGGAGGTTGCCGCGCACCTGCCCGATCTGCGGCTACCGCGGCGTGTTCATCAGCGTCGGCCATCCGCATCGCTGGGACGCCCGCTGCCTGAATTGCGGCTCGCGCGAGCGGCACCGGCTGCTGCATTTGTGGATCACCGAGGACGGCGGCGACCGGCTCGAAGGCAAGCGCATCCTGCATTTCGCGCCGGAAAAGCAGTTCATGCGCCGGATGCGAGGCAACGCGTTGTACGAGACGGCGGATCTCATGCAGGCGGGCGTCAACCACCAGGTCGACATCACCGATACGAAGTTACCTGACGCCAGCTACGACGTCGTCATGGCCAACCACGTACTGGAGCACATTCCCGATGATCGCGGCGCGATGCGGGAGTTGTTCCGTTTGCTGAAGCCGGGAGGGTTCGCTCTGCTGACGGTGCCGATCAACGCGACCCGTGCCACGTACGAAAACCCCTCCATCACCGCCGCCCCGCAACGCTGGGCGCATTTCAGCGCGCACGACCATGTGCGGTACTATGGCCTGGACTTCGCCGACCGGCTGACGGAAGCGGGCTTCCAGGTCGAAACGTTCCGGATGCCGCCCGAGGACGAGGTCAAATACGGACTGCTCCGCGACGAGTGGCTCACCATCGCCCGCAAACCCTGACCGGTTCGGTTGTTGTGAGGCCGCCTTCGCACCTTTACAACGGCGGATCATGAGCCCGCACCCCGAGTGATGCCCGCACCCGCCATCCTCATCATCAAGCTCGGTGCTCTGGGCAATGTGATCCTGTCGCTGAACGCCTTCGCCGCCATCCGCGCGCACCATCGGGACGCGAGGATCAGCCTGCTGACCACCGTGCCATATGCTGAGTGGCTGCGTCAGACGCCCTGGTTCGATGAGGTGCTGATCGATACGCGGCCGCGGTGGTGGAACGTTCCGGAACTGCGGCGATTGCGCCGAATGCTGACCGGACCTGGCTTCTCGCGGGTGTACGATCTGCAGACCTCCGGCCGGTCGTCATACTACTTTCAATTATTCCCGCGGACCGCGAAACCGGAGTGGTCGGGCATCGCGCCTGGCTGTTCGCATCCCGACCGCGATCCCAACCGGGACCGGCTGCACGATAACGACCGGCAGATCGGGCAACTTCGCCAGGCCGGAATTCACGACATTCCGCCGGTCGATCTCTCCTGGTGCCGGGGCGATATTGGCCGGTTCGGACTGCCGGATGATTTCGTCGTATTGGTGCCGGGCAGCGCGCCGCACCGGCCGGTGAAGCGCTGGCCGGCCGCGCATTACCAGGCACTCGCGGAAGCGTTGCGAGCCCAGGGATTGACGGCGGTGGTTGTGGGGTCGGCGGCGGAGGCGGCGATCGCGCGCGCCATTCCGGCGGCGTTGAATTTGACCGGACAAACCAGCTTCGGCGACCTCGCCGATCTCGGCCGGGCGGCGCGTTTCGCGATCGGCAACGATACCGGTCCGATGCATTTGCTGGCCGCCGCCGGATGCCGTTCCGTGGTGCTGTTCTCTCGCGATTCCGACCCCGCGCTGTGCGCCCCGCGAGGGCCGGATGTGCGCGTACTGCGCAGGCCGGCTCTGGCGTCACTGACGGTTGCAACGGTGTTGGCGGAGCTGCCGCATCTGGTGACCGCCTGATGTCGGCTTCGAGCGAATCGGCGACGATCCAGGCGTCTGGCGCGGCGGCGCCGGCGTTGGCGCTGCCGGACGGGCTGCCGACGCCGAACCGGTACTGGGCTATCCTGACGATCGGTCTGGGTCTGACATTGGCGGTGCTGAACGGCGCGATCGCCAACGTCGCGCTGCCGGCGATCGCACGCGATTTGCACACCGATCCGGCGACGTCGATCTGGGTGGTGAACGCGTTTCAACTCGCCGTCACCGTGTCGCTGCTGCCGCTGGCCTCGTTGGGAGAGATTTACGGCTATCGCAAAGTCTATCGCTGGGGCCTGGTGGTTTTCTCCATCGCCTCGGTGTTTTGCGCGCTGTCCTCGACCTTGCCGGAGTTGATCCTGGCGCGCGTCGCACAAGGCATCGGCGCGGCTGGCATCATGAGTGTCAACGGTGCGCTGATCCGCTTCATCTATCCTCGCCGTTCACTGGGCCGCGGCGTCGGGTTAAACGCGACGATCGGCTCGATCGCTTCGGCGGTCGGTCCATCGGTCGCCTCGGCGGTGCTGGCGGTCGGGCCGTGGCCGTGGCTGTTCGCGGTGAACGTGCCGTTGGGCATCGTGGCCGCGGTGATCGCCTGGCGAACTTTGCCCGACACGCCGCACTCCGGCGCGCAGTTCGACGTTGGCGGCGCGCTGCTGCAAGGTGTCTCGTTCGGCACGTTGCTGATCGGGATTTCCGAAATCGGCCACGGCGATTCGACGTTCCACGTGGTGCTCGACCTGGTGGTCGGCGTGATCACCGGCGGCGTGCTGGTGGTGCGCATGATGACGCAAAGGGCGCCGTTGTTGCCGGTCGACCTGCTGCGCATTCCGTTGTTCGCGCTGTCGGTCGCGAGTTCGATCTGCTCGTTCATCGGCCAATCGATGGCGCAGGTGTCGATGCCGTTTCTGTTTCAGCACGATCTTGGCATGAACCAGGTGATGACCGGCCTGCTGATGACGCCGTGGCCGCTGACGGTGGCGATCGTGGCGCCCATATCGGGACGGCTGGCGGATCGTTACCCGGCCGGTTTGTTGGGCGGTTGCGGGATGGTGGTGATGGCCGCGGGCCTGGCGGCGATGGCGATGCTGCCGGAGCATGCGACCTGGCAGGACATTGTTTGGCGAATGACGTTATGCGGTGTCGGGTTCGGGTTTTTCAACACGCCGAACAACCGGGCGATCATTACGTCGGCTCCGGCGGCGCGGAGCGGCGGGGCGAGCGGGATGCAGGCGACCGCGAGGCTGTTCGGCCAGACGACCGGAGCGGCGCTCGTGGCGCTGGTGTTCGCGGCGATGCCGGTCGGCGGCACGACGTGGACGTTGATTTTTTCGGCGGTGGCGGCGGGGGTCGCGGCGGCGGTGAGTTTCAGCCGGCTGGCGGCGCGCTGACGTGTTTTCCGGTCCCCTGAAGTCGTAAGGCCGGCGTGACAATCCAATGCGTTCATGTCAGGAGTCGTGCAAGAAGCGGCGGGAGCTCCCTCTGAATGACCAAAATGGTTCAAAGCTCAAAGGAAGAAATCACTGATGGCGACAGGAAAACCATCAAGGAATCCACGGTTGAACGGACTCCCTGGATTGAATCACTCCCGTCTTACACCGCGATCGGCGGCATTCTGATAGCGGCGGTGACGGCCTGGGTGTCGTTCGCGAACTATTCATCGCAGTACAAAAAAGACGTGGACACCAGGGCACTCGCGGCGAAAAAACCATTCCTCGACAAACAGATGGAATTTTACGTGGATGCCGTGGAGACAGCCAGTAAAATCGCGACGGACGATGTGGCTTCCGGTGAAGACATCAGCCATTTTTGGAAAATCTATTGGGGCCGACTCGGTTCGGTGGAAGATTCATGAGTTGATTCGGCCATGATTGCCTTTGGAGAAAAATTGACCCCAAAACTGAAGAAACAATGTTTGCCAGAGGCGTCCTTGTTATTGGCGCACTGCGTCAGGAAATCCTGGGAGGACACCTGGAGTGTGGCTCTTAACGTTAAAGTGGACCTTGGCGTTCCCACCGAGCTTCCGTGCACGAAAGAGTCCTTTATGCGAATCCGGAATTGTCAGTAAGTTGACCATGCGTTACCGCCCATTGGATTGACGTGCCGAGTACCAGCCTCCCGGAAATCTGGACTGAAACAATGACCCGGCCGTTCGGCAACGCCGGGCCGGATTTGCGCTCAGGTTCCATTCGTCCTGTTATCGCGCCACCGTGAAGCCGGATCGCCGAGGAAGCACCGTCATGTCAGCCACGCACCCTGAAGCCTACATCGTCGACGCCATCCGCACGCCAGCCGGCCGCCGGCGGGGCGGACTCGCGCATGTTCACCCGGCCGATCTCGGTGGTCACGTGCTGCGGCAAATCGTCGAGCGTAATAAAATCCCGGCCGAGGACTATGATGACGTCGTGTTCGGCGCGATCGACGCGGTGGGGCCGCTGTCGTTCAACATCGCGCGCACCTGCTGGTTGGCCGCGGGCCTGCCTCTTACGGTCGCCGGCGTGACGATCGACCGCATGTGCGGATCGTCGCAGCAGGCGGTGCACTTTGCCGCGCAGGCAGTGATGAGCGGAACGCAGGACGTCGTGATCGCCGGCGGCGTGCAGACCATGAGCCAGATTCCGATCGGCTACGCCTTCAGTGCCGCCGAGCCACTCGGTCTGGGCGATCCGTTTTCAGGTTCGCTGGGTTGGGTCGCTCGTTTCGGTGGCCAACCGGTGTCGCAGTTCCACGGTGCGTCGGCCATCGCGGAAAAATGGGGATTTTCCCGCGAAGCGATGGAGGCGTTCGCTCTGGAAAGCCATACGCGCGCGCTGCGAGCCCAAACGGAAGGACGGTTCGATCGCGAAATAGTACCATTGGAGGGGGTGGCGAAAGACGAAACGCCGCGCGCCACGACGATGGAGAAGATGGCGACGCTGGACCCCCTGCCTGGCTTTCCCAGGTTGACCGCCGCGGTCTCCAGTCAGACCTGCGATGCGGCCGCCGCGGTGCTGATCGTGTCGGAGGCCGCTCTGAAGCGTCACAATCTGACGCCGCGGGCCCGCATTCATCACATGAGCGTCATGGGTGACGACCCGATCATGATGCTGACCGCGCCGATCCCCGCCAGCAACCGCGCCATCCAGCGCGCCGGACTGCGTTGGGCCGAGATCGACGTGGTCGAATGCAACGAAGCCTTCGCCTCGGTGCCGATGGCTTGGCTGGCGGAGATCGACTTCCCGCATCAGCGGTTCAATCCGAACGGTGGCGGGATTTCTCTGGGTCATCCGATCGGCGCCACCGGCGCGCGCATCATGACCACCATGTTGCATGAACTGGAACGCACCGGAGGACGTTACGGATTACAAACCATGTGCGAGGGTGGCGGCACAGCGAATGTGACGATTATTGAGCGGGTGGGATAATCCGCGGCGGCTATCAAGGGGCATTTCCGACCTGGGGCGGCCTGACCCGACAGATGCAGACAGCCGGAGTTCCGGCTCGCATGGGATTGGCCTGTGCGGATCAACGATGCCGCGATGAGGCAAGAGAAGTAAGAAAGCAAGGCTTTACCACGGAGAACACTGAGAACCACGGAGGTGCACGGAGAAGAAAAAGAGGCCTCCTCGCTGTTTGGTGTGGGTGGCAACGACCGCCCAGGTCCCCACCCTCTGACCTGATTTGCTTCCCAACTGCCGACAATACCTGGGCGATGACTGCCATATGACCAGTTTCTTTGTTCGGCTGGGGGACCGTTTCTTCGTCCCGGC
>Ga0182018_10003628_pt1 | contig 13740 bp, 19 predicted proteins | sample 812P2MmetaG_FD_120490 | JGI IMG/M metagenome (GOLD analysis project Ga0182018, IMG submission 120490) | Permafrost microbial communities from Stordalen Mire, Sweden - 812P2M metaG | ecosystem: Environmental > Terrestrial > Soil > Wetlands > Permafrost | place: Sweden: Stordalen | collected...
CTGCCGTGCCGATCGCATCCGTCTGCTTCTATCTTATTTGGATTGTCCCAACGACGCCTCAATTTTATTTGGATTGCGTTTCTCCGTCAAAGGTGTCATTTCTTCGCGCGCAGATTTAATCAGATTCCGGCATGCCACGCGCGATTTGGAAAGGAGCGCAAATGAATTTCGCTCGCATCGTCTTCGCCTCGCTCGGCGCCTTCGTCGCCTACTTTGTTTTCGGCGCTCTTACGTTCGTCCTAATACCGTCGCTCAAAACTGAGTTCCTCAAATACCCAGCCGTATATCGCAATCACCAAGGGCAGATGAGCAATTTCCCACTCGGAATGATTGCCATATACCTCGCGACGGTGGTCCTTGCAGTGATGTACGCGATGTTGTACCGCGGCGGCTCGGGCCTCGCTGAAGGGGCGCGCTTCGGCGCCCTAATCGGCGTCTTCGTAATTTGCGCCTTTGTGATTCACAACTACGTCAATCTAAATATCGGACTGAAACTCACGCTCGAACAGGCAATAGCCTATTTCATTGAATGGCTTGTCGTGGGCATCGTGATCGGCCTAATCTACCGCCCCCCAGCCATCCACTAACCGGCAAAACGACGCCGGCCTGGCTCAGTCATGTGATGTGGACGGAAGAAAACCGCGGAGGGAAAACTGCCGGAGGGTCCGCCCTTCGGCGTTGGTAAACCGCCTCAGGATAACAAGACCCTCCCGTAACAGTCACACGCGCTTCAGCAGCCGTTGAAGGAGACGAAGGCGCCGAGCGGTGATGGCAGCGTGGGCGTGAACGGTTCGAAGTTGAACGGTTTGCTGGTGTCGAAGCCGGCGCTGGCGGCCGCGGTCGCGTCCACGAAAGGAGTCAGGGCCGCTACGGCTTGCGAGATCCTGTTCCAGCAGAGCGTGCGCTCGTAGCCGTTGTTGTTTGGCGGGGCCGCGCTCTCCGGGACACCCTGAATCCCAGTGATCGTGTTGATGGGACCGCCGTCCTGCGCCGCGACGTCGGGACCGACGACACGCGCCAACGTGCGATGGTCGCTCTCGATGCCCATGATGCGGGCCGCGGTAACGCGCAGATCGGGAGTGCTGAAATTGCGCACGCCGACGAGATAAGCAGCGATGAATGCGTCCTCGAGCGTCACTAGAATATTCAGCGTGGTCTGCGCGTCGGCGAACATGTTGGGCGGATAATAGAACGTGGTATACGGCGACGGCTGATCCGTTACGGATTGCTCCAGCAAGTAGTGCGACATCTCTTCCTGGCGCGCAGCGATGAGATAGCCCTGGTCATCGGAGGGGATGTTGCCGAAGAACGGTGAGGTATTGATGATGTTGGTGTAGGTGGTCACCGCTAGCGCTTCGGCGATTTCGGCGGCGATCAGAATGTTGGTGTCGCGTTTTTTCCCTTCGGGAAAATCGAATTCACGATCGCCGGGATCAAAGCCGCTCTTGGCGGCGCCGGATAGGCTGTGAACGCCTGCTTTTGCCTCGGCGGACACGACACTCAGAAGCCCCCCGAGACCGGCGATTCCGACTCCGGCTAGTGACGCTTTATGTAAAAACGAACGGCGGCTCGAACCCTTGGTTTGTTCGGACAATTCAGATACACGTTCCCCTTCGTTTGGCGCAGTCATTTAATGCCTCCTCGTTAGCGAATGATTTCGAGCGAATGGCGACGGAACCCGCGTTGACCGAATGGATCGAATTGATGGCCGCGGGGTTCCCCCTAACCGCTTCCTCGTCGCACTGAGTACGCATGAACTTGGAGAATGGATTTCGCGACGCTCGAAGTTTCGCGTATTTCGGCGCGAAACCTGGCGGCTTCGCGCACAGTCTCACACAGGGAGGCCCGCCCAACTACTGGCAGGACCTGCTAGGACGAAGATTGACGCACTTTCTAACGCTGCGGCATCAAATTACGTGTACGGATATCTATTCGATCGGGTGCTCACGCCGTATGCGTCTTAATACGGCGACCAACGTGGGGCAGGCGGACAACGGCCCTCACGAGAAATGAGGATAATTCATGAAAAGCTACAAATATTTATTACTCGCCGCTATCGCTGGGATTTTCTTCATGATCACCGCTCCGAAAGCAAACGCCCAGGTCAGCGTCGCCGTTGGGGTCGAGCCCGTATGTCCTTACGGCTACTATGACTACGCTCCTTACTCTTGTGCTCCCTACGGCTACTACGGCGCTGAATGGTTTTCAGGCGGTGTCTTCATTGGCGTTGGCCCCTGGTTTCACGGCCCCGCCGAGTTCCACGGCCACGTAAATAACCGTTTCGATCCTAGCCATGGCTATCACGGCCCAGTGCCGCATCCTGGCGACAGGCCTGAGCCGAACAAGCGCGTCGACAAAGTCGCCCACTTCAAAGGAAACGAAGTGCGTGACGGCCGCGGCCACGTTACCGACAACAAAAAGCACTAAGAAGCATGCCGTTTCTTCGTAGGGGCGGGTCCTTTACCCTGAGGCCGCAGCCGAAGGGAAGACCCGCCCGCCCTTCTCCCGCTGCCTGGCGCCTAAATCAGCTCGCTTCAAAACCCACAAGCTCCATCGCCTTATTAATCTCCGGATTCTTCATAAACGTTTTCCATACGAACTCGCTCCGGTAGTTTTCTATCATCAACATTGTGATGCCCTGGCAGATGCCGATCACATCCGGGTCATACCATCCCGTCAGCGGATTGAAAGCGTTCACAAACCCGTACCGCGTCCACGCGCGCGCTGAGAAATGCTTGTAAATGTATTGCTGCACCGCAATCGTCTCCGCTGGCAGGAACGGAATCGAGCCCGCAGCCGCTGATGGAACGAGAGTCCCGTCAATCGGTCCCATGATCGGAGGCCCGCCCCACGCGACATACCCATCCACCGAATCCGACGCCGAAATTCCCCAAAAATCATTCGCGTAATCTGAAAACTGCGGGTGCAGCGAAAGGCAGAACAGCTTGTGCGCCTGCGTGGCAATCACTGAATTCGTAAAATAATTCGCGAACGCGTCGCGCTTGTTTCGAAAATCAATCCACGCATGCGAAAACTGATGTGTGAAAAGCGGCGCGTTCGCGGTGATGAAGCTCAATCCTTGGTACTCCAGCACCGGCCGCGTCCACGCCCGCCAACTGCTCGCCGGGATCGGGTTCGTCGGCGACCCGATCGCCAGCAGGTACAACATCATCAGCTCGCAGTAACTATCCCATCGGCTTTTGATCATGCCGTTCTGTGGCGTCCAACCTTGCGATAGCGTCGCCCCGCCGTTCAACATCCACTCCCAATTCACTCGATTGTAGAGCTGCGTCGCGAGACTCGCGATTTGCGCGTCCTGAAAATATTCCCTGCAAGTCAGCGCGCCGCACAGCAGTATCGCCGTATCAATTGACGAAACCTCGCTGTCCAGAACGGGCGCGCCCGTATTGATGTCCATGAAGTGGTAATAAAAACCGTTCACCGATGGCGCGACTGAAAGGAAAAAATCGAGCGTCGCAATCACGCGCTGCTTGAGCGCCGCAGTTGGCTTGTAACCCCGTGCATCCCCGACGCAAAGCGCGGTAAGTCCGAACCCAGTCGCGGCGATACTCGAAACAACTCGCGCTTCGTCTCCATCCGTCGCCGCCCGATCCATCACCAAGCCGGTGGCCTCACAAGCCTGCTCCCAGAAATACTGAAAAGCTCTTCGCTCGATCTCCTCGAGCAAAGGCACATGCAAATTCGCCGCAACACCAAGGCCGCCCGCGCCCGCACCCGACATCAGCCAATCCAGATCTAGAGCCGTACTTGCAACGGCAGTCGTCCCTGCAATCGCAGCCCCGCCAAGAACTCCCAGCGCCCGTCGCCGCGACAACTCATCTCTTCTGCGCATCGTCCCCGATAATATCCCATGAAAACTATTCCTCGCGTTCTGCCGCGTGCTTCCTATGTAGCTCTCATGTAGCTCACCTCTTCAGAGGTGAGGCCTTTGGTCCTCCTCACCGTCCCGCAATCCCTCTGATCAGCTTTTATGAGCGCTATTTTCGCGTATCATCGGCTCCGCAATCTCGCTAGCAGGAACAAAAGGATTCGAAAGTGCAAGCGCTGCGATTCCACGAGTTCGGCGATTTCAAGAATTTAAAAGTTGAAACCGTCCCCGACCCGCAGCCGAAACCAGGCGAGCTCGTCGTCCGCATTCGCACCGCATCATTGAATCCCAGTGACGCCAAGAACGTTCTAGGTCGCATGGAAGGCACAACTCTGCCGCGCACTCCAGGCCGCGACTTCGCGGGCGTTGTCGTAAGTGGGCCGTCTCAGATGATCGGCGCTGAAGTCTGGGGCACTGGCGGGGATATCGGTTTCACTCGTGACGGTTCGCACGCCGAGTTGATTGCAGTGCCGGTTGGCGGAGTGCGCCCGAAACCGAAAAACTTGTCCTTTGAGGAAGCCGCCGTCGCAGGGCTGGGTTTCGTGACCGCCTGGCTCGGATTGGTCGAAGTTGGCCGTTTCCAATCGGGAGAAACCGTGCTCGCGACCGGCGCAGCAGGTAGTGTCGGAAGCGCGGTCACTCAGATTGCCAAGTGGAAAGGCGGGCGCACCATCGGCGTGGACCGTTTCCCGATTTCTCAGGAACGCCAAAAGGAATTTGGAATCGATAACTACCTTGTCGCAGACCCGAATGACAGCTACAAGAGTATGGTCGATGGCGCGCTCCGATTTAGCGGAGTCAAAGGCGTGAACTTCGCATTCGATTGCGTTGGCGGCCCATTATTCGAGCCGTGCCTGCGTACCCTCGGGCAATTAGGACGTCAGGTGAACATCACTTCCGTTGGGGATAGGCGCGTCTGCTTCGATCTGCTGGATTTCTATCATCATCGCCTTAGCCTTTTTGGCGTGGACACCCGCGCCTACGACACGGTAGCTTGCGCCGCAATTCTGGAAAAATTGACGCCCGGTTTTGAATCAGGCGCTCTCAAACCGAGCCCCATCGCCAAGCGCTTTCAGTTGAACGACGCAACTCAAGCATTCGCCCAGCTCAACGACGGCGCCTTCCAAGGAAGGGCAGTTTTTAGCTTTTCATCGGCACATGAATGAAACACACCAGGAAAGCATGCGCGTTCGTCGTTCAATTCTTGGCGTCTGCCTTCGTGGCCACGGGCGTCTTCCGTGCGTCATACAAATGCGTCCACACCCGCTTGTGATAGAATCCGGCGTCTGGTATTCGGAGGATCGAAAATGACTGAAAATGAAAATCCCGACCATGTCAAGCTAACGGAGTTGCTGGAGCAGGCGAAACCGCTCATGCTCAAAATGTATCCTGACCAGCAGAAGGTATGGGTCGCGGAAAGTCCGCTCGCCCAGGAGATTAAGTCAATTCTCGCTAATCACCCTGAGTATTACGCCGAGATCCGCACCGTCGTCGGCGGAGTTTTCCCCGAACCAACGGCAAAAGCCGACGCATCAGCATCAGGCAGTTGAGGCGGCTTCGGGAAGATATTGAGAGATAGCATCAGGCGGCATCTCGTCTCCTGGTGCCCTCCGCCCGCCGCGAAGGATAATGCCTCCAGAGGAAGCCATGAAATCCAAGGGCATCATGAAGTCCAAGCAGTCCAAAGCTGCTAAATCTGAGTCACGCGATAAGGTACGTAAGATGCGCGACGATTTTCGTGCGGCGGAAAAGAAGGCTAAAACCCCGGTCGCTGAGGCGGAGATACGCTCGGCGACTCGTGCACGGCGTCGTGTGACCAAGGAAGTCTTGAAGGAATTCCGGGGGAAGTTCAACAGCTAACCTGCCGGCTTCCACGCCGGCCTCACTCTTCAGCTGTGCGGCCTTTCGGCTCTTCACACTCCGTGGAACTTGCGAGCGGCATTCTCGGTGACCGGCAAGCTGATCTCAATCGTTGTTCCGCCTGTGCTGGAACTGACGTGAAAGCTCCCCTTCATCACTTTCGTCCGTTCGCGCATCCCCGCAATCCCTACTCCCAAAAGCCGCGTGCCTGATTCAAATTCTCTGAGAATGTCAGGAGCGATACCGCACCCCTCGTCGCAAATCCTCATGATAATTTCTTTCGCATTTTTCCGAACTTTGATCATCGCCACGTGGCTTCCGGAATGGCGATAAATATTCGCGAGACTCTGCTGCACGATCCGAAACATCGCCGTCTCAGTCTCTGTGGATAAGCGCCCAAAGCCTTTCAAGATATCCAGTTCCACACGTATGCCGCTCCGCTCGGCAAAACCCTCCGAATACCAGGCCAAAGCGGAAGCAAGTCCCATTTCATCCAGCAGCGGCGGATGAAGCAGATACGATATGGTTCTGATTTCATCGGAGCAAAGATTTAGAATCTCGATGCAATCCAACACTCGCTTCGCCTGCGACGCGGTGAGCGGCGATGCCGCGTCTCGCTCCATGGCGCCGAGGTTCATCTGAATCGCCGCGATGTACTGCCCCACGCTGTCATGTAATTCGCGAGCAATGCGCCTCGATTCGTCATCCTGCGCCTTCAGCAGCCGCGTTGTCAGTTCACGGAGCCGTTCCTCGGTCTTGGAGCGCTCCATCGCATGGATTTCGCGTTCTTCCTGGCGTTCTTTGAATTGCGCTTCCAGCGACTCGAATTTCGGCCGCTGTGCGCCCGCTCGCTTGGCGCCGGCTCCCGTCGCGCCCGCTCTGGCAGCGCTCCGATGTGCATCGCCGCTCGCATCCGGCGGTTGCCCGCGCGGAAACATGACCGTATCGCCCATGAATCGATCCTCCTGCTTTCGCTTTACCGGTAAACAAGTTGTGGTTGAGCTCATTGCGAACCGGGAGTAATTGTATGCGGCTGCCGTTCGGTTGACTGTCACAAAAGAGGCACCATGTAACTCACCGCCTCGCCTGCCCCGGTCACGGGAGTCCAGTCTTACTTCTGCAATCCACGCACAACGTGATCGGCGCTTCGAATGTCACTCGCGTCTTTCAATCTGACAATCCGGCGATCTTGAGTCGTGCGACGAGGATTACGTTTGCGTTGGTATCAATTCGTGCGAGATCGCGCGGATGGCCATCGTAGGGTCCGTCGGAAGACGGACCGGCGGTTCACGCGTAGCGCCGAACCTCAATTCGTCCGGCTCGCTTTTCTCCTGACGCCGCCGCGCGCAAACCAGCGCACCGCCACAACAAAAAAAGCACGCCGCCGATATCGTCATCGCACTCTAAACCGAGAAACATAAACTCCGGTTCAACCTAACGGTCTCTGACGCACTCCGTTCGTCCATTATCCGTCTGCTGATGCTGTCCCGCTGGACACGGCGCAGCCTGAGCTTGCTGATCGCGATCTCTGTCCCGGTCCCGATCTCTGTCCCGGTCGTGCGCGTCTTGTCCAGGAGGTCCTTGCGGCCCAGCCGGCCCCGCCGCCGGCGTCGCAGAACACCCGCCAATCAGACCCACCAGCAAAAACGCGCTAATAACTAGCGATGCCTTCATTATAAATTCTCCTATGCGATGTCGTTCGGGGCAGAACACTGCCCCCGCAGACGATTCCACGTAGCCGCGATACTACCCACCCGCACCGCCCCCCGCTGTCCCAATCCGCACAGTCTCGCCGTCGCGCCTTCTTGTCATTCTTCGCCCCGCGCGCTCATTCGTGGCGCGGGCATCTTGCCCGCGTTTTTTTCCTCATCCGCCCATAGGGGCCTCGGCCGCGGCGATATGGAATCCGTAATCGCTCTCGCCGCTTGTCCAGTCTGCGTCTTGACATTTATCTGCCAGCCCATTTATATTTAAACGGATGTTTAATTAAGGATCTGCTTAACCACCCCGTGAGCAGCAATAAGACATTTCGCGCCCTGGCTGACCCTACTCGCAGGGAAATCCTCGGCCTGCTTCGCCACGGCGAAATAACGGCCGGAGCCCTGGCCGAAAAGTTTGATATGACCAAGCCGGCCATGTCGCATCACTTCTCTGTGTTAAAGGAAGCAGACCTCATCACCAGCCGTCGCGAAGGCCAGCAGATTTGGTACGGATTGAATACCACGGTCGTGCAGGACCTCATGGCATGGGCGATCCACCTGATTGGGGACGGCAAGAAGAGCAGAGGGAAACAACGATGAATCGCAATTACTATCTGGCTGCAATGCTGCTAACCGCAGCGGTACTCGTGGCGACGCTGGTGGCATATCCCCTCCTGCCAGCTTCGGTTCCCACGCATTGGAACTTGCACAATCATGCCGATGGCTACAGTCCAAAGTGGGCGCTGTTTCTGCTGGGACCCGGACTCATGGCCGCAAGTATGCTTCTGATGTATTTCCTCCCCTGGCTCTCGCCCAAAAACTTCGAACTGGATCGTTTTCGGTCCACCTATCTCCAGATGATGCTGATGCTCGTCACCATGCTCGGTTATTTTTCTGTTGTAGTCCTGTGGGCTGGCATCGGCCACCCGCTGAATGTGGGTCGAGCGTTTGTCGGCGGAGTTTGCCTGATATTTGCATTACTGGGAAACCTGATGGGCAAGGTGCGCCGGAATTTCTACATCGGCGTTAGGACACCGTGGACGCTCGCCAACGAGCGCGTTTGGAATGCCACGCATCGCGTCGCGGCGAAGACGCTCGTCGCAGGCGGCCTGCTAGGCTTGGCGCTCACTGCGGCTGGGCTGGATGGACGGTCGGTGATTGTCGTTCTCCTGGCCGGAGCGATTGTTCCCATCGCATATTCGCTCATCTTTTATAAGCAACTCGAACGCCGCGGCGAGCTCTGACTTTACTTCCCCCCTCCTCCCGTCCCGCCGTTTCACATCGCCGCGTGCCGCCTTGCACAAAACCCCGCCACCCCCGCATTGGCAGCAGTCCCCGCATGGTGGGAGTCCCACACTCGTGGGAGACCCCGGATTCATGCGGGGGAAGGAGCGCTTCAGCGCTCCGTGAATCATCTCCGATCTGAATCACGCGATTTAGCGCGGGGATCTACTGTCCCTTCCCATCTAGCCCATCGCCTTAATCACGCCAATGACTAATAACGCGTGTATATCGTATAACTGAGATACATAAACGCCTGATATACTCCCGCGCGAGGCGAAGAAATGCTGCCCAGCAATCAGCAAGTCGCACAAGCGATGATTGGAAGTCTCGAGGAAATTCGACGAGAGAGCCTTCCCAAAGGCTCTCGCATTCTCGACTTCGGATGTGGCAGCGGAGACCTCGTCCAAGAGTTGAACCGCTGCGGTTTCGACTCTCGGGGCGTCGACATCAAACCATTCTGGGCGGACGACGACCTCCAGGGCCGGCTCCAAGTCGTCGAACAGCCTTACCGAATCCCGCACGCGGACCTGACGTTCGAAGCAGTATTGAGCACTTCCGTCTTCGAACACGTCCTCGACTATCGGAGGGCATTTCTGGAAATCCACCGCGTGCTCAAGCCCGGCGGCGCATCACTCCACCTGTTTCCTGGCCCGTGGGCGCTGCCCGTCGAGCCGCACATGTTCGTGCCGCTGGCATCCGTGATTCAGACTCGCTGGTGGCTGGGGCTATGGGCGCGCCTCGGAGTGAGGAACGGATTTCAGAAAGGCCTCGGTTGGCGCGAGGTAACGGAGAGAAACTTCGAGTACTGTAAAACGGGCGTGAACTACCTACCTAGGCGCAAGGTGAAGCACTTGGTCACGGATATCTTCGGCAATTTCTATTACGCAAAGAAGGAGTACATAAATAACTTCCACGGCGGCGCAGCTCGCCTGGCGCGCAGAACCAAGCTCCCATTCACCGGAGAAATGATCTTCGCCTGGCGCGAGCAGCTCATCTACTCCGTAAAGCAATCCTCATAGTCCTGCCGACGGCATATCGAATGAGCTCGCCATTGACACTTCTGCGGCAGTCCGATAGATTATCGGACGCGAGCTTGATGCAAATGTTCACGTACCGATTCGCGTTCGCCTTTACGTACCGCTTCCCCTCTTGGCGGAAGCGGCCGGGTGACGCGCGCTTGACGGGAGTGAATTTCCAGAGCTAAAAAGCGCAAAAGCAAGCGTCAACCGGCCGCGACCCAAACGGGGATCGCGGCTTTTTTGTTTTTGAGCCATCGCTGGGCGCAACCAGGAGAGAAACGGTGATCATCAACATGTCTACACACGCCACGAAGGACCAAATCGATCACGTCATCGAGCGCGTCCGGGAATGCGGATTCGAAGCCGAGGTCATCACTGGAGCCGAGCGCACCGTGATCGGCGTTGTCGGCAAGAATCGCGGACGCCGCGCCGAAGTGGAAGCGCTGCGCGTCGCGCCGGGCGTGGACGACATCATTCCCATCGCCCAGCCCTTCACGCTGGTCAGCCGCGAACTGCGCCCGGAATCAACCATCGTCAGCGTCCGCGGCATTCAAATCGGCGGGCCCGAAGTGATTGTCATCGCCGGGCCGTGCTCGGTGGAATCGCGCGATCAGCTTTTCGCCGCGGCGCGCGCGGTGAAGGCCGGCGGCGCTCACATGCTTCGCGGCGGCGCGTATAAGCCGCGAACTTCGCCCTATGATTTTCAAGGGCTTGGCGTCGAAGGCCTGAAAATCATGGACGAAGCGCGCCGCGAGACCGGGTTGCCGATTGTCACCGAAGTTGTGGGCGTCGAGGATCTCGATGACGTCTGCGAATACGCGGACATGCTGCAAGTGGGCGCCCGCAATATGCAGAACTATCCGTTGCTGCGCCGTCTCGCGACGGTTTCGAAGCCGGTCCTCTTGAAACGCGGCCCGTCCGCAACGGTGAAAGAATGGCTGCTCGCCGCCGAATATCTCCTGTCCGGCGGAAATCCGAACGTCGTGCTCTGCGAGCGCGGAATAAAAACATTCGAAACGGAAATGCGAAACACGCTGGACCTAGCTGCAGTGGCGCTGGCGAAGGAATTGTGCCATTTGCCCATAATCGTTGACCCTTCGCACGCCACCGGACGACGAAGTCTCGTTCCCGCAACCGCGCGCGCAGCTGTCGCAGTCGGCGCCGATGGCCTGATCGTCGAAGTGCATCCGTGGCCGGAGCGCGCGCTTTCGGACGGGCCGCAGTCGCTCGACCCGGAAGGCTTCGAACGCATGATGCGGGGCCTTCGCGAGCCCCTCCTGCGGCAGCAATTGACAACCCGAAGCGCCGGCATGTGACGATTCAATTTGCGAATGAACAATTCAGTGCGGGTCAGCATAGAGAAACTCAAGCGTGCCGCAGATGATCGCAGGTGACGACAGCTTTGAAGTCTGTGACGGGTGCAGTTGCGGAATTTGCCAAGATGTAAACGCAATAGAGCCTTTCCGTACGAAATGCAGATCCCTCACTTCGTTCGGGATGACAACTAGTCTTGCGGAATGACTGAAGTCTGCCCTGACAAATACGGGAAATTTTCACGAAGCTCGTTCGAGCGTTAGATTCGCAATTTCGGCGGGGCAACGGAACCGCACGGGCACAACGATTGTCCCAATTCCGCGGCTCACGTAAATTTGCGTCTGGCCTAGCCGCGCCCAGCCCACCTTGTATTGAAGCTGTTCCGGCGAGCGTCCCCAGATATTTCCGAGCAGCGGTATGTTCACTTGCCCGCCGTGCGTGTGGCCTGAAAGAACCAGAGGCACATTCGCGCGCGCGGCAGCTCGAATGATCGAAGGATTGTGCGAAAGCAAAATCGTCGAAGCGTTTCGCGGAATGCCGCGCAGGGCCTTACCGAGATCCGGCCGGTAATTCCAATCGTCGATTCCAGCAAGATACAGGATCTGTCCGCGGCGCCGCAGCTTCGTATGGCGATTGCGCAGGACTTCGATGCCGCGTTCTTCGAGCGCGCCGGCCACTTGTTCCGCGCCCACACGAAAATCGTGGTTGCCGAGGACCGCGTAGGCTCCATGCCGTGACTCGATACCGGCGAGAATTTCCGCGACAGGCTCGATATAGGCGCGCGAGTAAGTGACAAAATCGCCCGTGAGCGCGACGAGATCGGGTTCGAGCTCATTCACCATCTGCACTGCCTGCCGAAGCATGTCTTCGGGAAGAAAAACGCCGTAGTGAACGTCGGTGAGTTGAACGATGCGGAATCCGTTGAACGCGTCGGGCAAAACATCGAGGCAAATCGTGCGCTCGGTGATCTCGAACTCGCTCCCCATCCGCCGCAGCGAGCGCCGGTGCCCGTCGCGCAACTCGCTCAGCGCGTAGTCCTCGACACCTCCGCCTTTTCTCCACAGATCGGCGAAGCGGTGAAGCGGCGCGGCAATTGTAGGCCTGCGCCGGCGGCTAGTGTGGCGATGGACGGCCATTGTGACCTGCGGGGTTCATATCCAAAGTTAGCAACCGTTAACGCGGAGGTCAACGTGGCGCGGGAATTGGAGTGGCGTTTTGTGTATGGTCAAGAGCCGGTGTGACGACTCCGAAAACGGCCCCTCACCGGCTAAGAGCTGGGCGCTACAAATGCCGTTGGGGCGAGCTCGCCGATGGTTATGCAGTAGCTTCGAGCGGCTAAGAACCGGCGAGACGCCGGCGGTGCAAGAGGCTGCGCGATGCCAAGTTGGTTAGAGATTGGGGCACGTCGAAATGTCAATGCGCTGATGGAATTTTTCACGTTTCTTGTATGCTGGCTCGGTGCATCCGATGGACGGACAGTATTTCGCGATGCTTGCGGCGATTTGTTTTGCCGCGGGATTGAATGTTTACGCGACGGTGGCGACGGCGGGATTGCTTGCTCGCGTTGGCGCGTTGGTGTTGCCGGCTGCATTGCATCCGCTGCAAAGCTGGTGGGTGATCGGCGCGTGTGGCGTGCTTTTCTTCGTTGAGTTTTTCGGCGACAAGATTCCTGCGTTCGATCTGATTTGGAATGCGTTGCACACTTTCGTGCGCGTGCCGATCGCGGCGTGGTTCGCGTACGAAGCGACGTCGCAACTTTCTCCAGTGCAGCAACTTTTGTGTACGCTTGCCGGCGGCGCGATTGCGCTTGCGGCGCACAGTGGAAAAACCGCGGCGCGAATTGCAGTGACGCCATCGCCGGAACCGTTTTCCAACATGGCGCTCAGTGCGGGCGAGGATGTGATTTCAATTTTCCTGGTGTGGTTCGCGACGAAGCATCCGTATGCGGCGGGAGCAATTGTCGCGGCGGCACTTATTTTCGTGATCGTGACAATTCAATTTGTGTGGAGAGCGCTGCGAGCGTTGTTCGCGGGCGCCGAGAGAGAAATTCACGCGTGATGTGAAATTTAGAGAGGCTTGGACGCGGCGCGCTCGGCGACATCGGCAACGATTTTGCGCATTTCGTCATGAATCAGGCCGTTGGATGCGATCAATTCCCTGTCACCGACGTGGTATGGCTGCCCGGAAAAATCAGTGACGATGCCGCCGGCCTCGCGCACTAGAAGAATTCCCGCTGCCGAGTCCCAGGATTTCAATCCGAATTCCCAGAATGCATCGAAGCGGCCGCAAGCGACCGAGCACAAATCGAGAGCGGCAGAACCCGCGCGGCGCACTCCGTGCGAGCGCAACGTAAATTCCCAGTAGTAGTGAATATTGGGATTCGAAGATCGTTTCTGCGATGGAAAGCCGGTGGCGAGCAGACTCTTTGAGATTGTTTGGATCTGCGAGACATGAATTTTCTTCTGATTCAGAAAACTGCCTTCGCCGCGCGTCGCCGTGAAAAGCTCGTTCAGGATCGGATTCAGAACTGCGGCGACGAGAGGCTCGTTATCTTCGAGGAGCGCGATCGAAACGGCGAAGCAGGGATAGCCGTGCGCGAAATTCGTCGTGCCATCGAGCGGGTCCACGTACCAGCAATATCGTGAAGACTTCGCGGCATTTTGATCGGCCGTGC
>Ga0182018_10003629_pt1 | contig 13733 bp, 12 predicted proteins | sample 812P2MmetaG_FD_120490 | JGI IMG/M metagenome (GOLD analysis project Ga0182018, IMG submission 120490) | Permafrost microbial communities from Stordalen Mire, Sweden - 812P2M metaG | ecosystem: Environmental > Terrestrial > Soil > Wetlands > Permafrost | place: Sweden: Stordalen | collected...
AGCGCTTAATGACAACAACGGACAGCCCTGGGACTGGAGAACCGCGGTGAACCGGAACTGGTGGTGGTTCTTCGCGTGGGTCGTCGTGGGTGCTGGCTACGGAGTCGCCGTTGTCGGCGCCCTCACGATCGGGATCTTCGTGCTCCCGATCCCGGTCGTACTCACGGTCGCTCTGGCGAAGTACCAGCCTTCCCCGCATGGCGCCCTCGGCCTGATCTGCGGTCTCGGATTTCCGCTCCTGTACGTCGCTTACCTCAACCGCAGCTACGGCGGGCCGGCCTGCCCCACGAGCGGCACCGTGAGCTTGCAACAACCCAACGTCGTGCACGAGTGCGTTCAGGCCCTTGATCCGTGGCCGTGGCTGGCCATCGGAGTCCTGCTCGTTCTCGGCGGATGTGTCGCCTTCATGCTGAGGGATCGCGCTCTCAGATCTGCTGGCTCAACCAACCCAGCAGCTCGCCTCGATCGATGACCGACGCCGCATCCGACGTCCGCAGTTTGACTTCGACCCCGCCGGCCGCGAGCGAGCGGGGGGAGACAGTCACCCGGAGCGGCGCGCCGACCAGATCCGCGTCGGCGAACTGCACGCCGGCCCGCTCGCCGCGGTCGTCCCATAGCACCTCCCGACCGCTGTCCTCCAGAGCGTCGTGGATCTCGCCGGCGACGAGCGCCGATTCCTCGCCGATCGCCAACACGTGGACGTCGAAGGGCGCCACCTCGGCGGGCCAGCACACGCCGCGGTCGTCGTGGTGCTCCTCGGCGAGGCAGCCGAGCAGCCGGCCGATCCCGAGGCCGTAGCAACCCATGAAAATCGGTCGCTCGACGCCCGTCTCGTCGAGATACGACGCCCCTTCGTATTCGGCGTACTGCGTTCCCAGTTGGAAGATGTTGCCCACCTCGACACCGCGCTCGGTCCGCAGCGCGTCCCCACAGACCACGCACGCATCGCCGTCGACGACGGCAGTGATGTCCGTCACGACGTCGGGCGTGTAGTCCCTTCCGGCGTTCATGCCGAGCAGGTGCCAGCCCTCTTCGTTGGCGCCTGCCACCAGGCTCGTCGACGCCGCCACGAGGTAATCGACGACCACCGTCGCCCGCGCCCCGACACCCATGGGCGAGGCATAGCCGGGCACGCATCCGATCGCCCGGATCTCGTCCTCGCTCATCGGCCGCAGCTCTGAGGCGCGAACGGCGTTGGCGAGCTTGGTCTCGTTCACCGTCTTGTCGCCGCGAACGACGGCCACGACCGGGATCTCCCTGCCGGGCGCACCGCCCGCAACCATCACCGGCGCCTCCGATCCTGCCGGCGCCCGGGCGTCGGCCGACAGAGGCCTCGCCGCCACCGACGCCATCACGAACACGATCTTGGCAGTCTCGTCGGCCCCCATCCCGAGGAGTGCAGCCAGGCTGTCGATGGTCGTGGTTCCCGGAGTCTCCACCCGTTCAAGAGGCTGGAGCTCGCCGGCTGACACCGGCGGTAGTGCCGCCCGGGCAACTTGTCGATTCTTCGCGTACCCGCAGCCATCGCACAGCACGATCGTGTCCTCGCCGATCGGCGCGAGATACATGAACTCGTGCGCGAGCGAGCCCCCCATCATGCCGACATCGGACTCAACGGGGCGGCACGGCAGCTTGCATCTTCGGAAGACCTCGACGTACGCCTCGAAAACACGGCCGTATTGCGCCGACAGGCCCTCCTCGTCGCGATCGAGGGAATAGGCGTCCTTCATCGTGAACTCGCGGGTGCGCACCAGACCCGCCCGCGGCCGCGGATCATCGCGAAACTTCGTCTGTATCTGAAACACGAGCCGCGGCAACTGCCGCCAGGACTGCACTTCGGTGGCGGCCAACGCGGCTACGACCTCTTCGTGCGTCATCGCCAGGATGAGGTCGCGGCCGCGCCGGTCCTTCAGACGAATGAGCTCGGGGCCGACCGAGTCGAAGCGGCCACTCCTCTTCCACAGCTCGGCCGGCAGGACGACAGGCAGCGACAGCTCCTGACCCCCTACCGCCTCCATCTCCTGGCGGGCGATGGCCTCGAGGCGTCGCATGACGCGGAGCCCCAGCGGGAGAAAGGCGAAGATACCGGCGCCCACCTGGCGGACATAGCCGCCTCGGAGCAGCAGCTGATGGCCCGCCACCTCGGATGTCGAAGGTGCCGCCCGGAGCGTCGAGCCGAACATCTGAGACATTCGCATCGGCGGGAGGTTACAGCCGGGTCGTTGTGCACACGCCGTTCGCGCCCAGCCCTCGAGACAGTGTCTTAGGGTCTCAGCATCGGGAGCATCCACACCCATGGGGTATCGCACGCCTACCGACGAAGGCGCCGAGAAGACGTCGAGGTCCTGCGCGATGTCTCGCTCGACATCGGGGAAGGGGAGTATGTCTCGCTCGTCGGCCCTTCGGGCTCTGGCAAGACGACCCTGCTTTCCGTACTCGGCGGCCTGGAGCGCCCGCAACAAGGCAAGGTCGTCGTCGGTGGCCGCGATCTCACGACGCTGTCCGGCAACGACCTCGCAGAGTTCCGCCGGAGCGTCATCGGTTTTGTCTTCCAACATTTCGGCCTCCTCGAGGCGCTCACCGCCGTGGAGAACGTCGAGCTGGCACTCACGCTCGCCGGCGTAAGCGTCAAGAGCCGCCGGAGCCACGCTCACGGCCTTCTCGACCGCGTCGGCCTCGCAGGGCGATCCGACCATCGGCCATCGCAGCTCTCGGGCGGAGAACGACAGCGCGTCGCCATCGCTCGAGCGATCGCAAACACGCCGCGGATCCTCCTCGCCGACGAGCCGACGGGCGACCTCGACGACGACACGGCGGAAGCTGTCGGAGACCTCCTGGAGCAGCTCCACATCGAGGGCGGCTGCACGCTCCTGATCGTCACGCATCAGCGCCAGCTGGCATCGAGGGCCGACCGCCACCTCACGCTCGCCGGCGGAGCCCTCCAAGAAACCCAAAGCCTCCTCCCATGAGCTGGCGCGATGCCCTTACGATGGCGACGCGGGAGGTACGACGGCGACCCGGTCGGGCGTTGCTCACCGTTCTTGCGATCGCCCTGGCAGCCGCCCTGTTGTCGGCGCTGCTCACCATCGCCGGCACGGCCAGGACCCGGGTCCTGACGCAGCTCTCCCATGGTGGCTCTCTCGCCGGAATTCTGGTTGAACCCAACTTTCCGGACCCGTCTCAGCTGACCCTCGACGACCCGGTTCCGGGCCCCCCGAACGCCCTCACGCCGGCTGCAATCGCCAGGATCGGCAGCCTGCGAGACGTCTTGACGGTACTCCCGGTCGTGACGGCGACGACCGAAGTGATCCCGCCAGCCCTTCCCCCTGCGGGCTCGTCCCTCTGCCCACGGGAGCGGGCCGGCTCGTCTCAACGATCCTGCACGGACACGGGCGGCGCCCACCAAGGCGACGGCGCCCCGTCGACGGTCGCGACGCCGATCTTCAGCACGTCGGTGATCGGGGCTGATCTCGCCCGGTCGGGCACGCTGCCCCTCACCCTCCTCGCCGGCCGCCTGCCCGCCGATTCCGTCACGGAAGTCCTCGTTGGCGAGCAATACCTCGACGAGCTCGGGATCAACGAGTCGCGGGCCTCCGAAGTGTTGGGCACTCGCATCGAGCTGGCGGACTTCTCCCTGATCGGCGATGCGCCGCTCACCCGGTACATCACCGCCGAGATCGTCGGCGTCGTCGACCAACAGATGACCTCCGGCGACATCGTCGCCTGGCCGAAACTCGTCGCCGGCATCGTCGCGTCCGAGAGCCCAACGGAATCAGGTCCGGCCTCGCTCCCACCCATTGAGGGCGCGGTCGTCATCGCAAAGCAGCTGACGGAGGTGTCGTCGGTGCGAACCGGTATTGCCGGCATCGGCTATTCGACCACCGCTCCTGTCGGCCTCATCATCTCCGTCAGCCGGTACCTCCACGTCGTGGAGCTCGTCCTCTCGGGGATCGGGATCGTGGCGCTCGGAATTGCGGCTCTCGGGATCGCCAACGCCCTCCTGGCAGCCGTACGCGAGCGCCGCCGGGAGATCGGCGTGCTCAAGGCCATCGGGGCGAAGGACCGCGACGTGCTGCGGATGTTCCTTCTCGAAGCCGGCACGCTCGGGATCTTCGGCGGCGTGCTCGGGACGCTGCTCGGGATCGCGATGGCCGCCGCCATCGGCGCCAACGCCAACGCCTACCTGCACACGCAGGGACTCGCTGGCGTGGCCCTCTCCATTCCGTGGTTCCTGCCGCTCGGGAGCGTCCTCGGTTCGACGGTCGTGGCGCTCGTCGCCGGCGTTCTTCCGGCCCTTCGAGCCGCCCACCTTCCCGCCCGCGAAGCGGTGGACACCTAGATGAAGGGGCGATCGCCTGCCGTGCTCGTGGCGCTGGGAGTGCTCGCGTCCCTTGCTGTCTCGGGCTGCTCGGCCGGCTCATCCGGCCTGCGTGGACCTCCTCTGCAGCGAGGCGGCTCGGCGGTCACCTACGTCTCCATCGACGAGGGCAGCTTGCCCGACCCCCGCTTCACGTGGCAGCAGCAGTTCTATCGGTCAGCGCTCCCGCCGTGGGCCGTCGCCTACGACATCAGTGACGAAGACTTCGTCGCCGGCAGCAGTTCGCTCCAAGCGGAGTCCGAGCTGATCGGTGAGGTCACGACGCTGCGACCCACCGTCGTGACCGTGTCCCTCGGCCCGATCGAAATCGCCGACCGCATCAGCGCCCCGACGTTCGCGGCGGCACTTGGCCGCTTGCTCGCCGCTCTGCGTCGCGACGCCGTGCCGACGGTGCTCGTTGCCAACGTGATCCCCATTCCGATACCCGGACGCCAGCAGCTCGTTGCCTCCTACAACAGCGCCATCGCCGTCGTCACGAAACTGGAGGGGGGCGTGCTCGTCGACGTGCACGCTGCCCTTCTCAAGCTATCGAGCGGCGACCCGGCCGCGCTCTTCACGCATTCCAGCGACGGCCCGGTCACCGTATTCGCGAGCGAAGGCTTGGTCCCCCGCGGAGCGGCGCTGTTCGCGCAGGCGTTCGAGAAGGCCATGAAACACCACCCCGACTCGCGCCGTTAGGGCACCGTTGCTTACGATCCCGCCGGCACGGGGACACCGTCAGCCGACCGGAGCCTTCGCAGCCGTACGAGCGGAAGTGTGCGTGACGTCCGCTTGGTATAGCCGACGTAGAACGGTCGGTCGATGATGAGAGCGGACCAGATCTGGTCATACTCGGGACCTTCGAGCACTTCCGGCTCGGCCCAGTACGACCCCTCGCGCTCGCGGACGAGGACTTCGGCGTTGGTGTCGCGTGCGATGAGGTTCAGGTACCACGCCGGGTGCTGGGGCCCTCCGGCAAACGATCCGACGACGATCCGTTGGCCGTCGGCTTCGGCCCAGTACGGCAGCGCCACCTTGTGCTCGTTGCCCGAGCGCCGGCCGATCGTTCGAAGGATCAGGTGGCTCATGCCGGCAGCGACCCAGAACTCCTCCCCGTTGCCCGACTCGAGGATGGCGACATGCGCCGCGCTGATTGCGGGAATCTGGTCACGCGGCGGTTCGACGAACGTCGTCGACGCCTGACCCGTCGCCGCCGGCGTGGCTGCCTCCGTCGGCGTCGCCTCGCCCGCACCCTTCGGTTCTTCGCCCATCTCGATGCTCCCTCCGATCATCCCGGCCATACGACGCTCTGCAGTTCCGAGTAAGCATGCAGAGCGAACGACCCGCCGTCGCGCCCGATTCCGCTGCGCTTGAAGCCGCCGAACGGCGTCTCGGGGTTGCGGGCGACGGTGTTGACACCGACGTTGCCGCTCCGGAGCAGGCCCGCCACCCGGAAGCCTTGCGCGGCGTCAGCCGTCCAGACGTAGTCGTACAAGCCGTAGCTGGTGCCATTGGCAAGGTCGATGCCTTCGGCCTCGTCGTCGAAGGGAAGGGCCACGACGACCGGCCCGAAGATCTCCTCCTGCACGGCCGCCATCGAGCCAGCGCAGTCGCTCAGCACCGTAGGTGCCACGAAGAAACCCCGGTCCATCGATACAGGCCCGCCGGCGCGGAGGACGGCCCCCGCGGCCACGGCGCCGTCCACGTGTCCGAGAACACGGTCACGCTGCAATGCCGAGATCAACGGCCCGACGACGGTGTCGCGCTCTTTCGGGTCGCCCACGTTGGCGGCGACAGCGAGCTCCGCGAGACGTTCGAGCATCTCGTCGTAGACCGACCGCTGCACGATCAACCTCGTCGGCGCCGTGCAGATCTGACCGGCGTGGAACGTGAACGTGCTGGCGGTCCCCTTCGCCGCACGCTCCAGATCGGCACCCTCGAACACGATGCTGGCGCCCTTGCCGCCCAGCTCCAGCAAAACCCGGCGCAGATCACGCGCGCAGGTCTCGGCAATCTTCGTCCCGATCCCGGTACTGCCGGTGAAGCTCACCATGTCCACATCGGGCGCTGCCACGAGCGCCTCCGCGCACTCCGGAGTGGAACCCACGACGAGGTTGACGACTCCAGCCGGGAAACCCGCCTCGTTCATCGCCTCCACCATCGCGATCACGCCGAGCGGATCCTGCGGAGCGGGTTTGACCACGACCGTGTTTCCCATGGCGAGCGCCGGGCCGATCTTGCCGGCGACGTTGTTCATCGGCACGTTGTAGGACGTGATGGCGGCCACGACACCGACCGGGCGCCGCACACCCATAGCCGTCGTGATGCCGCCGCCCATGCCGTCGGGCCCGCCCGGCCAGTTCGTCGCCGGCGGTAGCGGGATGGTGACGGGCTCGAGAGCGCCCTTGGCATACCGTCGCAGGCGGGCGATCGCGCCGGGGACCTGTGCCGTGCGCGTCATGAGCACCGTCGAGCCCGTCTCGGCTTGCACGAGAGCGAACAGATCCTTCGACCGAGCCTCGAGGATGTCGGCCGCCTTGTTCAGCAGCACGGCGCGTTCTTCCGGCGAGGTCCGCGACCAAGAGCCGAAGGCTCCAGCCGCCGCGGCAGCGGCTCGCTGGGCGTCGGCGGCCGAGGCTTCGGGCGCCAGCCCGATCATCTCCTCGGTTGCGGGGTCGATGATCTCGTAGGTGCCGTGCTCGCCGGCGACGGCCTCACCGCCGATCCAACACCGCCCGTTCTCGTTCACCACAGCGCGTCGGTGTAGGTATCGGTGCCGACGATCGTCGGTACGAAGGGTGCCGCGAAACTCACCGTCCCGGCCCCGGATGCCGCCAGCGACTCCGCATACCGACGAACCGCCGGCCAGAGGCGCTCCGGCGATCCCGTCAGAAAGCAGAGCTGCACGAGCCGGTCATCGGTCCCACCTTCGGCACCCAGCTCCATCGGGGCCTTGAAATCACCCTCTTCGAGATGCAGACGCCAGTCGGAGACGACATCCATCCCCTCATGTAGAAGCGCTCCCACATGCGGAGCCGCCGCGACGACGAGCGCCTCGTGGCTCGACCCCACGGCAGGTTCGGTAGAGAGCACGACAAGACCGCCGAAGGGGTGATCGAGCGCCAGCTCGATGGGCACGCCGTCGGGTTGGCGATAGTGGGCAGCCCCGAAGTCGTACATCTTCGTGTGGGCATGTGTCCGCTCGGAGAAACCCCGCCCCTGCCCGTACAGCCAGTACACCTGCTGACGCGCCCAGGCGAAATGCTCGTCCTCGTGACCGGCGTGCACCCAATAGATCGAAAGGTAGCTGCCGGCATCGACCGGAGTGGCGAAAGGGCTCTCCTCGGGGAACCGAAGATCCTTCAACGCCCGAGTGGCCACCCAGCGCTTACCTGCGAACAGCCACGGCCCGACGAGACAGCCGGCATAGAAGTGGTCGCGTTCGTACCAACGGTTGTAGGCAACCTCGTGCCCCCGGTTGGGATCGACCATCGTGAACAACATGCGGCCGATCTTGACGGGAGGATCGCCATTCCGGCTCTCGCCGGCAGCTCCTGTCATGACGCCGCCACGAGTGGGACGACGGTCTGGGAAAAGGCGGCGATCTGGTCCACGAGCTCGGTGGCGTCGCGCGCCCGCAAACGTACCTGCACATGGGTCACCCCGAGACGGCGCCGCCCCACGAGAAACTCGGTGATGCGCTCCGGCGCCCCGGCCAGGCAGTACCGCCCCGTCTCCCAGGACGGCTCCCCGACGTGGAATACGGCCATGTCGCCCATGGCGAAGGCCTCGTCGCCACGGCCGGCGGCGTCGCGCAAGGCCAGGATCTCCGCCACAGCCGCCTCCATGCCGATCTTCGGTGGCCCCTGCGGCAGCCAACCGTCACCGAGCAATGCCGCCCGCCGCCGTGCCGGTGCCGTCGAGCCGCCGACCCAGATGGGTGGGCCGCCGGCCTGTGCGGGCCGCGGCTGTTGGCCGAGATCGTCGGTTTCGCCGGCGCCTCCTCCCCACTCGTCGGCGAACAGCCTTCGCAGCGACACGATGGCCTCGTCGGTGAGTCGGCCACGGTCCGCGAAGGCGATGCCGAGGGCGGCGAACTCCGCCTCGACATGTCCGGCGCCCACGCCGAGAACGACGCGGCCTCCCGAGAGCGCATCCAGGGTGGAGAAGGACTTGGCCGTCTGTAGGGGGTTTCGGTAGGGCAGCACGTAGACCTGCGAGAGCAGGCGTATGTGCTCGGTGACGCCTGCGAGCCAGCCGAGCGTGGCGATCGGGTCATACCAGACGGTGCTCATCCGGTCCACCAGTTGGCGGGGCACCGCCACATGATCGCAGACGCTGATGTTGTCAAAACCACCGGCATCGCAGGCGCGAGCGACGAGCGCCAGCTCCGGCGGGCCGGCGGATCCTTCCCACGGCTCGGCCATGAGCTTGGACTGGCCCTGGATCGGCAGCGTCATGCCGTAGTGGAGTGTTGTCATGTGCGAATGCGCCTCCCGAAGGACTGCTCAGCCGGCGTCGGCTGCGCCGGAAGCCGCCGCCCGGAACCGGCTCGTGCGGTGGACCGGATCCCGGTCGAGCTTCGGAATGACGTGCTCACCGAGTAGGCGGAGGGTTTCAAGGGTGCCTTCGTGGGAACCGGGGCCGACTCCGATCACGAGCTGGTCGGCGCCGGCGGCCTCCCAGCGCTGGCACTGGGCGAGAGCGTCGTCTGGAGTCCCGGCGAGCATGGCGCCCGAGGCGCCGGCCTTGGCAACGTCCTCCGGCGACAAGTCGGGCAGCAGCTCCGGCCACTTCGGGACCCACGGCGGATGTGGGAAGGTGTCGTGGTAGCGGAAGACGTTCGACTGCAAGTAGTTCATCCTGGCGTCGGCCGCTCGCCGGTACGCCTCGCCGGCGTCCTCTGCGACCCACGCCGCCGTCGTCACCATGACGTTGTCGTTGACGAACGCCCCGATCGGCTCGGCGGAACCGATCGTCTTCTTGTAAGCCTCGAGCACCGGGGCGAGCGCCGTCACCGAGCTCACGGAGAAACCCAGCACCCCCAAGCCTTTCTGCGCCGCCATCTCGTAACTGCTCGGGTTCCCGGCGGCGTACCACATGGCCGGGTGGGGCTTGACGTAGGGCTTCGGAAGGATCTTGCGGGGCGGCAGGGAGAAGAACTTGCCCTGGAACCCTTCGTAGACATCCTGCGTCCACATCTTGGGGAACTCCCCGATGACCTCCTCCCAGATCTCCTTGGTGCCGTTCAGATCGTCCAACCCCGGAAGAAACCCAAGGATCTCATGGCTTCCCGCCCCCCGCCCGGTCCCGAACTCGAAGCGTCCGCCCGTGAGATGGTCGAGCATCGCCACGCGCTCGGCCACTTTCACGGGGTGGTTGACACTTGGCAGCGGGTTGAAGATACCCGACCCGAGGTGGATGCGGTTGGTCTTGGCGGCCAGGTACGAGAGGACGACGTCGTTCGCCGAGAGGTGGGAGTACTCGTCGAGGAAGTGGTGCTCGGTCGCCCAGGCGTACTTGAAGCCGTAGCGGTCAGCAGCCTCCACCACGGCGAGATCCTCGAGCAGGGAGTTGTGCTCGGCGTCCGGTTCGGCGGCTTAGCGCCATTTCGGCACGTAGTTCTGGATGAAGACTCCGAACTCCATGATTCACTGCCCCTTTGTCGTTGTGACGCCGCCCATGCCGGCCGTGAGGATCGCCACGAGCTGGTCGGCGAGACGACCGGGGTCGCCTCCACTCACGGTCAGGCGGTAAAGCGACGAGCCGGCGATGACGTCGAACAGCACGTCGGCATCGACGGCCCTGCGGATCTCGCCACGTTCGACCGCCCGCGCCAGCAGGTGCGAGAAACCGTCGATCGACGGCCGGTAGATCCGCTCCGCCAAGGCGACGCGGACGTCGGGATGGTTGCGGGCATCGTCGAGCAGCCCTTGGAAGGCCGCCCGCATGGGCGCAGACCGGAACAACGTGAAGGTGTTGTCGACACAGCGGCGAATGTCGCCCTCGAGCGACCCGGTGTCGGGCACCCGCAGGATCTCCGGATCGGGCGAGACGGCGTCGAAGACGAGCTCCGCCTTCGACTTCCAGCGCAGCCGCACCGTCGTGCGGCTCACTCCCGCCCGGCGTGCCACGGCGTCGACAGCGAGACCCCGGTAACCGAGGCTAACGAGGAGATCGCGCGTCGCCTCGAGGATCGCCTCGTCGACACGGGGGTCACGGGGCCGGCCGGCGGCCGCCCGGTGTCCGCTTTCGTCGAGGGCGACGATCGAGGCGGATCCGGTTCCTCCGAGTCGCATTACTGATCAGTCTGACCAGTAATACAGACGGTGTCAAGCGATCTCGAGTACGCCCCTGTTGAGCTTGCCGTCGTGCAGGTCGGCGACCGCATCGGCGATCGCCGCCAGCGGGTAGGTACGCGTCACCATCTCGTCGAGCTTGAACCGGCCATCGAGGTAGAGCTGGACGATCAGAGGGATGTCGTGGTGAGGCCGCGACGCTCCGTAGCGGCAGCCGAGAATCGACTTGTTGTTGTAGAGCGAGTTGACGACGAAGCTCGCCTCGGTGCCAAGTTTCGGCACGCCGACGAGCGTGCAGGTGCCACCCCAGTCAAGGAGGTCGACGGCATGGCGGATGAGCGCCGGGTGGCCCACGCACTCGAAGGCGTGATCCACGCCTCGCTTGAAACCGAGATCCCTCACTGCCTTGACCGGATCCTCGATGTCCGAGCTGTCGAGGAAGTCGGTGGCTCCGAACTCGCGGGCAGCGGCCTCTTTCGAGCCGTTGGCATCCACGACGACAACCCGGGAGGCGCCGGCGAGGCGAGCGGCCTGCACGACCGACAACCCGATTCCACCCGCCCCGATCACGAGCACCGTCTGTCCGGGCTGGACGTGTGCCCGGTTCATGACGGCTCCGGCACCTGTTACGACCGCACAACCGATGAGGCACGCCGCCGCGAAGGGCACACGCTTGTCGATGACGACAGCCTGCGTTTCCCGCACGACGGTGAAGTCGGCGAACACCCCCGTGTTGGCGAACTGGTAGGCATCCGTGCCGCCAACCCTGAACGGCTTCCCCAGGCGTCCCATCGTGTCTCTGCAGTGCGTCGGCTGACCGCGGTCGCAAGCATCGCACTGCCCACAGTTGCCGAGGGTGGTGAGGACGACGTGATCGCCGACCTTCACTTTCGTCGTGGCGCTGCCGACCTCCTCGACGACGCCGGCTCCTTCGTGCCCGAGCACGACAGGCGTCGGGAACGGGATCGTCCCGTCGAGAACGGCCACATCGGAGTGGCAGAGGCCGGCGCGATGCACGCGCACGCGTACCTCGTGCGGCTCGATCTCGCGCAGCTCGACGTCGTCACGAACCTCGAGCTCGCCCGTCCATACGACCGCTTGCATGGCCCTTCTCCTCCTCAGCCGATGGCGATCGGGTTGACCGGGCTGCCGGTGGCGCCGACGACCGGAAGCGCCCCGACGACAAGGAGCGACTCGTAGCATTCGTCCGCAGCGAGCTCCGCCAGCCAGGCGTGCTCGAGCAGGCCGACCCCGGAATGCACGAGCAGCTCGACGTGGACGCCGAGGTCCCGCCCGGCGTCGAACGGGAGCACCTCGATTGCCGAGTTGTCTGCGGCCACGACCGCTACGTCTTTCGCCTGCAGCCAGGCGGCGGCGTCGAGGCCGATGCCAGCCTGTGGGTACGGGGGCGTCGCGGGATCCCGGCGAAGGGCTTCCAGCCATCCCGTGCGGATGAGCACGGCATCCCCCGGCCGCACCGTCACACCTTGTCGCTCGCAGCAACCCTCGAGCTCCACCGCTGTGATCGTATGGCCGGCCACCAGCACAGAGGGTGTTGCCGCCGGCACGCCAGCCGACACGTCTGACCGCTCGCTCGACGGTGGGACCGCCGGCACACCCGCCACGAGCTCGGCCACGTCGAGGAGCACGGCCCGCGTGGCGAACGTACCCGTCTGGGTGATCGAGCACTTGCTGGCGCCGCGCCGCGACGTAAAGGAGTCGACAGGATGGCCGTTGTAGAACGTGTCTCCCTCGAACACGTGCGAAAGGCTGTCGAGGTGCGTCCCTGAGTGGCTCGCGATCACGAGCATGTCGTCGGCGGAGCCGACGCGGGGCCGATCAGATGCGGCGCCCGCCGCCGGCGAGTCCCCCGGAGCGGTCCGCGTGAAGCGCTCGGGCGGCGGGCGGTCGAACACCGCCGGCGTCCGGCTCCGCGAGATCGGCAGCGCCAGCGAGTACACCTTCCCCGTGCGAAGTGCCCGCGCCGCCTCGAGCACGACTTCGCTCGTTGCGAGGTTGAGGGCGCCGCGCTCGTCGTCGGTTCCCCAGCGACCCCAGTTCCCGTTCTGACCGTCTGACTGCATCCGCGAAGAATAGAACGCGTTCTCGTCGCGGGCGATACGATCGCCGCCACGTCCGGACCGATGATCACCGCCGTTGTGACTGGAGCCGGCCGTGGCATCGGCCGTGCGACCGCTCGGCGTTTCGCGGCCGACGGTTATCGCGTTGTCGCCGTCGACGTCGACGAGGCGGCAGCCGGCACGACCGCCGCCGAGATCGATGGGGAGGGACGCGGCTGCGACATCGGTGACCGCGGCGCTGTGCAGGACCTCGCCGATGACATCGCCAGGACCATCGGTGACGTCGACGTGCTCGTCAACAACGCCGGCATCTGGCGCTTCACTTCGCTCAGCGACACGCTTGAGCCCGATGCCGCCGCCGTTCTCCAGGTGAACCTTCTCGGGACGCTCTGGTGCTGCCAGGCGTTCGCTCCCGCCATGACCGAGCGAAAGGGAGGAAGCATCGTGAACCTCTCCTCGGGGGCCGCGGTGACCCGGTCGCCGGGCTACGGCGTGTACCCGTCCTCGAAGGCGGGTGTCGAGGCCCTCACCGGGCAGTTGGCGATTGAGCTCGGTCCGTTCGGCATCCGGGTGAACGCCGTCGCTCCAGGCATCGTGCGGACCGAAGGAAACGCCGAGCGTTTCGCCGGCGAACGGGGAGAGCGGCGTGCCCGCTACATCCCGCTCCGCCGAATCGGCGAGCCGGAGGAGGTCGCCGACGTCATCGCCTGGCTGTGCTCGCCCGGGGCACGCTATGTGACCGGCCAGGTGCTCCGGGTCGACGGCGGCACGACCGCAGGTGCCTCCGCCTGATGACAGGTCTGTCGGCGTGAGGGCAGGTCTGTCGGCGTGAGGGCAGGTCTGTCGGCGTGAGGGCAGGTCTGTCGGCGTGACGACGACGCTTGTCGGGGAAAAGATCCTCCTCACGGGCGCCGGCGGGCAGATCGGGCTGCCCATGGCGGCGTGGCTGGCGCGCGAGAACGAGGTGTGGGGAGCGGCTCGCTTCCGGGCGGAAGG
>Ga0182018_10003630_pt1 | contig 13731 bp, 8 predicted proteins | sample 812P2MmetaG_FD_120490 | JGI IMG/M metagenome (GOLD analysis project Ga0182018, IMG submission 120490) | Permafrost microbial communities from Stordalen Mire, Sweden - 812P2M metaG | ecosystem: Environmental > Terrestrial > Soil > Wetlands > Permafrost | place: Sweden: Stordalen | collected...
CACCTGATTGAATCAGGCAAACTCACCCTGGAGGACGTGAAGGAAGCGGAAAAGGTATTACGAGGACTTTCCCTCAAGGAGAAGCAATCATGATCTTTCCGGCGTTCTGGAACGAAGCCTGGACCGCAGCACTGGTTAACCATCTCTGGCAATCAACCGTTGTGACCCTGATCGCAGGGCTCCTCTCACTGACGCTGCGAAGCAATCAAGCCCGCGCGCGATATTGGGTGTGGATGATCGCCTCGGTAAAATTCCTGATTCCCTTCTCGCTCCTCATTGCTGCGGGCGAATCTCTACGCTCGGCGCTGGCAACTCCCATCCAGACGCCGGCGCTTGCAGCCGTGATGGAGCAGATCACGCAGCCCTTCACGCAGACTACATCGGCCGCCGCCGTCGCCTATGTCAGGGCGGCGCCTGTCATCGCCGCACACCACAGCGACCTGCTGCCGCTGTTCCTGGCTGCTGCCTGGCTCTGCGGTTCGTTCGCCATCGCGTTCTCCTGGGCTCGCAGGTGGTGGCAGATTCGCGCCGCAATCCGCGCCTCTTCGCAAATGACGCTACTCGCCGAGGTGCCTGTTCTCTCGTCCCCCGGGCTGCTTGAGCCCGGCGTGTTCGGCATCATTCGTCCAGTGCTTCTGCTGCCAGACAACATCAGCGACCGCCTCTCGGCAGCCCAGCTCAGCACCATCATCGCCCACGAGATGTGCCATGTGCAGCGGCGCGACAACCTCACCGCCGCCATCCATATGGTGGTGGAAGTGGCCTTCTGGTTCCATCCAGCAGTGTGGTGGATCAAAGGCCGCCTGCTCGAGGAGCGCGAGCGGGCGTGCGACGAAGCCGTGCTGCAGTCGGGCAACGAAGCGCAACTCTACGCGGAAAGCATCCTCAACGTCTGCAAGTTTTATGTCGAATCCCCCTTGGCCTGCATGTCGGGCGTCACGGGATCGGATCTCAAACGGCGCATTGTCCGCATCATGACTGAGCAGGTTGCACGCAAACTCGATTTCAGCAGGAAGCTTTTACTTTGCGTGGCCGGCATCGCTGCGGTCACGTTGCCGGTCCTCGCCGGCCTGATGCACATCACCCAGGTCCGCGCCCAATCCACGGCTGAGAATCCGACGCAGAACATTGCCGACACCTGGCAGGGCACGCTCCACGCCGGACAAGACCTGCGCATCGTGGTCAAGATCTCAAAAGCGGATGGCGGCGGGTATAAGGCGGTTTCTTACAGCATCGACCAGGGCGGCGGCGCGATCCCAGCAACGACGATCACCCTGCAGGGCACGACGGTAAAGATGTCATTCACGATGATCGGTGGCACGTATGAGGGCAAGCTGAGTTCCGATGGCAAGTCGATCGCAGGATCCTGGAGTCAAGGGCAACCACTCCCTCTTATCCTCACGCGTGCCACGCCCGAGACGGAATGGACCATTCCGCCGCCAATGCCCAAGCTGCCGCCGATGGACGCGAATGCATCGCCTACATTTGAGGTCGCCACCATCAAGCCGAGTAGGCCGGACCAGCCCGGCAAGGGGTTCCGGGTCATGGGTCGTCGTTTTAAGACGATCAACACTACTCTCGATGACCTCATCTCGTTTTCCTACGGGGTCCATGTCAAGCAGATCATCGGTGCCCCCCCTTGGGCGGAGACTGACAAATACGATATATCCGCAGAGCCCGACGGCGAAGGTATGCCCAACGACAAGCAATGGAAGGGCATGATCCAGAAGCTCATCGTCGAGCGCTACAAGTTCACCTTCCACCGGGACAAAAAAGAACTCTCGGTTTACGTGCTGTCCGTTGCCAAGACCGGCCCAAAGCTTACCAAGAGTGAGGGCGATCCGAACGGGCTCCCCGGGCTGTTCTTTCGCGGGCGGCCTGGTGATTTGGGCGTTCGCAATGCAAATATGGCCGACTTCGCCGGCTTGCTGCAGGGTGCCGTGCTCGACCGTCCGGTCGTCGATCAAACCGGGCTCACCGGAAGGTTTGACTTCACGCTCAACTGGACACCTGACGACTCGCAGTTCGCCGGCATGGGAGCGAAGATTCCGCCTCCCACCGACAACGCCAGCGCGCCGCCGAATCTGTATACAGCGATCCAGGAACAGATCGGGCTCAAGCTCGACGCCACCAAGGCGCCCGCTGACGTCCTGGTCATCGACCATGTCGAGAAGCCCTCGGAGAATTAGCAGCGGGCGAAGGCAAGCGACCGGCTATGCGAGCAGCAAATATAATCCGCGCCGCTGAGCAAATTGGTGGAGCAGAAACGTCTTATATTCAACATTCCGTTCATCCGCGCCGGCTTGTCCGGAGTTACAGGGCCCGATCTCAAGAAAGGATTGCCCTCATATGACTGACCGTGTTGTGCGCAAACTGGATTTAACTGGAAAGCTCTTGCTGGGTGCAGCCGGATGGTTGACCGCGGCGGTCCTGTTCGTCTTGTTAGGCGTGGCGCAAGGCCGGGCTCAGTCTGCGAAAGAAACCACAGCCCAGAGCATTGCCGACACTTGGCAGGGTACGCTCCACGCCGGACAAGACCTGCGCACGGTGGTCAAGATCTCAAAGGCGGATGATGGTGGGTACAAGGCAACCTTCTACAGCATCGACCAGGGTGGCGCGGTCATTCCAGTGACTAAAATCACGCTGGATGGCACGACGGTAAAGATGGCGCTTGTGGCGCTTGGTGGCACGTATGAGGGCAAGCTCAGCCCGGATGGAAAGACGATCACAGGCACCTGGAGTCAAGGGCAACCACTCCCTCTTGTCCTGACGCGGGCCACGCCGGAGACGGAATGGACCATTCCCCCGCCGCCACCACCACTGCCGCCGATGGACGCGAATACATCGCCTACATTTGAGGTCGCCACGATCAAGCCGAGTAAACCGGACGAGCAGCGCAAGGCAATCATCGTCCAGGGGCGTCGCATGCATATCATCAACCAACCCCTGAGTAGGATGATCTCCTTCGCCTATGGGGTTCAGGTCAACCAGCTCATAGGTCTCCCCGCCTGGGCGGACACTGACAAATACGATATCGACGCAGAGCCCGACGGCGAAGGCATGCCCAACGACAAGCAGTGGAAGGGCATGATCCAGAAGCTGATTGTCGAGCGCTACAAGTTCACCTTCCACCAAGACAAGAGAGAACTCCCGGTCTATGTGCTGTCCGTCGCCAAGACCGGCCCAAAGCTTAGCAAGAGTGAGGGCGATCCGAACGGGCTCCCCGGGCTGTTCTTCCGCGGGCGGCCTGGAGATTTGGGCGTTCGCAATGCAAATATGGCTGACTTCGTCGGCCTGCTGCAGGGCGCCGTGCTCGACCGGCCGGTTGTCGATCACACCGGGCTCACCGGAAGGTTTGACTTCAGTCTCAACTGGACACCCGACGACTCGCAGTTCGCCGGCATGGGAGCGAAGATTCCTCCACCCACCGACGGCGCCAACGCGCCACCGTCGTTGTACACCGCTATCCAGGAGCAGATCGGGCTCAAGCTTGACGCCACCAAAGCACTTGCTGATGTCATCGTCATCGATCATCTCGAGAAGCCTTCGGAGAACTGACGCCACACAAACATCGAGGACCAGCGATGGCATGGGAGCAAATGCGGCGAATCTTTTTTCTGGTCTGCACTCTTGTGATTCTGGCATTCCCCAGCGTGGCTGCGGCTTCGGAGTACCACGGCCAAGTCACCTTTGGTGGCTTCCCGCTTCCCGGAGCAACAGTCACGGTGACACAAGGGACGAAGAAGATCACCACCGCCTCTGACCAGGGCGGTCTCTACACCTTCGCAGACCTGCCGGACGGACCCGCGAAGATCGAGATCGAGATGCAGTGTTTCTCGACCATCCACGCCGACATAACCGTCTCGCCGAACGCACCTCCGGCGAAGTGGGAGTTGACGTTGCTACCGCTCGACCAGATCATGGCGAGCACCAAGCTTCCGGCTGCCCCAATACCTACGCTCAGCGCGCCTGCGCCGGCCAAAAAGCCCGCAGTAACGGGCTCCCCCAACGACAACGCCGTCGAAATACCAAAGCCGCCGGAGGAAGCAAGCCAGCAGTCGTCGGACGGCTTCCTAGTCAACGGCAGCGTCAACAACGCGGCCACTTCACAGTTCTCGCTCGACCAGGCCTTCGGCAATCGCAGGTCCAACAGCAAGAGCCTCTACAACGGCGGGCTTGCCGCCATCCTCGATAACTCCGCTCTCGATGCCCGCTCCTATTCGCTCAGCGGACTCGAATCGCCCAAGCCCTCCTACAATACCATCACCGGCATCTTTACCTTGGGCGGTCCTCTGAAGATTCCGCACCTGCTGCGGCATGGTCCAGACTTCTTCGTCGTCTACGAGTGGACCCGCAACCATGTCGCGGAAACTAATTCCGGGCTGGTGCCGACCGAGGCGGAGCGGACGGGTGATCTCTCCGGCATACTCAACCCACTCGGCCAGCCCATCACCATTTACAATCCCGCCACCGGGATGCCGTATCCGGGTAATGTGGTCCCCATCAGCCCGCAGGCTCAGGCGTTGTTGCAGCTCTACCCCCTGCCCAACCTCTCTGGCACCTCGCTTTACAACTACCAGGTGCCCGTGCTCAACAGCACCCATCAGGACGCCCTGCAGTCGCGCCTGCAAAAGACATTGGGCCGCAGAGACCAGCTCTATGGAGGCTTCAACTTTCAGAGCACAAGGGCCAGCGCCGAAAATCTCTTCGGCTTTGTCGATACCAGCGATACCCTGGGCATCAACACCAACATCAACTGGTCGCACCGTTTCAGCCAGCACCTTTTCTTCTATGGCGGCTATCGCTTCAGCCGCTTGCGAACGCACATCGTGCCCTATTTTGAAAACCGGCAAAACATCTCCGGCGAGGCCGGCATCACCGGCAACGACCAGGACCCAACCAACTGGGGGCCGCCCGCTCTCACTTTCTCCAGCGCCATCTACCCCCTCATGGACCAGCAGAGCTCGTTCAATCGTAACCGTACCGATGCCTTTCCCGAGTCGATCGCTATCTATCGCGGCCGCCACAACATCACCATCGGCGGCGATCTGCGCAAGCAGCAATACAACGATTTCTTCCAGCAGGAGCCGCGCGGCACCTTCACCTTTACCGGCGCTGTCACCCAGGGCACATCCAACGGCTCCACGAACAGCGGCTCTGACCTGGCCGACTTCCTCATCGGTGTGCCTGATACCAGCTCCATCGCCTTCGGCAACGCGGACAAGTATCTTCGCCAAACCGTCTACGACGCCTACGCTACCGACGACTGGCGCATCCTCACCAACCTCACCATCAACGCCGGCCTGCGCTGGGACTACGGCGCGCCGATGACCGAGACTCATGGGCGCCTGGTCAATCTTGATGTCGCTCCCGGCTTTACCGCCGTCGCTCCCGTCCTGGGCAGCGATCCCGTCGGCCCAATCACCGGCGATCACTATCCCAGCTCGCTCATCCGCCCGGACAAGCGCGGTTTTGAGCCGCGGGTCGGCATCTCCTGGCGGCCCATCCCTGCTTCGACCATCGTGGTGCGCGGCGGATATGGCATCTATGACGACACCTCCGTCTACCAGACGCCGGTGCTGCTACTCGCCCAGCAGGCGCCGCTCTCCAAAAGCCTGAGCGTGCAGAACAGCGCCGCCTGCCCGCTGACGCTGGCAAATGGCTTTCAGCCCTGCTCCTCCATTACGGAAAATACCTTCGCCGTCGACCCCAACTTCCGAGTCGGCTATGCGCAAACCTGGCAGCTGGCCATCCAACGCGATCTGCCAGGGGCGCTCCAGCTCACGGCAACTTATCTGGGCGTCAAAGGCACACGAGGTGTCCAGCAGTACCTGCCGAACACCTACCCCATCGGAGCCGTCAGCCCCTGCCCAGACTGCCCGTTGGGCTTTGTCTACCAGGCTTCCGGCGGTGACTCCACACGCCAATCGGGCCAACTGCAATTGCGGCGCAGGCTGCGCAGCGGCTTTACCGCGTCGCTGCTCTACACTTATTCGAAGTCGATTGACGATGACGCCGCCCTTGGCGGCCAGGGTCACGTCCTCGCCAGCAACCAGACTGCGGCGCCCTCCGGAGGGCAAGGCCAGGGTGGGGGTCAAGGTGGAGGTCAAAGCTCATCGGGAACAACGGCCACCACTACGCAAAGCGCATCGACCAACCCGGCGATCGCGCAGAACTGGCTCAACCTGCATGCCGAGCGTTCTCTTTCCTCTTTCGATCAGCGTCACCTGCTCAACCTACAGGCCCAATACACAACTGGCGAGGGCCTGGGCGGCGGTACCCTGATGACCGGCTGGCCCGGCAGGCTGCTCAAGGAGTGGACTGTAGTGAGCACGGCCGTCGTCGGCACCGGCCTGCCAGAAACGCCCGTTTACTTGGCGGCCGTCCCCGGAACCGGCGTTACCGGCCCCATTCGCCCCGACCCTACCGGCGCTCCCATTACCATGTCCCGCGCAGGTCAGCACCTCAACTCCGCTGCTTACAGCGCGCCTCTGCCGGGCGAGTGGGGAACCGCGGGCAGGAACTCGATTACCGGTCCTGGCCAGTTCAGCCTCGACACCTCGCTCGCGCGGACTTTCCGGCCCAGCGGGCGCTTTTACCTCGACTTGAAGGTGGCGGCAACCAACATGCTCAATCACCCGGTGTTTACCGGCTGGAACACCACCGTGAACAGCACGCAATTCGGCCTTCCGCTTACCCCTAACGCAATGCGCAGCCTGGAAACTTCGCTGCGCCTGAGGTTCTAAGATGAGAGCCCTGTTCGCCCTGCTGCTATTTGTCACCGCTGCTGTTCGTCCGGCAGCTGAGCAGCAGATCGGCCAGAATACCTCCTCCACCACATCGGCGCCCTATACCCTCTCCGTCAAATCCCAGTTGGTGGTGGAAACCGTAGTCGCCAAAGACAAGCAGGGGAACTTCATCCCCGGGCTCACCGCCAAAGACTTCACCATCACCGAAGATGGCGCCCCCCAGACCATCCGCTTCTGCGAGCACCAGGATCTGCCCGCGAACGCGGAGCCCATGCCCGTGGCAGCGCCGGGCACGGAAGAGATAAAACTCTACAAGCGCCTTACCCGCACCCAGGTCGCACCGGAAACGATCGAGAACGATCGCTATAAGAATCGCCGCCTGCTCGCGCTCTACTTCGACATGTCTGCCATGCACCCGGCAGACCAGCTCCGCGCCCTCTCTGCCGCGGAGAAGTTCCTCCGCACGCAAATGACGACCGTCGATCTCGTCTCCATCCTCCGCTACCAGGGTGGTTCCGTCGACGTGCTGCAGGACTTCACCGGCGATCGCAACAAGCTGCTCAGCATCCTTGAGACTCTGATCGTCGGAGAAGGCCAGGGCACCGCCGAAAGCATCGACGACGCAAGCAGCGCCGACACCGGCGCCGCATTCGGCCAGGACGATACCGAGTTCAACGTCTTCAACACAGACCGCCAGCTCTCCGCCTTGCAGACCGCGGCCAAAATGCTCGGCCAGCTGAACGAGAAGAAATCTCTCATCTACTTCGCCAGCGGGCTCCGCCTCAACGGCATCGACAACCAGGCTCAACTTCATGCCACCGTCGACGCGGCCATTCGAGCCGGCGTCTCTTTCTGGCCCATCGATGCGCGCGGCCTGGTTGCCGAGGCTCCGCTCGGCGACGCTACCCAGGGCTCGCCCGGCAATTCCGGCATGTACTCCGGCACCGCCGCCCAGGCCAATACCAGCAACTTTCAGCAATCGCAGGACACTCTCTTCGCCCTGGCCGGCGACACAGGAGGCAAAGCTCTTTTCGATTCCAACGACCTGACGCGCGGGATTGTTCAGGCCCAGCAAGCCATCTCGGAGTACTACGTTATCGGCTACTACACCACCAATACAGCCAGAAACGGCCACTTCCGCCGGGTCAAGATCTCGCTCACGCAAGACGCCACGGCAAAGCTCGATTATCGCCAGGGCTACTACGCTGAAAAGGAGTTCAGCCACTTCACCGCGGTCGACAAGGAGCGTCAGCTCGAAGATGCTCTGATGCTTGAAGACCCGATTACCGATCTTTCCATCGCCATGGAGATCGATCACTTCCAGCTCAACCGCGCCGAGTACTTCGTCCCCATCATCGTTAAGATCCCCGGCCGCGAGCTTGCTCTCGCCAAGCGCGGCGGCGCCGAGCACACGCTCATTGACTTTGTCGGCGAAATCAAAGACCTGGTCGGCGGTACTACCGTCAGCAATGTCCGCGACAACGTCAACATCAAACTCTCCGACGCCACCGCCGCCGAGCTCGCCCGGCGACCCATCGAGTACGACACCGGCTTTACTCTGTTGCCAGGTAAGTACCAGATCAAATTCCTTGCGCGCGACGATGAGACGGGCCGGATCGGCACCTATCAAACCGTCTTCGTCATTCCCAACCTGAACAAGGAGCTCGCGCAAGTCCCCATCAGCTCTGTCGTGCTCAGCAGCCAGCGGGTAGAGCTTAAAGATGCTCTCTTTAACGCGCAAAAAACCAAGGACCGGGAGAAAGAGGAAGACGTAAACCCGCTGGTTCAGAACGGACAGAAGCTGATACCCAGTGTGACTCGCGTCTTTCGCCAGAACCAGAACATGTATGTCTATCTGCAGGCGTACGAGCAGGGTGCATCCGGCAAGGAGCCCTTAGTCGCCTTTGTAAGTCTTTATAACGCGCAAACAAAAGCATTTGAGACGCAGCCCATGGAGATAACGCGGGAGTTGAACAGCCATTTGCAAACCATGCCCTTCAGCTTCAGCATTCCTCTCAGCCAGCTTCCCCCGGGGGAGTATGCCTGCCAGGTCTCCGTGCTGGACCCGGCTGGACAGAAGGCCGCTTTCTGGCAGGCCCAGGTCAAGGTAGTTCCATAACCGTCGCATTCGCTCATCCATAGGTGGCATACTGGCCGGGTGTAACACCGCTTCCCCACATCTCCAGACAACAATTTTTCTGTACCGGATGGTAGCAAACCGTATCTAAACAAGTGTGGGCCAGGATGCTTCTCGGCCAGGTGATCATCATGCCTCCGCAGCCGGCAAAGATAACTTCAGGTAGCTTAAAGCGCTTATGGCGTTAAGGCGCAGTGTCTCCACACAAATCGGCCCGGAACGTTAACTCTGCGTTCTGCTGGTTTCAGCCCTTTGCGGGGTAATCGGTGGGCCCCTCATGAGATTTTCTCGGTGCGGCAGGCGCTCGTTGATTGACCTTGATGCATGTAGACAATCTACTGCTAATGATGTAGAGTGCCTACATTATGACGCGAGAGCGCGAGCCGTATCTCAATCGAGTCGAGCTCCTTCAAGGCACGCTCGACATGCTAATTCTTCAGACGCTGCAATGGGGCGCCCAGCACGGCTACGGCATCAGCCAGGCCCTGCGCGCCCAGTCCGGGGAAGTTCTCCAGGTAGAGACCGGCTCACTATACCCTGCTCTGCATCGCATGGAGCGTCAGGGTTGGATCGTTTCAAAGTGGGGCCAGACGGAGCAAAAGCAACGCGCCAAGTATTACCGCATCACGGTGGAGGGCAAGAAACAACTTGCCCGTGATCGTTCGAAGTGGGAGACGATGGTGGCCGCAATCGGTAACATCCTTACCCCAACAACAGAAAGCTGAGGACCTCCATGCCCTTATGGAGTCGCATCTTCCGGCCGGAACGCGCTAAATCGGACCTGGATGCCGAGATCGAATCGCATTTCGCATTGGCCGCCGCCGACAAGCACGACCGCGGGCTTGCTCCAGAGGCGGCGCGGCGGGCAGCCGAACGGGAATTCGGCAACGCAGCCCTGGTGAAAGACGTAGTGCGCCGCATCTGGGGATGGGTCTGGCTGGAATCGCTCCAGCAAGACATAAAGTATGCTCTGCGCCAGTTGCGAAGATCCCGGGGATTTTCCGCTGCGGTGATCGCAACGCTCGCGTTCGGTATCGGAGCAGCAACCGCCATGTTCACGGTGGTTGATCAAGTTCTATTTACGCCGCTGCCCTATGCGCAACCGGACCGGCTCGTGACCATTGCCGAAGCGAGCATCCACGGCAAGCCGGATTTTGATCGCGGCGCAGCCTACCTTGATTTGAGACAGTGGCAACAGCAAAACAAAACCTTCGCGCAGCTCGCCTACTACATAACCGGCTCCCGGGGAAACTTTCTGGAAGGCAGTGGCGGATCCGTAGAAGTCCATCTCACAAACGTTAGCCCCAATTTCTTTGGCACCCTGGGCGTTCGTCCACGACTGGGCCACGGCTTCGACGAAGAAGTAGAGCCGTTCCCCGACGGGAAGAACGCCAACACGATCGTATTGAGCGATGCCGCGTGGCAACAGATGTATGGCGGTGATGCAACCATCCTCGGCAAGGACGTCATGCTCAATGGTCAGGCATATGCAGTGGTTGGCGTGATGCCGAAGGGGTTTGCGTTCGGAGGCGAGCGGGATTGGCGGCAGGTTTGGACCACAGTTCACCTCGACGAGGAGGATCAGGGACGAAAGAACAGGTCGCGCGGTTACCGTGCGATCGGCCGTCTGAAGGATGGCGTCGCGTTAGCCGCAGCGCAAGCCGACTTGAAAACGCTGCAAGCACAGATTGTGAAAAGCTATCAAGATCCCGACGTTCGCGAAGAGAGAGCTAGCGTAATCGTTCGGAGATATGCCGACTCGATCGTAGAGACCGACCTCAGGAGGGCACTCATCGCTCTATTGGCGGCGGCCGGGGTCCTCTGGCTCATTGCCTGCGTCAATGTAACCAACCTTTTCCTGGTTCGTGCCACAGCACGACAACGTGAAATTGCAGTGCGCGGCGCGCTAGGCGCCAGCCGAGGAAGGATCATCCGGCAGCTCGTCGCAGAGGGCCTGGTCCTCAGTGGCGCAGCTTCGCTGCTGGGGAGCCTCCTCGCTCTGGGAGCAATCACGCTTTTTGAGAAACAGATTCCTTCTCATCTCCGACTCGAAGTATCGGCAAGCGCAAACGGTACGATTCTGCTGGCACTGGTAGGGCTCACGCTGCTTTCTACGGTGTTCTCTTCGCTGTGGCCCTCATTTCTCGCCGCGCGCATGCCTATCGAACCCGCGCTCAGGCAAGGCGGGCAGCAGAGTGGTACGAACCGCAGCCAGCATCGCATTCGCAGTTCGCTGGTCATTGCGGAGATTGCCATGTCGCTCACTTTACTTGCTGCCTGCGGACTTCTTCTGCGCACTATCTATGCATTGCGCCATGTTCCTCTAGGCTTTCGTACTGATCACATCATGGTCGCGAACTTAACTATCCCGGCCTACCGTTTTGCCCATCGCAACATGACAACGGAGCTCTATCAGCCGCTGCTTGAACGGGTCCAGCATCTGCCCGGGGTACAGGCCGCAACGCTTATGACCGAGGTACCACTGGGCCAAACCTTCCACATGGTGCTGTCTTTGGCTGGCGAGGGCTACGGAGCTCACCGCACCGAGGATAATTCCATCAAGTCCAATTTTAGAGCTGTGACTCCTGAAGCTCAGCAGGTCTTCGGGTTCACCATGCTCAGGGGCCGATATTTCAATCAACAGGATACGGCTGGATCGCAGCCGGTCGCCGTCGTCAATGGTGCGTTTGCCCGCCTCTACGCTCCAAATCAACAGAATCTGAGTTCGGTGCTTGGCATTCACCTCTTGAGCATGCGCAAGAACCAGCCGGTGGAAGTCGTAGGTGTCCTGGACGACGCGCGGCAAAACTCGATCACGCAACCGGAGCCCGAGGCCGAGATTTGCCTCTCCCAGATGACGCCTGACAGCAACTCCTACCTCGCTGTCGAAGGCCGAGCGATGGATCTCGCCCTGCGCACGCAAAGGCCTATTGCTTCCATCACGCCGGAGCTGCGCTCTCTCCTTCTCCAGGCGAGCCCTGAGTTTGCCAATGCGACTTTCACCAACATGGATCAGGTCGTCGCAGATTCCTATGGAAATCAAACCCTGGCGGCCCATCTGCTCGAAGTCTTCGGCGGAACGGCACTCCTCCTTTGCGTTACCGGGCTCTACGGGTTGCTTGCTTACGTTGTTGCCCAGCGTACCCGCGAGATCGGGCTCCGCATCGCACTGGGTGCGCAACGGTGGCAGGCGTTATGGCTCATCTTGCGTCAGGCAGGTGTTCTGATCATTGCCGGCGTCATCATCGGCATTGTGCTGGCACTCGCATCGGGCAGGTTTGTCCGCGGGTTTCTCTATGGAGTGGCGGAACACGACGTCTGGACGCTGATGATCGTTGCTCTGGTATTGCTGGTCAGTGGGGGCTTGGCCGCCTACTTCCCTGCCCGAAAGGCCGCGAAGGTGAATCCCATAGAAGCTCTTCGCGCGGAGTGAGCGTGCCCGGATTGAAGCGATTACTGGTAGTGGTCACGGCCCTGCTCGCAGGATGCACAGGCTGCGCTCTACAGCAATCGAGGGGCACCTACCGGCTAAGCGAAATCAATTCCCAGTATTTCCTGCTTTCGCCAGATGCTGGCACTTCGCAAGGAGATCACCAGAGGCTTCGTATCCCTCGTTCTCGCGAGAGTTCGAAGCGTGCCCCGGCGATGGATTGCTCGATCAAGGGACCTTGGTTCTCTTTCTATCCAGCTCCGGGAAACGAACGCGATTGGATCGCAGAAACGCCGAGCGCCGCGGCATGGGAGCGGAGTTCCGGCGCCATCGATATGAAGGACCAGTGGCAGAGTTTTGAAAGCGCTCTCTATCAATTGCAGCAGAGGCAGTGCTTTGCCTCCCCGGATGAATATTTTTCTGCAAGGCAAAGAATCGCCGCAAGTCTATCTGCTCCTGCCCCAGACACCTTGTTCTACCGCTACGCCTATGGACCTGGGGGATACGTTGACCTGGCGCCCGGCATGCAATTGCGTATTGAGCGCGATTTCTTTAGCTCCCACAGTTCCGGCCAACCGCGTCCTGCGGATTATCAGGGCACAACCATCACGAATTACGAGATCGCCGGCAGCGCTGAATCTGGAACGACCCTTAAGTTCCTTGGTATGGAGAAGAAATCGACAGCATTGACGACACTTGGTTCGACTTCCTCCGATGCAAGGTTGGCAACACAATTCGCAGCGGCTCCTCGCCTACGCCTTTTCCTGCTGAACCTGGTTGTATCCGAAAATGCCAAGAATCCCGCCATCCTGATCGGGGCGTCAACCACTGAGGACCTGAATGAGGCGACTCAGGCGATCGAAAGCGACCCTGGAATCTCCTGCACTTCCCTACTGCGCTGGCAAGTAACTTGTGCGCTTTTTGATGGATTAGTGACGGTTAGCCCGATGCTCGAAGTTGTCGTCAATGGGAAACCAACCTACATCCCCATCGGATCCAGGTTGTCGTTCATTATTCCTCGCGTGACGAACTCACAGCAGGCAACGCTCATGCGGACGCTTCGCGTTGAGCGGCGGTTTCAAGGGAGGCTTGTTGCTATAAAGATCGCTCCCAACTCGGATGAGCTTTCGCAATTGCTTCTGTTCGGGGGAGACAGAGTCTCCTGGTCAAGAACCGTCGAAGTCAAAAAGTAGGAATCGCTGCATAGCAACAACGCCAATACATGGTGTTGATGGCGAAGCTGTAGGTTAGAAGTATGCTGCCAAATGGTTCCGGTAACAGAGGCTGTTATGAGTCCCGGCATTTGCCGGGACGGCTGAAAGTCAGACTTGTCCAAATTAGTTTTTTAAAGGAGGCGGAAAGCCTGCTAGGTTGAGGTTGGGATTTTCCAAGAAACCAATCTCAAACAGGAGGAG
>Ga0182018_10003631_pt1 | contig 13727 bp, 10 predicted proteins | sample 812P2MmetaG_FD_120490 | JGI IMG/M metagenome (GOLD analysis project Ga0182018, IMG submission 120490) | Permafrost microbial communities from Stordalen Mire, Sweden - 812P2M metaG | ecosystem: Environmental > Terrestrial > Soil > Wetlands > Permafrost | place: Sweden: Stordalen | collected...
CGCACCCCGGCAGGTGTATGAGTTTTGTTGTTCCATACAGAGAACTGTCCGACGGCCCCTACTCCGCGGCAATCCCGGAGCAATCGACTCTCGCACGGTCGGAATACCATCGCAAGATTTCTGCGATCCCCTAGAGGCCAGCGTTTACCGGTGTCTAATCCACAGACCGCGACTGCAGGCTAAGAACGCGCGTTCGATTCTCGTCGCCCGCTCCATGCTTGGTTTCGTTGCAACGATTGACCAAAACATTGCAAAAGCTGCCGTTAACTATCGCGACTGTTCGCCACTGTCATCTCCTGTTCGCCACTTCTCAATGTCACACCACTGTCGCAGTCCCCGTTTCAATGCAGGTCGATCGCGGCATCACTTCGCGCAGTGAATTTCAACTGAATAAATGAAATTTTGACCTAGTTCGGTCTTCTCAGTTCGAGGCGGAAAAAAACACCCGGCTACGGGGCACCATCTTGATCGCGCTGGCGCCGATCGCTTTCGAAAGCGAGCGTGAGGAGTGCAGCCGAACGGGGGTCATCCAGTTTCTGGCCCGTGTGCGCTTCGAGTTTGCGAAGGCGCTGGTGGACAGTATTGCGGTGGACAAACAGTTGTTCGGACGCTTTTTGTGCCGAGCCGCCGTTGTCGAGCCAGACTCCCAACGTCTCCAGCAAAGTGGCGCGCTCTTTGTTAGGAACCAGTGCCAGGCCCGCGAGAGCCACGCTCGCAAGATGCTCCATGAAGTCCGGGGCGCTGACCGAGGCGATTCCCAAAAGATGACGATCAAAGATCGTCACGCCACCATCAATGAGACCACTGGAGAGTGCCATCTGCGCCAGTGTGAGGGCCTGAGGGGCAGCGTGCAGGTCGGTGAATGCGGGGCTGATGCCCACACGACCGACGGCACAGGTCGACAAAGTTTTGGCGAGCCCGTCGAGTTGTGCGGCGGGGTTGGGTAGAGACACGACTCCAACCTCTAGGTCGGGTAGCAGCCGCCAAGTAGACAACAGCCCGGCATCGCGAAGTATGTATTCGGCCCGCGGTAACGCGTGGTGACCAATGGCTGGTACTTCGCCGGCTACGACGACGAGTGGAACATTCTGAGGCAGACGGAGTAATTGAGCTGCCTCCCAGGGGTTGGTTGCTGCGAGGTGGCCCTCAAATAGAGCTTGGAAGAGAGCGGATCGTTGCTGCTCGGCAGACAGTGCCTGAGCTGACGCTTCTTCGCGGTAGCCCTCGGCCAATTCTTGGCTATAGGTGTCAAGGACCTGCCACATTTCGGAACCAGCGCGCAACACGACATCGCTGCTTGCCCCGACGCTGCGAGCAGTGCTGGCTACCTGTTCCCAGATGAATCGGCCACCGACGCGATAGGCCTCCAAGACCATTGTCAGAGGGACACCGGCGGCAGCACGGTTGCGACCATTTTCCCTGGACTCGGAAGAAGTTGTGGGGCTGACCCGTCCAAGACCCCCAAGGATGGCCCGGATGTTCATCATGCTGGCCGCACGCAGGGTCTCATGGTCGACGACACCCTTTTGATACGGAGCGACAGCATTCTGGATGGCCAACGTCATCTCGTCGGCCAGTTGGTCGACGCGTTCCATCAGCAGAGCGGCAATGTCACTAACTTGGACAGCCACATGTGCGTTAGCACTATTCGACACCGTCATTTCCTTAACATAGTGGATAATTATGTGACGAGATCTGTGCGCGTGCACATTTATTGGCCCACATGTTTGGCCCCTACACATTGACACCAAACCTGTCACTCGTCACAATGGACTGGCGAATATTCGAGTGAAAGCAGAAGGCCCACGAAATGTCCACGATCACTGAGTACGAAGAGCAGCAAGTTAGTGCAGCGAACGACTCAGGACGCGTTCCCGTTGTATTTATCCACGGTCTCTGGCTGCTGGCGAGCAGCTGGGACAGGTGGAAAAACTTATTTGAGGCTGCGGGCTTCGCTCCCGTTGCCCCTCAGTGGCCCGACGACCCAGAATCAGTGGCCGAGGCTAACGCCCATCCCGAGGTCTTTGCACACAAGACCGTGGGCCAAATTGCAGATCACATGGGAGAGGTGATCGATCGGCTCAGCAAAAGGCCCATGGTCATCGGGCACTCCTTTGGTGGGTTGCTCACACAGATCATGGCCGGACGTGGCCTCTCACGGGCGTCGGTGGCGATCGATCCAGGACCGTTCCGTGGAGTACTTCCACTGCCCTTCTCCGCACTGAAAGCGGCCTCTCCGGTGATTGCTAACCCGCGCAATCGGGGCCGGGCGGTACCCCTCACGCTTGGCCAGTTCCGCTTTGCTTTCGCCAATGCCGTTAGCGAAAGTGAGGCGAAGGAACTCTACGAGAGTTACGCGGTCCCCGGATCTGGCGTACCACTCTTTCAGGCGGCCTTTGCAAATTTCAATCCTTGGACGGAAGCCAAAGTGAATCATCGAACTCCGGATCGCGGTCCCTTGCTCATCATTGACGGCGAGCGCGACAACACACTTCCTCTCAGCATGGCGAGGGCTGCCTACAAGCTGCAAAAAAAGAACACAGGGGTCACGGAGTTCGTCACAATCCCGAACCGCGGTCACTCGTTGGTCATCGACTCGGGTTGGCGAGAGGTGGCCGATACGGCGCTCAACTTTGTACGGCGGTTTGCCTCGACGTCATAGCAACGCGCTCTTTTAGGATTGGCCCTCTCGCGCACGCGACAACCGCACATCCCAAGCTGAGAACGCGAGTTCGATTCTCGTCGCCGCTCCAAATGGCCTGAACTCCAAAACCGGGAATAGTTGATCCTCCTTGACTGCTCCGATCTCTGAGTTCCCTGATAGAGCCCCCGACGTTTCGACGGGGTAGATTGAGGTTGCTGGCGTGCGCGTCTCGACGGATGGCCGTTCTTGAAGGAGCCATCGCGTGAACCATGTGGGTTATCAGTGGCGCACGCGGCTTCAGCGAAGCGTCGCGGCGGTGATTCTCCTAATGTCCGGGGCGCTTCTGATAGGCGTCACTGCGGCCAGCGCCGCACAACGCGGAGTCGTAGCTCACTCGGCGAATACGGGCACTCGCACTGCACACGACAATGGAATCGGCCTGTGCTCGTACGCGAATACTGATGGCGCGTACAAGGTCACGTCACCCGAATGGGCGTGCGGAGCAGTGTTGAGTGGACCTAGTTCGCTGTCACTTGGACCGTGCCCCTCAAGTCTCCCCGGACCGTACGGGACTCCGCTCACCACTGTTCTCTCCGCTTATCTGTGTACGCCCTCGTTCACCCTGTCGCTCGGCGTCACGGCGACCGCCACCGGACGCTATGAAGGCACGCCTCGTATCGGTGGCTACAACACCAACGGCACCCAGATACTCAACCCGGGCTGGTGCACCACGGACGGCCCGTGTTCCATGACACAAAGTGTTCCCGAGCGGATCCTCGTACTGAAGGGAAGGTCGCCACAAACTGAGTTGGTCTACGGCCAAGGGTTTGGTAACTGCCCGCCCGGCACGTTCACCTGCGACTACCAGGTCAAGCTCTCGATCACCCTCGGCGGCGCGGCGCCCAAATCCCTTACGGGCACCATCTCCTACGACTATGCCGACGGCTCGTACTTCGCCAGCGGCGCCCCGTATGCGAATAAATCACAAGTCACGCCCGCGCGTGACATTGAAGTTGAGATCCTGGACGCTTCCAAAACTTCGTGCAGCACGAGCGTGCTGAGTTATGTGTATACCAGCGATACCGGGACGTACACCAGCGCCATGCTTCCTTCAGGTCAGAAACACGTGTGTGTGAAGATTCTCGCGGCGACCAACTACTCCGAGGTGATCCCGTACTCCAGACAAACCCGAGCGGCTGCGGCCAATGGGACATTGGCGAGCGATAACAGCGACGCGTACGCTACCAAAGCGCTGGGACCGAAAAGACTCGCCGGATCGGGTGCGACCACGTTCAACTGGAAGCCCACCGGCGTCAATGACCCGATTGATCAAGCCCTCGACGTCGCCAACGCGGTGCTAACGGGTGCGCAGTGGCTCGTGCTCTACGGACTCACGCCTAAATTCACACACATTCTCTATCCGACGCCGGCATCGGTAGTGACGACGAGTTTCACCCCTTCAAAGGATCTCGCCAATATAAATCAAGACGACGCATTCGACTGGGGCGTGCTGCTCCACGAATACGGTCACTTTGTTGCAGCCTTCCTCAGCATCGACAACACGACGAGTGTCAAAACGAGTCAACATCTCTTTACCGACAACCTGACCAATACCGAGGCCAACAAGTCACAGGGATTGGCGATTTCGTGGAATGAAGGCTTTGCAGACTTCTTCTCACAGATGGTCCAGCGCGCCATGGATACCGCGTCGTTGGGCCTTGACGACGTCGGGGCGAACCCTCCGATCTACATCGACCAACTTCCTCATACGACGTCCACGCTTCGCCTTGACGTGGCGGGCGACGATCCGGGCGGCGAGAGTTACGGAGAAGACAACGAAGCCTCGGTCGCTCGGGTGCTGTGGGCCATCTACCAAAAGGACTACGCCACCCCGAGTGGCAGCGTCGCGATGGTCAGGCTCCTCGTCAGTGTCATGCCATTGAACGATGACCGCGACCTGTCGCACGCCGTTGATGCGCTCCTTACCCAGCACGGCGCTGCACCGTGGGTACCCGACGTCGGCGCTTCGTCGACCAATGCCACCGCCCCGTCGAGCGTCGACGAGAGTACGTCGGCCACAATCTACGGTCGCATCCTGTCAATTCAGAACGTGGCACCCACGATCGTAAAATCCGACGTCGCGTCATCCGGATCTTCGATTGACGTGTCCTGGCGGGCGGGCCAGCCCACCTACGCGGATGATCAATCGAACGTCTTCCTCGTTCAGTTCTGGAGCAGTTCGTGGAAGACCTTGCTCACCGAACAGGTGGTAACCGATCGTCCCACACCCCTCGTTAGCTCAGAGGGGTCCGAGGTCTACGACGCCACGCAACTCATCCCCGAAAGTTGGAAAAAGAGCGACGTGAACATCGTCGTGTTGGGCTGGAACACGCTCTCCGCGCCGGACGGACTCACTGTTTCGGGCGGGACGGGGTCGCTTTTGCCCTTCGGGCTGAACCCACTGACCGGTCCCTACATCAGCGCCCCGGCGACGGTGCCGGTCGGTTAGTAGATGATTCACCACATCGTGATCGACGCACTCAACGTCCCAAGCTGAGAACGCGAGTTCGATTCTCGTCGCCCGCTCCAACGAGTCCGCATTACATTGCAAGATCTTCGACGTGACCACCAGATTCCCTCTAGGTACATTGGTACGTGCCCGAACTGCCCGAAATGCAGGCCCTTTCCGAGCGTCTCGACGTGCTCCTTGCCGGCACGACGTTGCTTCGTATTGATTTGCTCGGCTTCTCCTCGCTGAAGACGTACGCTCCGGCATACGTATCCGTGCGGGGCCAACGGCTCGACTCAGTCACTCGGCGAGCGAAGTACCTGGTGTGGGAGTTCGACGACGGGGTTCACGTCCTATTGCACCTGTCACAAGCGGGCCGACTCGATATCGAGCGTCCACCCAAGACGACGAGATCTCAAGGCTCGGCAGTTCGTTTCGTATTTGGTGGCGACAGATCAAAAGTCGATGGGGAGAGCATCGGCGTGCTCATGCGAGAGTACGGCACTCACCGAAAAGCCTCATGGTGGGTGTTGGCACCCCACGACCAAGGTCCATTGGCAGGCCTTGGACCCGAACCGGGAAGTGAGGCGTTTGCCGAAATTATTCTCACGAGCGACTCTCGGCGCCGGCTCACCACCGACCTACGCGATCAGCACGTTCTATCGGGTATCGGCCGCGGATGGGGAGACGACATACTGCACCGGGCCAAGCTTTCGCCCTTCGCTTCGCTCCACTCTCTAAGCCATCAGCAGCGCGAGGCGCTGCTGCAATCCATCAACGATGTCCTGGCCGAAGCCCTCGAACTCGAACGCACGCGTGAGGGGGGCCTGTCGGAAGCCAAGTTGGGCGGTCGCTTCAAAGTTCACGGCCGTTCTGGCGAGGCATGCCCGACGCCGTGCGGTGACACGTTGAGCAGAGTGTCCTTTGAAAATTATGAGATGACGTACTGCCCGACGTGTCAGACGGGTAAGCGAGTGCTCGCCGACCGACGAATGTCACGCATCCTCAAGTAACTTCTCGAAAGGCGCCGGGCCGTGCGTGACGATCAGGTCGGACTGCTGTGGCTGCAGAACAAAGCGGAAAGGATAGGTGGGATGTTTCATGCAGCTGGACGCTTAGCCCGAGGATGATTGCGAGTAGGCCTTCCCGGTCCGCCGATGCAAACTCGCGCAGCGTCTTTAGTCGACTACGTCAAGCAGGTCAAGCATGTCCTCGGCGTGTTCCTCTTCCACCGCGAGGATCTCTTCAAGCATCCGGCGCGTCGTCGGATCTCCGTCGCCCAGCCACGCAATAATTTCGGTGTACGAGGCAATCGCGACTCGTTCAGCCACCAAATCCTCCTGGATCATCTCTTTGAGTTCCGTCGAGGAGTTGTACTCCGAGTGGCTACGCCCAGTCAGCGTATCGGGATTGAAGTCTGGCTCACCACCTAGTTGAGCGATGCGAGCAGCAATCTGATTCGCGTGCCCCTCTTCTTCACCGGCGTGCTCCAGGAACTGGTCAGCGGCCGGTTGGGCGTCTATCCCCTTCGCCGTGTAGTAGTGCCGCTTGTATCGCAGCACACACACGAGTTCCGTGGCCAACGCCTGGTTCAGCACATAGAGAACCCGTTCCAGGTCGGCGCCGTAAGCGTCGGTCACCGAACCTTTGTCCATGTTTTCTCTCGCGCGTTTGCGCAACGTCTCGACGTCGGTCAGAAATTCCTTCATCGCGTACTTCCTCTCTGCGCTTGGGGACTTGTCGCTCACTCCTATCGTCACGACTTGCGACTTGTCGTCAACAACTTTACCGATGATCACAACGACGCCCCCATGCGAAGTGGGAGATTCGACGAGGCACAGTTTGCGGCTCCAGCGTCCCAAGCTGCGAGCGCGGGTACGATTCTCGGTCAATTTTTCTTGAGGGGTATTAATCGTGAGTTATCACGCAAACTACCTGGTCAGCGGCGTGTGACGGCGGCCTGGGACGGACCTCGTGCTGCTCACTATCATGTGCGCAGCCAGAGGTACGCCTCGCAAAGAGTCGCTCTCAATGTCGGACTGGCGAGAAGACATTTCGATCATCGGCTTCATGACAAGAGAGCGAGCAACAGGGTGAAATCCTCGAAAGTTACTACTGTGCCCGACGGCGCAGCGAAGGTGCGGGGCCACTGGCGGACGTGGATGATCGGCGTGTCCGCGCTGTCGCTCCTGGGTGCATTCGCGGTGCCAGGTGTGGCGTCCTCGGACCAGAGCACGCCCTATCCAATCGGTGTCGTATCAAGTTCAGAGCCCTCGGGCTACGCACCACCGGCCGCGGACGCGATGCCTGGTTATACGCTGACATACTCGAACGACTTCACGGGCACGACGCTGCCAGCGGGATGGGGAGTGTTCACCGGAAGCCCTACGGGCGATCCGGGTTCGCAGTGGGAGAGTAGTCAGGTCGTCGTCAGCGGGGGGATGCTGCAGCTCAATGCGGCACAAGATCCGGCGCTCAACAATGAGTGGATTACCGGTGGGCTTTGTCAGTGTGGGCTGTCTCAGACCTACGGTGCATACTTCGTTCGTTCGCGCGAGACCGGAGCAGGCCCCACGATCGTCGAACTGCTGTGGCCGACGCAAGGATGGCCGCCCGAGATCGACTTCACCGAGACCGGTGGACAGACTGACTCGACTACCGCCACCAACATTTGGGGCCTCGACTCGAGTGGCGACAAGGAACAACAGCAGGTCGGGCTCTCCATCGACATGACTCAATGGCACACCTGGGGCGTCGTCTGGACCCCCACATCCATCACCTACACCGTCGATGGCCAATCGTGGGGAACATTCACGGTTCCGTCAGAGATCTCGAGTCAGCCGATGTCGCTGCATATCCAGCAGCAGACGTGGTGCAGTTCAGGATTTGCGTGCCCGACGTCACCTGAATCGACCGACGTTGATTGGGTGGCGGAATACACTCCCAGCAGCTCATCCAGTCCTCCCCCATCCGGTGGCTCGGGCCCGTCTCCTACAACGACGACACTCGTGAGTTCGCCCCCACCACCAGCTCCTGCCGTCGCTCCGACGACCACGACCACGACCACCACAACGAACTTGAACACGAACTCGACCGACATTCATGGTGCGACTTCCGCCTTCATCACGCTGAGTTCGTTCGTGAGCAATTCGACGACGCTGTCACCAGCGCTCAAGAACGACATCGCTCACTTGGCAACGAGAATAATGAACGACGACGACGACGCGGTCACCTTGACCGGCTACGGCCCATTTACGCTCCGCCGAACGGTGGCGCTCGCGATCGCACGGGAGCGGGTCAGAAGGGTCGAGTCGTATTTGGAAGAGCAACTGATCAAGATCGGCGCTCCGCGTGTCGCCATTCTGGCGCGAGTGGCCATCAGTCAGGGCGCGACGATCACAGCAAGACTGAAGAGCGAAAACGTGGTGGCCCTCGTGCGCTGAGGCGGCGCGATACGACAAAACCCTCGAAGTTAGAACTCAAGGCTAAGGAGATCTGTTCTGATCGAACTGTGCTCTTGACGGGAAAGTGATTGGCAGATCGCTTGCCGGGCTAAGAACGCGGGTTCGATTCTCGTCGGACGCTCCCGTACTTATCGAGTCGATGCTCGAGCGCGAAAGGGTCGGCTACTAGAAAAGGGGGTCGATGGTGGATGAGCAGAGGGAAGGCCTCCCGGGCCGCGGCCAGGCGCTAGGTGAGTCGCGGAGCGCCGACCAGAGAGCGGGCACGTTCGTCACCGAGACGCTGCATGAGTACGACGGGGGTCGCCAGGTCACGGTGTACGTCCCTCCGGAACCACCCGAGTCAGTCATATTCGCGGGTGACGGGCAGGGATTCTCGAAGTGGGGCCGGTTCCTCGAGTCGGTCGACGTGCCGCCGACGATGATCGTCGGCGTTCACGGCATGGCCGATGAGATGCCTCGCCTCAACGAATACTCCCCGGTCTTTGACGCTGAGCGATTCGCAGCACACGAGAAGTTCTTTGTCGAGGACGTCCCTCATTGGACGCGGTCGCGCTTCGACGTCGCACTGCCCGCCCGACGCACTGCGGTGTTCGGCTACTCGGCGGGTGGGGAGCTCGCACTTGCGCTCGGTCTTCGTCATCCCGACGTCTACGGTGCGGTATTCGCTGGCTCGCCGGGCGGGGGCTTCCGACCGCCTGACGAGATGCCGAGCTCGATACCGCGGACGTATCTCTTCGCTGGCACGCAGGAGCCATTTTTCCTTGACAACGCCACGCGCTGGGCGGTCGCCCTGCGCGACGCGGGTGCCGATGTCGTGATGCGCGAGCGCGACGTATCGCACGGCGCCAAGCTGTGGCGAGCCGAGTTCGCCCCCATGGTGACGTGGGCATTTGGACAATGAATCGTCGGACGCATCCTTACGACACTCTCGATCCACCTCGCCACGAGCGCCTGGGTCGCCGCTTCCCGAACTGAGAACGCGGGTTCGACTATCGTCGCCCGCTCCCGGATTGACTTCGTAACGATGTTCGTTGGGCGGTTAGTGCACGGAGAGCGCAGTGCTCCACGACGGAATGATGTCGCTGACCGGCGTCGCCAACACGTCGTGCAACAGTCCGCCATAGACGGCTCGAAAGTCTGTGGTGACTTGAAGGTTTCCATTGACGTCCAGGGCGTTCAACGGCGGCTGCTCTCCGTAGAGACCACCCTTGACCGTGTTGCCAATGAGCAGCACCGGTGCGGAGGTGCCGTGGTCCGTTCCGTCACTGGCGTTCGACGCCACGCGTCGGCCGAACTCCGAATAGATCATGACCGTCACGTCGTTGGAGCGGTCCCCCGCGCTGATGCTCGTCATGAATGCACCGATTGCCGCGTCGACCTCGGCCAGGAGGGCATTCTGATCGAGCTGCTCGCCGGTGTGCGTGTCGAAGGAGCTCAGGTTCACCTCCCACACTCGCGTAGGCACGTTGGCGTTGATCAGCGTGGACACCAGCGAGAGCTGCTGGCTAAGCGTCGAGCCCGTCGGTGACGTGGGGACGAGCGGCCCCAGGAGCGACGCCGTCGAATAGAGGTCGGTGATCGACGTCGCGGCGGCACTCTCCAACGCAACGTCGGAGGAGGAGGAACGGCCCAGGCGGGGCAAGAGCGAAGCCACGGGTCCCCACGGCAGCTGTATGCCGCTGACGTCCACCATCGACGCGACGCTCTTCTCGCCGACGAACGCGGGAGGCAACGTCGACCCCACGCCGATGGCGTTGAAGGGACTATGGGGCTGTACGTCGAGCCAGCGACCGATCCAACCGGAAGACATGCCCGTGAGCGACGCGGACTGCCAGATGGCCATCGAGGAGAAGTGCGAGAGGCTGGGATTGGGATAGCTCACCCCCTGCACAATCGCGACCTGTTCTTGTCCGTAGAGGGCGCTGATCGAGGGCAGGGAGGAGTTGAAGGCTAGCGCGTCCGTGAACGGCAACAGCTGCGTCGAGGACAGCGCGATGTTCGATCGGGCGCTTTCGTAGACCGGATCGGTGAAGGGCACCACCGTGTTCAGGCCGTCGTTGCCGCCGTACAGGGTCACCAATACGAGAATCGGCGTGCTGGCCGGTAACGGCGAGTCACTGGCCGCGCTCGCGAGGGACTCGAACGAAAGCTGGGTGGACAGCGCCGCGAACATGCCCGCCCCCGTCCACTGGAGGAACCGCCGCCGGTCGAATTCGCAGTCGATCACGTGCTCACCATGTATTCCGGGCTGAGCAGCGCCGCCAGAGCCACCTCAGAGGGAGTATCGACCGCCGCCGCCAGCGTGCTCGCGGTGCGCCTCGACCAGTCGGAGACACCGAGCCAGTCGGCGCACGCCTGCACCATCTTCGACTTGGGCACCGACAGCGGCGCGAGACTGCCCTTGGCCACGATGGACTGCGCCAATTCGAATCGATACTGGAACGCGACGCCGCTGAGCCACGCTTGTCCGTAGGTCCACCCACCCACGTTGGGCGGATTGAACGGCAGCTGGCCCATCTGGGACAGCTCCCACTGCGTATCGTTGGCGTTCAGCGACGAAGGCCGCACCTGGAGAGCACGGCACGCTCCGACGAACCACTCGACCGGCGACTTCACGAGAGCGTTCGCCGGATTCGTCCACGCCGCTGAGTGCACGAGGGCGCTGACGAGCGACGAGATGTCACGGCCCGCGAAACTGCCGGCGAGCGAGAGGGGCGCCGTCGTCGAACCCGAGACGAAACGGAACCACAGACGATCCGTGATGAATCGTGCGTTCTCATCCTTGGACACGACCAGCGAGGCCAGGCTCTCGGCGTTGAGTTCGGACCTCGTGCCCAGAATGACCAGGGGCGTCGAGAAGTGCTGCTTCGCGTCGAAGGTGACGTCGCCGTTGGACTGATCCGTCGAGTAGCCCGTAAGAGCACGGGCCGCCGCGGTGACGTCGTGTTGGGTGAACTTGTTCACGCCGAGCGTCATGAGTTCCATGAACTCACGAGCCAGGTTCTCATTGGGCGACTTGATGTAGTTCTCGTTGTTGTTGAGCCAGACGTTGAGAGCACCGTCGACGACCATCGCTTTGGCCATGTCCTCGAAGTTGGCCAGGGCGTACGTGCGCAACGTGTTGTTCTGCTTCCGCATGGTGAGCGGGTACGAGACCCCCGAGATCGACGTGGCCCAGTGTCCGTGCCAGAACCACGTCATGCGCTCGCTCAAGGGATAGTCCGACACCACCATGCGATCGAGCCACCACGTCACCAGTTTGGTGCTGTCCAGTTCGATCGTGTTCCAGAATGCCGTCGACGCGGACGTGTTCCCTTGGGGAAAGGGGCCGAGGTTGGCGAGGTCCAGCGGCGCCACCGAGTCGAGTCCCGGGTCGGCCCGACCGTGCTCGAGCACCGTCGACTGGGTGGCCTCGATGCCGCGCTGCAGGAGATCCGTGTATTGACCTGGCCTCGGACCGAAGTTGAAACGATGCAGCAGTCGAGCCGTCACGAGACGTTCTTCGTACGACGGGGTTCGACTCACCCACGAAAGGTACAGCGGCAATCTTCGTCGTTCAGGCGAATCCCGGCTCCTAGCAATAATTTTTGAAGGAGTTGAGAACCCGTTGACGTTCAAGCAGATCTAGCGGCGCCGCGACCGAACAATCGGCCACGTTCCGTTCGATGACTCACGTTCCCGTTGTCGCATCGACCCGGATGCCCCTCCCGGCGGCCGACGTGATAGCCCGCTCTATTCCCTTGACGGATATATCGCTTATCGGTATAGTGAGGCGATGAACAGTTCAGAGGCCTCTCTCGTCGGTCTAGGGCGAAACGCCGGTGCCGCCGTGCTGGTGCTCTCCAGTCTCGCCGGCGGCGACAAGCACGGCTACGCCCTCGTCAAGGACGTCGAGGAATTCGCGGGCGTCCACCTGGCGCCGGGCACGTTGTATCAAGTGCTCGCCCGGCTCGAGAGCCGGGGACTCATCACCGCGCTCGAAGTTGACGATCGTCGGCGCCCCTATCGATTGACCGCGCAGGGTGCCACCGTGCTCGCCGACTACTTCACCGCGCAGCAGCGCATCCTCAAGACCGGCCAGGCTCGCCTCAAGCGTTCGTGGACACTGGCGTGACCACCTCCGATGCCGCGCGCCGAGCGGCCCGGCTTCTTCGCTGGTACCCGGCTTCGTGGCGCGAGCGCTACGGCGAGGAGTTCGAGGACCACCTGGAGCAGGAGTTCTCAGACCGGTCCGTCGACCGGAGAAGAACCGCCAACATCGTCTACGAGGGCCTCGTCGCGCGCGTCGCCGACGTCGGCCTCGCGACCACCGACGTGGGCCTCGAGGGTCGAACGCGCGCGTCGGTCGGCACGAGTTTTGCACTGGTCACCATGATGATGGTGGTCATGCTCGACCTCTGGTCAAGGGCGATGGGTCTGTGGAACAGCTTCTCGCGCGCGTCGGTCCCGGACACCGTGGCCACCGGGATCCTCACGATCGCCACCGGCCTCTTGCTGATGGTCCTCGTGGCAGTGGTGCTGGTCGTAGGGTTCAGCGTCGTGCGTCAAGTCGCCCGGGGACGGGCCCGACCACTCGTAGGGCCCTCGACATTCGCCGTGATCTCCGGCGCGTTTCTTCTCTACAGCGCTCGCTGGGTCCCGCGAGAGCTCGACGCGTACATCCGCGGAGGTGGCCCTCATGGCGGTCCCGGTTTTCCGGGCATACGGCTCTCCCACCCCGGTGCCGTCATCAAGGCGCTGGCGCAGATCACGTGGGAGTTGACGCAAGGCTGGGTCGCCATCTGGGGCCAGGGCATACCGAGGACACCCATAGGCCAAACCGTCATGAACGACCTTGCACCGCTCGCCGTGCTGGTCTTTGGGGTCGCCGTCGCCGTGCTGATGCGCCGTGTCGACCTGCCCCGCGTCGCCGAACGACTCGGCTCGCCCACTGTGGTCCTCCTTGGCGCCCTCGCCGGCGTTTTCTTCCTCTCCTACCTCGCGTGGAGCTGGGTCGGCGGGCCGTCCAGTGCTGAGTATTGGTTCCCGGAGAGCCCCTGGCTCGGCGTTGCCTATCTCGTCCTCCTCGCACTCGTTGCCGTGCTCGTCGGGCGAGCCGGGATGCTCGCAC
>Ga0182018_10003632_pt1 | contig 13720 bp, 11 predicted proteins | sample 812P2MmetaG_FD_120490 | JGI IMG/M metagenome (GOLD analysis project Ga0182018, IMG submission 120490) | Permafrost microbial communities from Stordalen Mire, Sweden - 812P2M metaG | ecosystem: Environmental > Terrestrial > Soil > Wetlands > Permafrost | place: Sweden: Stordalen | collected...
CCGAGCGGACCAACTCAGGCGGCACGAAATCAACCCCAGTATCGTCCGGGACGAGGTGGAGCAAGCCGGTTTCCGGGTCCTCAGTTGCGACGAGCAGTTTCTGAAGCGGATGCCGGACGCGCCCGGTAACTCGCGGGCCTTCGAAGGGGATCTCTGGCTGATGATCGCGGCCCGTCCGATTTGACGGGAACGATCGACTGTTGCTCAATTCGTGCTGGGATATGCTAGGAGCGTCGGTGGTGATGACAGACTGTCTGGTGCTGGGGTGCTGGTGGGATTCGTTGCCGGAATGCGCTAGATTGGCCGTATGTCCGAGGACAAAGGCAGCCGCGAGCGAAAAATAGAACGGTCGCAAGAGGGCGCCTTCACCGACCAGTTATCGGAATACCACGAGGACGAGAGGGCTCGCGAGGTCGCGGCCGCGGCGGAAGCGAAGTATGGGGAATTAATTTCCGCCACACCCGGGAAATACAGGGAATGGGTGAAGCGGGTTGCGGTGGCGCTGGAAGAGACCAGACGGAATCCGCCGGCTCGCAGCCTGCGATCCTCGCAGTACAACATCGTTGAGTTGTTCCAGCCGGATTTCGAGCGACGGATGTGGAAGCGGCGGCAATGGCAGCTCGAGGGTTTTCTCGATAGCCTGCCGCCGCGGCGTGGGAGCAAGCCTATCGACTCTCCAAAAGCCATCGACGTCTTGCAGACAGTGGTGAGTTTTCTGGATGCGCAGGACTATGAGAAACGGCCGTGGGAAGACGATTCCAGTTGCCTGGTGGAGGCGATGGAGTATTGTGACGAAAAGCTGGCGGAGCTGATTCAGGCGGCGCTGGCGGAGGGCGATGAATATACGCGCCGGACGGCGGCGAAATGGCTGGCGAAGTACGCTCCGGACGAGATCGCGGCGCCGGTGTACAGAGGATTGTTGCGCGACTCGCAGCCACGCGTCCGCTGGTGGGCGGCGGTTCATTTGAGCCGAATCGCGCCGGAGACGGAAGGACTGACGGCGGTGCTGGTGGAGGCGATGAAGGGCGAGTGGATGCCCTCGGCGCGGGTGCTGTGGTGCTTCGACCTTTCGGGGATGGGTGAAGCGGCCGAAGCGTTGGGGCATCTCGGTAACGCGGCGCGGGAGGCGATTCCGGATTTGATGGATGCGATCACGCTCAGTGGGCGAAACGGCTTCGCGTATAACGAACAATTGGCGGCGAGGGCGATCTGGCGGATCGCGGGCGGTGAGGAGACACTCCGGCTACTGGCGCCGTACCGCAATCTCGATCAGAGGATCGGGACGCTCCTGGACGAGATCGAGACCGTCCAGCGAGGAGGTGAGCCGCCGGAAGGCGGCTGGCCGCGGCATGCGTGCTTCATCGCGCGGTTCGTCTGGCGCCAGGGCGAAGACGACTACTGGAAGCACGCGAGACCGGATGCGCGAGGCGCCGTGTAGCCAGATGGGTCGTGGAATTATGCTTCCGGCGGTATCGCAGGAGTTTCCGGTTGGGCCATCCGGGCCAACAGGTAGCACTTCTTTTTCGCTGTGTGGAAGTACGAGCCTTCCCTATACTCATCTGTCGTGATCGCCTTGATCGAGGCTGGCGCCTGGTTGCGTATAAGACCGTAGAAATCGGGCCCTTCCAGCGGAAGAGTGAACTGCCGTCCGTCAAAGTTCGCAATTTCCAACGCCTTATAGCTGACATTCTTGACGTATCCGGCATACAACGACTCTTCACCCGAAGCATCGATGCACAAAAGGGCCACCGGGTAATTCATTCGCTTCATGATCCCCATCAAGTCGTACGGTATCTTGTCATCCAGATCGCTGATGATGTCGCTCAAGTAGAAAGGGTCGTTCTGGTCGGCTGGCATTGGGAGATTATATCCTTTCGCCCGATGGCGTAAAATCGAACCGCTATAACATAACAGCAGCCCCCCGGTTACTTGGAGGCCACCCTTCCAATTCCCCTGCAGAGGCGGATCACGCCGAAGGCTAAGGCCGCGCCAAAGACACCGACCGGGCCGCCCGCAGCCAGCGTGGCGGCCGTCGCCGCTCCTCCGGCGACGCACCAGAAGCCGCCGACCTTCAGGTCCTTGATGCCCATCCGGCGGTATTCATCGTCCCGAGGAGCACCGATCACATATCCGACCGGAAAGGTGACGTGGGTCTCGCTCGGAATGTAGCCGGTCTGACCGTTCTGGCGTCGCACCTCATAAAAACCAACGCCGTTACGCTTGACTTCTTTTCCGATTTCGAACTCTTCGCCCTGCGCTATCCAGGTATCGGTGATAGCCGAGGCGTCCGGCCGCGAGTACAATCGCTGCCCGGCCGGACCGGAGCGGATATTTATACTCAGTAGCAATTCGACAACCAGGAGCCTGTCTGAGAAATGATGCGCGAAGCCCTCACCGCGGCGCAGTCGCACCGGGCGCGTTTCCAGCGGCTTCCGCCAGCGCCCGCACCCATTCTTTGAGTTCCGGCGCCTGCTGATAGTACGGGACAAGCGGGCCGATCCGTTTAAAGATTTCCGCCAGGCCAAGCTGCGGGGTGAAGCCTTTCTGCGCCAGTTCGACGTCCAGCACATCCGTCACCTCAGCGATTAGCTCCTTCACGTGTTTGCCCCACTCGCCGCCGTAGCGGGTCTTGTACCTTTCGATGTACTCATTCCAAACAGGGTCGGCATTGACATGATCCGACTTGACGGCGGCGACCAGATAGTCGAATTCAGCCTTCCAGCGTGCTCTGAGAATGATCGTGATGATCGCGTCAGTTATAGCTTGGGATTTGGGGCCAACCAAACGCATGAAGGTGTAGGTTGTGCGCTGGCCGTCCACGCGTTCGAAGGTGAGGATCAAGCGGTGAGTCCCTTTTGAGAGGAATCCCCCGGGGTCAACCGCCTGCTCAATTTCGACAATCTGCACACCCGGAAGGAAGATGGCGCCCCGTTTCATCCATTCCGCCGAGAGGTCACGCGGAGGCTGGGCCCCCGACGCCCTCTCGGGGGAGACGGACTGGGCAATGGCTGCATAGGCTCCCGCTGTGATGGCCAGAGGGAGCCCGCCGAGTGAGGAAGCGGCGATCCCAACCAGCGCGAGCGGCGCGCCTGCCCGCAACGCTTCGGCGGAAAAATCACTCAGGAGACGATTGTCTTCCGGCACGTAAATCAAGCCGAACGTAAACGGAAACAACTTGCCGAGCGGAATCATTGCCGATTTCGGCAGCTTGGGGTCGCGGCCTCGATAGACCCATTGACGGTCGCCCGCCGGCCCTCCTGTGCTGTCCTTGAGCGAAGGTCCGGAATTCAGGATGTCCGCAAAGCTAGGATCCGGAATTTGCCGGTTGCGGGGAATGATGTATTTGGGAAGTTCCATTGCTTGTTAGGAGTATATACCGGGCATCGAAGCTCGGCTTTCGTTCTGGCTCATGGCGTACAATTCCAGACGCAATAAATTCTGAATCTTACTGCAAAAGGCCGGCCGTGCAAGCGTCCGGCCCATCCGCAGGGGTTCAGGCGTGTTAATCCGGGTCGTTACCGCCCGCGGAGGGCGCGGTGCCGGTTCCGCCGGACGTGGGCTGACCGGGGGTGGACGATCCGCTGGCACAGGCGCCGGTCTTGATGTCGATGAGGGCTTTCTTGTGGCGGTCGATTTCATCGCTCTTCTGCTTGTCGATCTGCTTGCGGCTCTGGGTCAGGCGATTTTGAGCGGCCATTATACAGGCCGCGGCGCCCTGTCCGCCGCCGCAATCGATGACGTCTTTGTTGTACTGGTTCTCCACGTCGACATACTGTTTTTGGATGGCGGCCATGTTGCTGGCCACCTGTTTGTCTTCCTGAGCCAGGGCTTTGGTACAGGAAGAGCTGCTGGCTGAGGTGTTGCCGATTTGCGCGTTGACCGCGGAAATCAGGAGAGCGACGGAAAAAAGGGCCCGACGGACTGAAGTTGCTAACATTGTGTTCGTCCTCCGATTAAGAGTGCGCAAACGGAGAGGAAAACGGTCGGAAAATTGGAGGGGGTAGAGTTCAGACCGAGCTAGCCTCGTGCTTTCTGGATATGTGCTGGGCGAGGCGGCTGATTTAGCCGCATTTTATGTCGCTGCTCAGTTTGGAACCACCCCCGTCACAGCATGTAGCAGGATCGGGATACATGAGATTTGCGGCGCCCAATCGCAGGGTGGTCAATGGCAATTCCTTCCGATATTGGGCCGACATCAACGGCTTGGGCGAGCGCTCTCCGGCGGCCCGGTCAAGCGGAATACCTCCCGATATTGGTGAATAACGCAGCGACTTCCGGCCCGTCCGATCACTCTTCCGCGCCACGTCCTTTGTCTTCCGGTCGCCGTGCAGACCCATAAAACGGGCGTGCCGGAGGTGGCCGTCAGCGCTCTTTCCAGTTCTCGAGGCCAATCGCCAAAGTGGGTCGAGGACGACCGACGGGACTCGAAAGTGAGGGTGGCAACAGCAGTATCAACGTCCAAAACTCTGCCAGAGACATTCAATAACGACGGATTCCATTTCCTCAGCCACCAGGTCGAGACCTTGGATCTTTAGATTAGGAGGAGGAGTGTAGCATAGCTGCGAACGCAGGAAACCAAGCGCTACCAGGTCCTCCGCGGCTTCGGCGCTAGCGGGTCCCGAAATGGACCTCTGCCGACGGAGCGCGCTCCGCAGCAGCGAATCGGCTTGATCGAATTTACCCAGCTTCTCATAAATGCCGCCGAGGGTTTGATACAGCTCCGCCTGCACCCTCGGGTCCCCGCTCAGCGTTCGGGCCTCCTGCACGCCGCGGTCGAGCAGAGCGGTCACGCGCAGGTTTTCGGCAGGGCCGGCCTCATGCTGCCCTCCGTCGAAGAGATTGAGCATAAACCGCTGGATGCGCTGCGTCCGGGCCGCTTCGGCGAGTGCCGCATTGCGCGCCCGCGCCAGCCGGACGGTGAAGACCGCCGCTTGAGCCGCGACCACACTGACCACGATGACTGCGGCCGCAACGGCTTTCCGGTTCCGGCGGACGAATTTTCCGATTCGGTAAGACAGAGTATCGGGCCGGGCTTCGAGTGGCTCTCCCTTCAGATAGTGGCCGATATCCCGAACCAGCGCTTCCACGGATTGGTACCTCCGCTGGGGATCTTTATGCATGGCCGTAAGGCACAGCACATCCAGATCGTTCCACGCCGCTTTGCCGGCCCGCGGGATTCCCGGATGCCTGGCTGCCACGGCGGACGGCTTCTCCGGTTCACGATGCACGATGGCGAGTTCAGTCTCGGCGGGCGTAGTCTTCGAGAGGTCGAACGGAAGCCGCCCGGCCAATAGTTCATAGAGAATGACGCCCAGGGAATACACGTCGGAGCGTGTGCCCACGCTGCCGCCCTGAAGCTGCTCGGGAGCGGCATAAGCGGGGGTCATCAGCCGCGACCCCGTCCGGGTCTGGTCGGCGGCCTGGTCGAGGCCTTCGAGCTGTTTGGCGATGCCGAAATCCAACAGCTTCACGGCGCCGTCCTTCTTCACCAGGATGTTGGACGGCTTCAGGTCCCGGTGAATGACCGCCTGTGAGTGGGCGTATTGGACGGCCTCGCACACCGAGCGGAGCAGCCGCAGGCGCTCTTCGATGGAGCATTCGCGGGTGCGGCAGTAATCCGTGAGCGGCCGGCCGTCCACGTACTCCATGACGAACCACGGCGTTCCGTTGGTAAGACAGTTCGCGTCATAGAGCCGCCCGATCGAGGGGTGATTCAGGTTCGCAAGCGTTCGTTGCTCGCTCTCAAACCGGAGCACGCGCGCGGGCGACAGCCACGCATCGCGCAGAATCTTGATGGCCACCAGGCTGCCGAGATCCTTCCGCTCGGCCAGGTACACCACGCCCATGCCGCCTTCGCCCAGAATGCCCTTGATCCGGTACGGTCCGAACTCCTCAAGCGGAAGCGAGTGAGGCGGCGCGTCGATCAGTCGATGCGCGAGCTGGGGCAAACCGCCATCCAGGACCGAAGCGCTCCTGGCATCTTCCTCAAGCAGCGCCGCTACGTCGGCCATCAGGCCCTCGTCGCCACCGCAAGCGGCTTGTAGCAGCGCCGCGCGGTCCGATTCCGGACGATCCACCACGTCGTGAAAGACCGATTGAATTCGATCCCAACGGTCCCGGTCCATCAACCCAGTATGACTGGAATCTACTTGAAATGATTGCTCGCGAATATCAGGAACGTGGGCCAATTCGGTCCATCGGTATGGCCGCCGGAATGCTGCCGGAACGCTACGTCGCCATCCACCAAAGCGGTTTCGATGGGCGGGAATTCGGTGGTGCCCAGATCCTTCTTGCCGAGCAGTTTATATACCGGACCGGCCGCGGCGGCGGCCATGAACATGCCCTTGGCGTCCACCCATCCGTCGCCGGTGGTCGCGCCTCCGCTGATGAAGACGGGACGCGGCGCGCACATCGCGATCAGTTCGTGGGAATCCACCGGCAGATCGCCCCAGTTGAGCGGTCCGGCATACTTGAGGAAGTTCCCGGCCATCCAGTAATATTCTCCGGTCCCGGCAACGTTCTCCACCAGTTCGCCCCAGTTGCGGCGATGCAGTTTGGCCCCGCCTTCGCCCGAGGAACTGACGTACGCGGTCCAGAACCGCTGATCGTACGCCATGCCGACGATGGTGGCCTTACCCCACCGGGAATGGCCTTCCAACGCGACGTGCTTTGCGTCCACGGCCTTGTCGGTCTCGAAATAATCCAGCGCTTTACTGGCGCCCCAAGCCCACGCGCGCAGTACGCCCCAATCGTCCAGTTTCCGCGGCTCGCCCTTGTTGCACAGTCCGATGATGCCCTCTTTCAGACCGATGGCGCTGTCGGCCTGGACACTGCCCGTATTGATCAGCGCATAGCCCCAGCCCTTCGCCAGGACCTGCTGTTGCCACGTCGGTCCGGTGGGACCACGTCCGGCGCCGAACCCCGCAGGCGGCGCCGCCCCAGCGCGCGGCGGGCCGAATCCGAATCCGCCGCCCGAGAACTGCATGATTACCGGAACCGGTCCCGTAGCGTTCTTTGGTGTGCTCAAGATCAGCCCGATGTTCACTGTAATGCCGGGGTACGACGAGTTGTCGACGTGTCCCACCAGCGTCTTCGTTACGATGGGGACATCGCCGTTCATGCCTTCGGCGGAGCCGGTCACTTCCCACGTCACTTTCGGCACAACCTTCGGAACGCGGCCATAAACCTCGCGGTCGAAATCTTCCACGATCTCGGGCCGCCGCTTGTCCCACCAATCCTTGGCAGTGGTCACCTTCTTCCCGTTCTTCAGCGTCAGCGGATCGGGCAGGACCGGAAAGGGGTTGGCCTTGGACTCATCGTAGTTGGCGTAAAACGGCGAGTCCTTATTATTGCCGTCTCTCCCGCGGCGGATCTCGGTCATATTCAGAAGCGCCATCAGCCGCTGATGATCGTCCTCGGCGGCCTTCTGCCGGGCGGCTGCCGCGGCCTGCTGCTCCGGGGTCAGCGGCGCCCGGCCGCGTCCCGCCGGCGGCGGCGTTACGGCCGGTTGCGCCGGCTGCGCGGGCGGCTGTTGTTGTTGAGTCTGAAACGCCAGCGCCACCAGTGGCAACGCTACCAGGGACCACAGAATCGAACGTGGATTGGACATCGAGTACCTCTCTCGGCTCACAAGGGAATTAGTTTGACGTCTGTACAAATCTATCACACGGCGGAAACGGTGGCGCAAGTTGCATAATGGGATTTCATGACCGACGATCATGGGATCGCCATCAGTGCCACGTTCACTGCCGAAGCCATTCAGCCGGGCCTTGCTTTTTGGGCCTCCGAACTCGGCCTGCCTCACGAAATCCGTTTTGCCGGATACGGACAGCTCTTCCAGCAGCTTCTCGACCCGGCAAGCCTCTTCGCCCGGAATCGGGGCGGCTTCAACGTAGCCCTGGTCCGCTTCGAGGATTGGCGCGCGGCCGGCGAAGAGGAATCCGTCGCGCGCCTCGCCGAGGCCGTCCGTTCCGCCGCCGCCCGGTTTCAATCCCCACTGATCGTGGCGGTTTGCCCGCCGGCCTTTGCGGCTCTCGAAGGCAGGCTCACGGCCGGAATCGCCGACCTTCCCGGTGTCTATGTCATCCCGTCCGAGGAGATCCGCGCGCGCTATCCCGTCGCCGAGGTGTATGACTCATTGGGCGCCGAGCTGGGCCACGTTCCGTATACCCCGGTCTTCTTCGCGGCTCTCGCCACCGCCGTGGCGCGCCGCATCCACGCCATCGCGACTCCCCCGCGCAAGGTCGTCGTGCTGGATTGCGACGACACGTTGTGGAAGGGCATCTGCGGTGAAGATGGGCCGCTGGGCATCGCCATCGATCCCCCGCGGCGCGCGCTGCAGGGGTTCATGGCGGAGCGGCGCCGCGCCGGCTACCTGCTGGCGCTCTGCAGCAAGAACAACGAAGAGGACGTGCTGGACACGTTTCGCGCTCATCCCGAAATGCCGTTGCGCATCGGCGATTTCGCCGCCCGCCGAATCAACTGGGAGGCCAAGAGCACGAACCTGGAATCGTTGGCTGAGGAACTCGATCTGGGACTGGACAGCTTCATCCTGGTGGACGACAATCCCAAGGAGTGCACCGAGGTTCAGGCGGCGCTGCCCGAAGTGCTGGCGCTGCCGCTGCCCGCCGACCCGGCCCAAATCCCCGCATTCCTGCAGCACGTGTGGGCTTTCGATCGCGCGCGCATCACCGAGGAAGACCGGCGCCGTCCCGAGTGGTACGCCCAGCGCGCCGAACGGGTCCGCGCCGAACTCAGCTCGGCCAGCCTCGAGGAGTTTCTGGCGACCCTCGATCTGCGGATCGACATCGGCCCCATGCAACCGGCCGATATGTCGCGGGTCGCACAGCTCACCGCGCGCACCAGCCAGATGAACGCCACTTGCACGCGGCGTTCCGAGGCCGAGATCCGCGCCCTCCGGGCGACCGATGGATGGGAGTGCCAGACCGTGACCGTCCGCGACCGGTTCGGCGACTACGGCCTGGCCGGCGTCCTGATTTTCCGCGCCGCTGGCGACGCCCTGTTGGTGGACACGTTTCTGTTGAGCTGCCGCGCGCTGGGACGCGGCGTGGAACACCGTATGGTGGCGCGGTTGGGCGAAATCGCTCGGGAACGGCAACTGGCAAGCGTGCGGATTCCGTTTGCCGCCGGACCGCGGAACCAACCGGCGTGGCTGTTTCTGAAATCGCTGGCATCGCCTCTTTCCGCGGATGACGCCGCAGGCTTGCGGTATCGTCCGGGGCAGGGAAGTGCAATCGCGCCCGCGACTGGGGAGCGCGCGCTTCCGGCGGTGAGCGTCGACTATCTGAAGATCGCCACCAGCCTGCGCGATCCCGAAGCGGTGCTGGCGTGCACCGGCTCCAGTGCACGCCCGCCGGCCGCCGGAGGGCGAACCCTCGATCCGCCGCGGACCGCAGTGGAGCAGGAACTGGCCGGGCTGTGGGCTTGGCTGCTCCACCTGCCGGCCGTGGGCATCCACGAGAACTTTTTCGAACTCGGCGGACATTCTCTGCTCGCCGTGCAATTGCTCTCGCGTGTCCGGGAGGTGCTCGGTGCGGAGCTTTCGCTCGAAGTGGTCTACAGCGGCGATTTCACCGTGGCGGAACTGGCGAAGGCGATCGAGCTGAAGGAAATCGAGCAAGCCGGCGGAAACTACCAGGAGCTGCTCCAGGAATTGGAAGACCTGAGCGACGACGAGGTCCGCGCCCTGCTGGCGGAGGAGCAGCCCGGCTCCTAGCATGCGCATCCTCCTCGCCGCTAACGCCTCGTATGCGCCGCCGCGCGGCGGCGCCACTCGAAGCAACCTGGTGTGGATGGATTGTCTGGCGCGCGCCGGCCACCAGTGCCGCATCATTGCCGGAGCTTCGGAAGAAGGCGCCGAACTGCCGTTCCACCACTCCATCGCGCTTTCGGCTATCGCCCAGCCGGCAGTACGTGTCGAAGCGCTACGAAGCCAGATCCGGGAGTTTGCGCCGGATTGGGTTCTCATCTCTTCGGAGGACCTGGGCCATGCCTTGCTGCGCGAGGCCCGCCACCGCGCACCCGGACGCGTGGTCTACCTGGCGCACACGCCGCAGTTTTTTCCCTTCGGCCGCGAGAGCTGGAGTCCCGACGGGCATGCCGCCGAGGCCGCCGCCGAAGCCGCCGGCATCGTCACCATCGGCATGCACATGGCGGGCTATGTCTCGGCGCAACTGGGACGCGCGGCCGCGGTCATTCATCCGCCAATCTACGGCGCGGGGCCATTTCCGAAGCACGCCAATGCCGCCGGCGGCCTGGTGACGCTGCTCAATGCCTGTGCGGTGAAGGGCATTTCCATCTTTGCCGCCGTGGCGGGCCGATTGCCCCATTGCGCCTTCGGAGCGGTTCCCGGATGGGGCACTTCGGCCGAAGACCGGCGGTTGCTCGATCCGCTGCCCAACGTGCGCATTCTGCCGAATGCGCGCGAGATCGACGACATCCTGTCGCAGACCCGCGTGCTGCTGATGCCTTCGCTGTGGTACGAAGGCTTCGGCCTGATCGCGATGGAGGCCATGCTGCGCGGCATTCCGGTGGTTTCGAGCGATTCGGGCGGTTTGCGGGAAGCCAAGTGCGGCACCGGCTACGTGATCCCAGTCCAAGCCATCGAACGCTACCAGCCGGTGTACGACGAGCACGGCATGCCGCGGCCGATTCTGCCGCCGAACGACGTTGCACCCTGGGTGGACGCGCTGGCGGAACTTACCGGCGACCGAAGCGCGTGGGAGCGCGAATCGGCGGCATCGCGGGAAGCCGCCACGGCATTCGCCGCCACGCTTGAGGCCGGCGCGATGGAGGACTGGCTGCGGGCGTTGCGGCCGGTTCCCGATGCGCGGGCCGAGCGAGCCACGGTGGAATCGCTGACTCCCGAAAAACGGGATCTGCTGCTGCGCCGCTTGCGGCATCGCGGGATATGTACCTGAATGCGCATCATGCTGGCTCAGAATTCGCTCTATTATCCGGCGCATGGCGGCGGCGACAAATCCAACCGGTTGTTGATTGAAGCGCTGGCTGCTCGCGGGCATGACTGCCGCGTGGTGGCGCGAGCGCAGGAACACGAGCCGTACATGGCGGAACTGGCGTCGCGGGGGATTGAGGCGGACGGTCAGTTGCCGGGCGTGGTGGTCTTCGAACGGCATGGTGTCCACGTGCACGTGGTTACGGGTGGGAACCCGCGCGGGTACTTCGCCGCGCAGGTGGCGGCGCATCCGCCCGATGTCATCCTGGTGTCGACGGACGACCCGGCGCAAGTGCTGCTCGAAGCGGCATTGCGCGAGCCGCGCTCCCGTGTGGTCTACCTGGCGCGCGCCACACTGGCGCTGCCGTTCGGACCGGACTGCGCCTTTCGGAGCGAAGCCAAGACCGAGCGGCTGCGCGCGGCCGGCGCGGTGATCGGCGTGAGCCGGTACGTGACCGATTACATCCGGCGACACTCGGGAATCGACGCGGTGCACGTCCCGATTTCGCCGATGGAGCCGGTGCTGGATTCGGAATCGCCATGCCTGGGGCGCTTCGAAAACGAATTCGTGACGCTGGTCAATCCGTGCGCCGTGAAGGGTATCTCGATTTTCCTGGCGCTGGCCGACGCCTTTCCGGAATTGTCCTTCGCCGCGGTTCCCACCTGGGGCACCAACCAGGAGGACCGCGTCGCGATGCGCCAGCGGCGGAACGTCACGGTGGCGCCGCCGACGGACGAAATCGACGCGCTGCTGGAACGGACGCGCGTTCTGCTGGCGCCTTCGCTCTGGGCCGAGGCGCGCTCGCGCGTGGTGGTGGAGGCCATGCTGCGCGGCGTGCCGGTGATGGCGAGCAATGTAGGCGGAATCCCGGAAGCCAAGATGGGCGTGCCGTATCTGCTGCCGGTGAATCCCATTGTCCGCTACCAGCCGCGTCTCGACGATCGGATGGTGCCGCAGGCCGTAGTGCCGCCGCAGGACATCGGGCCGTGGCGCGAAGCGCTCGCCCGCCTGGTGACGGATCGGGAGCATTACGCCGGAATTTCCGCGCAATCGCGGCGGGCGGCTATGGAATATGCCGCGCGGTTGAGCGTGGAACCGTTGGAGACGCTGCTGCTTGAGGTATCGCGGAGACCGGCCGGCCGGGCCGTCCCGCAAGTGCGTACGGCCAGACATCAAGAGCTGTCTCCGGAGAAGCGGCGCCTGCTGGCATTGCGTTTGCGGCAGCGGGCTTCGGGGGCTTCGTGGTTTCCGGGCGCGGAAGCGGCGGAAGGGCCTCGGCTGTTCTGTCTGCCGCATGCGGGCGCGGGGAGCTCGGCTTACGCGGGGTGGCGGTTCGACGGGTGCACGGTGTGCGCCACGCGGCTGCCTGGGCGCGAGTCGCGAATCGCGGAAGCTCCATTCGAGCGGATGGGGCCTCTGGTGAGTGCGATGGCGGGCGCGATCGAGCCATACCTGGATCGGCCGTTCGCGTTGTTCGGACACAGCATGGGCGCTGCAGTTGCCTTCGAACTGGCGCGCGAGTTGCGGCGCCGCGGGTTGCCCGCTCCGTGGCTGCTGATCGCTTCGGGAGCGCGCGCGCCGCGGTATCGCCGCCACCACGTTGCGCCGCCCGATCCGACCGACGAAGAATTGCTAGCCGCGTTGCGCCAGATGGACGGCACGCGCGGCGAATGGTTCGACAGTCTCGCGGTGGCGCATGCCATTTTGCCGGCGCTGCGGGCGGACACGACTCTCTATCGGCACTATGTGTATGAAGAAGGGGAGCCTTTCGACTTCCCCATCCGAGCATACGGCGGGGCTGCCGACCCGCACGTGAGCGCCGAACATCTGCGAGACTGGGGATTCGAAACCAAACAGCCCTCCGGACTGCGCCAATTCGCGGGAGGGCACTTCTATCCGCAGCCGATGTCCGCTGAGCTGCAAGCCGCCCTGGAAGACGATCTGAGGTGCGCGTGGCGGTCCACACTGTGAATCCCGGGGAGCTTCACGTCTGGCGCATCGAACTCGATCGAGCGATCGATGAGTTGTTGCCGCCGCCGGAACCGCGGGAAGCCGAACGGGCCGCGCGCTTCGCGACCGAGGAGATGAGACGGCGGTACTTACGATCTCATGGCGCGATGCGGGCTATCTTGCGCAGCCAACTTGGGAGCGATCCGCGCATCGGGGTGACGGAGGGCGGAAAGCCCTGGTTACCGGAGACTCCGCGGTGGAAATTCAACTTGTCGCATTCACGCGGGACGGCGCTGGTGGCCGTCGCCATGGACGTGGAAGTGGGAGTGGACGTGGAGTGGGTCCGCACTCACCGGGACTGGGAAGCGATCGCCGAGCGATTCTTCCCACCTAGCGCGTCCGAGGCCTTTTTGGCTGTGCCGGACGATGCAAAGGAGCGAGAGTTCTTCCGCTTTTGGACGCGTCTGGAGGCCATGTGGAAGGCGCTGGGAGTGGGTTTGAACGGCGCCGGGCGCGAGATGGAAGGCCAGTGGACGGTGGAGAATCTGGACTTGGGCGATGGGATCGCCGGGGCTGTGGCAGCGCCCGCGGAGGGACTGCGGGTAGTAATGCATAACTTCGGAGAGACGATTTTGGAGACACTACGGGCGTGACATCAGAGTAAGTGAAAGGCGTTGCGGGCGGCCGGGCTCTCGGACTTATCGCCGTGCGTTTCGGCCGCCCAGTGGTTTAAGGGGCTTCTGTGATGATCTAGGCTCGCCTTTATCGCGAGCATATCGTTGCCACTTCGAAGC
>Ga0182018_10003634_pt1 | contig 13715 bp, 11 predicted proteins | sample 812P2MmetaG_FD_120490 | JGI IMG/M metagenome (GOLD analysis project Ga0182018, IMG submission 120490) | Permafrost microbial communities from Stordalen Mire, Sweden - 812P2M metaG | ecosystem: Environmental > Terrestrial > Soil > Wetlands > Permafrost | place: Sweden: Stordalen | collected...
ACCGAAAAACGGCAGTTGACCCTCAGCATGGTCGGCAAGTCTGCGACCTGTCTGGAGTTTCAACTGCCGCGCAGTTCACCCATTGGGCGACAACTGGCTTTGCTGCAAACACTTGCGACTGAAAGGAGAAGACTATTCCGGCGGCGTCTCAACCGCCGTTTTAGGGATCAAGGAGTGCCCCATGGCCCTCCGGGCCACCAAAGGCGATGAAGGCGCCCGATGCGGGCGCACACTTTGGTCTTTCCTGGTCGTGTGCGGTCGCCTGGCTAGGCGTTTTCGCTGTTTCTTCCCCGTGCCTTCAACCGAGCGGAGTGCCGGAATACGTTAGCGAACTTCCGAAACGAGGTTACTAAGGCATGCCTCGTCGCGCCCGATAACGGCCAAACTCCGGGAGCAGTTTGTTAAACTACTTAGATTCATGAAGCTGTCGATCCTCATGCCGGTTTACAACGAGCGCAGCGTGGTGGAGCGGTGTATCTCGTTGGTGCTGACGGCCCCGTTGCCCGAAAGCATGGAACGGGAACTGGTGATTGTGGACGATTGCTCCACCGACGGCACCTTTGCCATCTTACAGCGCCTGGCGACGGGCTTCCCGCAAATCCGCTTATATAAGCACGAGCGCAACTCCGGCAAAGGCGCCGCCGTGCGCACCGCTATCGAAAAGGCCACCGGCGATTTTTCGCTGATTCAGGACGCCGATCTGGAGTACGACCCGAGCGAATATCCGAAACTGATGCGCCCTCTGCTGGACGGCCACGCCGACGCGGTTTTCGGGTCGCGCTACATGGCCGGCGAGCAGATGCGCATCCTGCCCTTCTGGCACTCCATGATCAATAAGGGGCTCACGCTGGCCTCCAATATGTTCTGCAATCTCAATCTCACGGACATGGAGACCTGCTACAAAGTCTTCCGCACCGACCTGTTGAAGAGCGTCCCGATTCGCTCCGACCGTTTCGGATTCGAGCCCGAAATCGTCATGAAGAGCGCCAAGCGGAAGTTCCGCATCTACGAGGTGCCCATCAGCTATCACGGCCGCACCTATGAAGAAGGCAAGAAGATCGGATGGAAAGACGGCCTGAAGGCGCTCGCCGTGATCCTGAAGTTTTGGGTAATCGACGACCTCTATGCGGCGCCCTACGGCCGTGGGGTTCTCAACAACCTCACCGGCACGCCGCAATACCTCAGTTGGCTGGCGCTCAAACTGCGGCCGCACGTGGGCGATTCGGTGCTGGAAGTGGGCGCGGGAATCGGGAATATTTCCGGCCGCCTGATGGCGCGGCGGGTGCTCTACGTGGCGGCCGAGAAGGATGCCCTGCACCTGCACGCCCTGCATAACCGCTTCCTGCGCACCCCCAACGTGACCGTGCAGCGCATCGATCCGGAGGTCCCCGGGGACCTGGCGGGGCTGGACAATTGTTTCGACACGGTGCTCTGTATCAACGTGCTGGAATATCTGGACGACCCCGATCGGGTGGTCGACTCCCTGCGGTCGACCTTGAAGACCGGCGGCGACCTCATCGTATTGGTGCCGCGCGGCCCGGGTCTGTTCGGAAGCCTCGACCGCAGCTTGGGCCATAAGCGCCGCTACGGCGTGGCGGACGTGCGGCGTCTCCTCGAATCCCGCGGTTTCACGGTCGAGCGGATTTACAATTTCAATAAGGCGGGCGCTCCGCCGTGGTGGGCCTACGGCAAGCTATTCGGTGCGCGGAACATCAACAAGCCGGTGCTGAAGATCTTCGACAAGACGGTGTGGGTCTGGCGGCGTTTGGATTGGCTGATGCCGTGGCCGGGCCTCTCTCTGATCGCGGTGGCGCGCAAGACCGGCGGCAATACGGCGCCCGGAGCGTCGCAGGCCCGCGGCGAAGCGTCTCCGGAAATGTCGTCTCCCCGTGCAAACTGACACCCTGGCGGCGAGGTTCGGCGGCCTACTGGCCGGGTTCTCCAGCCTACGGATCCTGGTGGTGGGCGATCTGATGCTGGATGAGTTCATCTGGGGCAAGGTCTCGCGCATATCGCCGGAAGCGCCGGTGCCCATCGTCAACGTTACCGGCGAGTCGTACTATCCGGGCGGCGCCGCCAACGTCGCGCGGAACCTGCGGGAGTTCACCGGCAGCGTGGCGCTGATGGGGATGGCCGGAACCGACGCCGCCGGGGACCGCCTGCTGGATCTGCTGGCAGCCGCCGGAATCGATACCGTGTGCGTGCAGCGCGATCCGGCTCTGCGCACCACCGTGAAGACCCGGATCATCGCGCGCAACCAGCAGGTGGTGCGCGTGGACCGCGAACAGAAGCCGGCCATGACGGGCGCCCAGACGGCGCGCGCCATCGAACAACTGGACGGCATGCTGCCCAGCGTGGATGCCATCGTGGTGGCGGACTACGGCAAAGGCTTCCTGACCCAGCCTTTGGCCGACCACCTCTGCCGCATCGCCCGGGAATCCGGCAAGATCCTGACCGTGGATCCGCATCCGCACACTTCGCTGTCCTGGGCCGGCGTGACGGCGGTCAAGCCCAACCGCATGGAGGCGTTTATCGCCGCCGGGTTGCCCCCCGCCGAACCGGTGACGCCGGTTCTCGACGATCTGGCGCTGCTCGAAGCCGGACGCCGGCTGCGCCAGCGCTGGCAGGCGCAAAATCTGTTGATCACCCTGGGCGAGCATGGCATGCTGCTGTTCGAAGGAGACGCGCCGGCCAGCCATACTCCCACGCGAGCCAAAGACGTCTTCGACGTTTCCGGCGCCGGCGACACCGCCATCGCCGTTCTCACCCTGAGCCTGGCCGCGGGCGCCACTGCCGCCGAGGCTGCCGAACTGGCCAATCGGGCTAGCGGGATCGCGGTCGGAAAACTGGGCACGGCCACCGTGACGGCGGCCGAATTGCAGGCGAGTTTCCGGTCCCCATGAGCGCTCCGGCCGTATTCTTCGACCGCGACGGCACTCTGATGGAAGAAGTGCACTATTGCGGCGATCCGCAAAAGGTCCGGCTGTATGAGGGTGTTCCGGCGGGACTTCGGAGGTTGAAAGAGGCCGGTTTTCGGGCCTTTATTGTCACCAATCAGAGCGGCATCGGCCGCGGGTTGATCAGCGAGGCACAATATCGCGCCGTTCAGACCGAGCTGATTTCCCGGATTGGGGAAGGCTTGATCGACGGCTCCTATTTTTGCCCGGACGCGCCCGGAATAGGCTCCACGCGGCGCAAACCCGAACCGGGAATGCTATTTGAGGCGGCGGCCGAGCACGATATCGACCTGGCCGGTTCCTACATGATTGGCGACAAGGCTGCCGATATCCAGTGCGGCAGACGTGCAGGCACAAAGACCATCCTGGTGCTGACCGGTTACGGCCCGGACCAGGACTGCACCGCGGATTTCCGGGCGCCGAACGTAGCCCAGGCCATCGAAACGGTGCTCGGGCCGCGCACCTAGCGGCCGGGCTTCTTCGCAGTTTCCATCAGGCGCTGTAAGTCCAACAAATGCTGCGGTTTATACGCCTTCTTCGACCATTTCGATTGTGGCTCGAACTCCACGCCGACGAAGTAACCGATTTCGCGATACACGCAATAGCGGACCTCGCCGACAAACTCCTGTTTGGGACAGCCCCACCGGAGGGTCACCCCCAGTGGGACGGCCGCTTCGAACTGCAGGCACGCTCCGGATGGGGAAATATCCTCCAGAAGGGCGTTGGCCCGTTGTGTCTTGCCGTCCTTGTCTGTCCAGCAGGCTTCCACCACATCTGCGCACAACATGCGAACTTCCAAACGCCTATCCTGCATACATTGATCATATCGGCGCAGCCGCCTGATATCTTTACCATTTAAGCACTCCGCGTGTGGCGCAGCCTCGCCGACCGGGTATCAGCGCCAAGTACGCGACCCTCCGATCCCTTGGCCGCGCGGGCCACCAAAGGTGATGAAGACGCGGCTGCGGCGGGGAGGCGTCTTCGCTGTTTCTTCGCCGATTCCTCAACCGAGCGGAGTGCCTCGTGCTTTTGGGCACAAAAAAACCGCGCCCCCGGTTTCCCGAGAGGCGCGGCCAAGTTCTAACTTCTGCCTTCTCTTAGTAATCCATTTCCGGTCCGTGACCGCCCGGTCCGCCGGCGGGAGCCGACTTCTTTTCGGGGATCTCGGCGATCATGGCTTCCGTGGTCAGCATCAGCGAAGCGATCGACGCCGCGTTTTGCAGCGCCGAACGGGTCACCTTGGTGGGGTCGATGACGCCCGTGCTCACCAGGTCTTCGTAGGTGTCGGTCTGCGCGTTGAACCCGTAATTGGGGTTGCTGTGCTCGCGGATCTTCTCTACCACGATGGCGCCTTCGGTGCCGGAGTTGGCAACAATCTGCCGCAGCGGCTCTTCGCAGGCCCGCTTGACAATGTTCACGCCAATTTGTTCGTCGCCGCCCATATGCAGGCTATGCAACGCCTTCGACGCGCGCAGCAGAGCCACGCCGCCGCCCGGAACGATGCCTTCCTCTACCGCCGCGCGAGTGGCATGCAGAGCGTCTTCCACACGAGCCTTCTTTTCCTTCATTTCGGTCTCGGTGGCTGCCCCGACCTTGATCACCGCCACGCCGCCGGCCAGCTTCGCCAGCCGCTCTTGCAGCTTTTCGCGGTCGTAGTCCGAAGTGGTCTCGTCAATCTGCGCGCGCAGTTGCTTGATCCGGCCTTCGATGGTCTTCTGTGCCCCGCCGCCGTCCACGATGGTGGTATTGTCCTTGTCCACCGTGACGCGCTTGGCGCGGCCCAGATCGCCCAACTGGACGCTTTCCAGCTTCACGCCGATGTCTTCCGTGATCGCCTTGCCGCCGGTCAGGATGGCGATATCTTCCAACATCGCCTTGCGGCGGTCGCCGAAGCCCGGCGCCTTCACGGCGCAAGCGTTTAACGTGCCGCGCAGTTTGTTGACCACCAGGGTGGCCAGCGCTTCGCCTTCCACTTCCTCGGCGATGATCAGCAGCGGCTTGCCGGAACGGGCAATCTGTTCGAGCAGCGGCAGCAGGTCCTTCATGTTGCTGATCTTCTTCTCGTGGATGAGAATGTACGGCTCTTCGATCACCGCTTCCATCCGCTCCGCGTCGGTCACAAAGTAGGGAGAGAGGTAGCCGCGGTCGAACTGCATGCCGTCCACCGTGTCCAGTTCGGTCACCATGGTACGCGACTCTTCCACCGTGATCACGCCATCCTTGCCGACCTTCTTCATCGCCTCGGCAATGATGTTGCCGATGGTGGCGTCGCTATTGGCGGAAATCGTGCCCACCTGGGCGATCATGTCGCCCGACACCGGCTTGGAGAGCTTCTTCACTTCTTCGGTGGCCACTTCCACGGCCTTTTCGATGCCGCGCTTGAGGGCCATCGGGTTGGCGCCCGCCGCGACGGACTTCACGCCCTCGCGGTAGATCGCTTGCGCCAGAATGGTAGCGGTAGTGGTGCCGTCGCCGGCCACGTCGCTGGTTTTGGAGGCCACTTCGCGCACCATCTGCGCGCCCATGTTCTCCAACGGATCTTTCAGTTCGACTTCTTTCGCGACCGTCACACCGTCTTTGGTGATGGTCGGTCCGCCGAACTTCTTCTCGAGAACCACGTTGCGGCCCTTGGGACCGAGCGTGACTTTCACTGCGTCGGCCAGTTGGTTCACGCCGCGCAAAATCGCCTGACGGGAGGCTTCCGAATATACAATCTGTTTTGCCATTTCGCTTTCGACTCCTTTAGGAAGCTTTCTTGGCCGCTACCGGCTGAGCTTCGAGAATACCGAGGACTTCGTCCTCACGCATGATCAGGAATTCATCGCCATCCAACTTGATGTCGCTGCCCGAATACTTGCCGAACAGGATCCGGTCGCCTTTTTGCACGTCCAGCGCGACCACTTTCCCGTCTTCCAGCCGCTTGCCTTTCCCCACCGCGACTACTTCGCCTTCCTGGGGCTTCTCTTTGGCGGTGTCGGGAATGTACAGGCCGCCTTGCATTTGCTCTTGCGTCTCAATTCGTTTGACCACGATGCGGTCATAAAGCGGACGAATTTTCATGAACATTTACCTCCTCTTTTGGAAATTAAGTCTGGGTATATCGGTTTACCGGAACGCCTCTGTCGGGTCACTCCAATACATCAGCACTCCTAAGGATATTATTAGCACACTCGGTCGGTGAGTGACAAGAATTCCGTGTAAATAGCTGTGCAGTAATGACTTCCAGTACTTGACAATGATTCACTCATATTGCTTACGAAGCCTGCCATGCCCCCCGTGGCTGCTCAGCCATCTTCCTGGTGGGGCACGCCTTAGCTTTTCTTTAACGTGCCCTGGAGCACGCGGAGCATGCCCGGAGCCCTATGGCTGCTCCACCCATTCGAAGATTCCCTGTTCGCGGTTCTTGCGCACCGAGCGCCACGGGAACGAGCGCCCGTTCATGGCTACATAGACTCCCGGGTCGAGCGCTTGCACAAACGCCAGCGCCGTCCCCAGGTTGAACAGTCCGTCCGAACTGCCGAACTGGTAGGGCACCATGGCGCCGGTAAGGACAATCGTCTTTCCCCGGATCCCGCGGCCCAGCACAGCCGCGGTATCCTCCATCGAATCCGTGCCATGGGTGATCACGATGCGTGTCGCGGTTGCCGCCGCGCAGCGTTCCAGAATCAACTGGCGCCCCTCGTCGGTCATCTCCAGGCTGTCGATCATCATGAGGGTGTCGACGGCCACCTCCAGGCGGCAGCGCCCCAGGCGGAGCATGTCGGCAATATGGGTCTTCTGAAAGAACAGCTCGCCGGTCAATTCGTTGTACTCTTTGTCGAACGTGCCGCCGGTGACGAAAAGCTGGATGGGCTCCGAATTCATGTTGCGCTCGCTCGTCTGCCACTATACCGCGCTATAGTGGAGTTAACTCCATGCGAGGTACGCGCTGGCTGCTGCTGGTGGCGATCGCCGCCATCATTTTCGGTGTCGGCGTCACCTACCGCAAGCAAAAGACGACGAATCGGAAGAACGCCGTGGCGCCGCCCGCGCAGCTCCCTCCGGATCTCAGTTCCGACTATCCCGAGGGCGCCACCTGGAACAGCAAGGACCAGAACACCGGCTGCTACAAGTGGGAGATCTTTTCCAAAGGCATGAGCCAGGCCGCCGACTCCTCGCATAGCGAACTCACCGGCGTCGTGCTCAAGCTTTACCACAAGACGGCCACCAAGTGCGACGACAAATTCGACCTGGTCCGCAGCGCCGCCGCGACTTACTTCGATTCCGAAGGCCGCCTCTATTCCGAGGGCGACGTGGAAATCACGCTGGGCGAACCCACCGAGGGCACGCCCCCGCCGTCGCTGATTTCCATCAAATCTTCCGGCGTTACCTTTAACACCGACTCAGGCAAGGCCGACACGGAGCGGGCCGCCACCTTCCTCTTCAAGAACGGCGAGGGCCATTCCACCGGCGCTTCCTACGATCCGCCCAGCAAAGAATTGCTCATGAAGAACGATGTGGTGGTGGATTGGCAGCCCGCCACCCCGCACGCCAAGCCCCTGCACATCGAAGCGCCCAGCCTGCAATACCACGAGAGCACCGCCGAGATCGACCTCACTCCCACCGGCCGCATGACGCGCGAGGGCATGACATTCGAAGGCGACACGCCCATCATCCGCCTGCGCGACGACGGCGCCGGCCACAAATTCATCCGCGAGATCGACGCCGACCATGCGCACGGAAACGACGACACGCCCAATCGCAAATTGACCTACGCGGCCGATCGCGTCTGGGTGTTTTACAACGACGACCACTTGATCGAGCGAATCGTCATCGAGGGCAACGCGGTGCTGAACTCCACCGCGGAGACCTCCGAAACCCACGTCACCGCCAATCACGTGGAGATGTTCTTCGATCCGCACGACAAAGAGAGCCAGCTCACCCGTGTCACTTGCAACGGCCAGGCCGTGGTCACCTCCAATCCGTTGCCCGCGCCCGGCAAGCAGCCCACCGACTCGCACGTGCTGCGCAGCGAAAATATCGAGATGAAAATGCGCCCCGGCGGTCGCGATATCCAGACCGTTTCGGCGCACCCTTCGGGCACGCTGGAATTCCTGCCCAACCAGCCGGCTTCGCACCACCGCACCTTGCAGGGCGACGAGATGCTGATCTCCTACGCCGCGCAGAATCGCATCGAATCCTTCCACGCCACCAACATCAAGACCACCACCGACCCCAACGCCGACGAGCTCAAACGCAACCGCGCGGTCTCCACCACCTCCAGCCAGGACCTCGCGGCCCGCTTCGATCCGCAGACCAGCCAGTTGGCCTCCATGGAACAGACGGGCAATTTCAGCTATCAGGAAGGCGAACGCAAGGCCCACGCCAACAAAGCGACCTTCGATCAGAAGCAGAACGTGATGACGCTCGACACGGGAGCAGCCGTCTCCGACGCCACCGGCGTCACCACCGCCGACCACATCCGGCTGGACCAGCGCACCGACGATTTTCTAGCCGAGGGCAGCGTCAGTTCCACCCGCCTTCCCGATAAGAACCAGAAGAGCGACTCCGCCATGCTCTCCGGCGATTCCCCCATGAGCGCGCAGGCCCGCAAGATGGAGTCCAGCAACCGCCTCGGCAACCACCATACCCGTTACGAAGGCAATGTCAAGCTGTGGCAGGGCGCCAACCGCATCACCGCCGACGTGGTGGAGATCGACCGCGACAAGCACTCGCTCATCGCCGATGGCAACGTCGTCACCGAAGCCTGGGAACAGCCCAAGGAGGACGAAAAGAAGAAGAGCACCGCCGCGGTCCTCACCAAAGTGTATGCCCCGCACCTGGTCTATACCGACCAGGACCGGCTGGCCTACTATTCCGGCGGCGTCAAGCTGGAAAGGCCCGACCTGCATTTGAAGTCGAAAGAGCTGCATGCCTGGCTGGCCGATTCCAAAGCCGATTCGCAGCTCGAAAAAGCCTTCGCCGATGGCGCCGTGGAGGTCTCCGGCGCGCGCAAGGAAAATGCCTACAACGGCAATTCCGAACACGCCGAGTACTACACCAAAGAGCAGAAGGTGATTCTCAATGGAGGCGCCCCGCAATTGACCCGCACCGTGGGCGGCAAACAACCCACCCTCATCAAGCAGCGCGAATTGATCTACTTCCTCAATGATGGGAAGCTGGTTGGTAACGGAGCCGCCACCGACCGCATTCCCCCCAAGAAAAAATGACGCCTCCCGCATGAAAACGCTCGAAACCCACGAGATCTCCAAGACCTATCGCGGCCGCCGTGTGGTGGACGACGTTACCGTGCACGTGCAGCAGGGCGAAGTAGTCGGCCTGCTGGGCCCCAACGGCGCCGGCAAGACGACTTCTTTTTACATGATTGTAGGGCTCATCAGCCCCGATTCCGGGCGCATTTCGGTGGACGGCCAGGATATCACCAACCTGCCGATGTACCAGCGCGCCCGCAAGGGCATCAGCTATCTTCCGCAGGAAGCCTCGGTCTTCCGCAAACTCACGGTGGAAGAGAATCTCATGGCCATCCTGGAGACGCTGCGGATTTCCGGGCGCGAGCGTCGCGAAACGCTGGAGCGCCTGCTCGATCAACTCGGCCTGGACAAGGTGCGGCGCAGCCAAGGCTACATGCTGTCGGGCGGCGAGCGGCGGCGCGTGGAGATCGCCCGCTCGCTGGTGATCAGCCCCAGTTTCCTGCTGCTGGACGAGCCGTTCTCGGGCATCGATCCGATTCAGGTGCTGGAACTGCAGCGCATCATTTTCGACCTGAAGCGCGCCGGCATCGGCATCCTGGTGACCGACCATAACGTGCGCGAAACGCTCTCGGTGACGGACCGCGCCTACATCATCAATAACGGCCGCATCTTCCGCGCCGGCAGTCCCGAAGCGCTGGGCCGCGACCCCGAGGTGAAACGCATTTATCTGGGCGAGAGTTTCGAGCTGTAGTGCGAATTCGTACCCGGCCTGTCAGGTAAGATGGAAACGTCGGGACGCAAGCTGCGTACTCACTCTATGAGACCTTTACTTCTGCTGGTGCTCGGCGCGACCTCCGCATTTTCCCAGCCCTTTTCTTTCGGCGTGAAGGGCGGCGTGCCGCTCACCGATTTCATCGACGCCGCCACTAGCACCAATCAAACCAACGGCATCTTCGGATTCGCCACCCACACCAACCGCTACATTGTGGGAGCGACCGGCGAACTGCGGTTACCCTTTGGATTGGGCGTCGAGGTGGACGCACTGTACCGGCATCTCGACTACCAGAGCAGTTTGCAAACGTCGACTACGACCACCAGTTCGAGCACCACCGCTAATGCCTTCGAATTCCCGGTGCTGGTGAAGTACCGGTTCGGCCCCAAGGTGATCCATCCGTTCGTGGATGGCGGGGTTGCCTGGGATACGCTGCAAGGCCTGACGCAGGATATCAAGAACACACTATTCGGTGCGACTGGTACCAGTTCGTCATCGTCTTCGCCCTCGCAACTAGCGAACAATACGACGCGCGGCTATGTGGTGGGAGGCGGGCTGGACTTCAAGTTTCTGATCATTCACATCCAGCCGGAGGTCCGCTACACGCGTTGGGGCGCGAAGCATTTCTTCGACCCCAGCGGATTGCTGAACAGCAATCAGAATCAGGCCGAGTTTCTGCTGGGGGTCACGTTTTAGCGAAATCGCCACCCAACGTCACTTACTTTTCCCGTGTCCGGAAGTTCTGCATGAATTGTGGGGCGGACCCCCGGGTTCGCGCGGGACGCCCTCGTCCCGCCGCCCCGCTACGGCGTGAGGGAGGACTATTCTCGAAATCCAAGTGCCCGCACTCCCCTTGTCAAACTAGGAGAGTTCGAGTATACTCCTAGTTAGACTAGGAGGAAATTATCATGGGTAAGACCGCAGAGCTCCTGCCGGGCACTCTCGACATGCTGATTCTAAAGGCGGTATCGTTAAAACCGCTACATGGATACGGCGTATTGCAGCGCATCCAGCAGATTTCAGGCGATGCCCTGGAGATCCCCCAAGGGTCCTTGTATCCGGCGCTTTACCGGTTAGAGCACCAGGAACTAGTCGCCGCCGAATGGGGTGTGAGCGCGAATAATCGCCGGGCGAAATACTACAAGTTGACCGTCGCCGGACGGCGCCGCCTGCGTGAGGAAACGGCCGGCTGGAATAGGCTGGCGGCGGCGATGGCAACGGCCCTGAACACTACGCCGGAGGAGGTGTGACGTGCTGAAACGCTTTCGCTCCCTGTTCCGCGTACTCAAGTCACGTCGCGAGTTCGAACAAGGCATGACCGAAGAGCTGCGATTTCACATCGCGCAATACACGGACGACCTGGTGCGCTCCGGCATGCCACCGCAAGAAGCGGCGCGGCGGGCCCGGATTGAGTTCGGCAGCCTGAACAGCGTCCAGGAAGAGTGCCGCGAGGCACGCGGGCTCAACCCCTTCGATGAACTGATCAGGCAACTGCGCCACGCCGCCCGATTGCTGCGCAAGACACCCAGATTCACCGCAACCGCCCTCGCGACCGTCGCCGTCTGCCTCGGCGCAAATCTGACGATCTTCGCGGTGGTGGACTCCATCCTGCTCCGCCCGCTGCCGTTTCCCGAGGCCGGCCGTCTAGTCACCGTGTTCAATACATACCCCAAAGCGGGTGTCGATCGCGACGGTTCCTCGGTAGCCAACTATTACGAACGCCGTGGCAAGATTCCCGCCTTCGCCGGGCTCGCCATGTATTCCTACGGTACGGCGGTCCTCGGCGACGCGGGCTCAACGGAACGCGAGCAGATCGCGCGGGTATCTCCGGAGTTTTTCTCAACGCTGGGGGCCGGTCCGGTGATGGGACGCAGTTTCACGGATGGGGAAACCTCGTTTCAAACCGACAAAGTTGTGATTCTCACCGACGCTTACTGGCGGCAGCATTTCAATGCCGACCCGCACGTAATCGGCAGGCAACTCCGCGTGGACGGACTTCGTGACACGGTAGTCGGTGTTCTGCCCCCCGGCTTCCGCTTCCTCTCCTCCGAGGCGCGCCTGTACTTTCCTTTCTCGTCGCGGCCTGAAGATCGTGGTTCCGGGCAGCGACACTCGGGTGGGAACTCCAAGCATATGATTGCCCGCCTTAAGCCAGGCGTGACCCTGGCACAGGCGCAGGCCCAGATCGACGCACAGAATGCCACGCTGGAAGCAGACGATCCCGAGGCCAAAATGATGGCTGATGCCGGCTTTCGTTCTGTGGTGGCGCCCCTTCACGCGGACCACGTTCGAACGATCCGCCCCGCCTTGTTGTGGATGCAGGCGGGCGCGTTCGCCCTATTGCTGATCGGCGTCGTCAACCTGACGAACCTGCTTTTGATCCGGGCGAGTAGCCGCGTCAAGGAAGCCGCTGTCCGGCAGGCGTTGGGCGCGAGCCGGTTGCACGTGGTAAGCGAGGTGGTGGTCGAGACCACCCTGCTCACGCTGGCCGGAGGCTTACTCGGGCTCGCCGCCGGGGCGGGCGGAATCCGCCTCCTGAGCGTGCTGGGGGCCGATCGTTTACCTCTGGGGAGTCACATCGCCTTCGACGCTCGCCTGGCATGCGTCGCGGTTCTCGGAGCCGTCGTCATGGGACTCGCGCTCGCGGTGCCCATAGCCCGGTTCAACCTCCGCGGCCGTCTGGCAAGCGGGATCCAATCGGAGACCCGCGGCGGAACGCCCAGCCGCGCCGCTCAAAGCCTGCGCCATGGCTTTATCGTGGCGCAGATCGCGTTGGCAACGGTTCTATTGAGCGGGGCGGGTCTGCTGGGGCTCAGTCTGGAGCGGGCCATGGCGATCTCTCCGGGCTTTCGGCCGGACCATGTTCTGACGGGGCAAATCTCGGTGCCGTGGAACAGATACCCGGACTGGCCGGCTCGCCTGGCATTCAACGAGAGGCTGTTGCAGGACCTATCCCGCCAACCCGGAGTTTCGGCCGCCGGAGTGGTCAACAATGTGCCCTTGAGCGGTAACAGCGGAAAAAGTGCCGCCACCGTAAAGGGCCACGTTCGCCTGCCTGGCGAATCGCCTCGTGGATATTACTCTTATGGAGTCGATGGCGACTACTTTGCCGCGATGGGCTTCTCCCTGCGGGAAGGACGTTTCCTCACGGCGGACGATTCGCTCCGGTCATCGCGGGTCTGCGTCGTGGACGAGGACTTCGCGCGGTATTACTGGCCGCACGCCAGCGCTCTTGGCCAACACCTTTTCGAGGGCGGCGAACCGACAACCGATGCCCAATCGTTCACCGTGGTCGGTGTGGTCGGTGCTGTGAAACAAGCGGGACTGACCGACCAGACCGCCCAAGGGGCGATTTACTATCCTTACGCCTTGAGCGGGAACGACCGCCTTTTCATTGTCGTCCGCACCGGCCTGCGACCGGAATCGCTTGGGCTGGCGCTGCAAAAGCTGGTTCGGCAAATCGACCCCGAACTGCCTGTGAACGACCTTCGGTCGATGGATACCCGCATCGCCGACAGCCTGGTGGAGCAACGCTCACCCGCATTGCTTGCGGGTATCTTCTCGCTGATCGCGGTCCTGCTGATCGCGGTCGGCACTTATGGTGTCTTGAGTTACGCCGTGACGCAACGCCGCCGCGAGATCGGCGTGCGCATGGCATTGGGGGCGCGGCCCGAGCAGATACGCGGCCAGTTTCTGGCTCTCGCCCTACGCCTGCTGGTGGCCGGCACGGTACTCGGCATCATCGGAGCGTGGCTGACTGGCCGAGCCATGCGGACGCTGCTCTTTCAAGTGCCA
>Ga0182018_10003635_pt1 | contig 13715 bp, 8 predicted proteins | sample 812P2MmetaG_FD_120490 | JGI IMG/M metagenome (GOLD analysis project Ga0182018, IMG submission 120490) | Permafrost microbial communities from Stordalen Mire, Sweden - 812P2M metaG | ecosystem: Environmental > Terrestrial > Soil > Wetlands > Permafrost | place: Sweden: Stordalen | collected...
CGGGCCGGTGAGTCCGCAGAGCGCCAGGGCGCCGCGATCGCACCATCTTTGCGCAGCCGTCGCGCCGTCGTCCGAAATAAGAAGCATGACCAGGACAAGGGCCACGCACCACTGGAGGTTGGCCAGGCTCAGGAACACCTCGTCCGTGTGGGGCACGAGCGCAAATGCCAGCGCCAGCGCAGGCTTCGCCGGCAGCCGGACTCGCCGTGAGAAGAGCACCGCGATGGCCGCGGCGTCAAAGCAAAGGGCGGCGACGTTGTAAATGGTGGGAGCCAGGAGCGGGTCGAAGAATGCCGCCGCCCACGCTACGCAGCGGGGGAGCAGGTGCAGGTAGCCGCCGTAGGGGGTGTGGAACGCCGCAAGGCCGAGCTGGCGGGCGCCGATGAAAAAGATGGTCCCGTCCTCGGCAAAGAACTGGGGGTTCCGGAGGGAGTCCGGCTTCCTGAGGATCAGGATGAGAACGACCGCTGCCAGCGTTCCGAGGGCGATGGAGCGCCGCCTCACGGTGGACCCGGTTTGCTGCATGGATCCGTTCCGGGGGCAGGCTAGGGCCGCCGCCGCGCGCCTTGGCCCGGCTTTCGCCCGGTCGCCGCGATAAGCTGGTTCGGAAGGTCGACGACGCGCACGGCCTCGAATCCCGCCTTGGAAAGGTAGATGCCCAGTTCCTCGCGGGTTGAGGCCATGCTGATGTGGGCGGGCCGGCGGTCAATCGGGTAGCGGGCGCCCTCGGTGAACACGTTCCAGCCGTGCTCGGAATCGAGGGGATAGTTGTCGAAGTAGCCGCGACCGCCCGGCCGCAGGACCCGGAACGCCTCCTCCACATAGCGGTAGCGGTCCCACTCATACAGGTGCATGAAGACGATCGTGCAGTAAACGAGGTCGAAGGCGTCCTCGGGAAACTCCTGAAGCCCGACCGTCGACAGCTCGACGAGCCGCGTGTTCGGCAGGCCCTGCAGCCGCGCCGCGGCGTGCCCGAGCATCCCGCCGGAGATGTCCGCCCCGAACCATTGCAGGCATTCGCCGCCGAGGAGCTTGCCGACCCGCCCGATGCCGCAGCCGATCTCCAGGACCACGTCGTTCCTGTCGAGGCCCACGGTCGCGCGCAGCGTGTCGATGAAGCCCCGCGCGGTGAGATCCATGGTCGGCTCGTCCGTGTGGCCGGCGACCGCAAGCGAGGCCACGTCGAAATCCCTCGCCTGCCGGTCCCACAGCCTCTTGTACGCCGAGCGGTCGCCCAGCGTGCCGGTGCTGTTGCGCCAGCGTTCGTGGGCGTCGTCCGCGCTCATGCGCCTGGGGGCACGCACCAGATCGAGGTCTTCATGATCGAACGCCATTCCGAAGGTTCCAGCTGCGCCTCGAGGCTGAGCAGGTGCCGTCCCGGCGGTGTCTCAAACGTGACCTCGAATCCCGGGCGCGGGTTTGCCGGCTGGGGCCCGTGCCTTTCGATGACCTCCGGCTCCTCGAGGCCATGGCGGCCGACGAAGAGCCGCCCGTCCAGGTCGACCCGGATGGCGGAGACCGCCCGGCCGTCCTGGGGCCACGCCCATCCGCGCAGCGTGAACGTGGGTTCCCGGTATATGCGGAAAGGCGACGTATGCAGGTAGTAGGTGAACACGCCCCCTTTGACCGGGGATCCCCCAGGCGGAACGGGCGAGCCGGCCCGGGGGGAGCTGCCGGATGCCCGCAGCGGCGCGCACAGGCGCCAGAGCCACGAGCGCCTGATGCCCTCGAGCTCGACCTCGAGCGCGGCCTTTTCTTGGCCCTCGGCCTCCAGCATCCGGGTGAAGAGCTCCATGTCCGCGAACGCCTCCTGCTGGCGCCTGAGCAGCCCCGCCAACTCCTCGCGCAGCACGTGGAGGTACGAATTGCGCTCCCCGCGGTCGAGAAACTCGTTCACCATCTTGGCGCGGAACGCCGCCTCGCGCCGCTTCACGTCGTCGATCTCCGCCGTCAGGGCGGCGATGCGCAGGTTTGGGTCGTCGGGCGCCGGGTTCATTCGAGGTGCTCCACCCAGGACTTCCTGGCGCGCGAGAGGTAGGCCGGGGAGAAATCCTCCCCGACCAGGGTGAGGTTGGGATTGTAGGCCGGGTCGGACATGAGGAGATCGGCCCACGTGTCCATCATGTAGTCGATCTCGGACTGGAACCGCGCCTTCTTCTCGGGGGTGTCCTCGACGCCCCGCGTCGCCGACTCGTGGTGGTAGAACTCCGCGTAGGGCGTCCAGAGGTTCCGATATCCCGCCTTGATGAGCTTGCAGCACAGGTCGACGTCGTTGAACGCGATCGACAGGTACTTCTCGTTGAGTCCGCCCACCTCCTGGAACCTGTCCTTCCGGATCAGCAGGCAGGCGGCGGTCACCGCGCTGTAGTTCTGGACGAGGCGCAGGCGGTTCTTCTGGCCCTGGTCGCCCCGCGGGAACTCCTTGAACGGATGCCCGGCAACGCCCCCCAGGCCAAGGATGACGCCCGCGTGCTGGATGGTGTTCAGGGGATAGTAGAGCATCGCGCCCACGGCGCCGATCCCCGGCCGGACGGCATGGCTGACCATCTCGGTCAGCCATCCCGGGTCGATCGCCTCCACGTCGTTGTTGAGGAGCCCCACGATCTCGCCACGGGCCTCGCGCACGGCGCGGTTGTTGATCGCCGAGTAGTTGAACGGCTCGCCGCAGGGCATGACGCGGACCCGCGGGTCCTCCCTCGAGACCTGCGCAAGATAGGCGAGCGCTTCGGGATCGTCGGAACCATTGTCGACGATGACGATCTCGTAGCTGGGATAGTCGGTCGTGGCCAGGATGCTCCGGACCGCCTGCCGGACGAGCTGGAGCGCATTCCGGGTCGGGATGATGAGCGAGACAAGGGGGGCGGCCGACGGCACGGGATACTTTATCCGCCAGTGATCGCCCGGCACCGGCAGCAGCTCGACGGTTTCCCCCAGCCGCCTGAAGTGGTCCTCGAGGGCCATGCGGGCCGCCTCGATCGGGTAGCTCTTCTCCGCGAGCTGGAGGGCGGTCGAGCCCGGGACGGCGCGCCAGTGGTAGAGCAGCTTCGGAATGTGGCGTATCGAGGAGGGGGGGATCCTCTCGATCGCCCGAAGGAGCAGGTCCCAGTCCTGGCTGCCCTCGTATCCCTTCCTGAAGCCGCCGAGGGATCGGACAAGCTCGGTCCTGTAGACGGAGAGGTGGGAGGTGTAGTTCTGGCCGTGGTTGAGGTCGGGGTTCCAGTCCGGCTTGAAATACGGGTCGAAACGCCGGTCCTCCACGTCGACCTTGTCCTCGTCCGAATAGATGAACTGCGCGTCGGGGTGGGCGTCGAGCTCGGCGGCGACCTCGTACAGCGCCATGGGGGACAGCACGTCATCGTGGTCGAACAGGGCGATGAATTCGCCGGTGGCGAGGTCGACGGCCGTGTTGGTCGCCTCGCAGATGTGGCCGTTGGACTTCCTGAACTCCACCTTGATCCGGGGATCCATAGCCTCGAAGCGCTCGAGAACCGTTCGCACGTGGGGCTGCGTCGAGGCGTCGTCCGCGATGCACAGCTCCCAATGGGGGTAGACCTGGTCGAGCACGGACTGGATGGCCTTCCCGAGCAGCCCCTCCGGCGTGTCGTATACGGGCATCACGACCGAAATCACGGGCCTTGTCGCGAAAGCCTCGATGTGGGCCCTGACCGCGGCGCCATCGGCGGCATCGAGCGCCTCGTGCTGCTCGCACCATTTCTCGTATTCGCTCCGTTCGGTGGGGTCCCCGGCCTTGCCGACGTGCACCATCGCCTGGAAATAGGGGTGCCAGCCGTCGTCGTGCTGCACCTCCACGACCAGCAGGTGGTCGCCCAGGTGGGTGCGGACGTCTATCTTGATGCCGCAGTACTCGGCCTGCCTCATGCCGGTCGAGACCAGGACGTCCAGGCGCTTGGAGCCGTAGATCCCGATGGTCGTCTCGCCCGCGAATTCCGCGCGGATTCCCAGGATGGGGGCACCGGAATTCTCATAGCACCAGCCGAGGATCAGGAGCTTGTTGGACGCGGTGCTCCACGTCCTCGGATGATCGAAATTGAACGTGTAGGCGTGGGCGACCGGCGCCGTTCCGTTCGCTTGCGGCCTCGCGGCCGCGGGGACTGGAATCGCCGGCGCCGCGGGGGCGGCGGGCGGGGGCGGATGGGCCGGGACCCCTTGGGGCCGCGACCGGCCGAGGAACCTCTCCAGATCCCGCAGCGGCGCCGTGAGCCTCCAGGACAGGGAGCGGACCATGGACTTTAGCCTCTGTTCGCGGGCCTTCAGCTCGGCGTCCATCTCCAGCATCCTCGCGACCAGCTTCCCATGCTCCACGGACGCCTTCGCGGTCTCCGCGGAAGCCTTGGCCAGGTCGGCGGAGGCCGCCTCCATCTGGCTGCGGGCGATCTTCTCGACGCCGTTTATGCGGGCCTCGAGATTCTGGATATGGCGCTCGGAAAGCTTCTTGTGCAGCTTCAGGTGCCGGTCCTGCGACTCGATCCGCTCCTCCAGGTTTCGCGTGTGCTGGTTGGCGAGCTCCTTGTGGAGCTCCAGGTGGCGCACGGTTTCCTCGAGGCGCATCCTGACCCTGTCCCTCTCCAGGGCCGCGCCGGACTCGCGCTCATCCTCGACCCTGACGATCGCGGCGAGGTCGGCCGCCAGGCCCGCGAGATCAGCCGGCGGCGCGCCGCTCCCGGGCTGGAGGGCATCGGACACCTCGCGCGCGGCAACCGTCAGGTCCGAGCCCGCGGAGTTCCGGATTATCTCCCAGCACGCTCGGGGCGGGCTCGCGAGGACGGAGTCGTAGATCTTGGCGAGCGCCGCCGTGTTGGCCTCGAGGTCGAAGTGCTTGCTCGCGAACGCGGCGCCCCGCTTTCCCAGGCTTGCCGCAAGGGCCGGGTCCCTGAATATCCGCTCGCAGCAGTCCGCGATGTCGCCGGGGGTTCCGCTCGACAGGAAGAGGGCCTCGACCCCGTCCCGCATCTCCAGCGCGATGTTGGTCGCCGGCAGCACGACGGGCCGGCCGGACGCAAGGAATTCGGGCAGCTTCGAGGGAAGCCGGAAGTCGTTGAACGGCCCGGGCCTGCCTGGCTGAACAAGGGCGTCCGCAAGGGCGAGGAGCTTCGGCAGGCGGCCCTTCGCGACAAAGCCCAGGTCGAGCACATGCTCCTTCAGTTCGGGGGAAAGACCCTCGAGAAACTCCGGCCGGTTGAATCCCGTCCGGACAAGCCGGGTCGGCAGGCCCCTCTGGTTCAGGAGCCGCACCGCCACGTAGAGCTCCCGCATCTCGGGCTCGTTGGCGAACGTGTTGCTTCCGGTGAAGACGACGACCCTCTCGCCGGATAGGAGCCCGAGGGACCTGCGAAGCTCCGGGGCGGCAGGCGCCGGCGTCAGATAGTCGGGGTCGACGCCGGGCGCGATCACCGAGCAGGGAACGGTGGCCGGAACGAATTCCCGCAGCCTGTCGACGATCACGGTCGCCGCGTCCGCGAGGCGCAGGAAGGTCCTGTGCCTCACGGGATGGGGCAGGCTGTCGGACATGATCGAATCCAGCTCGTCAAAGCCCATGGCCCTCAGCTCCGCGATCGGCCTTCGCGCGTACCCCGAGATCAGGTATTCCTCATTGTCCTCCAGGTGGATGATCAGCTTGGCGCTGCGCCTGGCCGTCCGCTGGTAGGCCACCACGAACTTGCGCACGCATTCCCGGGGCGTCCATGCGTGGATGATGTCCGCCGTTGCGCGGTCGGGGAAGAGCGCGGGCTGCGAGAGAACGTCGTCATACAGCGCCGGGATGTAGACCGGGTCGGATGCCACCGACAGGGTGTCCCGGCCCGAGGGCACGGCGACGACGACCGCATGTCCCTGCGCCGACAGGACGTTGGCGAAGCCGCCTATGTGGTTCAGGCTGTTGGTGGTGAAGTCGCCGTAGTTGACAAACAGGATGTTCACCGGGTTGGGTCCGCGTCGCGCGCTGTCAGTACGGCTTCACGGCACTGGCAGCGTCGCTCACCTCGGTCGATTCGGGCTCGGGCAGATTGTCAAAGCCGCCGGACACCCTGAAAATGATCGCGTCCCAAGGAGTCGCGCCCCGCTGGGAGCGGTTCGGCGAAAGGCTCCAGTCCATGATTGCCATGGCGAGGATGCAGGGGTCCGAGATCGGCAGCTCGGCGAAGGTCTTCTCCCGGACGACAAGGGGAACCGCCTTTGAATCCATCCTGCCGATGAACTCCGCCAGGGCCGCCTGGTCGGCCTCGCCCGGGCCGCGGGCCCCAAACTCCTTGCGGCCGAGGTCCGCATCCTCGGTGCGGCCCGCCTCGGCGAATAGCTCGATGGCCTTGAGGTCGCAGGCCCGGCTGAGCCTCGCGTCGAGGCTGGCTTCCCGCGCGTACGACCGCACCGCGTCCAGCCGCCCCGAGTCCGCGAGGTAGCGCAGGTACGCGAGATGGGCCCCGACGGGCGCCCCGGAGCCGGGCGCGGCGCCCAGCGAGGCGCTGTATTCGGCGAGAAAGGGCGTGGCGTCCTGCGCCCTGTCGGGGAAAAGCTGGGCGGCCATCGCGGGAACGTCGTCCCTGAGGGCCAAGCGCTGGACGTTGAAATGGATGTCGCCTATCGAGCTGCCGAGCGGGAGGTGCAGCGACTCCCTTCGGTGGATGAGGATCTCGCGATCGACGACGGCGCGCATCGCCGCGGTCCGAACGGCGTCCTCAGGATGGTCGGCGACGAACTGGAACAAGGCGGAGCGCGGCCTGCCCAGCAGCACCATGGATTCGGCCAGGATCGGATTGAAGTCGGACTGGTACTTTTCATCGGGCCTTATCGCCTTTAGCATCCCGTCGACGATCTTCTTCTGGTCGTAGTCCGCGGCCACGCGGAAGATGGTCTGAAGGAGAAGCGGCCGGTGCTCGTCCAGGACCGGGAAGGCCATGACCTCGCCCCACCGCTGGCGCCGCGCCATCACCTCCAGGATGGCCACGAGGGCCTCGTCCCGGATCGGGTCGTTCCTCTTCTCGTCGAGCCCGTAGAGATAAATCGCGCAGTTGACGTCGTCGAAGGCCCCGAGGCGCTTGCGCTCGAGGTTGAAGAGGACGCGCTCCTTGAAGTAGTCCAGCGGGTAGGGGCCCAGCTTCAGGTCACCCCGGCTCAGCGCCTTGGCGGTGGGCGAGTCCGGATAGACCCTCCGGGCGCGCTCGACGTTGGATTCGGCATGCTTCCAGTAGAACTGCAGGTAGGAGTACGAGTAGCTCCCCTCCGCCATGGTCGTCACGTAGTCGTTCGCCTGTTCGTAAAGCCGTGCGGCTTCGGGGCTTCCAACCTCCGGGGTCGATCCGTCCAGGTTGGCGGCAGGCAGCTGCGCTGACGAGGCCAGCGCCGCGACGAGGAGACTCACCAGGCGTATCCGTGGGGGCATTGGAAAAAAAGGCGGACCCTCAGATTTGCAGGAGTCCGCCCGGTAGGTAAATGACGAAGTACGGGCGTCAGAGCTTGTAGCCGCACTCCGCCGCGTCCTTCGCAAACGTCTTCACCGTGTCCAGGGACACCTCGGTCAGGTCCATGCCGAGCATCTTGGCGGCCTTCCCGAGGATGTCATGGGGCACCGTGATGATGGCGCAGCCGCATTCCTGGGCCTGGAAGATGTTGAGGACCTCCCGGGTGCTCGCCCAAAGGAGCTCGGCCTTGGCATGGTTGTGGAGGAGCGCGGTGCAGGCCCGCATGAGCGGCATGGGGTCGACGCCGGTGTCTGCGATTCGTCCCGCGAACACCGAGACCACCGACGGAACGGCGGGATTGAGCGCCTCGGCGACGCCGGCAACCTGCTTCAGGGTGAGGATGGCGGTGATGTTGAGCTTCACACCCTGCGCCGCGAGCTCCTTGACCAGGGGCAGCGAGGATTCCCCGCGCGAGTTGGTGATCGGGATCTTCGTGTAGACGTTCTTGCCCATCGCGGTGATCTTGAGCGCCTGCCGCTTCATGTCCGTGAAGTCGTCCGTGAAGACCTCAAGCGAGATCGGCTTCGCCGTCACCGTCTGGAGGATATCCCGCGCGAACGCCTCATAGTCCTTGATCCCGGCCTTCTTCATGAGGCTCGGGTTGGTCGTCAGGCCCTTGATGTAGGGCTTGGAATAGAGGTCCAGTATGCCCGCCTTGTCGGCGCCGTCGGCATAGAGCTGTATGGTAAGGTCGTTGAGGGATTTCATGTGTTTTTGGAGGTCAAAATAGAGGTCACTGTTTGGGAACCGGCAAGTAGATTATAGACAACGCCAGTAGTCTTCGCGAATCCGACAGGAGTGGATCGAAGGCGTAGGCAAAGACATCTGACAGCCGGATCGCCCAAACCATCTATTCGGGGCGCCGTTTTCAGGCATCTTTCCCGGGCTGGGCCGATGCTCCCAGGATGACCGCGACCGCCTCGGGAAAAGCCCTTACCGTATGATCAGGCAGCAAGTTGAATTTCTCGTCATAGCCGAAATCGATGAGCACGGTCTTGACCCCGGCGCGTCTGCCGCAGTCCACGTCGCGCCACCGGTCGCCGACCATCCAGGACCGGGGCAGGTCGGCGCCGAGCGCCGCGGCGGCGTCGAGAAGCATGCCGGGCTCGGGCTTGCGCCTGCGGGACGCCTCGCCCATTCCCGGATCGAAGCACACCTCGACCCGGTCGATCTCCGGGACAAGCTCAAGCAGGCGCGCGTGCATCGCGTCGACCAGGGACCGGGGAATGGTGCCGCGCCCGACGTCGGGCTGGTTGGTCGCGACGACGAGCAGAAAGCCGGCCTGCTTGAGCGCGCGGCAGCCGGCGGCGACCCCTTCGTGCAGCCGGAACTCCTCGACCGTGCCCGGCGGGAACGGCTTCCCATCCCGGACGACCTGGACGTTCAGCGTTCCGTCCCGGTCCAGGAAGACTGCGGGCCGCAGCGCCATCCTCCTCAGGGCTTGGCCGCCACCGACTCCCACTTCGTCTGGTTCACCTTGAGGTCGGGATGGGAGACGAAGAGGTGCCAGACCACCGCCTGGAAGGCTTCGCTATGGGGCGTGACATTGTTGGGGTTGACCGTCGGGACGATCACGCACGCGTCGGCGACCTTCGCCGTGTAGCCGCCGTCCTTGCCCACGATCCCGATGATCCGGGCCCCCACCTGCTTCGCAAGCTGCATGGCGGCGACGAGGTTTGGCGACACGTTTTTCTCCAGGTTGCCTCCGCCCACGGACAGGATGAAGAGGCAGTCCTTGCTGTTCAGCTTGCCGACGCGCAGCCACTCGACGAACACGCTGGCCCAGCCGTCGTCGTTGGTGCGGGCGGTCAGCTCGGCGACGTTGTCGGTCGGCGCGTACGCCTCGATCCCCGTGATCTTCCGGAAATCGTTCACCGCGTGGGACGCATTGGCGGCGCTTCCCCCCACGCCCAGCATGAACAGGCGGCCCCCGTGCTCCCTCACGGCGCGCAATTCGGCGACGCATTTTTCGCAGTCTGCCGGGTTGATCTTGGCCACGATCTCGGCCGTCTCCTTGAGGTGTTGTGCGGAGTATGACATGGGATGCAGAATGCAATAGGGGGCACCGAATGCGAGGCGGCAATCGCCTTCTAAACAGAGCGACATAAGTTATTGCGCATGACTGGAGGTGTTTCCGGGCTGGCTAAGGATATGGGGTGAGATTTGCCTGACAAACGTTCAATTTCGCTTGCCATCGTAATGACATGTCTAATTTAACGGTGTGCTTTTCGGATGCACCGGACGATCCCACGGCAAGCCTAACGCTAGGTATCCATTATACTAATACGTGGCCTAATACCAGCGGCCACACTGGATCAGCCCAGATAAGCCGGCGTCAGGCGCCGATCAACCTATTCACTCAATAGAGCCGGAGTTCCCAATCTTCGAATGGTGGTTCGACGCGGAAGCTCGGATCGCAGTATGAATGCAGGAAATCGGTCGCCCGTTTCTCCGCGTGCTTTAGATTGGTAACCTCACCTTTGTCGTTTACTTCCAGAACGTTTACGAGGATCGCGTAGGTGTGCTCAATGGCGCTGGGCTCTTTTCCGTAGAGGTCCAGATATTGGACTCCTTCGAGCATGTTATGCGTTCCGCTTGCTAGGAAGTACGAGAAAGTCCTAAGAGCGCCGCTGACGCTGTGGGGCAACTTCATTGTTTGGTCGAACCATGCAAAACGACTCGTTTAAGTCCAACCTAAGCCACGGGCGCCAGCTGTCGGTGGGAGCTCTGGTGTGGTGTTCGGGACTGGGCGCGATGCACCTACGAGACAACTTCGCGCCGGAAGCTTACGATCAAACGGCGCGGCCCGCGCTCGCTTCGCCACGGGAAAGTTGAATGTTTCCTGGGCGTTCGCCGCCGAATCACTTGAAATGCCGAGCGAGCGCCGGGGAGCCCGGCCTAGTTCCTGATCTGCCACTGGGTGCCCACGTTGCCCAGGTAGACGGAGGACTCGAAGGTAGTTCCGTTCATCAGCCAGACATAGCGGTCCCCGGTCATGGTGTTCTCAAAGACGATGTCCGGCTGGCCTACGCCTGTGAAGTCCTCGGTCGCTGCGATCTGCCACTGCGTGCCGGGGTTGCCCAGGTAAACGGAGGACTCAAAGGTGGTGCCGTTCATCATCCAGACATAGATATCCCCCGTCGAGGTGTTCTCAAAGACGATATCCGGCTGGCCGGTGCCGTAGAAATCCGCCGTGTCCGCGATGCGCCACTCGGTTCCCGTGATGCCGAGGGACACGCTGGAGACGTAGGCTGTGCCGTTCATGAGCCAGATCACGCTCTCTCCCGTCGTCGTGTTCGTCCAGAGGATGTCCGCGTTGCCGTCGCCGTTGAAGTCGGCCACCGCGTCGATCATCCACGCGGTCGAGACAACGCCGAGGGAGACGCTCGAGACGTAGCTCGTGCCGTTCATGAGCCAGATCAGGCGCTCGCCCGTCGAGGTGTTCTGCCAGAGGATGTCCGGCTGGCCATCGCCGTTGAAGTCGCCCGTCGCGGCGATCTGCCACTGGGTCGGGACATTGCCGATGAAGACGCTTGAGGTGAGGCTGGTGCCGTTCATCAGCCAGACATAGTGGTCCCCGGTGGCGGTGTTCTCAAAGAGCAGGTCCGGCTGGCCGTCGCCGTTGAAGTCCAGCTTTGCCAGCTCGACCGGCTGAAGGCCCGACTGACCCAGCACCCAGTTCTGAGAAACAATTCCGAGCGATGCGGTGCCGGCCACGGAGGTGCCCTTCATGATCGCGACAGAGCGCTCGCCTGTCTCGGCATTGGTCACGATCAAGTCGGGTTCCCCGCCGCCGATGTTGTTGCCGACCCATGAGATCCGTAAATTGGCAGCAAAGACCCCAAGCGACATCCCAAGCGGCACTCTGGAGCTGAAGCTCGTTCCATTCATGAGCCAGATGTACCGCTCTCCGTTTGTCGTGTTGGTCCAGAGGATGTCCGGGGACCCGTCGCCGTTGAAGTCGGCAACCCCGTCGATGGACAGATAGGTCGGAACGACGCCAAGCGAGACGCTCGAGGAGTAGCTGGTGCCGCTCATGATCCAGATCACCCGCTCGCCGGTCGTCGTGTTGGTCCAAAGGATGTCCGCGGACCCGTCACCGTTGAAGTCGCCGACTCCGGATATGGACCAATTGGTCGCGATCACGCCTAGCGAGACGCTCGAGGAGTAGGTGGTGCCATTCATAAGCCAGATCAGGCGTTCGCCGGTCGTCGTGTTGGTCCACAGGATATCGGAATTGCCGTTCCCCAGGAAGTCCCCGGTGCCATCGATCTCCCATTCGGTCGGGACGATGCCGAGCGAAACGCTGGAGCTATAACTGGTGCCGCTCATCTGCCAGATCACGCGTTCGCCGGTCGTCGAATCCGTCCAATACAGGTTGGGCGCCGGCGGCGCCACCAGGAATCCATACGCCGTGATGGCACTGATGAGCGGCGAATCGACCTGGGTGGACGTGGCGTCCTGTCCGTCGTCCGCGTAGGCGTACAGGATATGATAACCGACCGCCAACGGTGCCGGCTTGCCGCTGAACGACGAGCCGCCGTTTGTCGCCCGGGTCCAGGGGCCCTGCCACGTGTCTACCTGGAAGAAGACATTCTGGGGTGTTGGGGCCTCCGGACTGAATGTGCTTGTAGCATTGAACGTGAAGCTGGGTGTTGCGCTCAAAGTCATATTTCCCGCAAGTGGAGTGATGCTCGCGCTGAGTGGAATTGCCTGCACCTGCTGCTCTGCAATCGCTGTAACGTTGTTGCCGACTTGGTTGGAGGTGTAAATCATGCCGGTCACCGGGTTCACGACGATAGTCCGGGGAGCGGTTCCCGTGGTCACTGTCGTGGTTGCATTCGTGGATCCGTCAATCACCGTCACGGTGTTGTCGCCGTAGTTGGCGACATAGATCTTGTTCGTTGCTGGATTCACAGCGATGGAGTTGGGAGCGTTTCCAGCAACAACCGCAGTGGTCGCATTTGTGGCGCCGTTTATCACCGTTACGCTGCTGCTACTTTGGTTGGCGACATAGACCGTGTTCGTCACCGGGTTCACGGCGAGTGCAGTAGGATAGTCTCCCACCGTCACTCTAGTGGCTGAATTGGTAGCCCCATTTATAACCGTTACGCTGTTGCTGCCGGGGTTGGCGACGTAGATAGTGTTAGTGACAGGGTTCACGACGATGGCAATCGGATCGGTTTCTACGGGGACGGTGGTAGTCGTGTTTGTGGCCCCGTCGATCACCGTCACGGTGTTGTCGCCGTTGTTGGCGACGTAGACCGTGTTCGTCACCGGGTTTACGGCGATGGCATAAGGATTTATTCCTACGGTCACGGTGGTGGTCGCATTCGTCGACCCGTCAATCACCGTCACGGTGTTGTCGACGTAGTTGGCGACGTAGACCGTGTTCGTCAGCGGGTTTACTGCAGCGGCATACGGACCTGATCCCACGGAAACGGTGGTGGTCGCATTCGTGGAGCCGTCAATCACCGTCACGGTGTTGCTGCCGTAATTGGGAACGTAAATTGTATTGGTGACGGGATTCACGGTGGGAAAAACCGGACCGTTTCCGGCAGTCACGGTAGCGGTCACTGTATTCGTGGCCCCATTGATCACCGATACGGTGCCGCTCGCGTTTTTGTTGGCGACATAAACCATGTTAGTCGCCGGGTTTACGGTGAGGGACTTAGGGAAGTTTCCTACAGGTACTGTGGCGGTCGCATAGGTGGATCCGTCAATCACGGTCACGGTGTCGCTTTCCTCAGCGTCGTAGATCGTATTTGTTACCGGGTTTACAGCGATGGCTTTGGGATTGGTTCCTACGGCCACGGTGCTCGTCGCGTTCGTAGCACCGTCAATCACTGTCACGCTGCTGCTATTTTCGTTGGCGACATAGACCGTGTTCGTCACCGGGTTCACAGCGATTGCATTGGGATTGGTTCCCGCAGCCACGGTGGTGGTCGCGTTCGTCGTCCCGTCGATTACCGTCACGTTGTTGCTGCCGTTATTAGCGACGTAAATCGTGTTCGTCACCGGGTTCACAGCGATGGCCTTGGGATTGGTTCCCACGACCACGGTGCTCGTCGCGTTCGTGGCCCCGTTGATCACCGTCACGTTGCTACTATTTTCGTTGGCGACATAGACCGTGTTCGTCACCGGATTTACGGCGATAGCCCAGGGTTGGCTTCCCGCTACTACGGTGGTGGTCGCATTTGTGGCCCCGTCAATCACTGTCACGCTGCCGGCTCCGACACC
>Ga0182018_10003637_pt1 | contig 13710 bp, 11 predicted proteins | sample 812P2MmetaG_FD_120490 | JGI IMG/M metagenome (GOLD analysis project Ga0182018, IMG submission 120490) | Permafrost microbial communities from Stordalen Mire, Sweden - 812P2M metaG | ecosystem: Environmental > Terrestrial > Soil > Wetlands > Permafrost | place: Sweden: Stordalen | collected...
CTCTACACGTTCCATCGATCGGCCTGATCGTCGCTGGCGACGTTGTGTACAACCAATGCCGCACATATGTCGGCGACACCACCCCCGAGAGCCGAAAGAATTGGATGGCAGACCTGGACCGGTTAGCGGCACTGAACCCGACGATGGTCGTCGCCGGTCACAAGAAGCCTGGCGCGCCCGACTCTCCCTCGACGATCGAGGACACCAAGCGCTACCTGCAGGACTTCGATCGGCTGCAGAAAATTGCGACGTCCGACCAGGACCTGTTCGATCGGATGACGGCGTTATACCCGGATTGGGTAGCGAATCAGTCGTGGTTGATGTTCGGATTCCCGGGGGTATAGCCAGCATTCAACCGGGTCGGCCCGTCCTTGCGCACTGTGGAGCAAACCGCGGACGGTGAGCTGGCTCTTTCTCGGGAGAACAGAATTCGATTTCAGAGGAGAACAAAATGGCATCAAAAGGGAAAGTCTTAGTGCTAGTTTCGAGCGGATACGGCTTACCGTTGGAAAATGGCGGGTGTTATCGCGGCGCCGGGTATTACCTGAACGAGTTGACGGTTCCGGTCCGCGCCCTCATGCAGGAAGGCTACGAGATCACTTTCTCCAACCCCGATGGCAACGCGCCGCAACTGGATCTCCATTCCGCTGTCCCCGATTTCTTCGGCGGGGACGAGGCGAGGCTCCAGGACTATTTCAAATTCCGCGATAGCCTGACCGGCCTCAGAAATCCAACTCGCATCTCGGATGTAATCGCATCGGGACTGGATCAATACGGCGCTGTTTTCGTCCCCGGCGGCCATGGCCCGATGATCGATCTTCTCGATGATCCCAACGCCGGCATCGTGATGAGACATTTCCATGAAACATCCAAGCCTACGGCGGTGCTCTGCCATGGCCCGATTTCACTGCTCTCCGCGCTTCCCGAATCGAAGGAGTTTGTCGCCGCGCTGTCGGCGGGCGATACCGCTGGAGCACAGGCCAAGGCGCGAGGCTGGATCTATTCTGGATATAAGATGACGATCTTTTCGACCGCGGAAGAGCAGCAGCGGGAGCCGCTTGAGATTGGTGGTAAGGTTCTCTTCTATCCGGACTTCGCGTTGCGCACGGCGGGCGGTGACGTTAGCGTGCTCGCTCCATGGCAGAGCTACGTCCTTCAGGATCGCGAGTTGATCTCCGGCCAGAACCCGTTCTCTGACGAAGCGCTTCTGAAACTTCTTCTAGCGGCACTTGACGCGAAGAAGAAGCCGGTTGCAGCGGCATAAGAATCGGGGATGCCGATCATTTATATGATCGTGTTGCAATGGTTGGCTCCAGTTGAAGTGCAAGGGAAGGAATTGCCGATGAATCTCGTCGCATTTCGCACCATTCAGATCGATGGCCTATCAATTTTCTACCGGGAAGCTGGTGCGAAAAATGCCGAGACTCTTCTCCTGCTCCACGGACTTCCATCGTCGTCGCGTATGTTCGAACCGCTTTTCGCACGTCTATCAGACTGCTACCATCTGATCGCGCCGGATTATCCTGGCTTCGGACACAGTGACTGGCCCGACCCGAAGAACTTCGCTTACACTTTCGATCGCTTTGCCGAGATCATGAACCATTTCACTCAGGCGCTGGGACTCTCGCGCTACACCTTATATATGCAGGACTACGGAGGCCCGGTCGGCTTTCGCATGATACTGGCACATCCGGAGCGTGTCGAGGCGCTCATCGTGCAGGACGCCGTCGCGCATAACGAAGGCCTTGGAGCAAACTGGAATACGCGCCGCGCGTTCTGGGCTGATCGCGCTGCCAATGAAAGCGCGCTGCGCGCTAATCTCTTGTCGATCGAGGCTACACGCGCACGACACGACGGAAACGATCCCGATGTGGAGCGCCACGATCCCGACCTCTGGACAGACGAGTATTATTTTCTGAACCGGCCCGGCCAGGCCGAGATTCAGAGCGATCTCTTCTACGACTACCGAACCAATGTGGACTCCTATCCGAGGTGGCAGGCCTGGATGCGCGAAAAGCAACCACGGCTGCTCGTCATCTGGGGCAAGTATGAATCATCGTTTGACCCGAGCGAGCCAGAGAGCTACCGCAAGGATGTGCCGAACGCCAAAGTCCACATTGTCGACGGGGGGCACTTCGCATTGGACACGGCTGCCGATGAGATTGCCGATCTTGTGAAAGGCTTTATGACGCTTTCCCGGAGGTGAAGCTTGATAACCGGCAGGAATGGATGCGAAGGAACTACATTCAGCAAAGCAGCACTGTTTATTGGAGCGGGAGTCATCAATGAGCGGCATACCAATCGAACAAAAGAGCTATGAATTAGCGCCGCGCGATGGGTTCACCATCTCACTGTTTATCACTGTCGCCGACATCGAGCGATCGGCTCGCTACTACGAAAAAGTCTTTGGCGGCCGCATTCTGAGCCTGGGCGACAGCAAGGGTGCGTCTGGGCACATTCAGATCGCGAATACGTGGCTCATTGTCAACGTCGGGGGCGGGCCCACCCCGGACAAGCCGACGGTAACGCTCAACGTGCTCGCCGACCCGGATAAGATCAGCAGCTTTATGAATATCCGCGTTGCGGATATTCACGCGTGCTATGAATTATGGAAGAGTCGGGGGGCCGAGTTCATTACAGAACCGATTTCCAAGTACGGCGAGATACGATGCTACATCCGCGATCCAGACGGTTATATCATCGAGGTCGGACAGAGCACAGACCTCACAAACGGTTAAAGCTCGGCCCGGATGTGGTTGTAATCGGCGGAAACGCTGACGAGCGTGCATGGCAAGTCTAACTGGACCAGTTAGTGGCGTCCGCAGAGCCCCGGTCACGAATTGGGCGAGAGACAAGGGGGAAATATGGGAGTTGTAACTGTGTTTCCAAGCGCCGACCCGGCTATCGGTACCGTTTCCGAAAGAGTAGACATGAAGCTTGAGGTGGTCGTCGTTCCGGTTGCGGATGTTGAGCGTTCGAAGGAGTTCTACAGCAAACTCGGGTGGCGGCTCGACGCCGACTTTCCCTATGAAAACGGGTTCCGGGTTATCCAGTTCACGCCGCCCGGCTCCGGGTGTTCAGTTCAGTTTGGAGCAAAGATCACATCGGCCGCGCCGGGCTCAGCTCAGGGCCTATACCTGATCGTCTCCGACATTGCCGCTGCGCGCAAGAATCTTGTTACGCGCGGTATTGAGGTGAGTGAGGTGTTCCACCCCGGAGCACCGGGCGCTCAGTTCCGGAACGACGGCGGCGGTCGCATCGGCGGGCCGGCACCCGCGCATGCCACCTACGGCTCGTTCGCCACGTTTCGTGATCCCGACGGCAATGGATGGCTGTTTCAGGAAGTCACAACGCGGCTGCCCGGCCGAGGACTTGGTAACATCGATGTCGCGACGCTGACCGGGCTACTTCAAGAGGCTGAGAAGCATCACAGCGAATACGAACCTACCGCTCCGAAGCATCAATGGTCGGACTGGTACGCCGCCTATATTGTCGCGCGTCAGGATGGCAAGACGCCCGAAGAGGCGGCCAGTGACGGCAAGATCCACGTAGAGGGGAAACGTTGACCGCTCCGATCAAGCATTATGACGCGATCATCATCGGGACAGGGCAAGCGGGGCCGCCGATGGCGGGGCGGTTTGCGGGTGCAGGAAAAACCGTCGCTATTATTGAACGCCATAAGTTCGGCGGCACTTGCGTGAACACCGGATGCACCCCGACAAAGACGCTTGTGGCGAGCGCCTATGCGGTGCACGTTGCGCGCCGAGGTGCGGAATTTGGTTTCGACGTTGGTGATGTTCAGGTCGATATCAAGCGGGTGAAGGCCCGCAAAGATGCAGCCTCCGCGAGCTCAAGCAATGCAGTGGAAGAATCGCTCAGAGGAACGGCAAATTGTACGGTCATTCAGGGCCAAGCCCGGTTTCAGTCGTCGAACACTGTCGTCGTCAACGATGAAGTTCTGCAAGCCGAGAATATCTTTATCAACGTGGGCGCGCGAGCTTCAGTTCCAGAGATGCCAGGCATCCACGAGGTTCCATTTCTCAACAACTCATCGATGATGGACATCGATTTCCTGCCCAAGCATCTGATCATCGTCGGTGGAAGTTATGTTGGCCTGGAGTTCGGTCAGATCTATCGCCGCCTGGGCAGCGAAGTCACGATCGTGGAGATGGGACCGCGCCTGATCGGACGGGAGGACGAGGACGTTTCTCAAGCTGTGCGCGAAATCCTGGAGGCTGAGGGTATAGAGATCAGGCTAAATGCGAAGTGCATATCGCTAGCGAAACGCGATGGCGGCGTCGCGGTCGGCCTCACATGCGAAGAAGGTCCGCCGGAAGTAGTGGGCAGTCACGTCCTTCTGGCCGTGGGGCGGACTCCTAACACGAGCGATCTGGGACTGGACGAGGCTGGGGTTGCGACCGACCAACGCGGCTACATAGTGGTTGATGATCAACTTCAAACGAACGTGCCCGGCATCTGGGCTCTGGGGGACTGCAACGGCCGCGGCGCCTTTACGCACACCTCCTATAACGACTACGAGATCGTCGCGGACAACCTCTTCAACGCCGATCATCGCCGGGTTTCGGATCGGATCCAAGCCTACGCGTTATATATTGATCCGCCGTTGGGACGATGTGGCATGACGGACGAAGAGGCGCGGAAATCCGGACGTGGCGCGCTGACCGTGAAATTTCCGATGAGTCAAGTAAGCCGGGCCAACGAAAAAGGCGAGACGCAAGGATTCATCAAGATCTGCGCCGATGCAGAAACAAAACAGATTCTGGGAGCCTCGATTCTTGGAGTGGGCGGCGATGAAGTGATTCATGTACTGCTGGACGTGATGTATGCGAAGGCCCCCTACACGGTCGTCCAGCGGGCAATGCATATTCATCCCACGGTCGCCGAATACCTGCCGCTTATCCTCGCGAAACTGCAGCCGTTTGCGTAGAGGGAAAGAACACAACATCTCCGCGGATGGGGGCCGTCGTGCTTGGTGGCTATAGGAACCTGGACCGCGCCGGGATCAAATGAATCGTGTTTATTAAGGCCATCCGTCGTGATTGCGTATTCCAAGAGCCGATACCAACGTATCGCCAATACCATCGTCCAATTGTTCCGTAGCGGTAGCTCTGTTTTTATGGGGCTGAGCACAGACGAGCCTATTCGGCGTGCGGAAGCGAAAACAGTTCAGGAGGACGCTATGGCTCAGACCAGCGCTATTGCAGAGCGAGTCCAAGGCAGGGCTATCCAAGCGGCTCATTGCGAAGCTCGAGTCGACGTGCGGGATGCCACTATCCGATCCAGATACAGGGCTGTACGGTCGGCGACAAGCGCTTTGACTGCGAGTTTCTCGGCGGAAGATCAGATGGTCCAGTCCTGTCCCGAAGCGAGCCCCATGAAATGGCATCAGGCTCACACCACATGGTTTTTTGAAACTTTCGTGCTGCGTCCATTCCTCACGAACTACAAACCCTTCCGGGAAGAGTTCCATTGGCTTTTTAACAGCTATTACAACTCGCTCGGCCAGGACATTCCGAATAAGGGCTTGCGCTCGACCTTCTCACGACCCTTGCTCGATGAAGTTCTTGCGTTCCGCGCACACATCGACCAGGAGATGGAACGATTTCTTGCGAGCGGCGTCGATGAGGAGGCGACGCGGCGCATTGTGCTGGGCCTGAATCACGAGCAGCAACACCAGGAGCTTGCTCTCACGGACATTAAGCACGCCTTTTTTTCGAATCCACTGTACGCCTCAAATATTGCGTCCCCTCTTTCAGAAGAAGAGACCCAGCCAGCCGGCAAACTGACGTGGCACGATTGTGACGGTGGATTGGTGGAGATTGGTTATCCCCTTCAAGCAGAGGATCCTGTCGATTTTTGCTTTGATAGCGAAACTCCCCGCCACAATGTGTTTCTAGAGGCCTTCCAGATAGCAAACCGCGAAGTCACCTGTCGAGAATACCTGGAATTCATTTCGGACGACGCATACACGCGTCCCGAATTGTGGCTTTCAGAAGGCTGGGAGAGCGTGAAGCGCTCGGACTGGAATGCACCTCTTTACTGGCAGCGTGATGCCGGCGACGAAACGGGTTGGCGCGTGTTCACTCTGACGGGTTGGCAGGGACTGTCGGCACTACTTGAAACGCCGGTGTGCCACATAAGCTTCTTCGAGGCCGATGCGTTCGCACGCTGGAAAGGTTGCCGGCTTCCGACCGAGGCCGAATGGGAATATGTTGCGAGCCAAACAACAGTGCAAGGAAATTTGCTGGACACGGGAAGACTTCATCCCAAGGGATCACGAGGCTTAAGCATTGGGCAGCTGTTCGGCGATTGCTGGGAATGGACGGCGAGCGCCTACACCGGTTATCCGGGATACAAGCCTCTGCCTGGAGCGCTCGGCGAATACAACGGCAAATTCATGTCCGGCCAGATGATTCTGCGCGGGGGATCCTGCGTCACCCCTGCGAGTCATATCCGGGCCACGTATCGGAATTTCTTTTCGCCAACAACCAGATGGCAGTTTGCCGGGATTCGCTTGGCTGCCTGAAAGGACTCGAGTACGTGGCAACCTACCTTGAGACAGTTGACCTGGAGAGCCTGGGAACAGCAGATGCACGCGAAGCACTGACCCGCGAAGTCCGTCGCGGCTTGATCGCGCGACCACGCGAGCTCTCACCGTGGATGTTCTACGACGCGGAGGGCTCGCGTCTGTTTGAGCGAATCACGACCCTTCCCGAGTACTACCCGACACGCACAGAAAGGGCGATCCTGGCGGAAAACGCAGATGCGATCATTGCTGCAGCCCACAGGGATAGATCGCTGCCGTTGCGCGTCCTTGAGTTGGGCGCCGGCACCGCGTCGAAAACCTGCATTCTGCTCGAAGCCGCTTTACGAATCTCGGACGACGTCACTTACGTGCCGGTCGATGTTTGCGCCAACGCTCTGGAGTTGGCGTGCCAAAACGTTGCTTTCACGTTGCCGGAAGTGCGGACAGAGCCTATCGTCCGGAACTATGTAACTCACCCGTTCGAGCTCGAACCGTTCTTCGGCACCACGCTCGCACTCTATATCGGTACAAGTATCGGCAACTTTTCGCGCGAAGAGGCTCGACTCATCCTGCGAGATTTACGTGTTCAGCTGCAATCGGGAGACGCGCTGCTGCTCGGCACAGACATGGTGAAAGACGAGGCCACTCTCCTGGCTGCATATGACGACAGTGAGGGAATCACCGCTGCGTTCAACCTCAATATCCTGCGCCGCCTGAATAGAGAACTGGGCGCGAACTTTGACGCCGCTCGTTTCCGACATCGGGCGCTTTGGAATTCGACAGAGTCTCGGATCGAGATGCACCTCGAGAGCACACAAGAGCAGGATGTGGTTATTGAGGACGCGGACCTCGATCTTCACCTGATGCCGTGCGAAACCATTCACACCGAGAATAGTTATAAATTCACAGACAAGGGTATTCAAGGTCTTCTCAACGAGGCCGGGTTTCAGTACAGAGAATCGTGGAAAGACCGTCGTGGTTGGTACAGCCTAACGCTCGCGTGCTTGCGGTAATGCCTGTCGCGATGCAGGAATCGGTTGTTACCAGCGAAGCCAATACCAAAGTATCGAGGATACTATCGTCCAATTGTTCGACTCCGAGGCTTCTGTTCTGATGGTCCACGTCGACCGAAGTCAATTGGAATGGCGAGAAACGAGAGTAGGAGAAGCCGGGCAGGGATATGATCTTTGGCCTTGGCGGATGGAGCGTCGGATTTTGACAGCGCAGCCGAAGGGATAGCTCCGGTTAGTGTTGGTGATATGAAGTTCACGAGAAATGACGGCAGCACACGGAGATGTAGTACAGAGGAGAAAAGAATCTATGTCCCACCATTACTCCGGCCCGGATTATGGCTTTCCTCATGGGGACGCCCGCCTCGACCTTACTGACCTGTATGCTTTTCCCAAGCCCGGGGACTCCGGCAAGTCGATCCTGATTATGAACGTGCATCCATCCGCAGGGGTGAACCCGCCCGGACCCACGACGGATGTCCCCTTTGCGACGGAGGCGGTGTACGAGCTCAAGATTGACACCGATGGTAATTCCGTTGCAGACATCGCGTACCGAGTGCGCTTCACCTCAGACAAAAGCGGAGCCCAGACCGCGACTCTGCGTCGCGTTGAAGGCGAGCAGGCTGCAGGGATCGGCGACGACGGGCAGACGATCGTAGAGGAAGCACCGGTTTCGACCGCGCGAGAGGCGTTCGTGACAGAGACCGGAGACTACCGCTTCTTCGCCGGCTGGCGGAGCGATCCATTTTTCTTCGACACGATGGGCGCGCTGAACAATCTGCAGTTCACAGGTGACGATTTCTTCACCGACAAGGATGTGTGCAGCATCGTGCTGGAAGTGCCTAACTACGCTCTGGGCTCTGGGAAGATGGGCCTGTGGCATCGCACCGTGGACGGCGCGAGCGGCGAATGGGTTCAGGCGGATCGCGGTGCGCTTGCCTCGCAATCTGTATTCCTCACGGGTGATGAGAAAGCGGCCTACCTGGGTGGACAGCCGTCGGACGATGCTCGTTTCATCGCTGTCTTCGCTCACTCGCTGGAGCATACGGGCGGCTATACGCCGGAGGCGGCAAGGCGAGCGGCTGGGATTCTGCTTCCGGACATCCTGCCTTTTGATCCCAGCAAGCCGGCGTCCTATCCGGCCAACGGCCGGACGCTTACTGACGACGCCATTGACGTCTTTCTTTCCATTCTTACCAACGGCAAGGTGACTCGAGATAACGTGGGGCCTCACACGGATCTGCTCGCGTCGTTCCCTTACGTTGGTGCGCCGCACAGGGAACGATCTGCCCAACTGGTGGCTGCCTGAGGCGAAGAATCGATGCACATGGCGGTTCGATTCCTTATAACCCCGAGCCGGTTGAGGTGCCCACAACTGGTAACGTTCTCATATGTTGTTCCCAACCCAAAGCGGGCGTCATTCTGGATCTTTGTGAGAGAAAGTAGGAAATCAATCATGCGTCCCGATATCGTGCCCGGAGTGAATTTCCCCGACTACGAACTACCCGATCACACCGGCAAACTGCAAAATCTCCGCGAGCTTCAGGGTGACGATCCTCTGATCCTTACGCTGGCGCGCGGCCACTATTGCCCCAAGGAGCATCGGCAGCATTTGGAACTTGCCGAGTTCTACACGGACATCGCGGTGGCGTACACGCAGATCGTAACGATCACGACAGATGATCACCATACACTTCAGGAATTCCGCGCGTCAGTCGGCGCCCAGTGGCCCTTCCTTTCAGACCCCGGGCGAACCATTCAAAAGGATCTCAACATCCAGGAGTACACTGACCCCGAGCACAATCCGATGATCCCGCATACGATAGTGCTCAAGCCGGGCCTCGTGATCCACAGCATCTATAACGGCTACTGGTTCTGGGGGCGTCCGTCGGTCATCGATCTTTGGCACGATCTGCGTGCCGTCACGAGTGAAATTCGCCCAGACTGGGATCTGAGCGCCCCTGGACTCCGTGAGGCGTGGGATGCCGGTGATCTCTCTCGCTTCCACGGGTTGAACAAGCGGGCCACGCCGGAAGATTCCGCGATGGAAAAAAAGAAATAACACAGCCAACAAGTTCGATCAGCGGGACGACGCTACCAGGATCCGACACATGAGGAAGGCAAAGTATGTCACTCATTGAATTGGTGACGAAAGAGGCTCCGACGGTTGGTTTGGTGGCGTCGCGTGCGGAAAGCGATATCCAGACGGGAAGTCCACTTCCGATCGGGGGCACGCATCAACAGGGAGACGGGGTCAATTTCGTTTTGTTCAGCCGTAACGCAACCGGTGTTCGATTGGAGTTGTATCAACATCCTGACGATTCTTCCCCGACGAGAATCATTGATTTCGATCCCACGGTTCATCGGACGGGCGACATCTGGCACATTTGGGTGCGAGGCATTGCTGCGGGGCAACTCTATGGTTATCGCATCGAAGGGCCTTATCGGCCGGAAGAAGGCCATCGTTTCAACCCACACAAGTTGCTTCTCGACCCCTATGCGCGAGCAATCGCCGGCGTCAGAGAGTGGGATTTTTCAGCCGCTCGCGGCTACGATTCCTCGAGCAGACTAACTGACTTAAGCATTTCGACTGTTGATAACGCCGGCACTACACCGAAATGCATCATCACGCGCGACGATTTCGATTGGGAAACGGATTCTCCTCCAAAGCATTCCGCGTCTGATACGGTGATCTACGAAACGCACGTTCGCGGTTTCACAATCGATTCCAGTTCAAATGTTGCGCGTCCCGGAACTTTCGCCGGGTTGATCGAAAAGATCCCTTATCTCCAAGACCTGGGAGTGACCGCCATTGAGCTGATGCCCGTTCTCGAATTCAACGAGAGTGAGTCGCAGCTGCTCAATCCAATCTCGGGAGAAAAACTCAAGAACTACTGGGGCTACAATCCCGTTGCCTACTTCGCTCCCAAGCAGTCCTACAGCTTTGAAGGATCTCACTGGCTGCAGACGGTGGAATTCCGAGAGATGGTGAAGGCATTTCACCGTGCCGGCATTGAAGTGATTCTGGACATCGTCTTGAACCACACGGCTGAAAATGATGAACTGGGACCCACGATTTGCCTGCGCGGCATTGAGAACTCGATCTTCTATATGCTGCAGGAGAACGAATGCCGGTACTACAAAGACTTTACCGGCGTGGGGAATACGCTGAATGCCAACCATCCAGTCGTAAGAGAATTCGTCACGAGTGTGCTTCGCTACTGGGTCATGCACATGCACGTTGACGGATTTCGCTTTGACCTGGCTTCCGTGCTGGGGAGAGATGAACATGGGAACATTCTTCGCGACGCACCGCTTCTCGAAGGCATCGCCGAGGATCCCATCCTGCGCGACGTAAAGATCATCGCGGAGGCCTGGGACGCGGGTGGCGCCTATCAAGTGGGAGATTTTTCCACCAGGCGTTGGACGGAATGGAACGGACAATTCCGTGACGATGTGCGCCGCTTCTGGGTGGGCGAAGCGGGCATGACCGGATTGTTCGCACGCCGAATCTGTGGAAGCTCCGACTTATATCAAACTTCAGGAAAAGGGCCCGCAAGGAGCCTTAACTTTGTTACCTGTCATGACGGCTTTACACTGAACGACCTGGTCAGCTACAGGCAAAAGGACAATTACGAGAATGGCGAACTCAACCGTGATGGAACCGACGCCAACTACAGCGACAACTGCGGCGTGGAAGGGCCGAGCGAGGATCCCGCTGTCGAGGGCATGCGCAACCGCCTGATCAAGAATTTCCTGTTGACTCTATTTATCTCTCGAGGGGTTCCCATGTTGCTCGGGGGCGATGAGTTTCGCCGGACCCAGCGCGGAAATAACAATGCCTACTGCCAGGATAACGAGGTGAGCTGGTTTGACTGGGGATTACTCGAAAAGCACAAGGAGATCCATCGCTTTACACGGGGGATGATCGCCTTTCGTCGAGACCATCCAGTTTTGCGGAGAGAAAATTTCTACACGGACGCCGACATAAAGTGGTTCGCGCCAGGCGGCGCCGCGCCCGACTGGGAGGACCGGCGGCAGAAATCCTTTGCGTGTTTGATTCTTGGACAAACGGAACCCGACTTGTTTCTCCTGTTTAATGCCGACTCGAGGTCAGTCGATTTTTCCATTCCTGCCTTGCAGGCTGGGAAGATCTGGCGTTTGGCGGTCGATACGTCGCGAGCCGCCCCTGACGATTTCTTTGAGACTGGGAAGCGGCCTTCATTTCAGGGCGAAGCCGGATTTCGACTCGAACCTCGATCAAGCGCAATTCTTTTGATGGATGACGGTGAGGTGAATCGTGACAATTAGCCCTGCTGCCGGGAAGCCGGCTGACCCATCCATTCTTGTGAACGTCCCGAAGCTCATCACAGCGTATTACGAGTTGCGGCCTGATCTGAGTGATCCCAGACAGCGGGTTGTCTTCGGTACCTCTGGCCATCGCGGATCTGCGTTCGACGTTGCGTTCAACGAGTGGCACATCCTGGCCATTACTCAAGCGATTTGCGATTACCGCAAGCTCCAGAACATCGACGGGCCGCTGTTCCTTGGGATCGACACGCATGCTCTGTCAGAGCCTGCGTTTGCGAGCGCGATGGAGGTGCTTGCGGCAAATGAAGTCGATGTGATGATCTCCGAAGGCACACCATATACTCCGACCCCAGCGGTCTCCCACGCGATTCTGCTTTACAACCGCGCACGAAAGTCAGGGCTTGCCGACGGCATTGTAATCACGCCGTCTCACAATCCTCCCGATGACGGGGGCTTTAAATACGATCCCCCGCATGGAGGACCGGCAGATTCGAGCGTGACTTCGTGGATTGAATCCAAAGCGAATGCCTATCTTGAGAACAGCCTCGCCGGTGTTAAGCGCACGCTGTTTGCCAAAGCGCTGTGTGCACCCACGACGCACAAACACGACTTTTTGAATCTGTACATCAGCGATCTCAAGAATGTTGTCGATATGACTGCGGTGCGCGACGCCAAGATCAAGCTTGGCGTGGATCCCCTGGGCGGAGCAGGCATCGATTATTGGCCGCGAATTGCCGAGGAGTACGGTCTCGATCTAACGATTGTGAACGAATCTGTCGATCCTACATTTCGCTTCATGAGTGTGGATTGGGATGGGAAGATTCGCATGGATCCTTCCTCGACGTATGCAATGCAGAGGCTCATTGGATTGAAAGACAAGTTCGACATTGCGTTTGCCAGCGATACCGATCACGACCGCCACGGCATCGTGACCAAAGGAAGCGGCTTGCTCCCTCCGAACCACTACCTTTCAGTGTGTGCCAGCTATTTGTTCGCAAACCGGCCCAATTGGAGTAAGGACGCCGCCGTCGGCAAGACCGTAGTGAGCAGCAGCATGATCGATCGAGTCAGCGCCCGCGTGGGCCGGCGGCTTTATGAAGTTCCTGTGGGCTTCAAGTGGTTCGTCGAAGGATTGCTCACTGGCCGCTTGGGTTTTGGTGGCGAGGAGAGCGCGGGTTCCTCTTTTCTCCGGCGCGACGGCAGCGTATGGACCACTGATAAAGACGGAATCATCCCGTGTTTACTGTCCGCAGAAATTACGGCACGCGTGGGCAAAGACCCGGGTGAGATCTATCGTGAGCTCACCCGCGAGCTGGGGGATCCCGACTACGAGCGCATCGATGCTCCCGCCATGCTCGAACAAAGATTGGCTCTTGCAAAACTTTCTCCGTCCGACATTCACGCTACTGAAGTTGCTGGTCAGCCGATCCAGAAGATCTTGACCACGGCTCCTGGAGACGGCAAACCAATTGGGGGGATCAAAGTGATCGCCAAGGATGGCTGGTTTGCGGCGCGACCTTCGGGTACGGAGGAAATCTACAAAATCTACGCCGAAAGTTTCCTCGGTCAGAACCATCTACGACGCATTCAGGAAGAAGCGCAGGCCATTGTTTCAGAAACGCTGGCCAGCAGCGCACACGCGGCCGTAACCGATAAGCCGTGAGAGGAGCCTGTTTATGAGCAGATCGACAACCGATGATCGTCCCCTCGATTCACCCACTTCGGATGCCCTAACCGACTTGGCCCTGGACCTGAGGTGGTCGTTCAATCACTCGGCGGACCAGCTTTGGGGGCAACTGGATCCCGAACTCTGGGAATTGACACACAATCCCTGGGTTCTGC
>Ga0182018_10003638_pt1 | contig 13706 bp, 15 predicted proteins | sample 812P2MmetaG_FD_120490 | JGI IMG/M metagenome (GOLD analysis project Ga0182018, IMG submission 120490) | Permafrost microbial communities from Stordalen Mire, Sweden - 812P2M metaG | ecosystem: Environmental > Terrestrial > Soil > Wetlands > Permafrost | place: Sweden: Stordalen | collected...
CAACGTGGCGGCGAATCAACGGCTATCAAACGATCGCACTTGCACAAGAGAAAGTCGCATGAGATAATGCATGCAACGGACTACGCCGCTCCGCGTATTTCCCCGAAAATCGGCGCGACCTCAGTTCCCGTTCTGGTCCACCGTAATCTCGAGGGGAATGTAACCGATCTGAAAAACCGTCATCTTTCCCTTGGGTGTGAATCGCGAGAGACTTGTGGAGTTGTTGCCGTTCGCAACCCAATAGTCTCCGTTTTGCGCGCCTGCAAGCATTACCGCAGCCACGCAAGTGCAAAGTGCGTAGTGACTAGACGTTGAGATACTCATCGTGTGCCTTCTGAAGCCTGAATGCTTCGGCGCCTGAGCATCTTCGTCGAGGCGGAGTCAGCCGCCTCGATTACCCAGGCCGATGCGTCGCAGGGCAGCCTCAATCTTCGCGATGGTCGAGCCGAGCGGCGTTGTTTTCTGGTTCACGAATTCGCGAAGATGCCGCGGGCTCAATTCGGCGAGGACCAAATCATGCCGGAATGCATTAAGCTTACTACTACTCGCTCCGTAGCCCTGCGGCCGAGGTCATCGCCCGTCAGGCCCCCGCGAGAAGGAGCAAAAAAGTTATGTCGTTTGTCACAACGTCAGTGACGTAGACGCTACCCTCGGCACAAACGGCAGCACGCCGTCGCACCTTTTTGGTGAAGAGGAGCATCTGTCAATGAGAATTTCCATTACGACCGTTTATGCGGCAGCCGCACTAGCGGCGACGGCTGTCGTGTCCGGCTGTGGCGGCGGCGCTTCGTCATCGAGCTTCGCCCCTTCAGCGTCGACGCAGCAGAGAGTTCCACAATCCGGATCGAACGTACAATCAAAGCGAGAAGTCAGGAGTTACTATCTCCTCACCCTCGACTCGCTCGGCGGAGATGTTAGCTTCGCCATCAACATTAACGATAGTGGCCAAGCCAGCGGGACGTCCCTGCTGAGCAGCGGCGCCATCGAGCACGCGCAGATTTGGGAGAATCCCCCGCGCACGATTGACCTCGGCACGCTGGGCGGTCCGAATAGCGCGATTTTCCAGTATAACCACGGCGCCACTGGTAGGTTCGTGGGGTGGTCCGAAACCTCCAACACCGACCCTTATGACGAAAACTTCTGCGGCTTCGGCACTTCACACACTTGCCTCGGATTTAGCTGGCAGAACGGTAAGATGAGGCCGCTCCCGACGCTTGGCGGAAATAATGACAATGCGAACGACATAAACTGGCGCGGCCAGATCGTCGGTGCGTCGGAGACCAGTACCAAAGACTCAAGCTGCAGCTCGCCGCGAGTCTTTGATTTCCTCGGCGTTATTTGGCAGCCGAACGGCAAGGTGACAACCCTGCCGCCCTACTCAGGCGATACCGTCTCATATGCTTACACGATTACCCAGTCCGGGCGGGCTGCCGTTGGAAACTCAGGCCCGTGCGCCGCTCCATCAGCTCACGCGCTGCTTTGGCAAAATGCCTCGTCACCAATCAATCTGGGCAGCCTCGGAGGCAGCGTCAACGTAGCACTGGACATCAATGACCGCGATCAGGTCATCGGCAACTCAAACCTTTCCGGAAACACGGTGACTCATTCGTTTCTCTGGCAGAACGGCACGATGAAAGATCTTGGCACGTTGCCCGGCGACGTCGATAGCTTTGCCGGTGGGATCAACGATGAGGGCCAGGTTGTCGGCGAATCATGCGACGCGAGCGGAAACTGCCGGGGCTACCTCTGGCAGAACGGGTCGATGACCGACCTCAACACGCTCATTCCGCCGAGCAAAAACCTAAACGTGCTGTTTGGCGGCAACATCAACGACTGGGGGCAGATCGTCGGAGCGACCGTTAACGAACAGGGCATAGAGAGCGCGGTTCTGTTATTTCCTCGCGGAGGAGCCCACGTTTTGCCTAGAGGTATATCGGCGGCTACGAGTACGCGACCCGAAAGACGCCTTGGAGACCCCCGTGCCAGGTTCTGGGATCTTCGCAAATCCGCAATTCCGCGATAGAGTAGCAACAATTGGAGGGATGAGCCCGCTTCGGCGGGCTCATCCCTTGTATCTCGACTTTGACTCCTTTTATGCGGTGACTCTCTTCTGGCCTAATTATCTAACGAAGATTGCCGAGGTGAAGGCGAGCACTCGTGTTGCGGCGGCACGGACGTGCGAACCGTCTCCTCGCGGCGCGGCAACGCGACGGGAGGTGAGAGACTGCCAGCATAAGTTTACCGCCCTCTGTGCAACGGATATGCAACGGATGACCAAGATCAAGGATGCAGACCTGAGCAGACCCGAAACACTATTGCAAATAAAGACGAATCACGTGCGCGCCCGTAGCTCAAACTGGATAGAGCAGGGGACTCCTAAGCCCAAGGTTGCCAGTTCGATTCTGGCCGGGCGCACCAGCAAAAACCCTTATAGTATAAAGGTTTTTTCTGTTTCCGCATGTCTCCGATCTAAAGAGGCCGGGCGGACGCCCGACCCCTTTTTTCTGCGGTGGCTTTCTGGGACTAGCGAGCGCTAGCTCTTAGGAGTCAAAGCAATCCCGAACTTTAAGGTGTAGGTGCTGCCGGTGCAACTACTTGGCGAGGACCCAATGCAGTAATAGTCGGTGAATTTGACCTGGCCGTCCTGCTTGGGGCCCTCGCCCTTATACTTAATGTACTGTTGGGTCGGGTTACCGGGATACGGAGAGAAGTGAGTGTGGAACTTTTTGTCGATCTTGCCGCCCTTGTTGTTGACGATGTAGGCGTTGTTGTAGAATTCCGCACTGGGACTGCCTGATGTTGTGAGGTAGGGTCCCGAGTCGCCCGGAGTGACGTAGAAGCACCCGCTGTACACGCTGTAGTTACATCCTGGGCCCGTCAGGGGCTTGACCCCCGGCATTAAGCGGGTCACCAAGCCGTGGCCATGGGACCGACCCATCGCCAAGGCTTGCGCGCCCGATGACGGCACGGCGGACGACGAACCCGCATCGCTGGAACACGCTGAAAGTGCTAGGCCGAAGGCGAGCGCGGCGCTGGCACCGAGAAGGCTTAAACGCACGTTGTGAGCTCCTTCCATAGCTAGTTCTAAAGAAAAGCTAGCTCTGAGGACCGCCAAATAGCGGTCCAAGTTGGAAGAATGCGAGCCCACGCTTCCTTTTCCTTCAAGGCTTGCCGCCTTCCCCATCGTCCTCGCCGCAACGGCTGCGCGCGGTTTCTCCCGGCGTGGCCAGCTTTCGCAAACCCACGCGACCGTTGGCCGCGTCGAATAGGACCTCGTCGCGATTGTAAAATGTCAGGCCGGTATTGACTCGCGGGCGACCTTTTGGCATGTGAGAGCTAATGACGTTCCAGTTTGCCACTTCACCAGCATCAAAGTCGGCCAGCACGGTGTCGTCTTGCGAGCGCATCTCAAAGGGCGTACCGTTTTTGGCGCGTTCGCCGCACCGCGTTTGCTTCAGCGGCAGCTTAACGGCCGCGAGAAACTCGATATTATAGGCGCCCGGATCGAAGGTCGAGTATATGCAGTAGTTCCGGAGCCCCCCGACCCTAAAGCATAGGGTCACGCCTTTATTCCCGCCGTGCGCTCCGCTGGGGATGGGTTGAGCGCGAGATTCCGGTACGCTCGACATCGGCGCGCTGATCGACGCTCGGGAGATCCCAATGCCGAGTGCAGCGGCCTCACCGCTCGGCCCGACGGCACCGCCGATGGCGCCGGTGACGATTACTCGTATCAACGGCATCACGGTCACCGCCACGCTGGTACCGCACGGGATTTGCTTTCCCTCGTATGCCTTTCGATTCGACACGCCTGACGCCTCGATCGTATTCTCCGGCGACACTGCCCTCTCGCCGAATCTCGTCGCGCTCGCGCGCGACGCCGACGTCATGGTGCACGAGGCCGTTAGCTTCGCCTACTTCGAATCGGAGGGGATTACCCCGACACTGATGGCGCACATGAAATCGTCGCACACCGACATCGGCGACGTAGCGGGGGTGGCGAAGGCCGCCGGCGTGCCCACCGTGATCCTCAGCCATCTCGGGCCGGGCGATCCGCGCTCCATCGACAACGCGCAATGGGAAGCGCTCGCGCGCGCCGGTGCCGCGAAGGCGGGTTATCGCGGTACCATTGTGGCTCCGCCCGATCTGGCTCGATTCGACCTCCACGGCCGGCGCATTGGCCGCGTTTCGCGCTAGGGACGTTCCCCTCCGACCCCGATCTCTATGGAGGGCAAAGCGTCGCACCAGCTGCTGGCGAAGGTTCCGCCTCATGTCCGCGCCGCAATCTCGGGATTCCTCATGAAAAGCCGGGCTGAATACGAAAAACTTGCCGCGGCATAGTTTGGAGAGCCGCGACCGCTGGTTGTGGGTCGGGCTAGCGTTGCTCCTGGTCGGCGTGGCGATCCGGATTGCCCTCTACTTCCCGCTCGCCATGTATCAGTTCGACTCTGACGCGGTTCTTTCGGGGCTGTGCGCCTTTCGCATCGCGGAAGGGCACTTGCCCGCGTTCTTTCCCGGCGGCAGCCGTCTAAGCGCGGCGAGTTGCTACGTTGCCGCGGCCTACTTTCATGTCTTTGGGCCGGGGCGCATTGGTTTGGCACTTACCGGATTGACGTGGAGCACGCTCTATCTGGTTTTCTCGCTGCTCTTTCTGCGCGCGACACTTGCGCCACGACTCGCGTGCCTGGCGTATCTTTTCGCCGTCGTCCCGTCTGAACAGTTCATGACCGTGACGTACGCGCCGTGGGGATACGGCGAAATCATGGCTTCCTGCGCGGCAACGCTCTGGCTGGCGGCGCGCTGGCGTAACGACGGCGCGCTCTGGCAGCGTCTGGGTTTCGGATTCAGTGTCGGCTTGGGCCTCTGGTTTTCGCTGCAGACGCTGATGGTCGCGCTGCCCGCGATCGCGTGGATTGCGCTGAAGCGCCGCGACCGCATGGTTAACGAGGCCGTCGAGGTGGTACCGGCCGCGCTCGTCGGTGCCGTGCCGTTGCTCATCGGCAATGCAACGTCCGGATTTCCGACGTTTACGCAAAACTGGGCCTCGCGGCCGGTGGTGAACGGGGCGCAGTTTTTCGACAACTTTGCTTGGGTGCTATCCTATTTATTTCCGAACCTGCTCTTTCGTTCCTCAGGCTGGTGGTCCGAAACGATGCTGCTTATGGCGGCGTACGCGATTGTGGCGATCGGATTTGCTATCGCGCTGCGCCGCAACTCTACCGATCGATCGAGTCCGAACGACGTACGCGAAGTGGCCGAGCTGTTAGCGCTCGCCTTCGCGGCGACCGTTCTGATCTTTAGCCTTTCGCAAGCCGGTTCAGTTCGCGGCTGGACGGATCGCTACATCGCCCCATTCTACGTCCTCATTCCACTCTTTCTCGGCATCGGCATCGCGGCTTTGTGGCGCTGGAGCCGCTGGCTCGCCGTCGTCTGCGTTGCGGCGCTGCTCGCCCCCAATTTGCTGCTCTATGGTCTCCCGGGCACCCCGCTACGTGCCCAACTTAGGACCGAGCTGGGCAACGACGACCGCTTGCGCACTTTGCTAGCGCAGCACGCCGTCCGTATGGTCTACGGGAACTACGTTTGGGTTTATCACTTGAACTTCGACACGCACACGCGCGTCGCCGCCGTTCCATTCGCGGGCGGTGATTACCTCAATTATGGCGTTGCGTTGGGAACGGCACCGGTGCGCTGGGCCTCGATGGGAAACCTCGACGAAGTACATAGCTGGGCGCGTGTCGCGGGCGCGCACGGTCTCATCACGATGGACGGTCCTCTCTATGTGTTTATCGCCGATCGTCCGGCACCAAACGCTGCGCGGCTATTGACGCAGCTGCGTAGTTCAGAGCAATAGGCTTGCCTCTATTGACCTCCAACTCCGTATCGATGGCAGTAATGTCATCGAGTCTTTGAACCACCGATCGGGGCCGTGGCCAGGGTGTCACACACTCATCGCAGCATTGCACGCGCGACTTGGCCGCAGTTAGGCCACCGTGATTTTCACTATGGACAACGCCAACAAGAAGGCACAAAATGGCTCTGAGGCCAGTTATGTCACACTTTGCTTCTTCATAGCTGCGCTGTCAGAAGAGCAGGTTAAACAATGCGCATTTCAGCTTCCGCTCGCTACCTATTAGTCGTGTGCGCGGCCTTTGGTATGCTGGCCGGGTGCTTGGGCGGCTCGCAAGACGGCAGCTTCCCGACGTTGCCCAATTCGTTGCAACAGCAAAGCGCCTCGGGCTTACGTGCCAAAAATGCTCAATCAGGCCTGCCTTCGGCGACGATCTTTGGCCCTGGCAAGGGCAAGGGCATGACCTATGTCGCCCCGCTCGGCACCACCACTGTGTACGGTTACAAGCGTAACAATCGCACGAATCAACCGCCGGTCTGTACGGTGGGTCCATTCGGGAGCGTCAACGGCGGCATCGGCGTCGATCAGTCTGGGAATCTGTGGGTTCCTGACATGGGTGCGAATCCGAAGACCGTCACAGAGTACGGCTCGGATTGCGGAGCGGCAAAGACGGTGTTGTCCGACCCCGGAGACGTTGGGCCCGATAATGTGGCGTTTGATACAAATGGCCACGTGTACGTCTCAAACTCTTTCGCGAACAGCGGCGGCCCGGGAAACATCCTGCAATACACAGGGACGTCAATAACCGAGACGCTGTCGGATCCCGACATCGCCACGCCGCAAGGGCTTGCTGTCGATCACCGCAACAACGTTTGGGTTTCGTATAGGGATCCCGGTAGCACCGGCACCTACGTCGCAGAGTTCCGGCGGGGCAACATGCCGGCCAAGCTATTCAAGAATATCTCTCTCGGGTTCCCCGGCAGCCTCGAGTTCGACCGGCACCAAAACCTGATGGGCCCGAATGGTAATTTTTCATCCCTGGACATCTATGCTCCGCCGTACACGGAAAAGACCCCGACAACTCGACTTCTCTTGGAGAACGGTAATGTTACAGATCCCAGCATGTGCACCCTCGATCCCGACCAGGATAAGTTGTACTGCACCTTTGGGTTTTTTAGCCTCGTGAACGTGTTCTCGTATCCGGGCGGAAAGTTTCTTTACACGTACAATAACGGTCTGTCCGGCCTAGAACCGTATGGTATCGCAAACGATCCGGCCCCGCGCAATTAGTATTACAATTGCAGGCATTTCTCTTCAAGGCTGCTGCGACAGTTTCAGGGCTTACGATGTGCGAGATTAATAAGCCAAGAAGCTCTTTGAGAGTCTGAATGCCCTCATTTGTTTTGCGCTAACCGGTGCTAAGGACGCGTGTCGTGACAAGCGTTCGGTACTATGTGGGTCGTGCAAATTAAGCGCGTAGCGCCGATGCCATTCTCGTCCTACTCGGATGCGAAATTAACTCAGTAGCGTCTATACTTTTCGAGTATTCCTCGCGCGCGCGTTGGGACTCGGGAATCTCAGCGGGCGAGCCCGGGTCGAGGGGGTTTCACTTTTGCCGCAGGCATAGGCTACACCATGCGAGGCGCGGAGGCCGGGTAGTTTCCGCGCGGGTGACGAGCGGACCACGTTTGCGCACGCGAAGCGAGATACTCGAAGTTCTCAAAGATGTAGGGTCGGTGCTTTCGCCCTACGGCAATGGCCGGCTGCAGAAGCTTCCAATACAGAAGTACGTTGTACCAGTGTCCCTGAAGAAAGAGCTCTTCATTGATCAGCCCGCTGCGCACGAATGATCCGATCTCCTCATAGAGCTCCGCCAGGTGATACTCCGGGTGCTGCTTTCTATCGACGGGTATCCGTTCGAGCCCGGCAACGAATTCCGGATTCTCCATAAGGTTCGGCAAATCGGTCCTCACGAAATCGATTAGGTCGTGGAGGTGTGGATCCTGAAATAGGTGGAGCACCGAAAGGAGTCCCGACAGCTGATTACTCTGACGCAGCTGACGAAGCTGCACGAGGGCCGCGATCGCGGTCGCCATGATTACTACTAAGGTTCCCAGTGCCGAGAACGCACCAATAGCTTCGTATGTCATGGAATCCCTCGTTTATCTGGGTTACTTGCCCAGGCACAGGGGTGGTTAGTGCCTGGGGACTGGCCGGTCCTTTGGCTCGCCCCTCTGCCCTATGGACGGCTTCGTGCTTGCGAGGCTTTGGCGATTCGCCTCGTCTACGCGGATGTACAGCTACAGCACGACGCATACGTATAGCTTGCTCGGCTACCGCGCGCCCCAGTAGCAACTCGCGACTTACAAAACCACCCAACTTCCACAGGAGTCAGTCGGCGTGACGGGACCGAGCTCAGTGTTTTGGGCGCGCACCGTGATTGCTTGAAGCGCCTTCTTCCGCGGTCATCGGTTTGGAAAGCGGGTGTGTCTTGAAATATTCCAGGGACCGGCGGATGTCTTCGAGCAATGCGTCGGCAAAGTCGAGGCTAGAGCCGTGCCGAATCAGGACGCGCATGACGGCCATGTCGGTGATGTTAGGCACCATCGTGTAGGCCGCGACTTGCCAGCCGCGCGCGCGCAGCCTATCGGAGAGATCGAAGAGCGAATATCCGGCGCGGGCGCTTTCGCGCATCGTCCAGGATACGGCCGGGATTCCGTTGCGGCTGTCGCCGTCGAAAAGCAGTTCGAACGGCCCAAATGCGGCGATCCGGCGAGCGACGTGTTGCGCGACGTCGTAACAACTTTGATGAATGCGCCGGTAGCCATCCATGCCGAGGCGCAGCATCAGATAGTATTGGCAGATGACCTGGCCGCCCGGCCGGGAAAAGTTCAGCGCGAACGTCGGCATGTCCCCGCCGAGGTAGTTCACGTGGAAGATGAGTCCCTCGGGCAGATCGTTCGCCTCGCGCCAAATCACCCACCCAACGCCCAGCGGCGCTAATCCAAATTTATGCCCCGACGCGTTGATCGATCGCACGCGCGGTAAGCGAAAATCCCACAAGATCTCCGGCCGTACGAACGGCGCGATGAATCCGCCGGAAGCGGCATCCACGTGTATCGGAATATCGAGCCCGGTGTCGCGTTGGAGGTTATCCAGTGCCTCGGCAATTTCTGCCACTGGTTCGTACTGACAAGTGAACGTGACGCCGAAGGTCGGCACGACGCCGATCGTGTTCTCATCGGCACGTTTGACGACGTCCTCGGGCGTCATGACCAACCGGTCGCGCTCTAGCGGAATCTCCCGTAGTTCAACGTCAAAGTAACGGGCGAACTTGTGCCAACAGACCTGCACCGGGCCGGTGACGATGTTCGGCTTGTCGCTCGATTTACCAAGCTTCGCGCGCCGTTCGCGCCATTTCCACTTGAGGGCGAGACCGCCGAGCATTGCGGCTTCGCTCGAACCGGTCGTCGAGCATCCGATGATCGTCCCGGCTGTCGGTGAATTCCAAAGATGCGCCAGCAGGTGCACGCAGCGGCTTTCGATCTCCGCAGTTGCCGGATACTCGTCCTTGTCGATCATGTTCTTGTCGAGGCTGAGATCCATCAGCTTGTGGATCCCGTCGTCGAACCACGTCTGGCAAAACGTCGCGAGGTTCTGCCGGGCGTTGCCGTCGAGCATCAGCTCGTCGACGACGAGTTGCAATGCCACATCGGGGCGTAAGCCATCTGGGGGTATGCGGTGCTTGGGAATCGTCGCGTCCATGGCACGCGTCGCGTAGACATCGGACGCAGCGGCATCGCGTGGGTGTTTTCGCCGGTGCAGGGGCGCGACTTTCACCCTCCGTTCTAAGAGTACGTAAAGTCGCTTTCGCGATGGATGGTCCGAATGACCTGCGGCGCTTATTGCCTGGGCAACGTCAGTAGGTCGACGGCTGCGGCGACGGTCATGTGCGGCATCTCGTCATCGTCGCGTCCGAAGTAGTGCCCAAGCTCGTGAATCACGGCCTCGCCTACCTCCTGCCCGGCCTCATGCCTCGTGCGCGTGACGCCGTTGATCGGGCCGTGGAAGACGGCGATCTCATCAGGCAGCAACGGCATGTCATGCGGCTCCGAACCGTCCTCCTTCATGCTCTCGAGGTCGTCAGCGGTCGGCTCGTCCTCGACCGCAACGACGACCGCCGTGCGACCTCAGCTTCGCAGCAGAGAAAAGCCGGGGCTGCGTGGCGCGATGACGGATCGCTGGATCGGGTGGATTTCCGGCGCGACATTCTGCCGAAGGTTCAAAACCTGCCGGTGCGCGCGATCGCCGAGGCCATGGGCGCGAGTATCTCTCATGGTTCAAAGGTTCGCTGTGGCCGGCTCGTACCGCGTCAGGAGTTCTCCAGACCGCCCAGCCCTTGCTGCTAGTCGCGCTGGCGGCGAAGTTTGGCATTCGATCTACTTGGAGGGGGACCGTCGAAGTCGCAGCGATAGCTGCGTGCACCGTCACACTCGCCGGCTATCTCGCGGCCACCATCGGGCTACTGAATCTATCGATCGACCCGATACCGTTCGTCCTCGGCACCTTCTGGCAAGTGCTAGGCGTTTGCATTTTCGCGATTGCCGCAGAGGGAAAGATTGTTGGCAAGACGGTGTTTAGCAATTTAGGAGACCTTGACGGATTTACGATTGATGGGAAAACCCTCATGACCGAGCACTCCAGTCGCGCTGCAGTTGCGGGGCTTTCGATCGCTGCTGCGCTGCACCACACGGCATTGCCGGCAAGGGGGCCTCCTTTTGCGGTTCCGCTCATCCGCCGGTCAAATCGTTAGCGGGGATTATGCCCCGCACGAGCGAGCCTGCGTATTGCCGGTCGGCGTCGAGCCACTCGTCCTTGAGATCAATCCGACGCACGCTGGCGGGATACGTTCCCTTCGGATGCGCGGCCGTCCAGTCGCACGCTAAGATCGTCAGATATTCGAAATTCTCCCACACCAGGTCGCCGCGTCCGCGGCGAGCGATCGCTGTGATCGGCGCGAGATTTTCCCAACTCTGTGCAACGATGCCGGCCCATAGTTGCAAGACTGGTTCCCTGTCGACGAGTCCGGTCTTTACCAGCACTCCGAGATTCTCGTAATAGTTTCCGATAGTGTTGATCTTTGCGAAGAGTGGTCGCGCTTCGTCGCTCCTAGCCGAACGCGTCGCGATTTGGTAGCGAAACGCCGGATCTTGCAGCTTCGCCGACAGTTCTCCCTGAACAAAGTACAGTGCCGCTTGAAAGTCGGGCGTCTCCGTTGTTTCGCGCAGCTCGTTGAGGGCGACAATGTGATTGCTGCTGCGGGCGTGGCGGAGTTGCACGATGGCGGCGATGGCAGTTGCGGCGATGACGACGAACGTACCAAGGGTGACAAACGTATTTACAAGCTCTAACGACATAAAAAGTGCCTCTCGCGAAAACGATGCTTTCCTGGACTGTTCGGCGCAAGGTCGACGAGTGCTAGTTCTTCGACAGCCTCAACGTAGCAGCGCCGGCCGCTTGGCAGCGCAGCGCCTCGCCCGGAGAGGGGGACTCGTTTTGAAAGGCCTTAGCTATCGCGATCGTACGCTAACAGCACGCCCCTATTGTTTCAAATTTTGGATCATCGACGATTCAGCGTCTGAATCGCCCCTACGCGCTACAGCTCAAGAAGGAAGCTCTTGGGTAACCATTCCAGCAAACAATTCGCCGCGTTTTGGTGACTGCGGTAAGCCGCTCGGTCGTCTTAGACCGCCGCTTAGATAGCAGCGCACTTAGGCAGATCGGCAAGACCACAGGGCTCTCGCCCGCGGCCTGCTCGCGTAGTCGATCCGGCGCACGCGTTCCGCACGCGCGTCGCTGGGATGCATTGCTCGCGTTAGTTCAAGTATGGTCGCCACGCAAAGCTGCGCAGCGACGAGGGGCCGCCTATCCGCGCCGCGGCCTCGGAGACGTGGACAGAGGCCGCTTGGTCGATGGCGACCTGGGTGTTACGCCGGACTGAGCGGACGGGCGCAGAAGTCATATTTATGAGCCGTAAAGAGAGATCTGACTTACGAAGTCCGGGAGTCACGGTCGAAAGCGGCTTTAATCAATTCCACTTAGTCTGATTGGAGGCTTTGCATGTTTTCAAATCGTAATTCTCTTTCAAGATCCGAATTGATTCGCGCGGGAGCGGCAGCCCTGTCTCTGTCGGTCGTAGGCGCCGGTGCCTCCGTTAACGCTGCTAATGCTGCGCCGCAAGGGGCAGTCTCGCCCAGTGATGCGCTCGATCGTCTCGCGGCGGGAAACAAACGCTTTGTCTCGGGATCAATTAAGAATTATGAAGGAATTCCGGAACGTCGGCTCGCCCTTGCTGGCGGTCAGGCGCCTTATGCGTCGGTTCTATCGTGTTCGGATTCACGCGTTCCACCTGAGTTGGTCTTTGACGAGCATGTAGGCGACCTGTTCGTGGTTCGCAATGCGGGCAATTTCGTGTTCCCGGACGTACTCGGCACACTTGAGTATGGCTACAGTGTGCTCGGAGTCAAGTTGATAATGGTCCTGGGGCACGACAGCTGTGGCGCGATCAGCGCGACGTACGACGCTCTAAAAGAGCAGCGCACGCTGCCGCCGAACCTGGATGTGATCCAAAAGGCCATTCAGGACGGCATTCGCTCCGTCGTCACGTCAAACGGAACTAAGAATGCAGCCACGATCGCAAACGCAAAGGCGCAAGCGACCCGGATGAAGAGCTCGCCGGTACTCGGGCCGGCCATTGAAAGCGGCGACTGTAAAGTGGTCGCCGCTGAATACCACCTCGCGAGCGGTAAAATAACGTTCCTTTAGGCCACGTCCTTTGGCCCCCGAGGCAAGGTGACGGGCGGCATGCGCGATGTGCGGCGAACCGGTCCTCAAGCGCAGGCGCCGTCATTGCGAGGCGTGTATGCCGAAAGCGCGCCGGGAGCATGGTCTCCGCGCGATCGAAGCAGCTCGCAAGGTGCTCGCAGCGCAGACCGAAGCGGGCAACGATCCACGGCGCAGCGCCGCCGTGAACCGTGCGCGAGGCGAGGCGATCAGCGACGGACACCGCCGCAATCGCAGCTGGGCGCGCGAGCATCCGGGACCCCGCGACGAGGCGTGGTTCAAGCGCGAGATCGCGCCGAAGCTCGACGGCTTCTCCCTCAAGGAAATCGGAAAGGCCACACGATTGTCGCTCGCGGCATGCTCGCGGATTCGCGCTGGCGCGAAGCTGCCGCACCCGAGGCACTGGGATCGCTTGCTCGCGCTGGTCCAAGCCGGGAACTGAGCCTCACCGCCGAACGTCCTTAGCCGTCGATCCGTTACGTGGATCGGGGGAACCTGGAGAATGAAGAGCTTTGGTATTGGCACGTACGCCCCAAGCGTAGGCCTTGCGGTTGCGTTGCTCGCGGGCTGCGGTGGATCGCAGCCGCCGATCGGCGGGCTCGGGGCGATACGGAACCTACCAAAGCCGCGCGGTCGTTAAGCAATCATTCGCAGTCCCATCGTATAGGGTGTCGAGCCCGCTCCTTTACGTGGCTGGCTACGATGCCGGCCTTACGACAGTGTACATTTACAAAGCGAATGTCAACGATCCGAAACCGATTGCCGCGATAAGCAAAGACATCGATAATGCTTCGGGCGCTTGCATCGACAGCGCCGGGACCCTCTATGTTACGAACAGCTCAAGCGGCGGAAGCGACGTTTTGGAATACGCTCTGGGTCAAACTAAGCTGCTGCGAGTGATTACCAAAGGCATCGAAACTCCCGGCTACTGCGCAATCGATGCGTCGGGCAACTTCTGGGTGACGAACATCGGACTTGATAACGTCACGGAATACCTAAAAGGGTCGACGAAACC
>Ga0182018_10003639_pt1 | contig 13706 bp, 12 predicted proteins | sample 812P2MmetaG_FD_120490 | JGI IMG/M metagenome (GOLD analysis project Ga0182018, IMG submission 120490) | Permafrost microbial communities from Stordalen Mire, Sweden - 812P2M metaG | ecosystem: Environmental > Terrestrial > Soil > Wetlands > Permafrost | place: Sweden: Stordalen | collected...
GAACACGACGTGGTCCGGCGGCTCCTCCAGAGTCTTCAGGAGGGCATTGGAGGCTGCCGTTGAGAGCATGTGGACCTCGTCGACGATGTACACCTTCCACTTGCCCGGCGTGGCGAGGGAGGCGCGGGCCACGAGATCGCGCATGGCGTCGACCCCGTTGTTCGAAGCGGCGTCGAGCTCGTGGACATCGAGGGAGGCGCCCCGGGCGATGTCCACGCAGGAGTCGCAGTGGCCGCAGGGCTCGCCCTCTTCCGGTTTGGCGCAGTTCAGGGCCTTGGCGAGGATGCGGGCGGTCGAGGTCTTCCCGGTGCCGCGAGGGCCGGAGAACAAGTAGGCATGGGCGACGCGGTCGTCGCGCACGGCGTTGCGCAGGCCGAGGACCACGTGGGCCTGGCCTCTGACCTCGGAAAACCGCTGCGGCCGATACCGCCGATAGAGCGATTGGAACTGTTCGGCCACGGCGACCGACATTAGGGCGCCAGGCGTCACTGTGTACCGGTCTCGGGTCGTGCTCTCCAGGATCCGACTACCGGCGTGGACGTCGTCGGCCTGGTCTCAGGAAACACACGGGAAGTCAGCAGGTCGGCCCCAGCACTCTCCCCGGTTGTTTTGAAGCGGTCAGGGCAGAGTCTTGTCATGGCTGTTCTGTCTGGTTTCTCCGGTTCTCGTACCTCCGCCGGCACCCGTCGGCCTCGCCGGTGGCGCGGCGTCGAAAGGACGCCGACCCTCGTCGGCGAGCTCGTCGCCAAGCGAGCGCGTGTCGACGGCGACGAGGTGGCGATGCTCGCCGCCCGTGGCGATCGCTCGGTCACCTGGGATGACGTGGCAGCCGCCGCGGAGCTCTGGCAGGTTCGCTTCGGCGATGGTCGGCAGCAGGCGGACGTCGGCACTCGCGTCGGGCTGCGGATGTCGTCGCAGGTGGACTTCGGCCGCGAATACCTCGCCGGCCTGGCAGCCGGTGTCACGGTCGTGCCCCTCGACCCGGCGACCTCGGAGGCGGAGCTGTTGTGGTCGGCCGCCTCTCTTGCGCTCACACATGTGATGAGCGACGCAGGCGAAGTGATCGAGTTGTACATTCCGCGCTCTCCTCATGGCGGAAGCCGCTCACATAGGAAACCCATACCGACGTGGCCTGCCAGCGACGCGCTCGCCTTTGACCGGTTGCCCGCGGGCGTGGGCGGCACCGGCGGCGTCGGTCGTGCATGGCACCCGAGCGTGGCTCCGCTCGACACACCTCTACCGAGTGTTGCGGACCTCGACCGCCCTGCAGTGGTGCTGGCGACGAAGGGCTCCACCGGCGCGCCGAAGCTCGTGCCCTTCACCCAGCGACAGCTACTCCGAGCGGCGGGCGGTGTCGTGAGTCACTTCGGGCTCCAGGCACGAGATCGTGGGTACATGGCAATGCCTTTGCACGGTGTGGACTCCCAGGTCGTCGGCATCCTCGCCGTGCTCTTGTCCGGAGGCTCGGTCGTGGTCGCCGACGGCTTCGATCGGCGGAGCTTCTGGGCCGACGTCGGACGCAGCCAAGCGACGTGGCTCAATCTCGTGCCGGCCATGGTCAGGTCGCTCGACGAGATGGCAATCCGGGACGTCACGGTCCGAGAGCGACTGCGTTTCGCACGGGTAGGCGGAGCGGCCCTGTCGCTCGCCACCCACTCCACGTTCTGGGAGTCCACGGGCATCTCGCTGGTGGAGACGTACACCTTGACGGAGGCAGCCGGACCCGTTGCGGCGAACCCGATGGATCTCGGCAGGCGACGGGCGGGCTCGGCCGGGCTCCCGGTCGGGGTCGAAGTGCGGATCGTCGAGGGTGCGGGGCGTGCAGTGCCGAACGGGACTGCCGGGCGGATCCAGGTTCGGGGCGCTGCGGTCGCTACGCATTACGTCTCTTACGGACGCAACCGGTGCGAGCTCGCTGCCCAGGAGGCCGACGGCTGGCTCGCGACAGGCGATCTCGGCTGCTTCAGCCGGGAGGGATACTTGTACATCGCCGGCCGGGAAGTGGACGGCGAGCTCGGGCGGGTTCAGGCGCAGGCGAGCGGCGCCTGACGATCTCTGACGAGGCGGTACCGCGAACGCCGCGTCGCGCCAGAGGCGGCGCTACCGAGCGCAGCAGCCAGGTCGCCTGCGGCACACCGGCGAGTCCGCTGAGAGCTGCTGCCTTCCGGCCCTGACTCGGTTCACGGTCGCCAGTTGCGCAGAACCCGGCCGCTGCGCCCGGCAGCGCCGAGCCAACAAGATACCCTGAGGCGCCGCCGGCGCCCACCGCGCCGGCTCGGAGGAGTGCGAGAGCGGCCGAATCGGCACGATTGGAAATCGTGTGACCTGCAAGGGTCCGTGGGTTCAAATCCCACCTCCTCCGCCCGCCCGAGTTCCCCTCATCATCGAAACTCCTCATCGGCGTCCTCATCATCGTCGGGGCCCGCCCCGTCGGAGCCTTCCGCGGAGCCGGGCGCGTGGGTCGGCTCTGAGAACCGCGACCGCGGGCCACGTGTGCGTCGTGATGCCGCACAGCCGCCGAGAGCCCGACGATGACGGCAACGGGCGCCCAGCCGGCATACAGCAGCTTCGCGACGTCTTGACCCTGCAGCATCGTCGAGAACGGGACGTCCGGGCGAATGCCACTGCGTGCCCGCAATGCGGCACGTTACCAGTCGGCACTCGCGATCAACTTCAGACGAGCTTCGGATGTGCCGATATTCGTACCGTGGGTGTGACTGCCGTCCCTTGTGGCGCGAACGCGTGTTGGATCGCGCCGATCGTCGTGCCGAGGCAGACCGACGTGACCGTCGCGCCATAGCAACGGGCCAAATGTCACCGCGAGCCGCAGACGTCGCGTTGGACGATCCAAATCGACCGCAGCCGCGGTCGGCGAGAAGCCGGCTCTTCATCGCGTACGCCCTGCTTGGGCTGGTCCTCGGGGCCTATATCGTCTCGGTGCTCTTCCGCAAGCCGGGTGTGACCGTGGCTTGGATCGACGGATGGGGCGTCGACGCCTTCGAGTTCGTCGTCGCATCGTTGTGCCTCGCAAAAGCCTTCGTCCATCGGACACGCCGCTGGGTACCAATGGCACTCGGGTGCGCCCTGTTCTCGTGGTGCGCCGGCGACATCGCCACCACGATCGAGTCGCTCGGTGGACGCACGCCGCCGTCGCCGTCGATTGCTGATGTGTTCTACCTGGCCTTCTATCCGCTCGCGTACGTCGCCGTCGTCCTGTTCATGCGCGGCGAGCTGCGGCGCCTCACGTCACCGAGCTGGTTGGACGGAGCTGTCGCCGGCTTCGGGGCAGCGGCCATCTGCGCCGGGTTCGCCTTCCACAGCATCGTTCACTCGACCGGCGGCAGCGCGCTGGCGGCAGCTGTCAACCTCGCCTACCCGATCGGGGACCTGCTGCTGCTGGCGCTCGTCGTGGGCGGCACTGCCGTGCTGCCCGGACGGAGCAAGGCCCCGTGGCTCCTGCTCGCGGGCGCCTGCGCGCTGAACGCCGTCGGCGACACCTTCAACCTGTTCCAGTCGAGCGTCGGGGCAACGTCGGTGGGCAGCATCTTCAATGCCGTGGCGTGGCCCGGGGCGTTCCTGCTCATGTCCATTGCCGTCTGGCTGCGACCTCGTCCAGCCGATCCTCTCGTGCGACAACGGCCGACGGGTTTCCTGCTTCCCGGGATCGCGGCGGCTGCGGCGTTGGCAATCCTGCTCGACGGGACGCTCCACCGGCTGAGCCGGTTGTCGATCGGACTTGCCACGGCGACGCTGGTCCTTGTCGGCATCAGATTGGCGGTCTCGGCGCGAGGTCTGCGGATCCTCACCGCCCAGCGTCACGAGCAATCGATAACGGACGAACTGACCGGGCTCGGCAATCGTCGCTACCTGTTCCACGTTCTCGACAGCTTCTTCAAGGACGCGGTCAACCCGGAGCTGCCTGCCAGAGAGCTCGCCTTCCTCTATGTCGACCTCGACCACTTCAAGGAGATCAACGACTCTTTCGGTCACCCTGCGGGTGACGAACTGCTGAGGCAGCTCGGACCTCGGCTGACGGCATCGCTGCGCGGCTCGGACGTCCTCGTGCGCCTCGGAGGTGACGAGTTCGTCGTCGTCCTTGTCGATGCCGACGCCAAGTACGCGACTGCAGTGGCGGAACGGCTCATGGCCAGCATCGAAGAACCGTTCGTGCTCAACGTCGTGAGCGCCAGCATCGGCGCCAGCATCGGGATCGCCATCGCCCCGACGCATGCCACTGACGCCGCCGGACTGCTCCGATGCGGGGACATCGCCATGTACCGGGCCAAGCTCGGGCTGGGCGCCATCGAGACCTACAACGCCCACATCGACGACGACGGGAACCTGCTGCGACTCGCCGAGGAGCTGCGCATGGCAGTGCAAGAGCAGCAGTTCATCCTCTACTACCAGCCGCAGCTCAACTTGCGCACCGGTGAGATCTGTGGCGTGGAGGCACTGCTGCGCTGGCCACACACTCGGCTCGGCATGGTGCCGCCGCTCAAGTTCATCCCGATCGCCGAGGAAGCCGGCCTGATGCCCGCCCTCACCGCTCTCGTTCTCGACGGCGCCCTCGCTCAGTGCGCTCTGTGGCGGGCAGCTGGTCACGAGATCTGCGTCTCGATCAACGTCTCACCGTCGAACCTCCTCCACGAAGGCTTCACGAGTCTCATCCGTCAGCAGCTGGATCATTACCAGATGCCCGCTGAGGCTCTCGTACTCGAGATCACCGAAACCTGCATCATCGCCGACTACGGCCGGGCGCGAGCAGTCATCGAGGAGCTGCGGGATCTCGGCTTGACGGTCTCCATCGACGACTTCGGCGCGGGTTTCACCTCACTCGCCCACCTGAGCGATCTCGCCGTCGGCGAGCTCAAGCTGGATAGCAGTTTCGTGAGCGGCCTGGTCGCCAACGACAAGGCGCGCGATCTCGACCTCGTCAGATCGACCATCGAGCTTGGCCACGCCCTTGGACTTCGCGTGGTGGCGGAGGGGGTGGAGGACCTCGCTACCTTGGAGCTGCTCGGACAGCTCGGTTGCGATCTCGCGCAGGGATACTTCATCTCCAGGCCGATGCCTGCCGACGAGCTCGTGCTCAAGTCCGAAGTCACCACGGCGGCCGAGGCCGTACTCGGCAACAGGACGCACTGAGTCCGTTCGTCTCAGCGCCGGCCTCGCGCTCTCGACCACGGACCGGCTCAGAAATGAAGCGACAGCTCGTTGGCGTACTCGCGCCCGAGCTCGTCACCGTGAGCGTCGAGCCAATCAGAGAGCACTACTTCGCCGCCGGCAGGTCCGCTCGTGTCCGCCAGGCCATCCATCATGGCCCTGAGCTCTTCTCTGGTCAGCAGCACGTCGCTCAGAACACGACCGAGCAGCATCGACATCGGCGGCACGACAGCGGCTGGCACATGCACGATCCGTGCCCGACTGCCGACGGCGTCACGGACCTTGCCGACGAGTGCGTCGAAGGAGATGCTCTCCGGGCCGACGGCGTCGACCAGCTGGTCGACGCGGCTGTGGCCCATCGAGACGCAAAGCCGGCCGAGGTCCTCGACGTGGATGGGGCGCAGTCGATAGCGACCGTGCCCCGCGATCGCAAAGACGGGCAGGTGGCGTAGCAACCAGGCGATGTTGTTGATGAGCACGCCCCGGCCGCCGAAGAGCACGGCGGGCCGGACGATGGCAAACGACAACCCGGTCTCCGCAACCGCTTGCTCGACGAGCGCCTTGCCCCGGAAGTATGCGTAGGGCGACTCGACGGAGGGATGGGTGATGCTCACATGGACGATCCGTTCAAGTCCGGCGCGCCGGGCAGCGTGGAACAGGGTGCGGGAGTTGGCAACGGCCGATTCGTGTGTCGTCGAGCCGTGCGGGAAGCGAACCCAGTAGGTGTTGTAGAGCGTCGTGGCGCCCTCCATCTGAGCGGCCATGCGAACGGGGTCGTCGAAGCAGAGGGGGGCGGTGCCGATACCCGACAGCGCTCCGGTGGCGCGCTCGGCGTGTCCGGTGAGTGTTCTGACAGATCGGCCGACAGCGAGCAGCTGCTCAGCTATGGCTCGTCCCGAGTAGCTGAACGCACCGGTGACGACGTCGAGACCGGTGTCGGAGCTGTGGACGGCGGTCGTGGTGTCGGGAGCAGCGGTCGCGATCATCGAGGGTCGTCTCCGCCGTCGTGCGCGGCCACCGGGAAGACCAGACCCATGAGGTCCGAGAGCCGCTTCGCCGTCGAGAACAACGACTCCGCCTGGGACCGATCGCCGTCGAGATGGGCGAGGAACTCGATACCGAGATAGAGGGCGACGACCGCGAACGCCACATCTCGCGTCGGAACAAGATCCGCCAGAGGACTGCCACGAAGGGCGCGGAGCGTGGCATCCTCGGCGAACCCGAACCATGGCTCGAGCCTGGCGGACACTTCGGCACCGAGCCCAGGTGTCGACGAAGAGCCGGCGATCATCTCGGCGAGCACCGACATGTGGCCGGCGTCCAGGTCTTCCCGGTAGATACGAGCGGCGACTTCGACCATCGGCCCGAGACCGTCGGCGGCATCGACGGCTTCGCCGTAGCGCACCATCCTCCGCTCGCTCGTGGCATCAAGGGCCGCGAGCAGCAGGTTGGCTACGGATCCGAAGTGGTAGAAGACGAGGGCTTGGTTGCAGCCGGCCGTACGGGCGATCGCCCGCGCACTTGATCCGCCGAATCCCTCGGTCTGCAGCGTCGTGATCGCCGCCTCGACGAGTTCGGCTCGCGTGCCGGCCGTGTTCGGCCGAGGTTGTCCCACTCGCGTTGTGACGCCCTGTTTTGCCATCAGGGCACCGTTGAGTAGATCAAAGCAATTGATTTGAGCATACGCTCAGTATAGCCTCTTGCGGACTTCGCCGGCGCCGCAGCTCCTGCGGCGGCGGAACGTCACCGCAGGCCCCGCCATCGGGCCTTCTGGGTCAGGAATTGGTTGTTCCGCCGAAAGAACACAACCAATTTCTAACCCAGATCGGCAGCACCGGCATGGGCGCGCAATCGCTGCATGTCCTCGACCCCGCTGAGCATGATGACGTCGTGGATCGGCCGACCCGGGCCGACGAGCGACGAGAGTGCGGCGGCACCGGAGCTCCCACGCTCCGGCGTGCCGGTAGTGAGCAGGACGAGGCGGCATCCCGCTTGAGCCTCGCGAGCGACCGCCGCCTTCCCGAGCGCCTTCCAGAGTGTGTCCGCCCGCTGCAGGCCTTGGCGACTCGATGTGAAACCACCGGAGACGTCGAACAGCCACCGCCGGTCGGCCAGGTCACGAGCGGCAAAGCTGACCTGAACCCCGCCTCGGACCCTGACGTTGGCTTCGAGGCCTTTGAACCCGCACTCCTCGAGCGCCTCACGAGCCAGGTCCTTGGCGGCACGCCCTTCACGGAGTGCGCGCGTCTGAAAGTCCTCGTCGGCGGGTGCCAGCTGAGGGCCTACCGAGAGGGCGGCACGAGGCGGTTCGCGGACATCGCCGAGCTCGCGGAAGCAGGCACCGGCGGCGGCTACGCGTAGTTTCGCCTGGTCTACGTAATAGGGATCGGCGTCATAGCCCGCATAATGCCGATCGGTCCGGATAGCTGCGATGGCCGTCGAACCCGAGCCCATGAAGGGATCGAGCACGAGGTCGCCTCGATAGGTATAGAGGTGAATCAAGCGCTCCGGCAGCGCCACGGGAAACGGCGCCGGATGTCCGACACGACTGGCGCTCTCTGCCGGGATCTCCCAGATGTCCGTCGTCGCCTCCATGAATTCGTCCCTGAACATGGACGACTCTGAAGGCAAGCCCTCAGCGAAGCGTTCACGAGCAGACAAGGCACGATCGAATCGTCCCTTGCTGGCGACGACGATACGTTCACTCAAGTCCCTGATGACGGGGTTCGCCGGCCGCTGGAACGAACCCCACGCGCACGAGCCCGTGGCCCCACGACCCTTCAACCAGATCACCTCGCCCCGGAGCAGCAGCCGGAGCCTGTCCTGCAGGATGAAGGCGACGTCTCCGGAGAGCGATCGGTAGGGCTTCCGGCCGAGGTTGGCGACATTGACAGCGATGCGGCCGCCTGGTTCCAACGTTCGCACGCACTCGGCGAACACGGCCTCGAGCATCGTGAGGTACTCGGCGTAGGTGGCAGGCACGTGGCCCTGGCCGAGATCGGCCTCGTACTCCTTGCCGGCGAAGTACGGCGGAGATGTGACGACGAGAGCGACGGAGGAGTCCTCGATCGCGCGCATGTCGCGGGAGTCGCCCACGAAAATGTCGTCGATTGCTCGATGACGCGCGACATGAGAGTCCGTCGATTGATCAGGAGCCGTGAACCGCTCATAGAAACCCGAGGCGTCGTGTCCCTCACGCTTCGACACACCGAAACCGGACGTGGAAGTCCGCCGGCGGACAACCGACGGATCGCGCATACGTTCGATCCTACCGAGTCGTCGCGTACAGCCTGGGTTCTTGCCGGGCCCGGCTCGGGTGATCCAGGTGTCACCGTCTTCGGCAATGATGCTGGCGTGCCCAGCGACGAGATTTCCAACCTGACGGAGATCCGGGAGCGCCTTGACCTTGTCGATCGTCAACTCGTACAGCTCCTGCTCGAACGCTCGCTCCTTATCGACGAGGTCATTCATTTCAAGCGGGCTCACGGCATGCCGGTGATCGACCGGCCGCGCGAAGACCTCATGCTCGATCGGATCGAGGAGATCGCTTCGTCAGAAGGCCTCGACCCGCGCATCGCACGCCAGGTGCTTCGCTCGGTGATCGATGCCTTCACACTGCTCGAGGTCGAGCACCTCGGCCCCGACGCCTGACGGTCCCGCGAGCCACCGGGCCGACCGAACGCGGCAGGCGGGCGACGGCGCTCGCTCGTTCGGGGCCGGCGACGGCGCTCGCTTACGGAATCGACTTGGCGGGGCAGTCCGCCGCGTAGCCACCGACCGCGCTGTGGGCGTCCCATCTGTGTTGGTTGCCGGCCTGCCAGCCCGAGAGCTTCAGGAAGCTGTCCGACGGCGTGGCGAAGTTGCCGTTGACGGTGTCCGCAGACGTCGACAAGTCGGCGTAGTCGTTGCAATCGATGATGTTGGTGCCCGAGTGGGGTTGCTGGTCGACTTCCATCAACGGGTTGTAGCGATCGGTTGAGCCCATGCCCTCGATCGTGTTGTGCCAGATCTGGACGTTTGACCAGCTACCTCCGAGGTCGACGACGGGCATGCCGTCGTTCGGCGTGAGGTAGTGCTGGCTCTCGTTCTGGAACACGTTGTCGTGGACGTAGACGTCCGAGATGGAGGCCCGCGAGCCGAAAGCGTCGATGTACATGGCGAACGGGTCGTGTCCGGCCACCGTCGAGGTTCCTTTGATTCCGCGCGGGTCGGAGCCGGCGCTCGGGTCCGAAGCTGACGTGCCCGGGTCGTCGTGCACGACGTTGCCGGACACGAGGAGATGGTCGGTCTCCCGGTTGGCCGTCTCGACATCGAGGTTGATGCCCTGGTCGGCGTTCCACACTCTGTTGTCGGCGAACCAGATGTAGGAGGCGCCGTCGTCGTAGAGGCCGGCGGCGTTCTCCTGCTGCGGTTCGCACCTGCCGGTGGCCGAGTTCCACTTGCCGTAGGCGGCGTTCGACCATGTGTCGACGTTGTAGACGGTGTTGTCGTCCACGTAGCCGTGAAACGCCTGGGCGCCTCCCGTTTCCCAGCCGATCGTGTCGATACCGATGTTGTCGACGTCACCGACGACGTTGCCGGCGGCGAGGAAGTCCTCCAGCGCACCGTTGAAGGTGACCGTCTCGCTCTGTCCCGTCCTCGTGCCCGTCACGGTGTTGTCCTCGACGACGACGTGCTGCAGCTTCGGCGATGTCGCCGACCCGCCGGCGATGACGGCGATCCCGTAGGCGTCGACATTGCCGTTGCCGCAGACGGACTTCGTCCTGTAGTCCTTGTCGGCGGTGTTCGTGATGTCCTTCACCGTGTTGTCGATGATGTAGATGTCGCCGCAGGAGCCGCCGTTCAGGAAGCAGGCAGAGCGGTGGGGGACCTGCGACGGATTCGTGTTCTTCGTGTCGCTGCGTGTCGTGACGTAGATGCCGGCGGCATCGTGGGCGGTGCCGTCGAAGGTGTAGTTCTCGACGGTGAGCCCGTAGATCTCGACGCTGCGGGAGTCGACGATGCTGATGCCGCCGGAGTCATCCCAGTACTGGTTGGGGTTCGTGTCGGCTGCCCGCACGGTGCCGAGGTCGAACGTGGCCGAGTGACCTGGCTGTGGGGCAACCTCGAGAAGGGCCCTGCTCGTCTTCGACCAGACATGCAATGGTTTCGTGAACGTACCCGACAGGCACACGACCGTCGGTGCCGTGATGCCGTTCTCGTGGGCCGTGATCCAGGCGTTGACGGTCGCCGACGTAGCTCCGGCCGACGACGAGATCCTGACGGCGCACGAAGTGGGAGCGGCCACGGACGAGCCCGTTGGCGTGGCGGGGTTCGGGATGCGGCCATCGTTGTCGACAGGGCTGTGCCCCTTCGGCTCGATCGGGAAGTCGCTTGCGACGACGGGCGGGGTCGGCTGGGAGACGACGTTGACGATAGCTCGTGAGCCGGCTGTCCCCATGCGCGATAGCGGCAGTACCGAGAAGGTCGCCAACGCCATTGCCACACCGAGAACTGCGATCGAAACGGCTCGCACCATTACCCCTCTCCCGGCCGGCTCATCCGGCCGAGCTCGCTCGATCCCGGGCCACACCGCCCCCCTCCGATCGATCCGGTCCTCGTCACCGCAGCACCGCCTCCACGAAAAGCTCTGACACAGATGTTGCCAGTTCGCTCGAGTCGCCCGCGCCCACGCGATCAGCAAGCCGCCCGCTGATCCACAAGCTGGCGAGCCCGTGCACGAGCGACCACGCCGCCACTGCCACGAGCACCGGGTCCCGATCACCGAGCGATCCTTCGCGGCGGCACCGCTCGATGGTGTCCGCCAACAACGTGAAAGGGGCGTCGGACGCCGCCACGAGCTCTGGAGCGCTCTCATCGAGGGCGTCCACCCGAAACATCACGTCGAACTGCGCCGGTTCCGCCACGGCGAACCGCACGTAGCCCCTGCCGATCGCCGCCAGCGTGGCCGGCCCGTCGGCCGGAGCCGAGGTACTGATTTCGGCGAGCACCGATTCCCCCAGCCGCTCGTAGCCCTGCGCCGCGAAGGCGGTGAGGAGCCCCGACTTGCTTCCGAAATGGTGGGCCGGCGCCGCATGGGAGACGCCCGCACGCCGCGCCACGTCCCGCAACGACAGAGCACTGGCGCCACCTGACCGGAGAGCGTCGTCGACGGCATCGAGAAGCGCCGCCGGCAGGTCGCTTCCCTTGTTGACCACGTCGCATCTTGACACGACACGCAAAACTTGACAATGTCAAGCGTGCGTCCCCGCCGGGCGTCCCAACTGGACCTCAGGAGGAAGAAACCCAATGGATCCCAGCAACATCGAGTCCGCCTACGCACCATTTGTTTCGGTGCTGCGGGAGGGTGGTTTCTCGGAGCCGGCTGACGGCTGGCCTGCTGAGCTCGTGGCAGCCCACGTCACCCGGAACAACGACTTCATTGCGGAGATGGCCGAGCGAATCGCCGCCGGCGAGCAGCCGACCTACGACAACGCCAAAGCCATCGACATGGCACTGCTCCGTGCCTACGCCGACGAGGTTGGCGGGATCACGGGACTGGCCGACGCCATCGAGGCGTCCGCCCGGCGGCTGGCGGCTGCGCGGGCAGCCCTCGACGAGACGACCGAGGGTCACATGTTGCCGGCAATCATCAGGGACGGAGACGACATCGTCAACGACGGGCCGATCCCGATCGGAAGGTTCATCGAAGGCAACGCCTCGTTCCACCTCGATCGGCACCTCGAGCAGTTGAAGGCGCTCCGCTCGTGACGAGCGCTGAAGCCGACTCCCCACCGACGGCCGAGCCGCCGGCCGAATTCGATGCCTACGAGCTCGTGTTGTTACGGCGGCCGGAGAGCCGGCCGGAGATCGACGACGATACGGCCGAGCTGTTGCAGGCCCAGCATCTCGGGCACTTCGCTGCCATGAAGACCGCCGGACACCTGAGGGTCGCCGGCCCCTTGAGCGATCAGCCCGACGACGGCTGGCGAGGAATCTGCCTCTACCAGGTCGGCTCGCTCGAGGAGGCACGCCGTCTCGCCGAGCTCGACCCCGCCGTTCGTGCCGGAGTGTTCAGCGTCGATGTCATGAGCTGGTACACGGCGAAGGGTGCGCTGCGCTGCGCTGAGTAGTGCTCACCCTCGGCGCCGCTGTGACACAGACACGGCAAACTTTCCTCCATGGTGACCATCGAGGATGTGCGGGTCCTGGCGTCCGAGTTGCCGCGCTCCTACGAAGCGTCGGTCCGGGAGCGAGTGAAGTTTCGCGTCGGCCGAATCGTCTACCTGGCGTTCTCGTATGACGAAACCGTGATGGGCTTCGCCTTCCCGAGGGAGGAGCGCGAGATGCTTGTCTCCTCCGAGCCGGCCAAGTTCCTGATGCCGAGCAAGGCGGACCTCCGTTACAACTGGGTAGACGTGCGCCTCGCCGCTCTCGATCGGCCCGAGATGCGCGAACTCGTGCTGGACGCGTGGTGCATGGTCGTGCCGAAGAGTGTGGCGGCGGCTTACTTCGGGTCGGCGTCCTCGCCCTGACCCGACGTCCAGGAACCGCCGGCACCGAAAGGTGTGCGTTCCCAACGGCGCCGGCGTGGCCGCCACGCCGGCACGGCCGGCCTTGCATTTCCCCCAGATCGTCCTAGCCTGGTGGCATGACCGATCCTTCCGAAACCGTGCACTGGCGTGGTGTGAACCACCTGGCCCTCATCACCTCGGACATGGACGCAACGGTGCGCTTCTGGCACGGCGTGCTCGGCGCTCGTTTGGTGGCGACGCTGGGGACGCCGTCGTTCCGGCACTATTTCTTCGAGATCGGGCCGGGCAACACGATCGCCTTCTTCGAGTATCACAACCAGAAGCTCGCCACCTTCGCGAAACCCGCCGGCGTTCCCTACGAAGCCGCCTCCCAGTTCGACCACCTCTCGATGAATCTTCCGGACGAGGAGGCGCTCCTCCGCCTGCACGCCAGGTTGAAGAGCCACGGATGCGAGGTGACCGATGTCGTCGATCACGGTTTCCTTCGCTCCATCTACTTCAGCGACCCGACCGGCATCGCTCTTGAGGCCACCTGGTGGACGCTCGACCCGACCGGGCGGCCCACCGACCACGGCGACGACCGGCTCTTCGCCGACCGCGACCCCGTGCCCGCCGTGCGAGAGCTCCGGGAGACCGGGGAGCTGGACCACACCGTTCGGACCGAGCTCGTGGACTCGATCATCCTTGACGTCTACGGACCGAAGACCTGACGTTCGCCTGAAGAGTCGGAGCCGACCCGGAGTCGGCGCCCGCCGCAGGCGGCGCGGGGACGCCAATTACCTGCCTGCAAGCAAGGCGATCCACTACCGCGTTGTCATGTCCGGCTCCGCCGCCGCGCACGCCGGCTAATCACGCCTCGGCGGGGACGACGGGGTGGTCAGTACGCTCTGGCGATGACCAGTGAGGCCGGCGCCGTAGGCGATCGGGATGGCACGAAACCCAAGGGCAACGTCTTGTTCATCACGCTCGACCAATGGCGCGGCGACTCGCTCTCGGTGCTCGGTCATCCGCTCGTGCGGACACCGACGC
>Ga0182018_10003640_pt1 | contig 13690 bp, 9 predicted proteins | sample 812P2MmetaG_FD_120490 | JGI IMG/M metagenome (GOLD analysis project Ga0182018, IMG submission 120490) | Permafrost microbial communities from Stordalen Mire, Sweden - 812P2M metaG | ecosystem: Environmental > Terrestrial > Soil > Wetlands > Permafrost | place: Sweden: Stordalen | collected...
AGGCGGTATCGAGGTGTGGCGCGGTGGTGTAAGCGCCCGTTTGTACATCGAAGGCCAGTTCACACCGATATCGAAACCATTCAAATTGGTGGGTTTTGCCTAACGATTGAGCCGTTCTGCGGCCTGTTCCCGCAACGGTTCAAAACCGTCCAGCTTTTCAAGTTTCTCCAGAAACACGGGGATTTCCTCGTTCCAGATTCTCCATTCGTGCCCACGAGGAGAGATTTCGCGGTATTCATAAGGTATGCGGCGTTTGGCCAGCACCTGCAGGAAAGCGTGGGTCTGGTCGACGCCTCCATCTTGACCGCCGCAAACCAGAAATAGCATGGGTACTTCCTCAACCGGCACTTGCTGCGCCAGTTCAAACACGTCGCGGGCTTTCTGCTCCTTCGAGCCCGGCGCCCCCATCAGCGCTACATAGTCTTGGACCTCTCTCTTTTCCTCTTCCGTAGCGTTCGCCGGTAGCGGATGCGCGGGGACGTGACCGAAACCAACCGATCCACTGAAACTGCCGATGGCCGCAAACTGGTCCCGGTGCTCCAACCCGAGAAACATCGCACCAAATCCGCCCATGGAAACTCCAGCAATCGCCCGTGCAAAGGGTTCCGGGATCGTACGGAAGTTTCTGTCCACGTAAGCGATCACGTCTTTCATGATGTAGTCGTCATAATGTGCTTTGGGAATCGACACGCTGTTCACATACCAACTGTGCGAGGCGTCCGGGGTTACGATAATGAGCTGGTGCCGGGTCGCATAGTCGGAGAGATTCGTGCCCCGCGCCCAATCCGTGATATCCGCATCATACCCGTGCAGTAGGTACAGCACGGGATAGCGCCGCACTGCTGAATCGTAATCGACTGGCAGCATCACCAACATGGTCCGTTCTTCTGCCAACGTGACACTCGGGAAATGTACGATCCTCACGTTCGTCGGCAAGACCGTAGGCATCTCCTGGCCGTGGACTGATGGATTGGCGCAAAACAAGATCATCGCTGCAACCACCGCGGCCCACGCATCGCGTGTAAGCCGGCGCACACCGATCCCGCGAACATCCACAGCGAACGAAAAACACTTTGATTTCACTGACCTTTCCTCGTTTCTGCGAAAATGATAGCCCACCTCCACGTCGCACGCGCAATACGCGCTTCCGGGTAAGACCACAACGTTCGCTGGGTACGATAACTTAATTACGAAATGAAGCGCGAAAAGTTCGATATAGAGATAAAGTTTCGAAAATCCTCCCCGCAACCAGCCGCGGCGAGAGGTGCGCCTTGACTGTTGGCGCGGTTGCTACGGAACTAGCTCAGAGGTCTCCAAACCCCTCTGGATATCGATGATGAAGCCCATCCGAGGATTCGTAAGGCAAGTTCAAAATGAAAATGTAGGCCAATATGCACCTGTCGCCGGTTCGCCACAATTCGATCACTCACGGCTGTTGCCACGGCCCGAGTTCCTGCCTGCGACGTCTGGTTTTTCTTATAATGACTCTTCTCTTCTCCGGCCCTAAGATTAGTCGATTCGGAGGTCTCCATGGCTGCGAGTTTCCGGCGAACGTGCATCTTGATCTTGGCATTTCTGCATACGCTGTTTCCGCTCGTATCCTGCGGACAGCAGGCCGCGGCAAGTTCGTCCGGAACACTCCAACTCACCCTGAAGCAAGCCGTGCAACTGGCCTTGCAGCAGAATCCCCAGCGTGTCATTGGGCGGCTGCTGATCTTCGAAAGCGATCGCAATGGTCAGATCGCGCGCTCCCCGCTGCTGCCTCGGGCGGACATCGGAGCCAGTGGATCACTCAATCAGTACAATTTTCAAAGTATCGAGCGCGCGCAGAACCGGCAAGACGCCGGTCCCTTTCAGGTCATCGAAGCGGGGCCTACCTTCTCCCAAACCATCTTCAATCTCCCGCTGATCCGCGGTTACCAGATCGGCCGGGAAGGAACCCGTCAGTCGCGTGCCGACGAACTGACCACTCGCGAAAATGTGGTCACCGCCGTTGTGGACCAGTACCTGCTCATTCTTCGCGCCCTGGCCAGGCGTGACGCAGCCAATGCCCGCGTCGCGCTCGCGCAGCGCCTCTACGAGCAGGCCACCGAACTTCAAAAAACAGGCATCGGTTTGAATATTGACACGGTGCGCGCCAACGTCGAATTGCAGAACGAGCGCCAGAATCTGATTGATGCCGAAACGCTGACTCACACCACCAAATACGGCTTGGCGGAACTCCTCGATCTTCCTCGCGACCAGGACCTCGAGGTCACCGACCGCCTCGATTTCTACGATCTCCCCAAACTCGAAAAAGAGACCCTGCTCAGCCAAGCGTTAGCGACCCGGCCGGAAATTCATTCATTGAATTCACAGCAACGCATCGCCCAATTGACGACGGATTCGGCCCGCGAGCAACGCCTTCCTCAATTGGACTTTTCCGGATTCTGGCTGTACCAAGGCTCGCTGTTCAACGACGGCATTCCGGCCTACACCTACGAAGTGTCTCTGCAGTTTCCAATTTTCACCGGCGGACGTATCCGCGCCGAAGAAGCTCGTGCCAAATTGGAAGAGCAGCGCCTGGCGGAAATTCGCCGTCAGGTGGAAGCGCGAGTCGTGGATGAAGTAAAGTCCGCCCTCGATCAACTCACTGCCGCGCGAAATTCCGTGGATGTTGCCAATCTCGGTCTGCAACTGGCCCAAGAAGAAGTGGCTCAGGCCCAGCGCCGGTTTCAAGCCGGCGTCACGACGAACATCGAGGTCATCACGGCGCAAGACGAACTAGCCCGCGCCAGCGATAACCAAATCGGCGCGCTGTATCAATTCAACTTGTCTCGCGCGGCTCTCGCCCGCGCCACAGGTACGATCGAAACCATGTACACGAAGTGAGATGCAGACCGAATCATGACCTCAACTTCCACACCGCCGCTACAATCCGATAACCCTCCGGTTGCCGCCGCTCCGGCTACTCCGCCCCCAACTCCCTCTTGGCGGGAATGGATTCGAAATCTGAGCCTGCTCGCCAAGGGCGTTATCGTTGCCGTCCTCGTCTTAATCGCAGTGGCTTGGTACGTGCTTTCAGGACGCGTTACCACCGACGACGCTCAAGTGGATTGTCACATCACCGCCGTCGCCCCTCAGGTTCCTGGCTATGTTGTCCAACTTCTCATCAATGACAATACGCCGGTCAAAGAAGGCGATCTCTTGGTGCAAATCGATCCCCGCGAATATCAGGCGGAAGTCGAACAAGCCAAGGCCAACCTCGATTTCGCCGAGGCGCAAGCAAATTCCGCAAAACTGCAAATCCGTTTGACACGCGAAACCACCACAAACGGCACGAACGGCGCCTCAGCGCAGAACCAATCCGACGCGGCCGATTACGCCATGTCCGAGGCGCAACTCGAGCAATCCGCCACCGCGAACCTGCAAGTCGCCGAAGCCAACGTAGCCGCCAGACGCGCCACCAATGAACGCGCTCAGAGCGATCTCAAGCGCTACACGCCTTTGCTTGCCACCGACGACGTTTCGAAGTTTCAATTTGATGCCGTGGACGCCGCGGCACGCGTGGCCAAAAGTGAGCTGGAGGCCGCCGAACAGCAGCTGACCGCGGCACAACAGGCTGTCGAAATTGCGCGGGCCAACGCGCGCTCCTCGCAGGCGCGCTTCCAGCGCTCTCAGTCTCAATTGCTCCAAACCAAAGCACAAGAACAGCAGGTTCCCATCGCCGAAGCGACCTACAAATCGGCGCTAGCCGCCGTCGAGCGCGCCAAAGCGGCGTTGCAGCAAGCCGAATTGAATCTCACCTACACCCACATCACTGCCCCCATCACCGGACAGGTCACCCAGAAGTCCGTGGACCTGGGCCAGTACGTTTCACCGGGCCAATTGCTGTTCACCACCGTTCCGCTCGACCAGGTGTATGTCACCGCGAATTTCAAGGAAACCCAATTGGCCAACGTCGCTCCAGGCCAGAGGGTGCTCATCCACGTGGATACCTACCGCCAGGAATTCGAAGGCGTGGTGGATTCCATCGCCGGAGCAGCCGGTTCGCGCCAAGCCTTGCTGCCGCCGCAAAATGCCACAGGAAATTTCATCAAGGTCGTGCAGCGCATTCCGGTAAAAATCCTGGTCAAGCCCAACAAGAATCCGAATCTCGTCCTGCGGCCCGGCATGAACGTTGAAGCGACCATTTACACTCGCTGACTGGTTGGAGGTGCAATGAGCTACCTGGGTGGAAGTCCCCCGGAATCCTGGGAACTGGAAGAGGAAAAGTTCCTCCGCAGTATTGTGTCGCAACTGTCCGAGCGCCGCCGCATAGCCATTCTCCTCACTATCGGCATGGTTACCGCCATCGAAATCTCCAACCGACTCTCCATCAACGTATTCCTCCCGGACATGCAGGGCAACGTAGGGGCAAGCTCCGATGAAATCAGCTGGGTCATAATTCTTTATAACGTCGGCTACCTCAGCTCCATGGCGATGGCGGCCTGGATGACGCGCGTCATCGGCACCAGGCGACACTTACTGTTAAGTATTGGCATCTATTCCGTGGGAGCGATGGGCTGCGTGCTCAGCACGGGCAACCTGGCGCAGCTGTTGGTTTCACGGTTGATTATGGGATTCGGCGGCGGCGCGTTTCTGGTGCGCGTCGTCATTCTGTCCGGCCTGTTGTTTCCCGGGAAAGCCAGGATGGCGGCGGTCACCCGGCTCTACCTCGTTCTTTCCGCTTTTGAAGTTCCGTATCCCTCCGCGATGGGATGGATCACCGATACGTTTCACTGGAATTATGCTTTCCTGGTTGATTTCCCGTTCCTGGCTGTCGGCGCCTTTCTCATCTGGAAAATTGTCCCGCCGGGTTACCTCCTTCAGCGAAAGAAAGATGCCCACGTTGATGTGTGGGGCGCGGTCCTGCTGATTGCCTCGCTGGCCTGCCTGGAAACTGCCATCAGCCGCGGCGAGCACGATCTGTGGTTCCAGTCGAACTGGATTGCCTTCGCTCTGCTTGCAGCCGCAATCTTCTTTATCTGGTTTCTCTGGTGGGACTACCGCCCTCAGAACGCATCGCCGGTATTGCACTTGCGCATGATCGTTCGTCACGCTTCCCTGCGCTCCTTCTTCTTGGTCATTATGATCGTGGGAGCGTTCTTCGGTGCCGGGCTTTATGTCGTCCCGCAATATCTCCGGTTCGTCCAGGATTACAGCGCCTTGCAAGCCGGAGGTTTCATTTCGACGTACACGCTCGGCCTCGGATTGGGACTGCAGCTCACTTTGCACGTGCTTATTCCCCGCTTGTTGCCCGCCCGCACGCTCGTCTTCGGACTGCTGCTTTTGATCGCCACATATGTCACGATCTTCTACATTTGGACGCCGACCACTCCCACTGTGGTCTTGGCTCCCGCAATTTTCCTGCAAGGCTTTTGCATCGCGCCCGTTCTCATCGCGGCCGGCAACGTTGTCACCAGCAACGCGCCGGTAGCTGACGTCAACGATATCTCGACCACATACTTCTTTGTCCGTCAGCTCGGAAACACTTTTGGAGTCACCGCGGCCACGGTCATGTTCGATCGCCGCATGACCCTGCATTCCTCGCGGCTCTTGGACGTCTCCAATCGTCTAGACGCCACCACTCACTCCACCCTGGCGCAATATACCGATCTGATTCACCGCACTGGCGGTGCCACCAGCGTTCCCGCGCTCGGCGCACTGCAACTCTTCCAAAACAATGTAATCACGCAGAGCCGCCTGCTCTCCTACATAGACATCTCCTTCGGCTTGGCGGCGCTAGGCGTCGTCGCCCTGATCTCAATTGCCGTCACAAAAATAAAACCGAAACTCGGCCAACACCATTTTCACCCGTGGTAAATACGAACGTATTCCTTAGTCCACAGAATTTGACCCCAGCGGCCTGGCGATACAATGAGCCTCGCTTTACGGGAGGATATCTCGCGCCTGACTGGAATTATTCTTGCTCTTGCCGTCGTGTTGGCTGTCTCTGCCGTAGCACAGGAGCCTGCGTCGGAGCCGATTTTCAAGCTTCAAGATGTAATGATCCCCGTCCGCGATGGGGCGAAGATGATGGGAACCGCATGATCGCGGGCAAGTCCGGCCAGCTGGCGATTGATCGTGATGTATCTCGCCTGATTCTCCGCAGAAAGCTGCAGAAACTGTTCCGCGCCGCTAATTGGATTCATACCCGAGATTGTATCCGGGTAACACACCAAGACAACAGCCGGCACGCCTCCAGCGGTATGGCTTGTTCACAGCATCCCTAAGAGTTCCTAAGACATCGGCCTGAAATCTCAGGCAGCAGATTTCCCAGCGATGAGAAAATCAATTTCGGGCTTTTTGCCGGTTGAAATCGCGAGGGTTAAAATTTACCATTGGCGCTGAGGTTTTCTTAGGTTACGGGATTGAATCCCACCCTCTCCGCCATTTATTGGGCCGGACTTAGTCTGGAATCCCATCATGATCGTCCGCACCGTCGAACAAGTCCGCCGTGCCTTCCGCATCGTCGCCGGATTTACCCTGTTGCTTGCCGGAGTAGTGATGATCATCACGCCTGGCCCGGGATGGCTGGTCATCTTTCTAGGGTTAAGCTTGCTCGCCGCCGAATTTATCTGGGCGCGTCGTTTGATGGATCGCATGAAGCGCCAGGGCGAGCGTGTCCGCGAAGCTGTATGGCCCATGGCGAAAAATGTGCCCCCGACTGCGGTTGCTGAACCGTCAGCAGAATCCAACGAATCGGAATTGTAGGCAACTCTCGGAGGTCGCGATGGAAGTCGGTCTGGTCGGTCTTGGCAACATGGGCTCGGGAATCGCGAAAAGTTTGCTTCGCGCCGGACATCGCGTCACCGCATACAACCGCACGCGCTCGCACCTGGACGCACTGGTTTCCGACGGAGTTAAACCCGCGGCCACTCCCGCCGACGCCTGCCACGGTGACGCCGTGCTCACCATGGTTGCCGATGACTCCGCCGTCGAAGCCGTGGTCTTCGGAAGCTCCGGGGTTTTGAGCGCTCTGCCCAAAGGCGGCTTGCACGTTTCCTTGGGTACCATCAGCGTTTCTCTCAGCGACAGGCTCGCCGCTGCTCACTCCAACGCCGGACAGCAGTTTGTAGCCGCGCCCGTTTTCGGGCGGCCAGATGCCGCCGAGGCGGCAAAACTTGCGGTCGTCGCCGCCGGGCCATCGGCAGCCATCGAGCGCTGCAGACCTCTGTTCGAAGCCATGGGTCCAAAGCTCCTGGTAGTCGGTGAGAAGCCTTCGCTCGCCAACGTCGTGAAACTCACAGGAAATTTCCTGATCGCCAGCGTTCTCGAGTCCCTGTCCGAAGCCATTGCCTTTGCTCGTAAATCCGGCGTTGACCCCACTGTGCTGCTCGATTTCCTGACCAGCACGTTGTTCAACGCGCCGGTCTACAAGACCTATGGAGGCCTCATCGTGGAAGGGAAGTACGAACCCGCGGGCTTCGCGGTCCCGCTCGGCCTGAAAGATGTTCGCCTGGTGCTCCAGGCAGCCGAAGCGCAAAGCGTCCCGATGCCTTTGGCCAGCGTGATTCGCGACCGTTTCATCACCGCCATTGCCCGCGGCAACCAACACAGCGATTGGTCGGTACTCGGCCGGATCGCCGCCGAGGATGCCGGCCTGCCCGCCGCCAAAACGGACGGAGCCTAGTTCTTCGCAGTTGTAGGGGGGCAGCCAACTACTCAGGATGCATCGACGGCACCCTGCCGCCAGGAGACCAACCACCTTGGGAAGACCAATCGCAGCATGGCAAGGGAAATGGGCGCTAGTCACCGGCGCCAGCGCCGGCATCGGCAAAGCCCTGGCCGAAGAGCTAGCCGCCGGCGGCACCAACCTGGTCCTGACCGCCCGCCGCCGCGAGCGCCTGGAAGACCTGGGGCGAACGCTATCGACAACCCGCAAAATCAAAACGGAAGTTTTCGTAGCCGACCTGGCCGACCCCGCCGGCCCCGAAAAAATCCTGGCCTTCACGCGCGACAAGAACATCCACATCGAGCTGCTGATCAACAATGCCGGCTTCGGAGCCTACGGCGAATTCGCGACCTCGAATCGCGCGCGCCAATTGGAAATGGTGCAGGTCAACTGTGCCGCGGTCGTAAACCTGACGCACCTGTTTCTCCCCGCAATGATCGAGCGCAAGTCGGGAGACATTCTGATCGTCGCCTCCACCGCTTCTTTCCAGGCCGTCCCGTACATCACGGTTTACGCCGCCACCAAAGCCTTCGATCTATTCTTCGCCGAAGGCCTCGCCGAAGAATTAAAGCCTCACGGCATTCGGGTATGCGGCCTCTGCCCGGGTTCCACGGAATCCGAATTTCTCGTGGTTGCCAATCAGTCACAGCTGCCGGCCTCGAACCGAAGCCGGGAAACCGCGGAGAAGGTCGCCAGAACAGGCCTCGAAGCGCTGGCCGCCGGCAAGAGCTACGTCATTTCCGGGGCAGGAAATTACCTCGGCGCGCAAGCTCAGCGCCTCATCCCGCGCCGCGTCGTTACTTCCATAGCCGCCAAAATGTTTCGCCTGCCGGTCAAAACCTAGAGCAACACAACAACCGCCAATGGCCGGTGGTTTTATACAGAGACGACCGTTACACCGTAGGGGAACAGCACGGCTGCGGCCGTTCGGTTGATGCGCGGTCGCTGAGTAACTCGGCGCGTTCATTCGTAGCGCAACGCGACCATGGCATCGACGTGGGTGGCGCGGCGCGCGGGCAGGTAGCACGCCAGCATAGCCGCCAGCAAGAGCACCGCGGCGACCGCTCCCACCGCAAGGGGATCGATCGCGCTGACTTCATACAAGATCGACTTCATCGTGCGCCCGACAAAGTAGGTGCCGCCCAGACCCAACAGCAATCCGGTAGCCGCCAGAAACATCCCCTCCCTTAGCACCATCAGCAGCACTTCTCTGGGTCCCGCACCCAGCGCCATGCGCAACCCGATTTCCTGCGTGCGCTGCGCTACTGCGAACGACATTACGCCATAAATTCCGATCGCCGCCAGCACCAGTGCCACGCCCGCGAAACCCGCGAACAGCAGCGTCGTAAAGCGGTCGCCCGCCAGCGATTCGTCCACCAGCTGATCCATGGTTCGCACCTGATCGAGCGCCAGATCGGGATCCACCGATCGCACCGCGGCAGCAACACTGTTTGCCATACTGGCGGGATTGCCGGTCGTGCGAACGCTAATCTGTACCCATGGCAAAGGACTCTGCCAAAAAGGCACGCTGATTTCCGCGGAACTTTCCCGTCGAACGCTCCGGTTATGGACGTCGTGATAAACGCCAACGATGTTCCATTCAATCGGGGGCCCCATGGTGGCCTGACCGAGCTGGCGAACCACCACGCGCTGTTTCAGGGGATCGACGCTGGCGAGGTACTTTTTCACGAAGGTTTCATTCACCATGGCGACCGGCAGACTACCGGCGACGTCCTGTTCGGTGAAGCTGCGCCCCCGCGTGATTTGTATCCCAAAGGTCCGAAAATAATCGGGCGTGATCATGGTGAATCCGGCACTGGGTAGCGCGGAGGGATCGGCGACAGGTTGACCGGCGATGCGGAAATCCATGCCGTAACCACTCCAGAGAATCGGCGTGCCGCTGGAAGCCGTGGCCGACTCGATTCCCGGAAGGGCCGAAATCCTCTCGAGCAACGAGCGGTCGAACGCGGTGATCTGTTCGGGTTGCGGAAAACGATCGAAGCTGATCGGCAGCGCGAAAGTGAGAACGTGATCCTGACGAAAACCGAGGTCTACGCGCGTCAATTTCCAGAAACTGTGGATGATCAAGCCCGCGCCGGCCAGCAGCGTCAACGCCAGCGCGAACTCGGCCACCACCAAAGCGCGCCGCAATCCTTGTCGCCCACGGCCGCTCGAGCGCCCGCCCTCCTTCAACGCATCGTTCAAGCTCCAATGCGAGGTCTGCAACGCCGGCGCGCAGCCGCACAAAACTCCCGCCAGCAACGTGGCACCCAAGCTGAAAAGCAGCACTGGTAAATTCAGCCGGATATCTGACTCCGTGGGGATCGAAAATTGCGGCAGCAGGACCACGATCACCTTGAGCAACATTGCGGCAAGGCCGACGCCCAATGCGCCGCCAAGCAACGCCAGCACCAGGCTCTCCGCCAAGAACTGCGAAAACAATTGCCACTGCGTCGCTCCGAGGGAAGCGCGCAGAGCCGCCTCTTTCCGTCGGATGGTGCCTCGCGCCAGCAACAGATTCGCCACGTTGACGCACGCGATCAGCAGCACGAATCCGACTGCGCCCATCAATAGCCACAAATCCTTGATGGTGTCGCGGCTGGTAAAATTGTTCTTCAGCGGCTCCACGCTGACGCCCCAGCCTGTGTTGGACTTCGGATACGCCTCGGCAATCCGCCGCGCGACGCCGTCCATGTCGGCGTTGGCTTGCTGCAGGGTAACGCCGGGCTTCATTCGTCCCATGACGCACATCCAGTGCCGCTCATGCGTGATCTGATCGGGGCGCAACGCCATGGGCACAAATAATGGAGATTCGTAGCGGTCCGGCATTCCGGCGGCCAGCACGCCGAGGACGGTGTAAGGCTCAGCGTTGAGTCGCACTTGCTTGCCGATGATCTGAGGGTCACTGCCATAGCGCTCGCGCCACAGGTGGTGGGTCATGATCACCACGTGTTCGTTGCCCGGCACTCCCTCATCCGAATCAAAATCGCGCCCCAGCGAAAACGGTATACCCTGCAAACGAAAGAAACCCGGCGTGGTGATCCTGGTCGGCATGGGCTGAGGGTTGCCCGACACCGACAAGCTGAACGTCCACTCGTCCCAAGCCACAAGATCCTGGAAGACGGAATTTTCGCGTTTCCAATCCAGAAAGTCGCCGGGCGAAACCACATTGTTGTTCCCGTTGTCCTTCGACCACACCATCACCAGCTGCTCGGGATGCGGCATAGGCAAAGGCGCTAGCAGTGCCCCATACACCACGCTGAATATCGCGGTGTTGGCCCCAATGCCCAACGCCAGCGTGAGGATCGCGACCGCAGCAAATCCCGGATTCTTGGCCAGAATACGAAAGCCAAAACGCACATCCCGAAAAAGTTGCTCCAACGTTCGCCATCGCCACACGTCGCGACTATCCTCTTCCACCAGCGTCACGTTCCCAAACTCGCGACGCGCCGCATACTCGGCCTCTGTCCTGGACATCCCGCCCGCGACGAACTCCTCGACCTTCTCCTCGAGGTGTGTGCGAATCTCTGCCGAAAGATCGCTATAGTATCGCTGCCGCGAAAATATCTGCTTGATCCAACTCATCGTTCGCCTTGAACAGGAGCCCGTTCGGTCGCTCCCACCATTGCGTGGGCGTCATTCAGAACGCAAAGCCACCATCGGATCGACGCGCATCGCTCGCCTCGCTGGGAGATGACATGCAAGAAAGCCTGCCGTCGCGAGTAGCGCGCTTACGGCCAGGAAAGTCAGAGTGTCCGTCGGGGCAACTCCAAACAGAAAACTCGACATCCAGCGAGTCGTGCCGTAAGCGCCCGACAACCCAACACCTAATCCCGTCAGCACGAGTCTCATGCCGTGGCCGACGATCACTCGCGAAATATCGGGGCGTCGCGCGCCCAATGCCATCCGCAAGCCGATTTCGCGGGTCCGTTGCGCCACCAGATAAGAAAGAACGCCAAATATTCCCGCGGCCGTCAGCACCAGCGCCATGCCGCCGAACCCGGCAAGAAGAAATGTATTGAAGCGGTCGCCAGCCGCCGACGAAGAAACAATTTCGCCCAAGTTGCGAAAGTCCGACGTGGCCTCGTCGGGGTCGAGCGAACTGACGGCACCGCGTATCGCGGAGGCGACGCTTAGCGGATTTCCCGAGCCGCGAACGACGAAGTTCATTCGCAGTTGCGCGCTTTGCGCGTAGGGCAGGAACATTTCCGGGTGCAACGCTTCCTGCAGAGCGATGTGCTTGATTCCTCCGACCACTCCCACGATTTCCCGCGTGACGAATTCTGGTTTGCCCTCATAAATCTGCAAGTGCTTTCCGATGGGGTCTTCGCCAGCGAAAAAGCGTTTCGCGAACGGCTCGTTGATCAGCACCGTAAACGTCGAATCCGTTGTGTCCCGCGGCGTGAATTCCCGCCCTTGCAGCAAAGGAATCCGCATGGTTTGAAAGTAGTCGCCCGCCACGACGCGAATGTCGGCGTCCAGTCGGTCCGCCGGACGTACCGGCGGGCGCTCGGCAATGGTTACGTAGGTGTCGTTCCCCTGATGATCCAGCGGCAACTCTGAAACAAAGCCGGCAGACGCGACGCCAGGCATCGACACGGTTTTTTCCTGCAATTGATCGAAGAACGCCCGCCGTTGAGACCCTTTCTCGAGCTCCGGGCCGGTCACGGAAATCTGCGCGGTAACGATGTTCGATGGGTCGAACCCGGGATCTACATGCGTCAGTCGCCAAAAACTGTTCACCAGCAAACCCGATGCGATCAACACCACTAGAGACAACGCTACTTCCGCAATGACGAGCACGTTGTGCGCGCGGTGTTTCGATTTCGATTGTCCGGTGGCGCCGCCTTCCTTCAGATTTTGCGTGGTGTCCCGGCGGCTGGCTTGCAACGCCGGCCAAAGGCCGAAAAGAATCCCCGTGAGGGCCACCACGCACCCGGTAAACGCCAGCACCGTTCCACTGACGCTGACCTCGTTGAGACGTGGCAGATTCTCCGGTGCAAGCCTCTTGAGGAAGTCCACGCCCCATTTCGCCAGCACCAGCCCCGCCGCGCCGCCGGCCAGCGCAAGCAACACGCTCTCCGTCAGCATTTGCCGCACAAGCCGCAACCGGCTGGCTCCCAGGGTCACGCGGATGGCGATTTCCCGCGTGCGCGAAGTATTGCGAGCAAGCAACAGACTCGCCACGTTCGCGCACGCAATCAGCAGCACGAGCGCAACGGCTCCCAAAAGAACCAGCAACGCGGGCCGCACGTCGCCCACCAGCGACGTCTGTAGCGGAACCAGCCGCATTCCCCAGCCGGCGTTCGAGTCCGGATATTGCTTCGTCAGGCGCGCCGAGATGGTGTCCAATTCCGCTTGCGCTTCGGCCATCGTCGTACCCGCCTTCAGCGCGCCGTACACGCGCAGAAACCGATGCTCGCGCGCCCGCATCCCCGTAACTTCAAACGGCGCAGGAATCCACAGGTCTCCATCGGAAAAAAGCGGAACATCCTCCCGCAGCACTCCGACCACCGTCATCCGACTGCCGTCGAGCACCACCGATTTCCCGATCGCGCCGGTGTCGCCTCCAAATCGCTCTCGCCATAGGGAATGGCTCAGAACGACGACCTGCGGCCTGCTCACGCCCTCATCTGCAGCCACGAAGGTGCGGCCGAGCAGCGGCTGAATGCCCAGCACATCGAAAAAGCCCGCCGTCACGACGGTTCCTTTTACTTGGGTAGGTTTATCCCTGCCGGCAAGGTTGAAGATGGTATTTCCGTCGATGACGCCTTCCAGATGATCGAAGACATGGTTTTGCGCGCGATAATCGAGAAAGTCAGGAGGCGAAACATCCGACTCATTGCTGATGGGAAATGTTCCGAACGCGCGCACCAAACGATTGGCGCGCTGGAACGGCAGCGGCCGCAGCAGAACGGCATTCACCACGGAGAAAATTGCGGTGTTCGCTCCAATGCCCAGCGCGAGAGTCAAGATAGCGACAGCGGTGAATCC
>Ga0182018_10003641_pt1 | contig 13689 bp, 15 predicted proteins | sample 812P2MmetaG_FD_120490 | JGI IMG/M metagenome (GOLD analysis project Ga0182018, IMG submission 120490) | Permafrost microbial communities from Stordalen Mire, Sweden - 812P2M metaG | ecosystem: Environmental > Terrestrial > Soil > Wetlands > Permafrost | place: Sweden: Stordalen | collected...
CAGAAATGGCGTCATCCCAGCGTAGGCACAAAAAGGTACCAAATAGGCACAAGCTTTAAGTGCCTAAAACAGCGCCCTCGACGCTCCCGACCGCCTGAGCGTTGCTCCGTGCTTCTTCACTAGCTGGCCTTGCTTCTCTTCTTATTCCGTACGAAAAGCGACACCACGGCGGTTTGGGCAGCGCGCTTCTCACTAGTAACGGCCTGGGTGTAGGTGTCCAGAGTGACGCGGATCGTCGAATGCCGCATCAGTTCCTGCATAACCTTGAACTCGGCCCCAGTAGCCCGGAGCAGGGTAGAGTATGTCCTGCGGAAGGTGTGCCACCCGATCCGCTTCGTGATTCCCAGTTCTAGCGCAGCGGGCGGCGTGCGGCCACAGTTCCCGATAACGGCATTGAGTCGCTCGACATTGCTGCGCTAAACGACAAGCGCGTAGACGAGTTGATGGGATTGCTTTTACGGAGCGGCGTACTTTTTGCGGCCAGTGTCGTGTTTGTTGGAGGAGTAGTTTAACTTGCTCGTTTCCCCCTTCCTGCATTCAACTATCGGGTCTTCCAAAGTGAACCTCGTAGCCTGCGTGCGATTTCCGGGATCTTCAACGATGCAATGGCCTTTCACGGACGAGGGTTAATTCAGCTCGGACTCTTACTTCTAATCGCTACGCCAATAGCGCGGGTTACATTTTCAGTTTTCGCATTTTTCTATCAACGTGACGGGAAGTATGTCGTTTTCACTCTGATCGTGTTAGGACTCTTGCTTTACAGTCTCCTTGGCCGCGGCTGAAGCAACATCATATTGCTTGACATTGCTTTTAGATCCTCGATCCACGGTCTGCCGAGCACAGTGCAGGTCTGTGCCCCCGGGAAGAGTCAGCGCGGATTGAATGGCAGAGAAAGATTAAGAGGGTGATATTTTCCCTCGAGAGGAGCAGAATAGCTGTATGGCGACTGAATACATAGGGCTTCCGGGCGAGCTGATCGAAAAGGTCAAGGAGGCGGCTGCGAAAGAAGAGATCACACCGGAGGAACTGGTGCGTGATGCCGTTGAGGCTCGCCTGAGCCGTGCGGAGTGGCGCAAAACGCTCGAATTCGGAGAGCGTAATGCCCGCGCGCGTGGACTGACGCCTGAAGACGTGGACGCGGAGATTTCTGCTGCACGTTCCGAGCGAGCCAGATAAAACGTGCTGCGCGTCACCGCCGATACGAATGTCATCATTTCGGGCCTGAACTTTTCGGGCAATCCCCGGCACGTCCTTGAGATGGCCGAGGATGGTGCCATCCATCTTGCCGTCTCGGATGCGATCCTGGATGAAGTCGAGAGAGTTCTGAGGCGCGACAAGTTTGGCTGGCCAGATGAGGAGATCGATAAGGCAATCAGGCAAATTACCCGTTTCACAGAGCATGTCGAACCAAAGCAGAGAATTGATGCCGTCAAAGAAGACCCGACTGACAACCTCATCCTCGAATGTGCGGCCGCGAGCGGTTCGGATTATCTGGTGAGTGGAGACAAGCACCTGCTCAAGCTTGGTCACTACCAGGGCATCAAAATCGTTTCGCCGGCGGATTTCATCCAGATGCAGGGCCAGCATGGGCGCGGGCGTTAAGCGCGACTCCTGGATTTCGGGCTTTTAGTTGCCGCCATCGCATTACTGGCGCTCCCTAAAAAATATTGCAAACCGTCTTGACCGGGTTTTTGGCGAAGCCAGAATTGAATAGCGGTGACGGCGCTAGAAGGCACGAACCGGGAGCTTAGGATCTGGGTACATTTAGGGGACGATACTGCTTCCTTCTACTTCCGTAGAATGCCAGATGTGCCTGCCGACACCGTTTGATTTCAGGTAGTTACAGTTCGTTGTTCTGTCACGGCAGAGGCCGCGGGTTCGAGTCCCGTCGTCCCCGCCATTGTTTTCAAGCACTTGCAGCCCTGAGCAATCCGAGATCAGGGGATATTAGGGTACAACAAGCGAAAAGCATACGTCCCCGTTTTTCCCGCCCACTGACGATCATTGGACGAGAGTTGGTTTTGGTCGGAATCCCGTCGCCGGCATGATGGCCTCGACCAGTTTCTCTTGTGCCCATCGCTCGTCTTCGATGTCGCCTGCAGGTACTTGTTGGTGACATGAAGATTGCTGTGGCGCAGGTAATCGCGGATGGTCAACTTATGCTCTCCCATTTCGGCCAGCATGGTTCCGACTTGGATACAGCATCGGCGGTCTCCGCCGCTATCGGGAGAGCAACTTCAAGAACCGTGATGGCCTAACAACTTCTACCTCATGATGGAACTTTACGTTGAGAAGGGCCTTATCCCCGCTCACGATATAGTCGGCGCCGGCAGCAATTGCGGCCTCCAGGAATTTGTCACCATCAGGATCGCTGCAAACGAGCTCGGAAAACGGAACCGGCTTAACGATCTCCGAGTGGAGCTCGATAACTTTGAGAACGGAGTTGAGCACCGGCATCTGCCGCTCTTTGGCAAACTCGTCGAGGACACGACGGTATTCGTCCAAAATGGGCAGCGATATCGCAAGACGAAAGCGCTGCTCCTGGCTCTGAGAATCTCAAATGGAGGACCCTTCCAAAACACACTTGAAATGAGGACGTTTGTGTCGAGGATCGCCTTGATTTTCACTTTGTGCGATGGCGGACTTTGGCAATCGCAGACTTCAGATTTGCCCTCTTGATGCCGGCCCTCTTGGCTGCCGAACGAGCTTGGCTCAGAAGCTTGTTGAATTCTTCGATTCTGGGTGGAGTAATGGTCTTCAGGATCACGGAATCGCCTTCGCCGATCACGACAAATTGGTCTCCCTCGCTCAGGCCTAGGTCGTTGCGGATTTCTTCGGGAATAACGACTTGCCCTTTGGACGAAAGCCTAGTGGTAGCATAACTTGCCATTGTTGTCGCCCCAATCTTACAAGTAAGAATACCACAAAACCCTCCTGAGCGAAAAGACCTCGGGGCTCTCGGGGGTTCTCGTATCGAGGCAGCGGTCAGAAGTGCTCTCCAGGCGTACCGCGCCATGTGCTCGCGCCATTCATCGCCTTGAAGCAGGCAAACTGTTTAACGCAGCAATTGCAGCATCACCTCTGCTGCTCTTTGATCGCCTTCAGCATGCCAAGAGGACGGGGTCGTTTATTGTTTCACTGTATCCGCGCTATCGCGTTCTCCGACTGTCCGCTGCGCAATGCAGTGATCCTTCGAAAATTCCTACCCACAAACTTACCCACAGGAAACTGATTCTTGCGACTCCTTACAGCGACTGGCAGCCCCCGCTGAGAATGTAAGTCGCTGAAAATACTGACATGCCTAGACTGTCACGGCAGAGGCCGCGGGTTCGAGTCCCGTCGTCCCCGCCAACTTCTTAAAGAATGTTGGCTTTAGCAGTGTTACCGTCTCGGTTCTTCAGCTTGCGGTTTTCGGCCTTGGTAGCTAATATGGTTGTGGTTCCGACGGGAACCCGCCGAGGCCCTTAATCATGCCGAGAATTGGCCGGGTCAAACTCCTCAAGAAAATCAAGCACAACGACAACTGGATCTTCGCCACAGCCCTGTTCGATACCAAGGGCCGTGTCCGCCGCGACCACGTCACCGTCGAGGGCAGGGATGAGCTGCATCCCGAGGGCGTGTATTTCCTGCATTGGTGGAACGCCGGCATCCGCAGCCACGAGGCGGTCGGGCCCGACGCGTTCATCGCGGCCGAGCGCGCGCGCAAGAAACAGGCCGAGCTGTCCGCCGTGCGCAGCGGCGTGCTCGATGCCGCGTCCGCGAACGAGCACCCGGATCGCGTGACGGTGAAGAGTGCCCTGACGAAGTACGAGGATTACATCCAATATCACCGTTCCCTGCGGACCTTCCGCACCTACCGCCCGATCCTGCGCTCCTTCGGCGAATTCTGCCCGCACATCTACATCGACCAGGTCGACCGCACCGTTCTGCAGGACTTCGCCACGCTCTGCCTCAAGGCCGGGCAGAATGGAAAGACCATCTACAACAAGCTTGTCGTTCTCTGCCAGCTGCTGAAGCAGCACGGACGCTCCAAGCTTCTCGCCCCGTCCGACTGGCCCAGCTTCGTCGAAACCGTCCGCCCGATTTACGAGGATGCCGAACTGAAAGCTCTGTTCGCCGCCTGCGTGGCCGCGGAGGCTACACGCTTCAGGTTTTATCTCATGTCCGGCTTCCGGGATGCGGAGGGGCGGTTCATCACTTGGCGCGACGTCGACTTCCGCCATACCGCCGTGCGCGTCACCGCGAAACCTCAGTGGGGATTCCAGCCGAAGAACTGGGAGGAGCGGGAAGTGCCCGTTCCGCAGAAGCTGATTGCCATCCTTCAGAAATTCCGTCCCGCGAAAGCAACGCCCGACGATCCAGTTTTCCCGAGCGCGACCGGCCGCCCCGACAGCGCCATGCTGGAAAAGCTCAAGGGCGTGGCGTGGCGCGGCGAGCTGAACTGCGGTCACTGCGCCACCGCGCAAAAGCTGAAGGACGGCACCGAGCGCATCAACCGCTGCAACGCCGGCCCGTACTGCGGCCGCTGGTTCCTGCACAAGTTCCGCCATACCTACGCCACCCGCCACCTGCAGGACGGCGTCGATATCCGCACCCTGCAGGGGTGGATGGGCCACCGCGATATCGCATCGACCATGGTTTATCTGAAAGGTGTCCGTAACGCCGATATTCAGAACAGGATCAACAAAGGCAGTCTGGCTGCCTTCGCATAGCGCCCAGACTTAAAATAATCGGGGTGCCATGCGTCCTGATGGGGGAGGGGCCATTCCCGGACCCAAAACCATTTCAGGCCACTGTACGGCCTTCTAATGCGAAAGTTCTGACCAACCCCACATTCAATTTACGGAATATTAATTCCCCGCCGGTAAAATTGCCTGATGGGACAGGACGATGGCGACATACCCGAGGACAAGTTGCTGGAAACGCCGGAATCCTCCGTTCCCGGCGATCTGTCCCGTCTCTGGTCTGTCCGCGCCGGCCTCCTGCATCAGCAGGAAATCGAGGAGATAAACCGCGAGCTGGCCGGGGATGCCCCGCCACACCTCATTTTCGCGTGGAGCAGCGTTGTCGAGAAACGCCGGATCGAGGAAAAACGGCGCCGCGAGCAGCTGGCATACGAACACGAAATGCTGGAGATCACCGACCACCAGATCCGGCTGCTGCACGAGATAGAACACGAACAGGTACGGCTGGCCGAACGCCGCAAGGAGATCGAGGACAACGCCCTGCGTCTCCACGATGGCCGGCGGGTGTATGTCGACGGTGACCGCTTCCGCGATGAACAGGGAACGTTCCTGACCGGCACCGATGAAGCCGAAGCCGCACGGCAGCATGAATACCGCCCCGATGCCTCCACATGGGCGCAGAAGCAGGAAATCGAACGGCGGGAAAAAGACGCCCAGGACCTAAAGGACAAAATCGAACAGGACCGCGCAAGCGGGCAGGGGACACCGCAGGAATCCGCCCAACGACTGGATGGTTACGAAAAAGAATTCGCCACGAAGGTGCAGGAGCGCGCCGATCAACCCGTCACTGATTATGGCTCGGCGGATTACATGAGCGCCCTCGGTGACGATACGCAGATTTCAGCGGTCCCCGCCTTCACCACAGCCGCATCGCCTGTTTCACGTGAAACAATACGACAATTGACAGATGATGACACCGGAGCCCAAACGGCAGACATAAAAAAACCGCCTCAGCCTCTCGGCGGGGGCGGGATGAAACTCGGGTAGCACTTTCAACTTCCATTTTCTTCAGCGCAAAAGATACAGGCTGCCCTCCGCGCGTAAAGGGTTTCACAAGCGCACACTGCCTCGCCCTTGACTCGCTGCGGGACTGTCCTGTCCAAGACTTTGCTTTATATGAAGGAAATGGTTGGTTTTAAAATGCTTGTAAAATAATTGGCAACATTGTGAAAGGAATCGGGTTAGAATTCGTCATGCGCGTTTTGATAGCAATTCTCGCTCTCATCGTCAGCGCCCAGGCCACCAGTCTCAAAGAATTCAACGCCAAGACGAAATCAGAACAATCAGCCTGCGTGGTTGGCTTCATCGACAAGATGACGACGGATTTGCGCGCAAAGAACGAGCCCCTGGCGACCGATATCCGCAACTGGTTCGCGGTGAAAGCTGACGGCAAGCCCCTGTCCGAAGGAATGGAACGGCTGTTTGTCGAGCTCGCTGCCATCGATATTCAGGCCAAAGACGGCAAAGCCGACCTGTCGAAGATCCAGCTTGAATCCGTGATCGTGTGGGTTGTGAAGCAGAAATTCGCACCGCAAGCCGCACAAAAATGAAACCGCTGTTTATCCTCGCCCTCATGCTGGCCGCCGTGCCGGCAATTCCTCAAACCAAATACACCCCCACCAGCATCAAGGACTGGGAAGCTAAATCAGATAATGATCAGGTCCGGTATATCCTGACCTTCGTCAATATGATCGCCGTCGGGGAAGCGCGCGGTTACAAGGTCACACCCGACCAGATACGGGCATTGTTCACCGATAAGACACCTGGGCGTGATATGTCCGAAGGCATCATGATGGTCCTCGCAGCAAACGGGCTGCTGCACCGGGCCGCGAAATCCGGCGGCGCCGATCTTTCAAAGACCTACATCGAGGACGTGGTCGATTGGGCAATTCAGATGAAATTCGAAGTTAAATTGCCGATCAGCGCTAGAAAGTCAGCGCCTGCGAAGACAAAACCAAAATCGCCGGCAACAGACGACGATCCCATTGGCAACGGAGGTTTCATAACACCTCCTCAACCACAGCATCATTCACTGTAATCGAGGTTGAACGGTATGGCTGACGACCCTGTCGATAAATTTCTCACCGATCAGAAAGCTCTCGAAGCGCAGCGCCACGAACTCATCAAGGAAACACTCCGCCAGAAGGAAGCCGCGATCAAGGCCTTCGACGACAAGCTCGCCCGGCTTGGTTATGACGGCGAGCATGCGAAGCGCAGCCACCACCCAAAGCACGACAGCGAAAAACCGGAATAGCTCTATTACCCTTCCGCGACACAGAAATATCTCTATCCTCCTGCGGTGATGTGGGACGACAGTCGGTCAGCCACGGAGCGGGTCGCGTTCCCCATTTCCTTCAGACAGACCACATTGATGTCATGCCGTCGAATTGCTGCATCGCACAAACGAATTTGTTTGCCATAAGCAAAAATCCCTGCCAGTGTGCGCGGACGATAACAATAATCGATGGAGAAGGTAATGGCTGTAGAGAGCGCACAACAGGACGTTCAGGTGAGCGTCGGGAAAGATTTTGTCATCATGGGCGGCGACCGGGTTGAGGTCAGCCCGGACGGTAAAAAGGTGACGGCCTACACGAATGACGGCGTTGAAACCAAGGCCGCTTCCGGCGCAGCCACGCAGGGCATCGGTATCAGCGCGGATTTCAATACGGTCGTCCTGAATGGCGCGACCATCGAACGCGCCGCCGATGGCCACCTTGTGATCTCCGCGCCCGGCACCGTCATCACCAAGTCCGGCCCGGCGAACGACAGCGCCGTAAAAACCACGCATGAAATCGGCGTTATAGAGAGCATCGGCGATCACAAAGGTGAGATATACGGCGGCATCTACCCTGCCGACAATAAACCGATCTGGTTTTCGGCGGCACCCAGGCTCATGGATCATTACGCCGCCGCCGCATGGGTCAAGAAGCAAGGCGGTTCTCTGCCGACAAGGAAGCAAGGCGACTATCTGACGACCCTTAAAGGCAAAGGCGGCGCGTTCACGGAAATTTTCAATCGCGGCGGCTCGTTTCCCGCCGGGTTCGTCTGGTTGGCGGAGCCTGGCCCCAACTACAGGTATGACGCTTGGTGCCAGAGGCTCAGCGACGGCGACCAGTACGACACCAACCGGAACAACGAGCTGCCGGTCCTCAGCGTCCGGAGATGAATTATTTAGTCATTTAGTTATTTCTTGTGGCCGCGCGTAGCGCGGTCGCGGGAAATTTCAAAGGCGGGTTTGTGAATCATGGCGCAATACCAGAATCTTGAGGTTGCCGACTCAGCCAAACCACTCCGCGAAAATATGCTCTGCCGTCCGCGAGTTCGGCCTGTTCCGGGAGGCCGGAGCCAGGTGGTGGCCGCAAAAATGCAATCGTTAATTACCATGTCAGGGATTTGAGGAGCCCGGAAAGATAGTTTAGCTCTGGCACAAAGGCAGCATCAGCCATTATTCGTCGGTTTGATCGTTGGCCATGACAGCGCGCCATCAACGGGTCAAGCCAATGGCAGCTCAAAAGAAATTTCCCTCGGCGAAAAGGGGAGTTCGGGCTTACACCCATTACTTCCGTCCGATTCCAGGAAACGGCTATTGCACGAAGAGACCTCGCCGTTTCTGCGCCATACCGGACACCCGGTGAACTCGCCCTACACCTAATTTTAATCTTTATCCGCTATTCTGGAATCACGAAATTACTTGTGGCTATTTATGCCTGTTTTGTCAGTCTCGTAAAGATAAATGGTCGGGGAACATTTGCCCAACACGTATGACTTTGTAAACAGGTCTTTGTCAGGTGCTTATGCTTCATATCTATATGATGACAAGAATTTTATTGGGTTGGCGCGAAAGGACTTTTCTACAGCGGACCATTTCGCAAATGGGGATGGCTGGAAATTTCATTTAACCATTCACCCGGATGACTTGCCAAGAGCGTGGGATATTGTCTCGGGTATTGTTATGAGGAATAACGTAGGAGCGGCGAAAGTCGCCACTCCGGAGAATGCCGTAAAATTTCACGATCCCCGCTGTCTTGAAGCAGGCAAGCAAATCACGATTTTCGGTCCAGGCAACCTGTCATGGGCTGATCTGATGCGCGAGATTGAAATTGCATTGCGCCAGAATAATATCCGCCCGAGTGTGCAAAGCATCGAAGGTGACCGGACGATTCCTGGCAGCCGCTATGCGGGATACAGGAACGACAAGGCATTTCGAAATCTGCAGCCCTATCGTAATCCTTCCTTTATTGACAGAGAGGAACCAGGTTACGTTGGCTCAAAAGAAATTCGCGAAGATTTAATTCCTCGCGGTGTTGTCCGCGCCGACATGGCGCACAACCCGAGCAATCAGCCTGACAGCCTGCAGAACATGGAATTTTACGACGTTTTTCAGAAACAGGACTTTCCTAAGAACCACGAGCTTCCGGTAAAAGCAGCTTCCATGGGCCAATTTCAGGCCCCGAAAGAATGCGCTGTCGGTGCATCGAAAATGGATGCACGGAAATCTCAACCAGCGCCGACATTAGAAGAAGCGGTGGCGGGTAAACTGCAAAGTAACAGTCTTGAGTATTCACAAACTACCAGCGGGCGGGCTGTCCTGATTAAGGGAGGACCGCAAGAATTGCTGCGCATCCGGGAGCAGCTTGGGCAGCGTGGCATTGAAACCATTTTCGAGACGCAAGGCAATGGGTTCGGGTTTGGGGAAGGGCTGCGTGTGAGAAATGCTTCCATGGGTCGATTTGAGGCCTTGACGCAACATAAAAGCGGGGCAATACCTGCTGCCGTTTTGGAGAGAACAAATTATCTCAATGATAAAGTGCCTGGAGCTGATGGCTCGCGACCCACCGCCGGCGGGAACTCTTCCATGTCTTTTCAAGTAAGTTGCGGCTTAAGGCCTTGGGTAAGACGGTTATTAGGTCTCGGTTCCGATGCGTCCGGCACACAATCCCTGTTGGGAGCGTGGGTTGGTGAGGATGATCCGACGCCGAAACGAGGAAAGACGCGCCAAACATTCAATGCAGCGTCCGGCGTCGCGGAACAGTCATTGCCAAAGCAAGGATACAAACGGGCGCTTGCGGCGCGCCTGGATTTCGGCTGACTTTATAAAACTCCTGAAATTATCTTAGAAACAGATATGGCAGCTCGATTTTCTTGGGGGCTGGATGCGTTTTGACGACCTGCCCGCGAAACCCCCGCCGTCCGGAACGCACCACGCGTGTAATTCTGCCGCCGCGGCGCGATCGATCAGAAGCGGCTCGACCTGATTACTCGATTGCCTTCGCATGGATATATTGTACGAGGCCTTTCGCCGGAGGAGACGGAAGCGGGGAGAACATCTGACCTGCTCCCGGTCTTAGAGATACCGGAATTATCTTGACAGCGTCCGCATGTTTTTGCAGAGTGATCGCATATTTGCCAAGGATGCCCTTTTCTTCAACCCGCCATTTAGAGAAATATGAAAATGTCAATCTTTAAAGAAGCCCCCAAAGCAATCAGATTCCCGAACCAGGAGAAATAAAATGGAAGATGACGGCAACAAAAGTAGACTGCAATCTCTATTCAATATCCTGAATGAAGTGGGAAAGAAGGCGATGTTCGGTTATGAACTTATGCAGAGAGCCCATGTTTCCGAACAACAACTGTCAGAGCTTATCAGAAGCAATGATCTTAATAGTCTGGTCAGTGTTACTGGAAGTTCGCAGCCTGATAAAATAGGCAACGCATTTCTTTCTATTTCTTTCGCTCAAACGGGAAAAGTAGAAATTGAACGCTACGTGCTTGGGCGCCAATTAGGGCTTTTTGACAATCACACGCCATTTCCTCCTCCGTGTATCTCCTGATCATCGCTAATCAGCTAGGCCTGGGCGCCGGCTTGACGTTCTTGAGCCCCGGCATTTCAATCACACGCACGACATAGGTTTCGTTTTTCTTGTCAACTGTAGCAATCCCCCCCCTTTCTCATGAACCTCGACCGCATGAGCGTAGAGCGTGAAACGCCTCATTCAGAACACTGCGCCTATCAAGACCCGTTTTGCTCTGTAGGCCCTCAAAAAACGTTTCGTCCGAGATCTCAAGTTTCAGGATCATTCTTCTTCCTTCTCGAATTGTTGTTTGCATAAAATTAGTACACGGAATGCGCGACTTCTTAAGGCATAACCGTAGTGAAGTCAACAAACCCTAACTTCTTGTTTGTGTGACAGCGGGATAAGCCATAGACCATCGCCTCGATCACTGTTCGCTTGAATCAATCTCAGCGGGACACGGGACCTCGACCGAGACTTTCCGAGCCATTGACCCCGTTGGCTCGAAAGTGACAATCAGGCCTGCCTCGGGCGTGATTGTCGAAGAACGCCAGTCTGCCTTGGAGAAGTGATACTGCTTCCCGTCGTTGGTTTTTATGACGCCCATTTCCATATCGGCAGCGTAGGCAAAAACTGTTCCATCGCTCATGTTTCAATCATGAGAACAAAAAAGCTTTCCCCGCAAGGCTTTTTCCGGGTCGTCCTTAAATACAGAGGGCAACGCCATGCTTGTTCCCATGTTTGTGGAGGATGGCAGGATCGGTCATGAGCCATAGGACGAAGTTAAATACGACGCGGAAAAGATCGGCTCCTCTGTTGAAATGGCAGCCGTAGTAGCGGGCGGTCCAGAGCACAGCTTTGTCGTTTGCGAGGCCTTGGAAGATGGTGTCCTCAACCTCGCGAGGGCACGCGGAATGCCGTGGACGCGTTCGGGCACCTTATATCAGTTTTCGTTCCGGGTCTTGTAGGGTTGCCTCATGCAGCCAGGGGAGGAGCCCTTGCGATCTCTCCAGAATCCGTCGCCTTTGACGAAGTAGCCCTCTTTGCGGTGTGCAGCGGCGCGGACATCAACATTCCGTCATTCAATCAAACATGGCTCAACTTAGGGGTCGACTTGTATATCGTCATATCCGTCGCGGATTGCCGTCCATCGTCTATTGCACCTTCCACTATTGTCCACGCTTCCTGAATCTCATGTGATGCCGTGCCATCCGGAGCGACAAGGCCCACTCCATGGACATAAGTGTCACCGCGCCAGGAAGCCTTGCTGCGAAAGGCAAGCTGAAGACCGGTTTTTTCCCTTACTGCCGTGTTCACTGCTTCAAACCTGGTTTCTTCCATTTCCAGACCAACATCAAAAAAATTGGCAACGGCTACACCTATTCTGCTAGAAGCGGCCCATTCGAATGCTTTATCCAACACTCTCTCTACAGGATCTTTCTTATAGTAAAACTCGTCTGATTCTGCTGCCACAATGTGCCTCCTCTTCATCTGTGAATCAAATATAAAGCAGAAATACTTAATATCTGGTAAACAGGAAGCACACGACTGCAGGAGTGCGAACAGGGATGTTCAGGTGACTGCGGTAAAGACCGGCCACAGCAATACCGGTGCCTGGACGCAGCGCTTCAGCGACGGATCCCAGTACGCCTACTACAGTGGCAACGCCTCGTCCCGGCGATGTGTCCGCTAGAGTCTCTGCCGCGCGAGATCGAGAAAAATCTTGCCATAAGCTATTGTCCCTGCCATAGTGCGCGGACCGCAAGCAACATCTTGAGAAGGACAGGATCATGAGCACGAAGCTGAAAACAATATTCGCGAGCGCAGCGGCAACTTTGATAGGTGCCGGCTGGCTGACCATTGCCGCTGCCAACACGAACAATGTGCGCGGCCAGCTTCATGCCGAGACCGTCCTGATGATGTCCGTTATGGCACTTGCGACAGCGTGTGCAGCGGGCGTCACAGCGAGCGAAGTCGACAGTCTGCGTAATACGAACGATCCACAGCCCCGCAACCGACTCATTTAATTATTCGTGGCCGCGCCCCCCGCCTTCGCAGGGGCGGGCAGGGGGGATACGTAAGGGGGCTGCGCCGGAGCAGCCCAACCCGCCGCCGCGCGAAGGCGACTCCTGATCTAATAAGCCACAGCCACTCCTCATCTCTTTTTGAATCGGGACTCTTAGAAGCCGGTGTGCTGCGCCGCAGCAGGCGGTCCGAACCAATTAGTTAGCGCGTCAGCGAGCTCTACCTTGGTTAGGTCATAAATCAATTCATCATTTGGGATAGTCGGGAGACGTGAGGCACTGAGGATTATCGATCTCCAAATCACGCTTCGACGGAGAGACTCCCGGCTCCCAGGACCACATCCGCGCGGTCGAGACCGGCCTCGGACCTGCCGTTGCCGTCGTCGGGAAGCCACCGGATCGCAGAGACCACTGTCCACCAAGGCCGCCCTGTCATCCTGAGGAAGCGGAGTCGCACGCGAAACGAGCGACTCCCGACGAAGGACCTGCCCTGAGCCTTGCCGAAGGGGCTCCCACACACTTGGCGCGTGCAGTACCATCGGCCCCAATCAGAAAAGAGTTTGAGCACAAGAAACGGATAGCCATCTGACCGCCTCCAAACTAGCCTCGGTGCAGGACGCTACTAACATCACTTGGCAGAGCACCGATCAGGACGGCACGAAACATGCGATATTGGAGGGTGACAAAAACGCACCGGGCAAGGCATTCACCTACGCGGCTTTCGTACCTGCGGGGTCTTGGGATCGCCACACCCACGGATGCCAAAATGGAAATTCGTTGTTACGGCATTGGAGCGTTCCCGAGTTCGAGAATGAAATTGCGGATGAGACAGTTCGTCTTGCTGGTTCATGCACTGGCACTCGCCTTTCCGACGGCGAGTTGGGCGGCTGCTCCAGCCCAGGAGCCTGGTCCAGGGCCGGGGACAAACGGTGAGTACTATGGCAACTTTAGCGTCGCCCCGGATCACATGATCGGGATTGACCGGTTCATTAACGATGCGGGGGATACCGTCGCATTGATCTCCGACTATCAATCAGGAGTCGTCCGGCGCTTGTTCCCAGTCTCAGAAACCGAGTCTGTAATGGGACCGGGGTTCGATGTGCAATCCCCGCCTGAGCTAAGAGTCCG
>Ga0182018_10003642_pt1 | contig 13689 bp, 11 predicted proteins | sample 812P2MmetaG_FD_120490 | JGI IMG/M metagenome (GOLD analysis project Ga0182018, IMG submission 120490) | Permafrost microbial communities from Stordalen Mire, Sweden - 812P2M metaG | ecosystem: Environmental > Terrestrial > Soil > Wetlands > Permafrost | place: Sweden: Stordalen | collected...
CAGACGGGTGCGACCGGCACGGCGGCATGAAGCGTGCGGTCGAAATAGAAGAGATATGGGTGCGATCCAGATCAACCATGTGAATCCGGAGCTATTGGCCGGGGCGAAGAATGCGGTGGAGACGTGTCTCGCGATTCGTCCGGGCGAGAATGTGGCGCTGGTGTTCGATGAGCCGAGCCGCGAAGTGGCGACGGGCCTCGCGTATGCGCTGGCGGAGCAACGCGCGCACTGGAGCGGGTATTGCGTGGAGGATTACGCGCCGCGGCCGCTCACTGGCGCGCCGAAAGAAGTTCTCGCGGGTCTGGAAATGGCGGACGCTGGAATACTTTGCTTCCAGCCGCTGACGGGGGAACTCGGCGCGCGGAAGCAGATTGTTGGGGTGGTGGAGCGGCGGCAGATTCGTTACGCGCACATGGTGAGCGTGACGCCGCAAATCATGCGCGAAGGAATGCGCGCGGATTACACGCAGGTGGACCGGTTGAGCGAGCGTTTACGCGCGCGGATGCGTTCGGCGACAATGCTGAAAGTTTCGACGAAGGGCGGGACTTCGATCACGGCTACGTTTGATCCGTCGCTCGACTGGGTGAAGACGAGTGGATTGATTAGCCCGCGGTATTGGTCGAATTTGCCGGCGGGCGAAGTTTTTACGACTCCGGCGCGCGTGGATGGGACGTTCGTTTGCGACGGGACTGCCGGCGATCATTTCAACGCGAAGTACGGAAGCCTCGAAGAAACGCCGCTGGTGCTGGAACTCGAAGCGGGGCGGCTGAAATGCGCTGCGTGCGAGCGGCGCGATTTGGAAGAAGAATTCTGGAGTTATTGCCATACGGATGAAAATAGCGATCGCGTCGGAGAACTTGCGTTCGGAACGAATCTGGGGCTCCGGGAAATGATTGGCGTGCTTTTGCAGGATGAGAAGCTGCCGGGAGTGCATTTGGCTTTTGGCGACCCGTATGGAAGCCAAACGCATGCGAATTGGCAATCGCAGACGCATGTGGACGTGCTGACGCGGAATTGCGATGTTTGGATTGACGAGGATCAGGTGATCAAGAAGGGCCGGTATGTGCTCGATCGCTTCGGACTCGAGTAGGACCCACCGCGGCTTTTTTTCAAGGCGCTAAAGCGATCAGACGGGCGAATCATGGATGCCGGACCGCAAGTAATGCTTCCCAACCAATAGCGGTTAAAGATTCGCGCGCGCCCTCAACCCGGCGAAGCACCCGCGCGTGTCGTGGGCCGACGAGAAGAGCTAAATTGGGGCCCTGGATCGTGCCCAACCCCGCCTGCCTCTGAGGCGCGGAGGCGGCATGGACGCTTGTCGGCAGACGGTGGTAATCTTCCGCGCTTAGCATTTGCGCATGAGGTGAGCGCGGTATTTCGAAAATCGAAATTCCGTGCGCCTCGGCAGGATGACATCTGATGGAGCCCGATCCGAAAAGCGCCGGCGCGGCAGAAGGCTTGCGCGCACTCGCCCAACCGGTGGCCGCGCCGCTAACTCGCGCGGCAATCTTCTTGGTCGTGACTCTAAGACCGGGCTCCGAGAGCCGCGCGATCGTGCGGTCATTCTGCGGGGACCTCGGCGCGCTGTTTCGGGCGGTGGAGATGCGCGACCTCGAAGCCGCCCTTTCCTGCATCACGGGGATAGGGTCCGAAGCGTGGGACCGGCTATTTGGGCCGCCCCGGCCGGCGATGGTACATCCGTTCCGGGAGATTCGCGCGGGAGAGCGGCACGCGGTTTCCACGCCGGGCGATTTGCTTTTTCACATTCGCGCGAAACGGATGGATTTGTGCTTCGAACTGGCGACGCAAATCATGGCTCGCATCGGAGATGCGGTTGAGCCGGTGGACGAAGTGCACGGCTTTCGTTACTTCGACGACCGCGATCTCATCGGGTTCGTGGATGGGACGGAGAATCCGAGGGGCCAGGAAGCGATCGATGCCGTGCTCGTCGGGGAGGAAGATGCCGCGTTCGCCGGAGGCAGCTACGTCATCGTGCAAAAATATCTACACGATCTCGCGGGATGGGACGCGCTGTCCACGGAAGCGCAGGAAAGAATTATCGGCCGGAAAAAACTCTCGGACGTCGAATTGGACGAATCCGTCAAGCCAACTTCATCGCACAGCTCACTCACGACTATCGTCGAGAACGGGAAAGAGATCAAAATCCTGCGCGACAACATGCCATTCGGCCGGCCGACGCAAGGTGAATTTGGAACGTATTTCATCGGCTACAGCCGTTCGCCGAGCACAACCGAGCTGATGCTCGAAAATATGTTTGTCGGGCGGCCGCCCGGGAATTACGACCGGCTGCTCGACTTCAGCCGCGCAGTGACCGGGAACCTGTTCTTCGTGCCCTCCGCGACATTTCTGGAAGACGTCACCGATGGCCAGCCCGCGGATGCGGCGGACTCAGCCGCGCCTGCGGCGGCCGAACCCGCTTCATCGATCCCGTCTGGGGATGAGGGGTCGCTCGGCATTGGTTCCCTTAAAGGAGACATCCGGCATGAATAACCTTCATCGCGAGCTAGCCCCCATTTCTGATGCGGCATGGGCTCAGATCGAAGAAGAAACGTCACGAACATTCAAGCGATATCTCGCGGGACGGCGAGTGGTTGACGTGCGAGGGCCCGGCGGTACTAGCATCTCAGCCGTCGGCACCGGCCACCTGCGGACGATCACGGCTTCGAAGGATGGCATCCTCGCCAGGCAACGCGAGGTGAAGCCGCTGGTCGAGTTGCGTGCTCCGTTCGAGCTGGAGCGCCACGCGATCGACGATGTCGAGCGCGGCGCGAACGATTCGGACTGGCAGCCAGCGAAGGACGCCGCGCGACAGGTCGCCTTTGCCGAAGACGGTGCGGTGTTCGAGGGCTATGCCGCCGCTGGCATTGAGGGCATCCGAAAGGGGACCAGCAATACGGTTAAGACGCTCCCGGTCGATGTGCGTGAGTACCCGGAAGCGATTGCCCAAGGGCTGAGCCAGTTGCGGCTCGTTGGCGTCAACGGCCCCTACTCGGTCCTGCTCGGAGCCGATGCCTACACCGCGCTCGCCGAGACCAGCGACCACGGCTACCCGGTGCTGGAGCACGTGAAGCGGCTGGTCAACGATCAAATCATCTAGGCGCCGGCCATTGCCGGCGCGTTCGTGCTGACCACCCGCGGCGGCGATTTCGATCTGCACATCGGCCAGGACCTCTCGATCGGCTATCTCAGCCACACCGATGCCGCTGTCCGTCTCTATTTGCAGGAGACGTTTACTTTCCTGCTGCTCACCTCCGAGGCCGCCGTCGCGCTGGTTCCTCCCGCTAAGGCGAAGAAGGGCTGAGGCAGAATCGGAACCGGCGCGGAGTTTACCGCCGCGTGTTGCGCGCTTTTCTAGCGAGCGTGCGATGCAGCGTCTTCGATCAAAGCTGCGACATCCTTCGGCCGGGAGACGTGCATCGAAGGAGCGCTGGTTCATCTGGACCGCACGAGCGGCCGCCTTACGGGAAAAAGTGAAACCACCCCCGACGTGCTCTCAACGTACGTCACCGGGTGACGCACTGCACTAACAGGTGCGACCGCCTATTTCTGAAATTCCCCGGTTAGAAAAGTTGGTTCACGTATTCCCACATTTGATGTTTCCAGTAGGGCCAGTCGTGGCCGCCTTGGGGGCCCCAGTCATCGAGGTGATGGGGGATGCCTTTTCTCGAAAGGATGGAGGCGAGGTAGTAGGAGGAGCCGCTGTGTTCCCAGGGGCCGGTGCCGGTGGCGATGTGAATATCGCAGGAGGCCAGTTGTGCGAGAGTCTCGTGATCGGAAAGATTGGGAATGTAGTCCACGGGATTATTGAAATAGAAATGGTCGTCGTACATGCCGTCCATGAAGCGCTTCATGTCGTAGTGGCCGGAAAGAGCGAAGCAGCGCTTGATGACGTCGGGATGTTTGAGGAGTGAGTTCACGGCGTGGTAGGCGCCGAGTGACGCGCCGAATGTGGAGATGGGAATTCCCGGCGTCTTGCAGCTATCCCAGATAAAGGGAACGACCTCGGATCGGATGTAGGCGTCGTACTGCGCCTGAACGTAGCTGCGATGAAACGGATGCGCGCCTTTGTTATAGAAGCTTTCTCCGCTCACCTGGCCGACCGAGAAGAATTTCATCCGCCCGCCGTCAATAAATTGGCCAAGCGTCTCCACGATGCCCTGATTTTCGTATTCCCATTCGTCGCCGCCGCTTGTTGGAAACGACAAAAGCGGTGCGCCCCAGTGGCCGTAGGAGAGAACGACCATGTCGTGCCCGAGCCGAGATGAATACCAGCGGTGATATTCCCGTTTGATGGCCATGAAGTCACAACATATTAATGAGATTCTGCGTTCGTGCACGGACTTTCTTCGCGGAGCGCGCTGATATTTTCCGTTTCATCTTGCTTAGCTGGCTTTCAAGTTTTATCCTACTCCGTTCTTTATGCCCGGACCGGAGCGCAATCAGTGCGGGTTGGGGGACCCAAGCCTCGAGCTCCTCGATGGGGCGGCGCGCATCAGGCGAGGACGCCGCTCATCGATCTTTCCGGTTGCTCGTCAGAGCAGACCTGCTTAGACCTGCCGCCAGGTCAGTAATACTATAAATTTCGATTTTCATTTTTGAATTCAGTTTTTGATTCTAGTTGGGGGACTTTACATTGGAACCTGAAAGTCTCCATAGAGCTTCAGAACCTCCCACGGGGCCTCCGGTCCTCGAGCCGGGGTACACCGTTGGGTCGGTCAGCGACAAAATCAGTTCGATCGTGCTGGGGCAGCGCCGCCGGCCGGGCTGGTTTTTCGGGTTCGCGCTGTCGTTTGCGCTGCTGATGATGCTTTTGTACGCCGTGACTTATTTGTTCGCGATCGGCGTTGGCATCTGGGGCATCAACATCCCGGTCGGCTGGGGATTCGCGATCATCAATTTTGTTTGGTGGATCGGAATCGGACACGCCGGCACTCTCATATCCGCGATTCTTCTGTTGCTCCGCCAGAAATGGCGGACATCCATCAACCGATTCGCCGAAGCGATGACGCTGTTTGCCGTGTCGTGCGCCGGCATGTTTCCGATACTGCACATGGGCCGGCCGTGGCTTGCCTACTGGCTCTTTCCGTATCCAAACACGATGGGAACTTGGCCGCAATTTCGCAGTCCGCTGGTGTGGGACGTGTTCGCGGTCTCGACCTACGCGACGGTGTCGTTGTTGTTTTGGTTCGTGGGTTTGATTCCGGACCTGGCCACGCTGCGCGATCGCGCGAAGAGCCGACTGAAGCAGGTGGTTTACGGAATTCTGGCGATGGGCTGGCGCGGGTCCGCCGTGCACTGGCACCGCTATGAAGTGGCTTCGCTGCTCCTCGCGGGGCTTGCGACTCCGCTGGTTGTTTCCGTGCATACGGTGGTGAGCTTCGATTTTTCTGCGGCGATCGTGCCGGGCTGGCACACCACGATTTTTCCGCCGTATTTTGTGGCCGGCGCGATTTATTCGGGATTCGCGATGGTGATGACGCTGGCGATTCCAATTCGCAAGTTCTACCACCTTGAGGATTTCATCACCATGCGGCACCTCGAGAACATGGCGAAGGTGATGTTGGCGACAGGCCTGATCGTTGCGTACGGCTACATGATGGAAACGTTCATGGCGTTTTACAGCGCCGATACATTTGAACGGTACGCCTTCCTGAACCGCATGCGAGGGCCGTACATGATCGCCTACTGGTCGCTAATCCTCTGCAATATTTTGATTCCGCAATCGTTGTGGAGCCGCAAGGTGCGGTCGAGCGTTCCCGCGCTTTTCGTGATTGCCATCATCGTGAACATTGGAATGTGGCTCGAGCGATTCGTGATCGTAGTGATCAGCCTCCATCGCGACTTTTTGCCGTCTTCGTGGGGAATGTACTATCCGACGCGCTGGGACTGGATGACGCTTTTCGGATCGATGGGATTGTTCCTGACGCTGCTTTACCTGTTCATTCGCTATTTGCCGATGATTTCGATATTTGAGATGCGAACGCTGGTGGAAGAAGAAGAGAAGAAATAGCGGGGGCAATAGGATTCGATGCCACAGATATTTCATCACAGCACGAACCTGATCTCGCGCCTGAGCATTTATGGCGCGGCGTTCGTCGCTGTGCTTGCGGGCTACGTAGTCTACGCGCTGAGCGGTTCGCCGTACGTGACGGACGTGAATGAGGCGAAGGATCAGCCGGTGCCGTTCAGCCACAAACACCACGCGGGAGAATTGGGAATCGATTGCCGGTACTGCCATACATCGGTGGAGACATCGTCATTTGCGGGATTGCCGCCGACGCAGACTTGCATGACGTGCCATTCGCAGATTTGGACGAACGCGGCAATGCTCGAGCCGGTGCGCGCGAGCTACCGGGACGACAAATCCATCTCCTGGACGCGGGTGAACGCGCTGCCGGATTTCGTTTATTTCAATCACAGCATTCACGTGGCGAAGGGAATCGGCTGCACGACGTGCCACGGGCCGATCGCTAACATGCCGCTGACCTGGGCGGCGAATACGCTGCAGATGTCGTGGTGCCTGGGATGTCATCGGGAGCCGGAGAAATATGTCAGGCCGAAGGAATATGTGTTCAGCACGACGTACGAGGCGCCGAGCAATCAGTTGGAACTTGGGGCGAAGCTGGTGAAGGAATATAAGATTCGGAGTTTGACGGACTGCGTGACGTGCCACCGATGAGCGACGCATTCAAAATTTTCGGGAATCGTTCCGAGGGCGATCATGACGCAGCCGCGCCGCCAGCGAGCGAACGGCATCACGACGGCGATGCCGCTGTGATTCGATCCGGTGACTATCCGCTCGATCTTGCTGCGGCGCGGGCGGCGCTGGCGCAGGGGGACGGGAAGCGATTTTGGAGGAGCCTCGAAGAACTTGCGGTGACGCCCGAGAGCGAAGCATTTCTTCATCACGAGTTTCCGAACGATCCAGAGAAAGAGCTGCCGCGGAGCAATGGCGTGGCGCGGCGCGACATCCTGAAGCTGATGGCGGCGTCTGCGGCGCTATCGGGCTTGAGCGCGTGCACAAAACTTCCAACGGAGAAGATTGTCCCCTACGTGAGACCGCCGGAAGAAATCATTCCGGGCAAGCCGCTCTTCTATGCCACTTCGATGCCCAGCACGAACGGCGCGATCGGGCTGGTGGTCGAGAGCCACATGGGGCGGCCGACGAAGATAGAAGGGAATTCGGAGCATCCGGGAAGCCTGGGCTCGACGGACATTCTTGCACAAGCATCGGTGCTAGGGCTCTACGATCCGGATCGCTCGCAAGTGGTGGTGCACGAAGGCCGAATCAGCGATTGGGCGGCGTTTTTTACGGCGATCGCGAACGCGCGCGCCGATTGGCAAACCAACAGGGGCGCAGGGCTGCGCATTCTGACGGACGCGACGACTTCGCCGACATTCGCTGCGCAGATGAAGGCGCTGCTCGCGCAATTCCCGGCGGCGAAGTGGTATGCGCATGAGCCTTGCGGGCCGTACAACGCACGCGAAGGCGCGAAGCTGGCGTTCGGACGCTATCTGAATTCTGTGTACCGGCTCGATCAGGCCGATGTGGTCGTGGCGCTTGACTCGGATTTTCTCTGCAGCGGCTCGACGAGCGTGCGGTACGCGCGCGACTTTGCGAATCGCCGGCGGGTCGAAAGCCCGAGCGCGGAGATGAACCGGCTTTACGCGGTGGAAACCACGCCGACGAATACGGGAGCGATGGCGGATCACCGGTTGGCGCTTGGTCCCGCGGAGATTGGGGCGTTTGCTCGCGCACTGGCTGCGCTGATCGGTGTTTCGGGTGGTGCGAGCAGTTCGGCGGCGCCCGCTGGCGTTCCGGCAAATTGGATTGCTGCGCTGGCGCGCGACCTGCAGAAGCATCGCGGAACGAGTTTGATCATTGCGGGCGAAGCGCAGCCGCCGGCGGTGCATGCGCTCGCTCACGCGATGAATCAGGCGCTCGGCAATGCCGGCAAGACGGTGGTGTACACCGATCCACTCGAAGTGAGCCCGGAGACGGATGGGCTCGCCGAGCTTATAAAAGAAATGGACGCGGGGCAGGTGAACGCGCTTGTAATTCTCGACTGCGATCCGGTTTACACGGGCCCTGCGGATTTGGATTTCACGTCGAAATTTTTGAAGGTCGGGCTGCGCATTCATCTTGGCCTTTACAGCGATGAGACTGCGGAGCTTTGCCACTGGCACGTTCCCGAAGCCCATTTCCTTGAGTCCTGGAGCGACGCGCGCGCGTACGACGGCACGGTGGGAATCGTTCAGCCGCTGATTGCGCCGCTCTACGACGGGAAGTCCCAGGACGAATTCATCGCCATATTGGTGGGCGACAACGGCAAGTCAGGGCACGACATCGTGCGCAATTACTGGAATTCGCAGCGGCCCGCGAAGGCGAGCGATAAACAGTTTGAGGATTTCTGGGAAACAACGCTGCATGACGGCGTGATGGCGGGAACTTCGTTTCCGGCTCAGGCGGCGGCTGCAAATCTCGCGAGTGCCGGAAATGCGCCGGTGGCGCAAGACTCCGGATCGGGAATGCTTGCAGTTGTTTTCCGGCCCGACCCGACAATTGGCGATGGCCGCCACGCCAATAGTGGCTGGTTGCAAGAATTGCCGAAGCCGCTGACGAAATTGACTTGGGACAACGCGGTGATGCTGAGCCCGAAGACGGCGGAGGGTCTCGGCGTCACCAACGGCGATATGGTCAAGCTAAGCCTGGGCGGAAGAGGAGTCAGAGGGCCGGTGTGGGTTATGCCGGGCCACGCAAATGGCACCGCGACGCTGCATCTTGGCTACGGCCGGCGGCGATCCGGGAATGTCGGCACGGGAATCGGATTTAACGCGTATCTACTTCGGACTTCGGGCGCGGCTTGGATCGCGGGCGGCCTGAAAATTGAGAAGACCGGCGACAGATATGTTCTGGCGACCACACAGCATCATCATCAAATCGAACAAAATGGGAAAGAAGTTGAGGAGGAGAGCGTTAACGCGTTCGAACGCGAGGTTCTACGCATCGGCACGCTCGAGGAATTCCGCAAGAATCCGAATTTCGCGAGCGACCCGGAATACATCACCACCAAGCGCACGTCGCTCTATACCGATTACAAGTACGAGGGATACGCGTGGGGAATGGCGGTCGATCTGAATAGCTGCACGGGCTGCGGGGCGTGCGTGCTCGCGTGCCAAGCGGAAAACAACATCGCGGTGGTGGGAAAAGAAGAAGTCATCGCCGGCCGCGACATGCAATGGATTCGAGTGGACAACTATTTCCGCGGCGATCTGGACAATCCGGAGAGTTATTACCAGCCCGTGATGTGCCAGCAATGCGAGAACGCGCCGTGCGAAGTGGTTTGCCCGGTGGGGGCGACGGTTCACAGCGACGAAGGCTTGAACGAAATGATTTACAACCGGTGCGTCGGGACGCGCTACTGCTCGAACAACTGCCCGTACAAAGTGCGGCGGTTCAATTTCAAATTGTTTTCGGACTGGACGACGCCGAGCCTCTTCGGGCTGCGGAATCCGAACGTGACGGTGCGCAGCCGCGGCGTCATGGAGAAGTGCACCTACTGCGTGCAGAGAATCAATGCGGCGAAGATCGAGTCCGAAAAAGAAGATCGCAGCGTGCGGGACGGCGAAATCGTGACGGCTTGCGAAGCTGTGTGCCCGTCGCGCGCGATAATTTTTGGGAACATCAACGATAAGGAGAGCCGCGTGTCGAAGTTGCGGGCGCAATCGCGGAATTACGACTTGCTGGGAGAGCTCAATACGCGGCCGCGCACAACGTACCTGGCAAAGCTGAGGAATCCGAATCCGGAAATCAGCGAGGCGTAGAGGCGTAGCGGAGTTGCGAATGAAATGAAGAGGAAGCCGATTTACGGATTGCTGGCGGAGTTCGAAACACCGGAAGCGGTGCTTCATGCGGCGGAGAGCGCGCAAAAGGAGGGCTATCGGCGGATTGATGCGTTCACACCGATGCCCGTGGAAGGGCTCGCCGACGCGTGCGGCTTCCATCGCACCATCTTGCCGGTAATTGTGTTTTTTGGCGGGCTGTTTGGATGCCTGGGCGGATTCTTCCTTCAATACTATCCGAATGTGATTGGATTTCCGTTGAACGTCGGTGGCAAGCCGCACAATAGCTGGCCCGCTTTTATTCCGATCACTTTCGAGATGACGGTGCTGGGGGCGGCGATTGCGGCCGTTTTTGGCATGCTGGCGATGAATGGATTGCCAACGCCTTATCACCCGGTTTTCAACGTGCCGCGGTTCGCGTTGGCCACGCGCGATCGATTTTTTCTGTGCATCAAATCGCGGGACAAGAAATTCGATCTCACGAACACGAGGATTTTTCTCGAGGCGCTGAATCCGCAGGGAGTGTATGAGATTGAAGCGTAGCGGAACATTGCGATCGGATGCGGCGCCGGCGTTTTGCGGGTGGTTGCCGATTGGCAGCACGCTGCTGATCGCTGTGGTCTGTTCCGCTGCGGCGCTTGCGGGTTGCCGCCGCGATATGCAAATCCAGCCGAGATACGACACGTACGCGGCGACTAACTTTTTCGACGATGGGCGATCCGCGCGCCAACCTGTGCCGGGAACCGTGGCGCGCGGGCAGCTTCGGATTGACGATCATCTGTATAAGGGAAAAGTTGACGGCAAGGATGCCGATACGTTTCCTTTTCCGATCACAGCGAACGACATACTGCGCGGCCAGCAACGGTTCAACATCTATTGCACGCCCTGCCATGATTACACCGGCAGCGGGCGGGGCATGATCGTGCAGCGCGGATTTCCGCAGCCGCCATCGTTGCACGTCGATCGACTGCGGCAGGCCCCGGTGGGCCATTTCTTCGACGTGATGACGAATGGATTCGGCAATATGTACAGCTACGCGGCGCGAGTGACACCCGAAGATCGCTGGCGTATCGCTGCTTACATTCGCGCTCTGCAATTGAGCGAGCACGCGACGCCGGCGGATGTGCCCGAAGATGAGCGGGAGAAATTGATGGGGCAGAAATAATGGCCGAGCCGCGGAGCCCGAATTTCGATCGCGCAATTCGCGCGTGCGCGACGGTGGGTTTCCTGGCGCTACTCGTGTCTTTTATGAGCTTCCTGCGGAATCCGGAACAGTTTTACCGGTCGTATTTGCTGGCGTATGTGTTTTGGATTGGGTTCCCGGTGGGCTCGATGGCGATACTGATGCTCCACTATCTGACGGGCGGAGATTGGGGATTGCCGATCCGGCGTCCTCTCGAAGCAGCGTCGCGCACGTTTCCGTTGATGTTGATTTTATTTCTGCCGGTGATATTCGGATTGAAGAGGCTTTATCCGTGGGCGTTGCCGGGCGGATTGGGTGATGACCCGATCATGAAGTTCAAGCGAGCCTATCTCAGCCTGAATTTCTTCATGACGCGCGCGGTGATCTACTTTTTGATTTGGTTCACGTTGAGCTATTTCTTGAACAAGTGGTCAGCGGAACAGGACGAAACGGGCGATCCGGTATACGCGAAGCGGCTTGAGGCCATGAGCGGACCGGGATTGATCTTGTACGGATTGACGGTGACGTACGCGACGATCGATTGGGCGATGTCGCTACAGCCGCACTGGTTTTCGACGATTTTTGGAATGATCTTCATGGTGGTGGGCGTGCTGGGAGCAATGGCGCTTGCGATTCTCGTCGCGCGGATTCTTTCGAACTATGAGCCGATGGCGAGCGTGGTTACGCCCGCGCAATTCAACGACCTGGGCAATTTGCTGTTGACTTTCGTGATGCTGTGGGCTTACCTGTCGTTCTCGCAATTCCTGATTATTTGGTCCGGCAACCTGCCCAAAGAGATTTCGTGGTACGTGATACGCGCAAACGGCGGTTGGGCGAAGCTCGCCGTGTTCCTGATCGTTTTTCATTTCGCGATTCCTTTTTTGCTGCTGCTGCAGCGTGGGTTGAAGCGGCGGATGCAGGCGCTTGCGATCGTGGCCGGCGCGATGATCTTCATCAGTTTCGTGGATATGTTCTGGCTGGTGGTGCCCGCGTTTGAGCAATACGGGCCGCGCGTGCATCCGCTGGACCTTACATTGCCGATTGCGATCGGGGAGTTCTGGATCGCCACATTCATTTGGCAACTGAAGCGGCGTCCGGTAGTGCCGCTGCACGATCCTCGATTTGAAGGAGTGGCCGAACATGGCGATTGAAACTCATCAATCGCCGCAGCCGCCGGGCGGACCCGGCTACGAAGTGCGGGACGCCAACCCGGCGGCCATCGTGAAATTCGGAGTGGTGTTGGCGATCGTGCTGATCGTGGTAGCGATCGGAATGAGATGGGTGTTCGGCTATTTCGCGGAGACGCAGACTCTTGGCCCCGCAGCTTCGCCTTTTGAGAATGCGCGGACGCTGCCGCCGCAACCGCGATTGCAGGTGATGCCGGAAGCCGATATTCACGATTACTGGGAGAGGGAGCAGGAGATTTTGAAAAGCTACGGCTGGGTGGATAAGCAGAACGGAGTTGTGCGAATTCCGATCGAGCAAGCGATGCGGCTGACGCTCGAGCGCGGACTTCCAGTGCGCGCGGCAAAACCGGCGGGGCCGCCAGGGACAATAGCGCCGGGCGAAGCGGCAGGCGCGAGCGAGGCAGGTGCTAAACCAGCGGGGAATGCAACGGAATGAGCGGCACTTTGAGCAAGAAAATTGGCAAGAGAGCCCGACCGCTTATGGGAGCTCTGATTGTGTGCGGCGTGCTGGCGTTGGCCGGCGCAGCGCACGGGCAATCTTTGTGGACGCAGCAAACAGGGACCGATTCGCCGCCGGTGCAGAGCGCGGGAGTGCGGCCGGAATTGCTGCGCGACGTCGCGCTCGATCAGAAGTTGAATGATTCGATTCCGCTCGATCTCACTTTCCACGATGAGAAAGGCCGCACAGTCGCGCTGCGAAGTTTTTTTGGCCAAAAGCCCGTCATTCTGACTCTTGTGTATTACCAGTGCCCGATGCTCTGCAACCAGGTGCTGAACAGCCTGGCGCACAGCTTGAAGGAAGTGCCGCTGGAGCTTGGCAAAGATTATGAAGTGGTGACTGTGAGCATCGATCCGGCGGAGAAGCCGGTGATCGCCGAGGCGAAACGCCAGCTCTACGTCGGGATGTACGCGCGGCCGGGAGTCGAGCAGGGATGGCATTTTCTTACCGGTGCTGCGCCGCAAATCAAGGCGCTCGCGGCAGCTGTGGGCTTCCACTACGCCTACGATTCGACGACCGGCCAGTTCGCGCATCCGAGCGGAATCATGGTGCTGACGCCCGATGGCAGGCTGGCACGCTATTTTTATGGCATCAAGTATCCGCCGAGAGATTTGCGATTCGGGCTGGAGGAAGCTTCGGCCGGGAAGATTGGATCGCCGGTGGATCAAATTCTGCTCTATTGCTATCACTACGATCCGGCGACGGGGAAATACGGGATTTTGATTTCGCGCGTGCTCCAAATCGCGGGATTGATCACATTGCTGGGGCTGGCGCTGATGGTTGCGATTCTTCTCCGGCGCGAGCATGGCCATCGGAACGGGGCCGATTTCGCAAGGCACGAGGCATAGGTGAGAACGCGATAATTTCATGACCGCAAATTTTCATCTCGTTGCCGCGATGGCCACGCTCGCGTGGCCCGGCTTCCCATTGAAGCCTGATGACGCCTCGACGATCGC
>Ga0182018_10003643_pt1 | contig 13679 bp, 13 predicted proteins | sample 812P2MmetaG_FD_120490 | JGI IMG/M metagenome (GOLD analysis project Ga0182018, IMG submission 120490) | Permafrost microbial communities from Stordalen Mire, Sweden - 812P2M metaG | ecosystem: Environmental > Terrestrial > Soil > Wetlands > Permafrost | place: Sweden: Stordalen | collected...
ATTAAGTAGGTGGCGCTCTTCCAATTTTTGCCTGGAGCGTTCAAGCTCCTCTGCGATCAGCTTTTCATCCGGCAGGATCGTTTGGTATTCGGCTGCGAGAATCTTATTCGAGAGGTTGTCGAGGGCGTAGTGGGCTTCTGCCGCGCCTTTTTCGGCGCAGAGGATCAGGCCAACTGGCGGGTTCTCGCCGGGTTTCATCCAATGCTCGCGGGCGTAATTGAGGTACAAATGCATCTGCCCGGCGTCGGCATAGCTGAATTTATCAATCTTGAGATCTACAACCAAGAGGGATTTCAAGCGCCGGTGGAAGAAGACAAGATCGACACGGAACCAATTGTCGTCGATGCGAACTCGGCGTTGACGACCAACGAACGCAAAATCATCGCCCAACTCCAGCAAGAAATCGGTGAGGTGCTGAATGAGTGCCTTTTCCAGGTCCGATTCAGAGTATTCGTCCTTCAGGTCGAGGAATTCGAGAACGTACGGGTCTTTTATGGCCTCTTCGGGCGTGATTGTGTCGCCGGAGTCAGGTGTTTCAACCTTTTGCAGCATGGCGGCTTTGTTCCGCGAAAGCGCGATGCGTTCGTAGAATTGGCTGCCGATCTGCCGGTCAAGCTGGCGAACAGACCAGCCCGTCCGAAGAGCTTCGGTCTCGTAGAATCTGCGGGCGTCTGGATTCTTGACTGAGAGCAGCCGGACATAGGCGGACCAGGGCAGCGGAAACCGGCTTGCGGTGGGGACGGCGTAAGCACTCGGCTGTATGTCCTTGATTACTGGTAATGTTGAAGATTTTTCAGACAGCGTCTGAAAAATTCCCTCCGTGGGCCAGGCCAGAAAAAAGCGCTTCATTTGACTGAGATTTACAACTCCAAACCCGCGGCCAAATTGTTTGGAGAGGTCGCTTGCAAGGTGCTTAATCAGTTCGTCGCCGTAGGCGGCTCTCGCCGTACCACCTTGCTCTGATTCAACAATTCGCCGGCCGATCTCCCAATATGTGGCCGTCATGATGGAATTGACGTTTCTGGCTGTAGCTACACGTGCCGCTTTCAGCAGATCGACGATTCCGGCGCGGATATTGTCGTAATTCTCTGGCATGGTTATCAGGTCAGCCATTGCGATGCCTCCGTTTCTTGTCTGTGGATTCGACTGCGCGGACATTTCTGGAGGCTGACGTAGCCCCCATTCTACTGTGTTTGCATCCGTCAGATTCCCATGCCGATTCCCTGAACGATGGATGGCGACTGGTTGCAGACTTCGAGAGCCGAGGTTTTGGAAACATTGGCGCTAAGCTGTGGGCTGAGCTTGGTCATGTCGTCGGTAAAAACGGTGGCTTCGTGGCTGGCTCGGGAAATGGAGACGTAACCAAAGCGGGAGTTGAGTAAGTCTGGGTGGACGCCGGTATCGGCGTTGACCAGGACGCGCTCCGCGGTAAGACCTTGAGAACTGTGGCTGGTCACGGCGTATCCGTGGTCGAAATGGCGGTGCTCATGGGCATTGAATTCGATCTGACGGTTGTTGTCTAGGCGAGCTGAAACCTGGCCATCAGAAGCAATGGACTCGATGGCAGCTAGGTCTCGATTGGCAACGCCGAGCGACTTGTCGGGCGCGGTGAACTGGATGCGGTCGCCCACGGAAAACTCCCGCGTTACTTCGCGATACACGCTGACGCCGGTGAGTCGGCGTGGATCGTAGTTCGCCAGCTCCCCCGCGGACCTCTCAACGGTAAGTAGATTGGTGGCAGAATTGATGCCAACGACTTTTCCATACTCTCCTGCTTCGATTCCAACGCCCTTGCTCCCGCGCGCATAGCGGATGACATCATTGATCTCGTAGCGGCTCGCCCACGAGCGTTCGGCGCCGGTCATGTCCTGGCGCTGGACAAGGACGCGGAAGCTGTGGTCTTCCGGAGCAATAGTGCCATTGGCCTTCAATTCCTGTCGGACGGCGGCATTCAATTCACGCCGTGAGGCATTGTCGGGCGACACGATCAGCGTCTTTTCGGGTGATTCAGCGTAGCTCCTCGCGATAGCGCGAATACGGTCTTCGGCTTCGTGAATTTCCTTGATGCGGCCCTGCTTCTGCAGAGCGTCCAGCGCGGCGGAGACTTGGCCAGTCGCAAACATTTCGACAGCGGATTTGAGTTCCGGGTCCTTCTGGCGGACGATCTGATCGAGCTTGGAGGTGCGCATTCCGGCTTCCTGCAACTGTTCAAATGGGCGGCCAGCCTCGACGCCCTGATGCTGCCGTGTATCGCCAATCAACAACACACGGTCCTGAGGCGCGAGACGGGAGAGAAACTCGCGCATTTGGTTGGTGCTGGCGAGGCTCGATTCGTCCACGAAATAGAAATGTCTCTGCTCTGGGGGCGACGGAGCAGTCGATCGAGCGAGGAATGCTTGCAAGGTGCCGGACTCAATTCCCGCCTCGTTGAGCTGCCGGGCGGCGCGGGAAGTTGGGGCGAAGCCTTCGACCTGGTGCCCCTGAACATCGGCGGCACTGCGAATGACGGAAAGCGTCGTCGTCTTACCGGAGCCGGCAAAGCCCTGGATCCCCTGGATGCGGTCTGGTGAACTCAGCACGTCCTCTATAACGCTCCGCTGAGTGCGGTTCAGATGCTGGTGGTGGTCCGCAAATTCGATTGCCTGTGATCTTGGAAGGAGCGGCTCAATTTGGTTTCGGCCGTCCCGAACGCGGCCAATGATTTCGTGTTCGGCGGCAATAGTTTTGGCTGTTGTAAATTGGCGACCGGGCATGTGTGGCCGTTCTACGGCCTGAAGTTCTCCCAACGCAATTCGAGCGTTGAGATTGCCGCGAACCTGGGCAAACGTGATGTCGCCCATGCCGCGGCGCAGTCCATCGCGAATCAAGGCCCGCTCGTCTACAACAGCCTCACGCTCGAAGTTTTTGTCACGCGAAAACGTCACTGACTCGCGCACTCGGTCCACAGTGTTTGCGGGCTTTTCCTGATGTTGCTGGCGCTCGCGAGCCGCGCGGACAGCGGCATCTGCTTGGTGGCCGAAGTCGGCGGCAAGCTTGCGATGGGCGGCCATGACCTCGCCGGGCGAGTGGATTTCCTTCCGGTCACGGGTCGAGTGCGCGGCAATTTCGGCGGCCTCCCGACCGTTACGTCCGGTCCGCTCCAAATACTCTCGAATCTGCTGGCTCCTCGGACTCGAAGCGTCAAGGTATTCCTGGGTATAGCCCTTGATTTCCGGCGCTCCGCTCCGACCTACGGTGATTTCATAGCCCAGATCCTTCAATCGGTGCATCAGTTCTGATTGATACACGGCGGTGGCAAATTGCTGCGAAGCGAAGAGGCTTTGCGGCTGGATTGCCCTGGACTGACCGTTCTCCCGCTCGGTCAAATTGAACACGACCGCATGGGTATGGAGTTGTGGCGCAACGTAGCCATCCACCGGGCGAGCGGTGTCGTGTTCGAATTTTGCGGCGATGAATTTACCTGTTGTCTCGGGCGGGTGATTCCCGCCGATCCGGGCCTGTGTGTAGTGTTCGAGCTGTTCAAGGGCGGTGCTTACGCTCGCACGGTGCGCCTCGCGGACACGGTCGTCTCCACCAACGAGAGCCGTCAATGACACGGATTTTGGAGCGGAAAAGGTCGCATCCCATCCTGCCCGATGTTCCATGGTTTTGATCGTTTTCCCGTCGCTGTCCTGATACTCGTAAGACGCTCGCTGGCGGACCAGTTGTACCCCTGTTTCTGGATGTTGCCCTTGGCTGAGCTTCGCAAAATCCTCGACCGAAACCGCCCCAGCGAGTCCCAGTTGAGCCGCGAGGCGACCCTGCCACTCGCCGGCGATCACCCCGCGTTGCGACCAGTAATTTTGCTCCCTGGCGGTGAATTCCTTCTGGTGGTAGCTTTGCGCCTGCCCGGCGGACAGCGGCTTTGAGATAGTCAGCATGGGCAATTACTCCAGCACATGCCCGGATGGTTGGATCGCATATTCCGGTGCCAAAACATTTCCTTGCATTTCCTCTGGCTCGGGCGGAAGAGGAGTGCTCGGAACGATGAGGTCGTCCATCTTTCGTTCATCAAATCCGGGGTTCTTCTCGTTCAGCGCAATGAACGGGAACGAGAACCGGGCAACATGGTTGCCATACTTGAGGAAGCCGCGCAGGTCGTCCAATCCGGAAACCTCAGAAGGCAGCACAAGAGGCTCGGTCTGCCGGTCAAGCGCGAAATTTTTGCCAGCGCGCGAACCGTCATAATGTGTCTCTCGGAGCCGTTCAATTTCTACCTCGCCGATGGCCTCGCTCACCCATTTCGCAGCGCGCGGTTCCGTGGTTCGCAAAAAAATTTTCGTTGCCGGCTGGGATAGCATTGCTTCCGCATCCTGGCCGTAGCGAGCCTCCATTTGGCTGCGCCCTTGGAATCCGAGGATGACAGGATTCTGCGATTTTCGATTCTCGGTGATGGCGGTATGAAGCTGCGGCAGACGCTGCAGGCTGGCCAATTCGTCGATCACAAACCAAACTGGTTTTTGATCCGGCATCGGTTCGTTCAAGAGGCGCAACACGAGCGTATCGATCCACAAGCTGATGAGTGGCCGAAGAGCCTCGCGCATTGTCGGACGTGAGGTAATGAAGATCCATCCTCGCCGGGTTTCGGCCCATTGCGTGGCGGTCCAGACCGAACTTGTCTCGCTTTCCTTTGGCAGCAGGCGGAAGCTGTCGGCACTCATATTGAGCGAGCCGAGAACGCCGGTACGCTGCTGCGGAGCCTTCGGATCGATCAGCATCCAATACTCCGTTCCCTTGACGCGGCGGTCGATCTCGGCCGGGTCCGACATCCACTTGACAAGGTCTTCGGGACTCGGCAAATAGGTCAACAGGTGAGCGAAAATCTTCTGCGGAGCCTCAACAAAGAAGCGATTGGACACGCCTTCCGGCTGATAAAGGGAGACCGCAAGAGCCTTTGCTTCGGCCTTGCGCCGTAGCTCCTTCGACGGGTTCCAATAGGGCATCCGGGCGTCCAGCGGATTGAGTACGATGTCGCCGCGATGCGGGTTGTAGAACTGCTTAACGAACTCGCAGGCCGGGTCATAAACAATGGCGCTATCTCCCCGCGCTTCGACCTGGTAAAGCATCTGGCGAATCACACTGGACTTGCCGGTGCCCGTGTCGCCGACGATCAGGAAATGCTTGTTCTCGGCGTCTCGCGGAATCCGTAACGGCAACTTTGAATCGTCTGTCGTGATGCCTATGCCAGTCCCGGCAACGGCCTTCGTAAACTGTTTTCCATTCACAAGGACAGGGCCTTTCAGGCGGCGTCCGTAGCGAAGATCCTTGATCCGCCGAATGTCCTTTCGAATTGAGAATGGAATCTGCAGGGCGAGTGCACTGAGGCCAAAGACAAGCTGCATAGTGAAGAGCCTGTAGATCGGCACATCCTGATAAATCCAATGGGCAATCCACGCATGGAGCGGCTTGTTTTGGTAGCCTCGGAGCCCCTCGCGCATTAGGAAGAATTCGCCATGCTTCGACGCCTCCGGAGTGAGCATGAGAGGCAATGGCTTGCCGCCAAACTGGACAGTGGAGCCCGGTTGCACGTCAGCATCCAGGGCGGCCCGGCCCGCCTTTTCTCCGTCCGAAACATAAAGCAATTGGTACTGGCTCACCGGATGAGTCATGCCCGCGGTTTCGGTCCGCACGTAGTACGGCAGGTAGTAACGCTGGAGCGGGGCAAGCCCAAATTGGAAGCGAATATAAATGAAGGCACCAGTCAGGATGCACGCGAAGATGAAGGCTCCAAGGGTGTAAACGTAGCCGCGCGGCGGCCAGATTACCGATTCTTTTCGACCCCACTGCTGAACGGATGACATGTTTACTTCTCCTTGTTGTGGGTGCGTTTGGCGAGGAGTTCCTGGGCTTGCGCGGCTTTGGTCGTCTGGATTTGCCGAAAAAGGACGGTGAGCTGCTCCTGGGCCATCTTGTCGCCGCGCAAAAGTGGTTCAAGAGCATTCATCAAGAGCATTTGGATACCGACCAATTCGGTGAAGATGTGCATTTCCATTGCCGCCGCCCCTTGATCCACTGAGCTGCGCAAAAGTGCGTCGCGCGCCCAATCTGAAACCGTGGTTCCTTTCGACCATGCAATGCTCTCAAAGGCGGCGAACTCGCTATCGGTGAACCTGGCCGAAAGGATTCGGCTCCGTGCGATCGGTCGCTTCACGCCATTGGTCATTGGCTTCACAAGCATTGGAGCTTCCATTTCTCAGCCTCATTTCTCTGTGCGTTGACGGATGTAAACGCCGTATACGGGAAATTCTGCAAGTCGCAGAAAGTTTTAGCGTTGACGTTTGTAAACGGGCGTCTACGAATGTCTACCCTTTCAGGGGTGGAGTGTCACCATTCATCCGGTGCGAAGCACCGCGTTCGCTCCACCCCTGAATTAAATGGCAGAACCTCATCCCTTCACCCGCACAGATTCAGGAGGCGAAGATGCGTTTACAGGCTTCTTTGCAGGCTGCTCCACCACTTCGCTGCTCGGCGCCTTCCGCACGCGCAGCGTGGAACTGATTTGCTTCGCCTCTGGAGTCTTCAAAAAGTCCTGGAAATCGCGGTCTTTCGAGAAGACGTAGTTGAGCGCCTTGTCCACAACATCGTCCGCGGATGCGCGGATGAAAGCGGCATATTGACCGACCTGGGTTGCAGTCGCCTCGTCCAGTCGAACGGAAGCGCTGATCTGACGGCTTGGGGTGATTTCGAGCAATGGCATGTTAGTTCTCCTTGGGTGGTGACTTCGGAATCTTTCAACAAACCTGCGAGCGGTCGCCGCAATTACTTATGAATGAGCTAAACTCCTCGAATTCGCGGTTGATTCTGCACCAAAGGCGAGTTCGAAGCGAAACTGTTCTGACTTTCGGTCATAGCCATTTAGCCGCAGAACTTCGCGGATCGCCCTGCGTCCTGGTTGGCGTTCGACATGGATCACGAAATCGACTGCTTCTCCGATCTCGGCTTCCGTATCCGAAAACGTCGTCTGGGCATGGCCACGCATGACAAGATTGGCGAAGCGGCAAAGGGCCTTTTCGGCGGAGTTCGCATGAATGGTCGCTAGCGATCCGGAGTGTCCTGTATTGAACGAATCGAGCAGCGTTCGTGCTTCAACTCCGCGCACCTCGCCCAAAATTATCCGGTCGGGGCGGAATCGGAGAGCGTCTTTCAGAAGAGCCTCAAATGAGACTTGAGTCTTGAACGTATCCGTTTGCGATCCAGCCGCAACAATGTTTGGTTTCCGGATGTGAAGCTCCGGAGTGTCTTCGATGACAACGATGCGCTCATGATCGGGAATGAAGTCGGCCAGAATCCGCAGGAGGGTCGTCTTGCCGGTTCCCGTTCCGCCGCTGATAAGCAGGGTCTTTCCGCACGCGATCTGTTCTCCCAGGAAGTCCGCAAGCGCGCGCGTTAGAGTCCCGCGAGCGATCAAGTCATCGATGGTGAATCGGCGGCTGGTGAACTTCCGGATGGCGAGCGCCGGCGATGGGCGTACGATCGGCGGAATCCAAGCGGCGAGCCGGCTTCCATCCGGGAGCTGAGCGTGCAATGAAGGGTTGTCTTCATCCAGCTTCTTGCCCAGCTGATTGGCGATGACTTCGAGGCCTGTGAGCAGCTTCGCCGCATCGAATGAAACCGCGCCCTCGTGCTGCATCTTCCCATCACGCTCGCACCACCATGAGGCGTCGGGATTGCCCATGATCTCGCTAATGCTTTCGTCGAGCAAAAGCCGTTCGATGGGCCGGAGAAATGGAAGGATCAACTCGAAACTCATTGCGGGGGCCTCACGGTTATGGAAGCCCAGCGATTAGCCAGGCTTCCGAGAGTGAGAGGAAGGGCCTTAGGCGGCCACTTCCTCGCTGGGAACTTCCTCGCGTTCGAGATCTTCCGGTGCTGACTTCTCAGCGCGGTCCAGCTTCAGAATCGAATCGACCTTGACTTCCCAGATGCGCTGCTTTGAGTCCGTCTTCTTGCTGTCGTATTCCCGGCTGCGGAGCTCGCCTTCCACCTGGATATGCGCGCCCTTCTTCAGAGTCCCGGCGAATTCCGAGAGCTTGCCGAAAACCACGCAACGGTGCCATTCCGTGTGCGAGATGTACCTGCCATCTTTCTTGTATGAGGACTTGGTTGCCAGCGAGAGTGTGGTGAAGCTGCGGTTATCGTTCGAGCGAACTTCTGCGTCGCTGCCGAGGAAGCCGATGAGGGTTACTTTGTTCTGGTACATGATTGTGTCTCCGTTTGTTGAATTTCCCGATCTTGCTTGGGTCACACCGGGCGAAGCCAAGCGAGTGGGCCCGGCTCCCAAGTGCCAAGCCGCGCTTTCTTGGAGGGTGCCCTTCAGGGAGGAACCACGACCCGAAGGGCGGCGAAGCCGAAGCAGAGCGGCGCAGTGCCGCCGGGCGCCGGAAAGGCCCCGAAGCAGTGACCAAGCAAAAGGCGGGATACATAACGGCAGACGCGCACGGGAACAAAGTTCTCGTCGGTGCTTTGGCTGCGGGAGTCCGTGGCAAACGCAGATGCACTTGAGTGGCTCAAGCCTATCCAAAGGGATGGCAATTCTGCCCCTGAATTGCGTGCGATCACGCTCGGAGTCACCGTTTCTCCCGTCCGCAGAGACAGGGAGGGTGAAGCAGCCGGATTGGCAGCAAGTCTGGACATCAATTTGCCTCTGGAAGGTCGGTAATTCCCTAGCTGAATGCTTGGTCTGCCCGGAAGCGAACGATGGTCAGTCCGAGTGGATCGACCGCGAGTTCATTGTTCTTCACGTTCTCGCGAAAGACGTAGGTAACGCTGGCTGTCCATCGCTCTCGCTTGAGTTCCGTGTGATCGGACGGATTGGTAAACACTTTCTCGAACTCGATGCGTGCCGAATAGGGGGACTGACGGAGATCGTCCAGCACGACTTCTTTCACCTCGACATCAACGTACGGAAGAGTGCTGTCTTTGATGTATGCCGGAATGATGTTGTCCTTCCTTTCCTGGTCAATCACTGCCCGCTGAACGTCGCCATTGAGAAAGTAAAGCGAGTTCGTTTGGTCACGCTCGATAGTGAACCGATTGCGGCTGAAATAGAGTTCCGCCCAGCGGGTTAGATAATATTTGTTCTCGGCTTCCTGGGGGCGATATTGGAAATTGCGGTAATCGATCGCCTCGGCTCGCCCCACATCGTTGATTCGCACGATCAATGGGTGCATGTTGGCAAGAGCCTTCTGGCTCTTGAAAACAAGGCCGGCGAGGACGAGGCAGACAACCCCGAGCACGAGAATTGTGACCTTCAAGTAGGTGTTCATCACGAGCGGATCGCCATACTGTTCGAGGTAGCGTTCTGCCGCGCGCGTAATGTCAGGTGACGGCTTGGTTACGGTTGTCATTGAATCCTCCAATCGCGTTTACATGCCCTTTAGAAGAGCTGCGGTTATCACTCCACCAATTTCAATGCCGTGTCCGCCTGTATGGCCCGAGAATAGGGACGCTGTCATGGTTGGAATTTTCAGTAATATGAACCCTGCGATGATGCAAAGTATGAGCAGACCAGGCATAAGTGTGATCAACACCTTCGGATCATCGACATTCATGGCACCGCTGGTCAGATACGTTATGAGCAAGTGGCTCATTACGCTCATTGTTGCGGCAGCGATCACTTTGTAGAACTCGAAGCCTAAGAATACCTTGAGCCATCCCCAAAACAGAAAATCTGTTTTGGGGAAAACCATCCAAGGAATAAACACCGGTCCCAACAGACCGATGATGGATGCACCGATAGCGCCGTAGGCAATGATCACCGCGATTAGCGCTGTCAAGACAACAAGCACGATCTGCACTGTATATGTGCAGAGGAGCGTATATGGCTCCGTCAGAGAAGGAGAGAGTGTCCCCATTTTGGATAGCGCAGCGTGAATCGTGTTTTGCACTTCTTGGGTGGAGTCACTCCCAATGTAGTCGACAAGACTGCTTGTTCCGCCGCTAATAAAGCTCTTGAGGGAATAGCCGATTCCCGGAATTGAGCCGTCATAGAACTTCACAAAGCAGTAGGCGAACGTGAGCAGCAGGAAGAATTCCAAGAACTTTGCGATGTTGAAACCTGCACCTCCTTGGGCGGAGGCGAGCGCTTCTTGTACCCCAAACCACACCAGCATGATAGTGGCAAGCGACAGCACCATGTGCAGTCCAAGCGAATCGATGGACGGTGCCACCGTAGCCGTGAGATTGTCGCACCCGTTCTTAATGAGAATCAGGAAATCCATGATTTCGCCCTTTGCTTTGGTTAGTAATGAAACGCCCACTGAGTACCCGCAGTCGTTTGCTGGGGAGCGGCAGCATTGAAGTTCTGCTGGTAGCTGTTGCCGACTTGAAACAGCGACTTTAGATTGTCTTGTTGTACTTTCTGCCCGATCATTTGCTGCAACGCCTGTGCCTGGAGTATTTGGTTTGCCTCTTGCTGCGTCCGAAGCTCGATCAATAGGGCTTGATTAATTCGTTGCAGCGTCGCCATCTCAGTGTGTTGCGCGGGATCCAAAGAGTGGCTAGCTGTCTCAAGCGCGCTGATGTCTGCCTCGCGCTGAACCGAATTCGCACGAATCGTCCCGACCGTTTGAAGACTACTTGCATCAATGGCATCTGCAAGATCAACGGTAGCCCCCCGCGCCGCGATTGCCTGCTGGCCTTCAAAACTCAAAGAGCCATATCCGGCGATCTGGCCTGTGCGTTGAATGCTCGCTGTCTGCGTGGCTGCCGAAGCGCCATAGCCATTTGCAATTGCGTTTACGAATTGCTGAAGGTTGCCGTAGGTGTCTGCAGGTTGTGTAAAAGGAACCCAAAATTGACGCCCCAGATTCTCATATTGCAAATAGAGCGAAGACGGAGCCATCGACATTCGCTGCGCCAGGTTGTAAGCGCCGATGATGTTCTGTGTGGTCTTGAGGGTCGTGGTGTATAGCTGGTTGGCCTGAAGAATCTGTTGGACCGCGTGTGCGGATTGGGTTGGATCAAACACAATCCCAGAACCGAATTGGGCGTACCCTGCCGGTGCAGCGCTTGCCAGTGCAAGCGCTGCCAGAATAAGTGACGTCTTCATTTCTTTATCTCCTGGTGGTTACTGTTTAGCTCGCTCAGCCTGAAGCTTTTTGCCCGCATCCTCTGTCTTCTGCTTTTCGTCCGCGCACTTTGGGCTGAGGGTTGGAGGCACTTTTAGGTACTCTTGAGAACAGTCCTTCTGAAATTCGGCACCCAGGCGGTCATATTCCTTCTGCAGTGCATCGACCTTAGCCTGGTGGCTTTCACAACCGGCGAGAATGAAGACTGCCCCAATGACCGTGAGTTGCATAATTAGCCGCATAGACTCTCCTTAATACGACTGAGGAATCGTGTGGTTCTCGTACGCCGGAAGGAGCATGTCTTGCGTGAAGTAGATCTTCACTCGATGACCTTCACGGATCGTGATTGTTGGTGGAATCTGGATGAATCGGTCGAGCACGGTGGTAGCCGACTGCGAGACTCCGCTGGTGGCTCCAGTGGTGAACGCTTGCGATCCACTGGTGCTGATCGTGCCGCCGCCTTGGGTGATCTCGCCTGCACCGGCGATCACACCTAGAGCGATTGAAGTCCCGAATATCTGGAAGTAGTGATTGTTTACTTTGTCCTTGAGGCCTTCCTCGCCAATTTGGTCGAGTCCGTGGAACTGATCAAGGTCCACGGAGTAGCCGTCCGGCATGATCATGCGGTGAAATGTCACAGCGATTCGACGTTGCTGACCAAACCCGCTGGCGCCGATCTTCTTCGCCTCTCCCAGCACGATCGTTCCTTCGGGAATCAGAACGTGCTGGCCGTCGTGCGAATAGACGGGGTTCGAGACAAGTACTTTCACGGGACCGATGGAATCCCCGTCGAGACGGTTCATCAGAACCGTGTCCATCGTCAGTCCCTCATAGATCACATACGGCTGGCCGACTGCGGAGTCGATGTTTACTTCAGCGTGTTTGGTGGAACCTTGCTCACTGGCGGCGGGCGGTGGGTCACCAACCGCGCGAGTAGCGACCAGACTACTTCCAGCTTGGCTGGAAGCAGTCGCATATGGGTTCGGGGCTTGCTGGTAACCGGCCACGCTCGCGCCCTCCGGTCCCGCCGGAGCCTGCTGTGAAACGACCGTATCCGGCTGGTGACTATACACGAGATTGGATGCGAATCGGGAGTTATAGGCCAATTCCCGCTCTTTGGCTGCAAGCTGCTGCGCCTCCTCTTGTGCTGGTGAGACCTGGGGCTGCCCGCCCGGTTGTTGCCCGTACATATTCGGTTGGGCGCACGGTTGCCCCGGTACGCACGGGACCATCTGCCCCGTCGGGCTATATGCCGCTGCCGCTGTCTGTTGGGCGGAGGTGGCATTTGCCAAGCCTGCTTGTTGTGCCTCTCTTTGCTGTTCGGCGGCAAGCTGATTCTTGAGATCCTGAACGTTGTTGTCGGTATTGTCCTGAACGGTGGGCTGCGGAGGCTCGTGCCGCGCTGCGGCTTGCTCGCTCGGTGTCTTCTTGCTTGTCCCACTGAAGACAGCCGCCACAATGACAAGCGCTGCCGCGCCCAAATAGATGAGTGGCTTCAGGTTCTTCCGCAAAACTCCCTTGGGTTCGTGACTATCTCGAACCAGACCCGGCTCCGCCTGCGAGTTCATCGTCGTCTCCGCCATTGTTCGCTCCGTTTCCCGTTACCCTTGGTTATCCCTTGCGGGTGAAGTCCATCCGCTTCTTGCCAAGCTCGACGTAGCCGGAATCCATGATCTTCGGAATGATGTAGGTCCCATCACGCAGGTCATAGTTCACGAGGTCAGGTTTTCCGTCTTTCATCTCGTAGACGGAGAATTTTTCCGGAGCATTGGTTTTGATGTAGGTGAACTTGTCATCGTGATAAATCGACTGGATATCGAAGGGCGCTTCATTGGCTCTGAACGTGTAATCGAACTTGAGGGCCAGTGGGTACGCACTCTTGTACTCATCGACCGCCTGGGTAATGTGCGTTTGCACAGCCGCGAGTTGCTGCTTCGATTGATCGAGCTGTGCTGCGGGGACGTATTGAGCCGGACCGTTAGATGCGACGATCGAGGACCGGTCGGCGGGCTGAACCAGCACCTTGAGGTCCGGCATCTCTGCGGTGCTGGAGACATCCTGAAGAGTGAACGAGTAGATGTTGCCCTTATCGGTGATGAGATTGAGATTGGAACTTATGCCGGCCTTCGCTGGATGGACGAAGCAGAAGTTGCCAACCACATCGACAACCCAGAAGTCTTTGTCGCCGGTGGCCGCCTCCATGATTTTTTCGGTAGGTGGAACTTCAATGAGGGTGGTGTACTTCAGCTTCGCGTGGATGGGGACAATATCCTGCGAATGGTACTGCACGGTGCGTGCCGACGTTTCCTGTGCAACGCCGGCAACGGCTGTAAGAGCCAGGGCGAGCCCGGCGGAGATGAAAAGTTGGCGGTTCATGCGACTGCTCCTTTGGGGTTGGGGGTGGAGGAGACGGCCAGCGTCCGAGGCCGGAACGGAAAGTCTTCTGCAAGTCGTCGCAATCCCTCGGCGATACCGTGGCGCTCGAAGTACTCACGCTTCTTCAGGTTGTCCCGGGCGTTGTTTGTTGCCGTCCAATGCGTGACGGAATCGACGTTCAACTGAACTTTCTTG